>Ga0126381_100008894_pt1 | contig 11252 bp, 10 predicted proteins | sample PanSoiMetPlot_28_FD_96465 | JGI IMG/M metagenome (GOLD analysis project Ga0126381, IMG submission 96465) | Tropical forest soil microbial communities from Panama - MetaG Plot_28 | ecosystem: Environmental > Terrestrial > Soil > Tropical forest > Bulk soil | place: Panama | collected 2016-02-17 | reverse complement strand
TTGGGGGAAACTACTCGGCGATACCGCTGCCGTCACTGCCATGCTTGATCGCTTGCTACATCACGGACATGTGCTCAAATGCGGTCCCCGCAGTTGGCGCACAAAAGCAAACTTGCCGCCAAAGGATTCGGCGTGAGTAAAACAACTCTGTCCCGACCTCTCTCGTTGGCCGGTTTTGACCTGATCGCCGTTGGCCGGTTTTGAGGTGATCACTGAGGGAATGGCCATCGCTATTACCAATGGCTACTGCTCAAGGTCTATCTCCGAGAAGCTGACCAGCGATCATTTTCCAGCAGAACACGTGGCAAACCTGGTGGGCTGTGACACTTTGGCGTGGACTGAACTGCGGCCACTTGTTGCTGATCGGCCAGGCGGTTAGCTCAGAATGTGATTGCGCCAGAAATCTGTAGCGTGTACCCCTGGAAGGTAGATCTGCACTCGAACTCACGAAAATACTTAATGCCGAGGCTGACCCTCCGCTCAGGCAGGATCGCGTTGGTTGCAAACCCCAGACCGTTGACCTTGTAGTGTGCCGTTCCTTGCTCCGGCGTAATGCCCGGGCCAGATTTATCAGTAGTCTGCCACTGGCCATACCCTGCCAACCCCAGTTGAAGGCGCAGGTCTCGTCGCAATGGAAAGGTGTGCGTCAAAGAATAGTCGAGATTGAAAGTCTGGCCGGGGTGGATCATGGTGCCCTGTTGCTTGCCGTGAAATTCGTACATCTGGAAGAACGATAGCGCGGTGGTTTTGTTCTCAGTCAAATATATCGTCTGCCCACTCGCAACCACGGAGGTCCAATAGCCTGAACCGACGTTTGTGTTCGCACCAGCGCTAAACCTTCCCGTCGGCGCCAGGAACCCGTAGATCGCCCGGATGGCAACACGCTTCATGCTCCAGCCGAGAATGAATGGTTGATAATAGGAATCTGCGAATCCGCCACCCCCGCTGAGGGGGCCGTGAACTTCTGACGTGAGCGAGTTATTCGCAATTGGCAACGTAGCGGAGGCTGAGAATACTGCACCGCCCAGTAGACGTATCTCGTGTTTGCTTACCCAGACAAAACTGTTCATGTCCATCAAGATCGAGTTCTGGCCCGTAGCCAGCACCTCGCCATGAGAGCCTTTCTCTTCATCACGCGAGAAAAAAACAAAGAGGTTTGAATAGGTTATTCCTGCTTCTGGTGTCACCCCAGAATTAGTCGCGTTCATACCAACCGGATACACACCCCTGATCTGCGCTTGGGCGGGGGTACAACCGGAAAATGTGCGGAAGGAAACCAGACCAGCCAGAACAAGGATTCGAAATGCCCGGTCCGCTCTCATCAAACTTAATGGTCTCGTCTTTCAAAACGGCCCGAATACCTGTGTCATTGATCTTCCGGTGTTCACGCTCGCTGTTCCGCTCGCGCTCCCCTAGCACCCAAAAACCGAGCCAAGGGCATCAAAATGATCAGCCCAACAACGGCAACCACGACCACCATTACGAGTACTTTGGGGTCGTCGAAGTTTTCCCCTCCAACCACGAGCGCGGCCGCAATATTTCGCTGTGCTGTACCTAGTGCTAGCGCGCCTTTTATCCCCAGGCTATGACCACCTAAAAGCCACCCGATTGCTGCGCCCCCAAGAAGGAAGAGGATGCTGGCCAGAATGCCCCGAGTGCCGAACAAGTCCACCAGATTCCTGAGGTTTGTCACCAGCATCAGTGCGATCAGTACGACCAAACTAATGCTGGAGGTTTTATTGAGGACGGGACCGATTTTTTTAGCCACAAGCTCAAAACGAGCCTTCACTGCCAGTCCTACACCGAGCGGAAGCAACATGAGAAACAGCAGCGAGCGGGCAATTTTCAGGGGATCAACCGAAACGCCTTCGAGAAGCAAGGGGAGAACGAGGGGCATGTAGGCCACGGTCAAGACCATGAGTAGCACCATTAGGCCCACGGCAAAAGCAAGATTCCCCTTGGCGATCCCCACCAACTTGGGAAGGAAAGGGGCACCAGCCGCGGCTCCCAGCAGAAGCAGGGCGATGCCAAGCGGCTGGTCGAGCCTAAGTAGCCTTGCAATGACTAGCGCGCATGCTGGCATTACGACAAAATTTGCTATCAATGCCAACAAAACGAGCCTTCCATTGCGCAGAGGAGCCAGGATCTGCGCAATGGTGAGACTCACGCCAACCGCAAGCATGCTGGAGACCACAAATGCCAGCATCGCTATGGGGACTATCTTGGTCAGGAATTCCATTTGAGCCTATCTCGTACTCCTGCACTCCGACGTCGATCAGGCTACAGCCTGACCCTTCTTAGTGCGGATTCCACTTTCCACGGGCATGGTCGCCAGGTTCTTCCAAAAGGTCTCTAGCGACTCAACGCCACCAAACAATGTAGTGAATATCGTGGAGTCCGCCAGGAGGATGTGTCCCGCACGTTGTCCAGCAGGGGGCATCCAAATGCAGGAGTTGAATTCGGTGTTGCCCGCCTGCGTGAAAGGGTGTGGCCGGTCGAGGTCAATCGGTTGGCGCGTGAGGACGTGAATCGATTTTGTATCGTTGGTGGTTAGCGCGTAGTGCGGCAAATGGGGATGAAAGTTAAAAGTGGTAACCCCATTTAGCAGGCCGAGTTTGTCAAAGTCTTTGTTCATCGTTAGGGGCGCGATTTGCTTTGTACCTTTGACGAGCGCCGGGCGAAGCCCGTATTGATTTATGACCGGCACGTCAAGCGCCTTCATCATCGAACGCGTGTATTGTCCGAAACGCTGCTGGCGCGGGACGAGTGGGTCCCCATGGTGCAGATATTCCATTTGCCGTTGCGGCATATCGTCCGCAAATCCCACATCGTGGTGCGGGCCCAGCAGCAGGGTGGTCCCTTCACGCTTGAGCCACTCCCGGACGGCGGCGATCTCCTCCGGCGCTGCCTCCTGTTCCGAGACCAGATGATCGAGACCGAACACCATCAAAGTATCGGTGTCTGCCAGAACTCGTTCGTCTATAGGCAACTTGTACCCTGCCTGGTCGATTCGTTGAAACACGGCAACCGGATGGCCAGTGATTTCACCAACAACCTTCTGAAACGCGAGAGTGGAGCGGTGGAACAGCTCGAGGGTGCCTGCAATTCCTTGCAGGAAATGCATCTCGTCCCATTCTGTCCCCTCATAAGCTGGCCACGCTACTCGGCGTACTTCGGTCATGGTCGAGAAGCGATTGTCCAATTTTGTGACGTCCCGATTGGTTTCCCAGGGATAACTCCAAGTCCAGTAAATCGAAACTCTTCGTTTGCCCGGAACATACTTCCGGGGTATATGATCCTGGTTGTAAGTACGCGGTGGTTGAAGTACGGTCATGACTGCCTACCTTTCTAGCGCCTCCTGACAAAACTTCTTAACTGCCATCGCCCAAGGAAGCACGGCGATCGCGCCCCTGCGTTGGAGCTCGAGCCTAAAATGGCTTCGTAACCGCTCTCGTCACACCAAGGTGGTCCTCGGCTATTTCAGGCCTCTACGCTTTGAGATCCCCGAGCCAACGCAAGGCGCGCAGACCTGGAAGGAAGCAGTACTCACCACCGCGTGTAACAACGAATTGAGGTAGTCCTTTGAGTCGCATGCGAACTGGACGCTTTGGCACATCGAATGTTCCATTGCCATCGCTCTCACCGGCAACTGGATCCGTCCCGGAGGTTCCACCGAAGAAAGCACTATCATTCATCCACTCGGACTGCACGAACTCGAACTGTCGGCCCAGATTGGTGCCAACGAAGGCGAACATCAATCCACGGTCCACGCCATCGTCTTCGAGGACGCCCTCAGGCAACTCCGGACCATACGAAGTTCCGCGGCGGATCATTCGATGAATCCGTGCGACGCCCGCAATATCTGCGTCGCGTGGGTTTGTGCGACGAATGTGCGATCCACAAGGGGTTTTGTAGCCGATTGGGTCGTCTTTCTTGTAAAGGAAGTCATTGTTGCGTAGGCGGTCGGCTCCGAGTTCGACATCGTCATGCAACGGACACAGAGCTAGCGGAGCGCCGCTCCGCCAGCGCCCCATCATCTTTGCCGCTAACAGTTCCTCCCCTTCAGGACTGGAAGAATTCTCTTTTAGATAGCGGCGGAACGCGGCCACTCGCTGATGAAGTTTGCGAAAGGCGACGTAGCTGCCGTTGCGACCCAGGATCTCTGGCTGGGGCATCAAGGGTGTATCTCCTATCTCGTCGGCGTACCCCAGTACGAATTCACCCGCTTTGAAAGGCCTCTCGTTAGGATTGGTGCTTGGAATACCACTGCCTTCGACTGCAGGATGGCTGATGCCGTCTTTGAAGCCGAAGGCTTCCCTCTCATGGGGTCGAACGTGGCAGTCCTGGCGCCAGATTGCGGTGATCCCGGAGAGTTCCTTGTACGCTTTCCGGGCGCGATCGAGTGCTGATTCAAGGTGCTCTATATCCGGCGAAATCGCGGTGAGCACCACATGGACATCCGTGGATCCGAGCGGTTTTTCCCAATTATCCGGACTACTTTCGCCCAAGTCTCGCAAGATCTTCGCTCGCGCCGCCATCCCTTGCTGAAACTGCGGGGGGAAGCTGTCGAGGGAACTTTTTGGAACGCCGAGCGCCCTCAGTCCCTGAAAGCTAAGCGCAATACTTACCCAAGTGTCACGGGCAGGGCTGGCAGGATGAGCCGCGGACGCTACAACCATACTCAAGCGACGCATCAGTTCGCGTCCCGCATTGAGATCGTCAATGCGGAAGATGATGTAGGTCGCCGCGAATGGAGTGGGGCGCGGACGCAGGACTCCGCTTTGAATGTCATCGAGTTCAAGAACCGCCACGGTCACCTCCGACGAAACTCAGGGAACGGTCCTGTCTTTCAGCGGACACCAGCCGGCGCAACCCATCGAACGCCGCGTACTTGTAGGCATAGCTGTAAGTCGGCGTGTTGAAAGACATGTTAGCGATCGTGTTCATCGTGCCACCACAGCGAATAACCATTTGCCCTATACCCACGATCTCTGAGGCAATATCCCCGATGCAGTGGACGCCCACGAGCTTCCGGTCCGCTTTCAGAAAAATCAGCTTTAAAAGCCCACCACGTCCGGCAATCGCGCCCCGTGGGGTGAGACTGAGGTCCGCACGGCCAACCTCATAATTGAACCCTTTCTCACGACATTGCTCTTCGGTGAGGCCCGCCCCGGAGATTTCAGGCATTCCGTAAATCGCTGAGACTGGGCAGGGGTCCACGATTCCCTCGAACGGGATTCCGAGGGCGCAACAGATCGCCACTCGCCCTTGCTCCATAGCAATAGACGCCAGCGTAGGCGCAAGTACATCGCCAGCGGCATAGATACTCTTCGCTGAAGTGTGGAAGTTCTCGTCCACGACGATCCGACCACGAGAATCGAGATCCACTCCAGCTGCCTCTAGCCCAAGGTCCTGCGTGTTCGCGACACGGCCCGCGGCGAATAGGAGCGTGTCTGGAAAGAGCGTTTCTCCGGTCGAGAGTCTTATCTCTAGGCCATCGCCCTTCTGCGCAACACTCTCGACCGTGGAACCGAACAACACATTGACTCCCCATTTCGTGAAGAGACCTTCCATGTAGGCGGAGACCTCAGCATCCATCATGGTCATCAAGCGTCTGCCACGATCGACGAGGGTCACTTTTGCCCCCAAGACATGGCAGATCGTCGCAAATTCCACACCGACCGGGCCACCGCCCAAGATGACGATGTCTTTCGGTACGCGGCCGCGATGCAGGATAGTGTCTGTGTCGCAAACTCCTGGAATATCGAATGAAATATTTTCTGGTCGGAACGGCCGCGAACCCGTCGCGATCAGAACCACCTTCGCACGCAGCTTGCGATCCTTGCCGTCTTCGCAGGACAGAAGCACAGTACTGTCCGAGCCGAGGCGGGCTGCGCCCTGGATGTAGTCCACGTTATTTTTGGCGATGTTGTCTGCCGTAACTCTTTGCAGCAAGTCGCAGACCCTCCAGGTGCGCTGGCGAACAATGTCGGTCGCAATCTCGGGGGGCGTTGCCATCCGGAGACCATAGGTCTCGGCTTCACCGAATCCTGAGACGTAGAGTGCAGCCTCGCGAAGCGTCTTTGTCGGAGCACCGCCGGTTGTTGTGACAGTGCCGCCGGGTCGGGCCTTCTCGATCACCGCCGATCGATGTCCAAAGAACGACGCAAGTTCAGTGGCACTTTCCCCGGCCGGACCTGCTCCGATGGCGATAAGGTCATACGTATCCGTCATGGCAACTGCCCAACCTCATTGCATCTGATCAAGCATTTCTCCTAAAGCCTTCTTTACCCTGAGTGCTTTCTTGATCTCATCAGCCGTGACATAAGGGTATTCGCCATACTCCATGAAACTTGGGCGATGGTGATCGCGAACGAACTTGGTAAATGCCGGGATATTGGTTTTCCAATCCTCGGGAAACCCTTCCAGGTTTTCGAAGGCGGTGTTCAGGCCTCCCTTTGTGAATATTGCGACGGCGTCATCGGTGTACTTGTCGAAATCAGTGTCGAATATTCCTTGGTACATGAAATAGGTCTCACCAGCAATGTCGAAGAGGACCCACTTCAGATAGTGGAGTTTAAGGGCAGCCAGAAGGGACGGATCCGCTTGCAGCGCGTTTTCAACCTTATCCGCATAGGCGCGCATAGCCGGTTCTCTTCCTGGTTTGAGCTTTGCGATGATCGTGAATCCGTAACACGCGGGCGTCCGGGGGAAGACAGGACCGGAGGTTCCTTCTTCGTATTCGAAGTATCCTTCTTTGGGAATCGCTATTGCTTGCGGTTTCGTCCAGTCCATCTTTCTAGGTGTTGCGACTGGCTGTGGCTTCCTTTGATCAGCCTTTGAAGCTGGTTGTGTTGCCATTTTGTTCTCCTTCTGGAAGTGCGCTTCGTTATCAGCCCGTATCTCCCCTCGGAGGGCTCTCTCGGAAGCAATAGCGAACTTCGCTTCTGGTGCAGATTCGACTGTTTCATACAATGTGAGAAGGCTTCTACTAGGAAGATTGCTAGGCCGGATGTTTGATCAGTTCAAAACCGAGAATGCGCGCTACAAGAAGCGACGCGACACATAGGGCAGCAGCCGAGATTCTAGCCTGACTTAGCTGAAAGGGAGGGGGACGCTGCTACATGGGACAGTCATTGCTTCTGTATTGCGGAACTCCGTTCGGCGATGCCGAGTGTTTTCAAAATCTCTGGCGTAGCCTCTTCCATCGCCAACGGTTGATGGCAAGTGCCGCAGTCTTGCGTAATGGCCTTGCCGTCCGCCGTTGTGTGAGAGCCGTCATGGCACAGAAAACACCCAGGGAAATCAGTGTGTCCGAGATTATTCGGATAGGTTCCCCAGGTGACTTTCAGGTCCGGAAAAACGTTGCGGTTGTAGATCGCAAGGATTTCCTGACCGGCCTGATTGATATCTTGCGAGCGCTTGAGGTACAGATCGGGATAATTCTGTTGATAATAGTTGACGACGGCTTCGGGTAATTTCTGGTTAGCTTCTTGACTGCTCTTGTAGCTGGCCTTCAATACTTCCACACCCTTCTTTTTGATAAATGGCAGGGTGACCGGAATTTCACCAAGGGCAAGAGCCTTGTCCATCGCGTGCTCAACACGCGACCTGCTCAACATTCGTAAGAGTTTGGGGGACGAACAGCCCGATCAGTCTGTCATTGGCGCACCGGCACCGATACCAAGGCTGCCGGTGCGCTCAGCGAGATGCAAAGCAGATCAATCAGGCGTCGACTATGACGCGCATGAGGCGCTAACGTTACTTATTTTGACGGACTCCCGAGAAACCACACAGTTGAGTACGGTGATGTGCTAAAAAAGGTCCAGAGCATGGCCGCAACCTTGAGCTGACCCGTGGAGTTTGGATGCACTCCGTCAGTCTGGAAATCCACTTCCCCGTTACAGGGTGGCGTCGGGCTCAAGGCGCCGTCACACCAGACAAGAGCATCAGACCGCGGTTTCGGACCGTCGGCCCAAATATATGGTCCCCAGGCAGCCCACGGAGCGACTGAATAGCTCAGATCTCCCGCCATTGGATCAGGGGGGCGACCCCGGTCAGCCTGATTGATTTGTGCCTGAATCGTCCATTTGGTAGAAAACCCATATTCATATGCATATGGTTCATGGCTCTTTGAGCTCTGATCGTAGCCTCCATAGATGCGCGAGGAGATAAAGACTAGCTTTAGGTTCGGATATCGCTGCTTTGCAGCGCGAAGGATTCCACCGAGATATTCCTCATAGACAAACGCATCGGCACACGTTGTATCGTCCAGCACGCCATGTGCGGGGGGGCACAGCGTCTCCACCGGCAGACTAACGGGAAAAGGAGAGCTAAGAGAATTTGCTTCTTTCAACCATGCCACTTGCACTTGGGATTCCGATAATCCATTGGGCATGAGCTGATCGTTCAATATCTGGTCATACGGATTCGGGGCGTTGCCTCCGCATACCGTGGGCAGGCCGAAAGCGACTGTCCAAGAGCACGCACCAATACCGTCTTGTGCACCGTTGATCAACGCGACATTCGGATCGATGGTCGGATTGGAACCGTACACCCGGATAAAGAGCCCGAACTCTATTTGGGCATTCGACATACCCAAGCTGAGGAATACAATCTTTCCGTTAATTGGTGCTACCAGAGAAGCGAAATCACTTCCGGCTTCCCCATGATCTGTGGGAATGATATTCGTTCCGTTCTCGTACAGACCTCCTTGATAGCAAACCTTGGGCGTGCCCACGCAATACTGACCGGTGCCAAGGTCGTTTATCGGAGTATAGCTTGGCAATGTGCTCAGCCCATCGGTTGTTAAGTCCTTCTGGGCCCAAGCGACTGGCAGGTTTGTAGAGCTGAAGAGCGAAAGGGTGAGTCCGATCCATACAGCCGTGCGCCTCATGGATTCTCCTTGTCGTATCCGTACAATTGGGTCTTGCACGCGTCATCGGTTCACGGTGCGAGATGCCGGGAGTCGGCTTCAATCCTGGCTGGCCAGAGACGGCGAGCGGAGCTTCGACGAAGGTTTGTCGCGGGTGTTAGAAATCTCTTCTTGACGCTGAAAACGGAGATTATTGTACCCTCAAGGCAACAACACACTGAAACTCGAAAGGGCAGGTCACCCCCCGATGGGAATTCGTTCTAGGTCTGGCGACCATTTCGTAGCTTTTTGGAAGAGTCTGCGATTTGCGTAAACGCGATCGGAATCAGCGTGCGCGAGACACAACATCCCCTACCCCGCGTCAGCAGGCAACGAAGACGAACGTAAAAACCTTGCAGCAAGCGGCTGCCGCCGTAACATCAGTCAGGGCGTCAGCTGAGCATCCAGGCGTCCGGGTTGGGTTCGCGAAATGTCTCCAGGTACGAACGCTTAAACCGGAATCTCCGGGCGGCACCTTGTTCTTGTTGTCAATTGTTGCTAGCGGGCGTTGTTTGTTGTAAGTGGCGATTACACTCCTGTAAAAGAGGATGTCAAGAAAAAAATTGTCTCCCCTCCCCTCGCGGGGACCATGTGCGTGGTGACTTACATCCAGCCCTCTCTCCCTTTTCGAGGAGCTTTCCACGTTGCCGCATTGGATCGCCGCGTAGTTCAGCGGCGATGCCAGCCCCAGTTGATGATCCCGACTTGATGGTTTCATGCATTGGTGGCCAGGGACGGAGTTGAACCGCCGACGCCAGCCTTTTCAGGGCTGGCGCCTCCCAGAGCTATCTGTTCATTCTACAAGACATAACTCAGAGGACCAGCCTGATTTTGGGCACTTTATTGGAGCCAAAATGGAGCCACGTTGTAAAAATCTGAGCCTGTCGAGATTTGCCTCAACGAATTCTGGATCAGTACGGCGTCGAATCGAATTACCTGAATCAGAAAATTGGTAGACTATTCCTGATGGCACCCGCGAACGAAAAACAGCAAGCCCACCAGCTCCTCGATCAACTCGACGCTGGTCAGCTCTCAGCCGTCGTCCATCTGCTTCAGGTGATGACCGGTCCGCTGTCGCGTTCGCTGGCTTCCGCTCCGGTGGAGGAGGAAGAGATCACGCCCGAAACAGCGGCGGCACTCGACCGCGCCCGCGCTTCGCTCTCGCATGGCGAAGGCATTCCCCACGAAGACATCTTGCGCGAGTTCGACCTGGATAAATGACCGAACCGACAGCGCCCCAGCGCATCGGCGTCGTCTGGTCCCCCGAGGCCCGCACCGAACTTCGCGCTATCGACCGCGAAACCGCGATGCAGATTCTCCACTGCCTGGATCGCTACCTCGCTAACCGCACCGGCGATGTGAAGAAACTCAAGCCTCCGTTCACCGCTTTCCCCTCCGCTGTGGCGACCACCGCGTGTTTTTCGATCAACGGGACGAGAGCATCGAGATCACCGGCGTGCGTCACCGCCGCGAAGCCTACCGCTCTTGAGAAGGTTCGCCCGAAGGGCCCGAGAGAGACATTTCCAACAAGCGGGGGAGATTTTTTACGGGGCGTGGGCGGGCCTGGCAACGCCCCGGAGCGAACCGGAGCCGTCAATCGTTTCGCATTCTTGGCGAAACGGGGTTTGATTGCGCCTCGATCAGCGCCCGTACCCTCTGCCCCGTTTGGGAATGGCTCGGTGTCAGTGCTTGTCGTCGCCGCCGGTTTTCTCTCCCCGGCGGCGTGTGCGCCGCTTGGCGGCTTCGCTGACTAGTCCTCCGCGCGGCGGAATCGCTCCCGGTCGGGGTTGTCGATCAGGTCTTGGATTTTTCTCCTGGCTCATGGCCTGCCCGCTCGCCCCCGCCAGGCTGATCACGATGGTCCGCAGGGCAATCACCTCGGCCAGTAGGATTTCATTGCCGGGAACCGTTCACGCGCGGCTTAATCAACGCTGGTGAGATGCTCTCTCTGCTTCTCGACTATGTGCATCATCCTACGAGCCGTCGCTCGCTGCTGAGCTGCTTCCTTCCTCAGCTTTCGGGCGACGCGCCGCTGCTCTAATAAGGCGTGCATGGGCCCTCGTGCTTCTCCTTGACGAACCTCACACCGCCACTCAGCCGATCGCCCATTAGCGTGAAGCCGGTGATCTGGTTGTTGACACGGTCAAACAGGGCTTCTCCTTCCATGTCGAACGCGTCGCGCCATGCAGGGTGAACCGCCTCGTCCTGGAACCGCTTGCGGCGAAGCACCAAGCCTTTGTCGGTCGCCTCGACGCACCAAGCCGTCGCGAGTTCCGGGCTGACGTACATTCCAGCGTATTCGCGCAAATCCGACTGCGGCGGCTGCATCCGCGCATAT
>Ga0126381_100008893_pt1 | contig 11252 bp, 13 predicted proteins | sample PanSoiMetPlot_28_FD_96465 | JGI IMG/M metagenome (GOLD analysis project Ga0126381, IMG submission 96465) | Tropical forest soil microbial communities from Panama - MetaG Plot_28 | ecosystem: Environmental > Terrestrial > Soil > Tropical forest > Bulk soil | place: Panama | collected 2016-02-17 | reverse complement strand
GGGCGGCGTGGCCCAGATCATGATGGGTGCGGTCGATCGCGACGCGTTTTTGAAGCCGACTCTGGAGCAGGTAAGGGCGCTGGCTGCTTAAGCCACGCCTTTTTGCCTTTGAGGGAGGAGAGAGAACAATGAAGATTGCTGTGACGATTTCGCGAATTCTGCTTGGACTGCTGTTTATGGTGTTCGGCCTGAATGGGTTTCTGCACTTTATCAAGATGCCTCCGCCAACAGGGCAGCTTGCGCAGCAGTACATGGGCGCGCTGTTTCTTTCGCACTACCTTGTGGTGGTGTTTCTGCTGCAGCTAGTTGGGGGGGTGATGCTGCTGGTGAACCGGTATGTTCCGCTGGCGCTGGTGCTGCTGGGCCCGGTGTTGGTGAACATTGTTCTGTTTCACTCGACGATGGCGCCTGAGGGATTGCCTATGGCGCTGGTGGCTACGCTGCTGTGGCTTCTGGTCTTCAGCGGAATGCGGAAGGCCTTTACGCCGATCTTTCAGGCGAAGGTCGCGGCGTAATTTCTGTAGTAGCGAAGAAAAGCGGAGCATGTTCACATCGAAGTGAGCAGCTCCGCTTTTTTTGTGACGCAACGGAGAGGCCTGCCTGGTGGACGTCAACGTAGCTTTCCACCGGCCAGCGCCTCGCCTGCGCGTTAGAGCTTTCTGCTAACCGGGAAGCTTCACGGGGTCAGATCATGTAGGACGGCGGCCTGATACCTTTGTCGCGGAGATAGATCTCGGCTTGGCCGCGATGATGCGCAACGTGAATGTAAAGGGCGAGGAGGACTTCACGGCCCGGCAGGTGGCCATCGGGAGAGTCGTGCGCTTTGGTGAGCTGGTCTTCGGTGAGGTTGCGGATGATGGTGTCGCAGTAGGCGAAGGAGTCTCTGAGGAAGGTGACGATAGCCTCTTTCGCCGTTGGTGAGGGCATCGCGGGTGGCGCGGCGTCTTTCAGACCAGAACAGAACTGGTAGTTGGTGATGGCGATGTGCGACATGAGTTCGCCGAAGGTCATGGAGTCGGGGTGCGGGCGGAAGGTGTACTGGTCGGCGGGCATGGCCTGGGCGACTGCGATGGAGAGCTTTGTGAGGGCGGCGAAATGCTTTGCGTACTCTCCTGCGGCCTGGGCTGCGGCGATGTTGGTGAACGAGAGGGCCAGTAGCGCTGCGAGAGAGGCACTGATACGAGACAACGCACGAGGTGTCATATGGCCCTCCGGGTTGCGAAGACGAGCGTGATGGGTGGACGCTCGTGGAGTTTAGCGGGTTAGCTCGCTGCGATTGCTTTTGTGACCACGCGACACGTCTATGCCGCGGACAGGCCAACTTGCTTTGTGGCACTGCTGTAGTTCTGACGCGGCCAGCACCTCGCCTGCGAGATCGAGATGATGTGCAGGATCAGAAACAGCGGCACACCGAAGGTGGGGATGAAGCTCATTGGCAGCATGGTCATCGGCTGCGTGGAGACTCCATGCGGCGCCAGAATACCAACGGCCGCCCCGAGCGAGAGAGCAAGGATGAGGTCGGCCATTCCGAACAGATTCCAGCGGATGAAGCCTGAGCGCTGGCGCCGGGCGGCCAGCCGCGCACCGACCGGAAGTGCCGTGAGGCCAATGGCCATGTCACCCAATCCTGCGGGTAGGGCGAAGAGGCCGGGCAGGATTCCGTAAGCATACAGCACGAGAAAGACGAAACCTGCCCATCGAAACGAATGAATCGTGCTGAGGGTCCGGGGATCGAGCGAGAGCACGAATTCACGGAATGAGTTCGACCACAGATACCAGATCGCGAAGACGGAGATCGGAACCAGAACCCCGAGGAGCAAAGGAATGGGAGGCTGCCCCGGAGCAGTCTGGTACAGGTGGAACGACGATGCCGTGATGGCGAACAAGAACCAGGCTGCGATGAGCCAGGCCACGAGTCTTCTGAAATTGGTTTGGCCGTAATTCGCTTGAGTGTGGGTCATGACGCGTCTCCTTGCGCCGCTATGTCTCCGGCGCTGTTGCTACGTTGGTGACTGTGTCGGCGAGAGCTTTGAGCTGCTCCCACCGTGGGTTGCCGAGTTGTTTCTGCAATTTGGTTTGTGTGCGCTCCCAGATGGGCAGCGCGCGCTTCAACAGGGCCTTGCCTTCAGGGGACATGCTGATGCGCCACTCACGCCGGTCATCTCCGCGGCGCTTCTTCACCCAGCCCTCACGGATCATGATGGCGAGCGTGCGTGTCAACGTCGTGCTGTCCATCGTGAGTATCTGACCGAGCTGGCCCTGGGTCACATCGCCTGCAAGCATAAGCACCTGCAGGATGGAGAGCTGCGTGCCCCGCAGCCCGGTCGGTCGAAGCGCGTCCTCATAGAACTGCGTTAGGGCGCGTGACGCTCGGCGAAGACTGGCGCACATGCAAGGGAGGGTCGGGATGGGTGAGGCGTTCATTTCCCGACTTAGATGTATATGCATATATTGTCGGATTCGGAAATTTTCTGGTTTTGTGACGATCTCCAAGTACGCTTTCTGAAGTTTTTCCCGTGGCGCGCTATGGCAGGAGAGGAGTAGGATTCCGCGCATGCTTGGGGGACGTAGCTGGGATAGCTGGATCGCACAGTATTCGGAGAGCCATCAGCATCCACTGAACCGGCTGACGCATACGTTTGGGATTCCGATGATCATCGTCTCGCTGGCGTTGTTTGCGGCGTCGATCGTGTGGCACGGGATGGTGTGGTACGCTATATCGCTGTTTGCGGCGGGGTGGGCGCTGCAGTTCCTTGGTCATCTGATCGAAGGCAAGCCGCCGGAGTTCTTCAATGATTGGCGCTTTCTGCTGGTAGGCACGCGGTGGTGGGCGGCGAAGATTCGCGGGAAGGTCTGAGCGACGGCGGATGGGCACGAATGGCACCGATTGAAAGGAGCAATCTGAGTGCTTTTGGGTGCTGTGTGATCCATGGTCGCACTTTGGTTTTTGGGGCTATGGCTCGGAGAGGATGGCGATCCCCGCAGTGTCGGCGGCGACGATAATGGCTTCGGGATCGAAGAGAAGGGTGCGTCCGGTCTCGATGGAGAGGCAGGTGGCTCCAGCGGCGCGCATGGTCTCGATGGTGCGGATGCCGATGACGGGGACGTCGAAGCGCATGTCCTGATTTGGCTTGGCGACTTTGACGACGGTGAGGTGGCGGCGAAGGGTGGTTTCGCTGGAGACTTCGCCTTCGCTGAGGGTGCGGAAGAGTGTGCCGGCTCGCTCGATCGTAGCGTCGGTGCCTTCCATGGCTTCGACGGCGACGCAGGCCTGTGCGGCGATAACGACGGTTTGACCAAGGTCGTAGGCGGCGATGGCGCGGGCGACGGTGCGGCCGTAGACGATGTCCTTGCGCTCGTGTTCGTCGGGGGCGCGGCGGGTGAGGACACCGGATTTAGCGAGCAGAGGCTCGAGGTATTGCGTCGAGCTGATGAGCTCTATGCCCTCATCACTGAGGACTTTGGCGACGGCTCCGAGGAGCATGTCGGTGTTGCGTGAGCGCAAGCTCATGAGCAGTTTGGCGAGGCGCCAGTCGGGACGGATAGAGGAGAAGATCTGCTTGTGCTTGACTTGTCCGGCCATAACGGCGCGGGTGACACCTTCGCGCTGGAAGGTTTCGATGAGCTTCGAGAGCTCCCCCAATGAGAGCCAGTGGACGTGGATGTTGGGGTCAGCTGCGGCACGAGTGGTGATCTCGGGATCGGTCTCTTCCTTGATGGCGGCGACGACGACGGTGAGATTGTGAGCGCGTGCGGCGTCGAGGAGGAGGAATGGGAAGCGGCCGTTGCCGGCGATCAGACCAAGTTTGGACATTCGCTTTACTTTAGCGCACGATGCGGCATCGTCGGCGGAGATCAGGACCTGGAGAGGCGCCTTCGTCTGATTGCGTTACGTTCGTCGCACAGTTGACCTTCGCGATGTGATCGTCGGCAGGGCCGAGCATATAGCCAAGTTGTCAATGGTTAGTTCTGCGTTACCGAAGAGCAGAATATGGCTAACGGGAGTGAATTGGTCGATGGCGCCGCAGATGTGGTGGGACGCAAACTCGTGATCGCGAATACACCGTTTACGGTCGTGGGTGTGATGCCCAAACATTTTATGGGAGCAACTCCTGTGGAGAGACCGGAGATTTATGCTCCCCTGGCCGCCGATCCGATCATCGATGCTCCGCGCGACCACATCCATGGCGGGATCCACGGATGGTGGCTGACGGTAATGGCGAGGCTGAAACCGGGAGTGACGCTGGAGCAGGCAAACGGGGCGCTCGAGACGGTCTCGTGGCCCATCCTAATGAGTCGACCGATGGCGCCGGCTATATCAAGAACCAGGAGCAGCATCACTTTCACTTCGCTGCAGAGCCGGGATCAACCGACGGTCTACAGTGCAGCGATCGCAGCCCTGGTAGCGGTAGCTTGCGCGGCCTCGCTGCTGCCTGCGCTCCGAGCGGCGCGCATCGATCCCATGTCGGCGATCCGGTGCGAGTAGCTGTTCGCTGTTCCACCAAACTCACAAGCAAGCACGGGTTGATATTCTTGCTAGCCCTCGTGCGGCTGGCAGAGCTAAACCAAAGCGAATACGCTCGTGGCCTCACAAATTTCTGGTTTACCTGACCTCACTCTCCTTCAGGAATCGGACAAGATCGCTACGCTCTTGCGGCCGTGGCACTCGGAACTCCATGTCGTTGCCGGGAACGAATACGTCGGGGTCGGAGAGCCAGCGGTCGAGCGTCGCTTCGCTCCAGGTAATGTGAGCGCGCTTGAGAGCAGAGGAATAGGTAAAATCTGCGACGGAGCCAGAGGCGCGGCCGAAGACTCCACGCAGACGCGGGCCTTCGCGGTTCTGATCCAACGAGTGGCATCCTATGCAGCGACGCTCAAAGATTTCTTTTCCACGAGCAGCGTCGCCCTCTGTCGACGGTGACGTCGCCTGCGAGACGGGAGTCCTTGCCGGCTCGTGCAGCCATTGGTTGAGAGAATCGATGTCGGCGCCTGTGATGCGAGCATCCCAATGAATGATCCGGTATTGAGGAAGGGGCATGCGATGCGTCTTTGTCTCAAGAAGAATCTTCGTCTTGAAGGCAGCTCGCTCCTCATCCGAATAGTTGTTCCACTGCGAGAGATTCATCGCTTTTCTAGCTACGAGAATGTCGCGCTCCATCAACCATGAGAACGGAGCCATATGACCGTAGAGTGGCGTTCGAACCAGAGTTGAGTGGCAGTCTGCGCATTTCGTCACGAGCATCTGGCGAATCCTCGGCGGCACATCGGCGTGGTCCATCACGGGTTCGCTTTCTTGTTGAGCGTAGAGGCCCGCATCACCGAACGGGTGAGTGTGGGCAAGCAGGAGCGAAGCCGCAAATACAGCAATCGATCCGATAACGATGGAACGGATGCGATTCATGCGTTCTCCGCCAGCGGTGAGTCGACGATAGCGAGGTGGCTATTGCGTGCAATGTACTTGACATTTGTGATTCCGAGGACGGATTGAAGCTTTTGTGCAGGCACCACCATAGGCCCAGGATTTGGCGCCGCGCCCGGTGCAGGCTGAGGAAACGCGGTCGAGGTCGCGGTGTGAAAGGATACGTTGCCCTCGACCTTTTGTACGACCTGGTGAATGTGCCCGTTGAGGACTGTGACCGAGCCGAAGCGCTTGAGATAGGAGAGGGCCTCAGCCCCATCCCGCGTGCCCCAGCCCCATTGTGGGTAGACCATCCAGAGAGGTATATGGGCAAAGATGACGATCGGTGTCGAAGCGGAGAGCCCGGCAAGATCACTCTTAAGCCACGCCAGTTGATCCGTCCCGAGCCTGCCCATCGCATCAATTTGCAGTACGTTGTTAAGGCCTACAAAGTGGACGCCCTTGTGGTTGAAGCTGTACCAGCCGTTGCCAAGCGTACTTTTGCCGAAGCGCTCGCGGTAGAGAGCACCATCGTCGGATGCGGTGTCATGCTCACCCGGCACGTAGAAAGTCGCGCCGGCTCGCGCCGTTTTGATGATCTGCTCTGCCGTGTCAAACTCACCAGGCTTCGAGGACTGAGAGATGTCGCCAGTGTGAAGCAACAGTTCAGGCACAGATGGAAGGCGGTTGATCTTGTCGATGGCCCGCTTCAGAGTGCTGGTGACGTCTTGGTTCGCGGCCTTGTTAAAGCCGATGTGACTATCGCTGATCTGTACGAAGCTGAAGGATGATGTCTGCTTTGCGACTCTGTCACCAGCACTGGCGGCGATCAGCTTGGATACGGGAATACCACCGTCTACCGTCCAGATGAGTCCGGTGCCGGCCCAAGCCATACAACGGAGAAAGTTACGGCGATCGATGCCGTCGTTGGCAGCGTTGTCTGTAGATGCCGTTGTTGCCAAGGCGCTGTTCAGTGTGGAATCGTGCGAGTCATTGCGATTTTGCATATTCTTCTCGAGTGCTCCCTCCACTGACGCAAACCGGGCAGCGTAAGATTTATTCCGCGGACTGGGAATAAATCTTGCCGCCGGAAGTTTTCATCCACAGAAGAGCCGGAAGGGCGATGACGTTACTACGATGGAAGCGCACAACGCGAGAGGAGAGCGCACGGTCTACTACGTTTGAGGACTTAGCTCTGCCACTGCTGCCTGCCCTTTACAACGTCGCTCATTGGCTTACGCGTAACCCGACCGACGCTGAGGACCTTGTCCAGGAGACGATGTTGAAAGCATTACGCGGTTTTGCAGGTTTTGAACCAGACTCGAACTTCAAGGCATGGATATTTCGCATTCTTCGCAACACATTCCTGACTTCGCGGAGCGGGCTGACGGCGCGTTACACAGTTTCTTTGGAAGAAGAGATCCATGAAGACGGAGAGACGGGAGCTGCTGCGGTTCCGGAGGGCACAATCGACCGCGAGACCCCGGAGTTGAATTTGATTCGGCTTTCGGACCGCTCTGCACTGCACACTGCAATGGAACAGCTGCCGCCGCCACTGCTGGAGGTCGTTCTGTTGTGCGATGTCGAAGAGATGAAATATAAGGAGATTGCCGCGATCCTAAATATACCGATCGGAACAGTGATGTCTCGCATTGCGCGTGCTCGCCTTCATCTGCGGCGGTCGCTCAGCGGCAATCCCTTCACGAAGGAGCTTCGCGCATGAGCGACCATTTATCTCCTGCGAAATTGAATGCCCTTGCTGACGGGGAACTTGCGTTGGATCAGTTTGCCTCTGTGACCGAACATCTGCACAACTGCTCTCAATGCACATCGCGTGCATTGGAACAGTCGCTTTTAAAGTCGGCAACCATGCGGGCGGGAAGGCGATATACACCTGCTGATGGCCTGCTGGAGCAAATGGAACGACTTGTATCGTCCCAGGATTCGTCGAACTGGACCGCTAAGGACAACCTGGAGTCGCGTCGGCCCGCGATAAATCCATCCTCACGGAGGATGGCCTGGGCTGGCTGGGCGGTAGCGGCGTCCTTACTGGTTTCGGCTGCCGGCCTGACTGTTATGCAGCTGCATACGCGCTCGGCGCAGACGGCTGCCACTGAGCGCACAGCGTTGGCGACAGAGCTTGGCGATCAGCATATCGCCACACTGGCGGCGAATCTTCCTCCTCAGGTCTTGTCCTCGGACCGGCACACAGTCAAGCCATGGTTCCAGGGAAAGCTGCCGTTCACCTTCAATCTTCCGGAGAATTTGCCGGAGGACACGAAACTGGAAGGAGCCAATCTGACCTACGTTCACAATCGTCCAACTGCGCAGCTTCTCTACAGTATTGGCAGACATCGAGTATCGGTCTTCGTGCGACAGCGACAGAACGGTGAGGAGCAATCGGATGTCACCCTGACCCAGCTTGCTGGGTTTCGTCTGGCTGGCTTCCGAACCGGCAATCTTGATGTAACGGCTATCAGCGATGTAGATCCGGCTAGGTTGACGGCACTCGTGCTCTCGATCGAACACATACAGTGAAGTAATCGCGGCCTTGCTGCTGACTGTGCTCCGGGAGGCGCGCATCGCTTTGATATGAGCGATCCTGCGAGTAGGAAACTCAGATGGCAGCGGAGGCCTTCGATCAAGCACAATATCTTAATGAGCGAAAGCGTTCGTTTTAACTTTGAGAATAGCTACGCCTGGCTTCCGGATAAGTTCTACTCGCGGGTCATTCCGACTCCTGTTTCTGATCCGCGGTTGGCGAAGCTGAATCACGAACTCGCCCGTGCGCTCGGACTCGACAGTGCCGAACTCATGAGTAAGGACGGGGTTGAGATCCTTGCAGGCAATCTGGTCGCTGTAGGATCTCAGCCGCTTGCGATGGCGTATGCCGGGCACCAGTTTGGGTACTTTGTCCCCCAGCTTGGTGACGGGCGGGCCAATCTGCTTGGCGAAGTGATCGGACGCGATGGTGTGCGTTATGACATCCAGCTGAAGGGAGCGGGACCCACGCGATTTTCCCGCGGCGGAGATGGAAGAGCTGCGCTCGGTCCAGTTCTCCGGGAATACATCGTCAGCGAGGCGATGGCGGCGCTGGGTGTGCCGACGACGCGTGCGCTCGCGGTTATCGCGACTGGGGAGCCGGTCTATCGCGAAACGGTTCTGCCCGGGGCCGTGCTGACAAGAGTGGCGGCCAGTCATCTACGTGTAGGGACCTTTCAGTATTTCGCTGCGAAGGGAGATGTCGATGCAGTTCGCACGCTGGCGAACTACGCTATCGCCAGGCACTATCCGGAAGCTGCCGGTGTGGCGCGGCGCTATCGTGTATTGCTGGATACGGTCATTGCACGGCAGGCAATGCTGGTTGCGCAGTGGATGTTGCTGGGGTTCATTCACGGCGTCATGAACACCGACAATACTTCCATCTCCGGTGAGACCATCGACTATGGTCCGTGTGCCTTTATGGAGGCATACCATGCGCACACGGTCTTCAGCTCCATCGACTACCAGGGGCGCTATGACTACAGCAACCAGCCTCATGCGATGCACTGGAACCTTGCGCGACTAGCCGAGGCGATGCTCCCGCTTCTCGTCGAAGAAGAAGGCGGAGATGACGCCGGACTGGCCTCGGCTTATGAGGCTCTTGAACAATTTGGCGTGCAGTTCGAAGCCGCTCGCAATGCCGGGATGCGACAAAAGTTGGGACTGATGACCGAGCGCGAAGAAGATGTGGCGCTCGTCGAGGATCTCTTGAACACAATGGCTGAAAATCGCGCGGACTTCACGCTGACCTTCCGCAAGCTTTGCGATGCGGCAGCTTCAGCAGAGAATAATCAGGCAGTACGTGCACTGTTTGCACAACCTCAAGCGTTCGATGCCTGGGAGATTCAGTGGCGAAACAGGTTGGCGCGGGAGGCCGTTTCGCCCGAAGAACGCGCCGCGCGAATGCGGCTTGTCAATCCAGCCTTCATCCCGCGCAATCACGTCGTGGAGGCAGTGCTTACGGCTGCGACGGAGCGGCAGGATTTTGAGCCTTTTGAGGACCTGCTCGATGTGCTCGCTCGCCCGTATGATGACAGGCCGGGGCTAGAGCGATATTCCTCGCCGGCGCGGCCGGAGGAGTACGTGAGCAAGACGTTCTGCGGAACGTAAATACGGCGAAGGGGTGGCGACGGTCGGGCCGTGCGCGTCTGGCGTCGAGGGGCCGTTACCGGCCATGAAGCCGAGTGTGAGCATTCTGTTGACCTGCTCATTAACGACAGGTACAAGAACTGGAGCAGCCATCTTGTGTTGCTTGGTGACCATGCATCATTTTGCATAGCGGTTATTTGTGGTTGGCCTGTTAGGATGGCCGCCAATTATGGGCTCCTCCACAGGCACGCTTGAAGTTACTAAGACAGAGCGGCTCCGCAGCACTCTGGGGCAGTATTTCTATCTGTTCATGTCACTGTTAATCGCAGCGATCGTGATCTCTGCCTTCAGCCGCACAATTGATCGCCGCCTCATTCACGCTGTGCCTGTGCGTCCGTGGGTACTTTACTTGCATGGCATAGTTTTCTTCGGCTGGGTGATTTTCTTCATTATCCAGGCGGCACTCGTACGCGTGCACAAAGTGAAGGTGCATCGTATGCTCGGCTGGTTCGGCGTGACGCTTGGCGTTGTTATTCCTGTGCTTGGCATGTGGACGTCTATTGCGATGGACCGCTTCGAAATCTTCCACCTTCATATAAGACAATTCTCGCCGTTTCTTGCGCTACAAATTCACGATTTGGCGGCCTTTGCTATCTTCCTGGCCCTTGCAATCGTTTGGCGAAAAAAGCCGGAATTTCATCGGCGAACAATCCTACTCGCAAGTTGTATGCTCACCGGCGCCGCTTTTGCACGCCTTCCATTTTCGGGGTTAATGCGGAATTACCATTACATGGATATGCTCATTCTTCTTGGCGTCTTACGCGATCTGATTGTGAATAGGCGTGTACACCCGGTCTATGGGTATGCGTTTCCTGCATTGATCGTCGGGCAGACCACTGCAATGCATCTTTTTCTTTCGGCGCCGTCTTGGTGGGTCAGCATAACTGATGCGATTCTGCGCGTTAGTTAGCGAATGTCCCAAGTCGGGAACGGGTTCTTCTCGCCGTGTTACTTGATCACGCCACGCTCGCTCTTCGCGATGAAATCCGCGAGATATGCTACCTTGTCGCCGAACTCGCCGGAGGCGATCCTTTCGCGAATCGCCGCGAGAGCCTCGGTTGTGTTGAGCTTTGAGTGTTGCAGGAGGCGGTAGGCGGCGCGGAGTTGTTTGATCTCTTCGGGGGTGAAGCCTTTGCGCTCGAGGCCGACCTTGTTGATGCCGTAGGCATGATTGTTGCGCTCGATCGAGGTGAGCGAGTAGGGGAGGACGTCTTGGGTGATGGTGGTGCCGCCCCCTATGTAGGCATACTTGCCGATGGTGCAGAATTGGTGGACGGGGTTGAGGGCCCCGACTACGGCGTAGTCTTCGACGGTTACGTGGCCGGCGAGCGTGGCTGCATTGGCGAGGATGCAGCCGTTGCCGATGATGGAGTCGTGGCCGATGTGGGTGTAGGCCATGATGAGGTTGCCGGAGCCGATGCGCGTCGTTCCGCCTCCTCCTGCGGTTCCGCGGGAGATGGTGACGTACTCGCGGATGTCGTTGTTGTCGCCGATGACGAGAGCGGTGGGTTCGCCCCTGTACTTGAGGTCCTGCGGGGCGATGCCGAGGCACGCGAAGGAGAAGACGCGGTTATTGCTGCCCATCGTAAGGTGACCGTCGAGAACAACGTGGGAGATGAGATCGCAGGCTTCGCCGAGGATGACGTTGGGGCCGATGGTGCAG
>Ga0126381_100008891_pt1 | contig 11252 bp, 7 predicted proteins | sample PanSoiMetPlot_28_FD_96465 | JGI IMG/M metagenome (GOLD analysis project Ga0126381, IMG submission 96465) | Tropical forest soil microbial communities from Panama - MetaG Plot_28 | ecosystem: Environmental > Terrestrial > Soil > Tropical forest > Bulk soil | place: Panama | collected 2016-02-17 | reverse complement strand
TTGGCGGAAGCGTGTGGGAGTCGAACCCACCACTCGGCTCGCAAAGAGCCGAATCACCGGCTTTGAAGGCCGGGAGGATCACCGGACCCTTTTCGCCCCCGCAAAATTATAGAGGCTAAGCCCGGCTGGAGACAAATGCGGCGGTCTGGTTGGTGCGGATGAGAGCAGCGACCAGATCGAAGAGGGCGGGAGCGGTGCACACTTCGTAATAACAATGTTCCGAGGGGCTGCCGAGCTTGCCATCCTGCAAGAGTTCGCGGGCGCGGCCCTTGCGAAGCACCAACAGTTCCACTGATTCGCCCATGGGCACTTCGCCGTAATAAATCGTGACCGGCTCTTTTCCCCACGGCAGGTCGAGCTTGGTCTCGACAGATTCGAGAGAAATTTCCTCGGACAGTTTTTGAAAGCCTTCCTGATTCAATTCGATCCCATTGTGGTTGTAGCGCACCAGAAATTCGTCAAGCTCCTCGGCCGAAGCTCCCTGCATGGCCTGCAGAAAATGAAATACCGAGAAATTCGATTTTTGCGAGGCGAGCATACGGCGGGCCAGCTTAGTGCAACTGGACAACCGGTCGGAAAGATTCAGCGCCTTGGAAATCATGATGCGTGAGTCGCCGTCTGTCCAGTACGTCGGCGCGTCGCCCTGAAACGCCACGCCCAGGCCAAGCTCCAGCGCGGGCAAATTGGACCTCACGGCGCCGTCGTTGTAGGAATTGCATACCGCGAGAATCTGCCGGGCCAAAATGCACGCTTTGGCCACCGGGCGGGCATAGGCTCGGCTGGATTCCGTCTCGAAAATGGCAAGAATAATTGCGTCGCCCTCAATAAAGACTTTCTTGGCGGAGTAGCGGTCGAGCAGTTTCTTTACCGGCTCGTGGAGATTCAAGCTGAAGTGCGAGGCGGGGTTCAGTCCGCGCGAAAGCAAATCTTGTGTCATGCGCGTCGAACCGCGCACGTCGGCTTTGATGATTACGTGCGAGACGACGGGATCCTGCTGCGGCTTGGCTTCTTCTGGCAGGACGCATTCGTAGAGCCGATTGTTGAGCCGGGACAGATCGCGCGATTGCTCGGTCGAAACCAGGTTGATGCGCTCCATGCAAGTGGTGAGGTGCTCGGCGTCGCGCAACTCCCGGCGCAGACGCAAAAAATCCACCGCAAAGCGAAGAACCAGCGCTTGCATTTCGTCGTGTGAGTAGCGCCGGATCTTGCGCGAAAGTTCCTCGATGGGCCTCGCAGAGAGTTGTTTGGCGTGAACCTGCTTCAGGACTTGCTCCACGCGTTTCAGCTCGTCTTTCGACACCAGCGCTTTGCGAAGTTGCTGCAAGTGCAGCGGCGGATGAAACTGCGTCGCAATCGCGCGAATCTCGTAGCCCGCAATGATGTGATACAGCACTTCATGCTGCTCCAGACGCTGCATCAACTTCGCAAGCAACTGCGCGCGCACTGGACGCAGCGATTCTGGCTCCAATGCCGCGTCGAAGAGCCGCCGCGCATTTTGCGGATCATTCAGAAAATCGCCCAGGCGGGAGTTGTGGTCCTTCAGAAAATAATCCAGCTTCTGTCTGGACGACTCCACTTGCGGGCCAAATTCTTCCAGCTTCAGCTCCTGATGTTTGAGCCGGAGCTCGATATCGTTCAGCGAAGCTTTCAGGCTGGCCGGATCGCTGGACCCGCGAAACTTGTTCAAGAAACCGTCGCCGCGTTCCAGTTTCTTGCGAACTACTTCCCGTTGACCTTCCAGATTGGCGATTTCGTCGCGCATGGCCTGCGCCTGTGCAAGCATGGCCTGGTAGCCTTCTTCGGCCTCGACAAAGTCGGATTCGCGCGGAATGGCCACTCCCGCCTGCTGCAGAAATTCCTGGAACAACGCGTCCATGGCTTCAAAGCGGTCCAGGTCGCGGACATAGTTTCCGAGCAGCACATAGTGCTCGAGGAAATAAGAATCGTCCTTTCCGCCGTCCAGAAAAATGATGCGATTCTTCAACAAGTCATAAAGTTCGGCAAACTCTTCGCCAAATAGCGCGCGCCGCGCCTTGCACACCGCGTTTTCTTCGGCGTCTATTACCATCTGTGCGACCTGCTGTCCCACGGTACGCAATACGCTGCGCCGTCCGGACTGCAGTTCGGACAGCCTAGCCTTGATGACGTGAGCCTGCTGGCTGCGCTCGAAATGCTCGCCGCGCTGACGAATCCATTCCTTGCCTTCCAAAATTAGGTTAGCGAACTGGTTGCTCAGCTCCTGGGTGAGAAATTTCAGTATTGCCAGGCGAAATAGAATGTCGATTTCAATGTTCTTTTGATATTTGGCCTGGGTCACCGAGGATTGCAGCATGTCGCTCAGCAGTCTGCGAAATCCGGCGCCATCAATGGTTTTGATGTTGCGCAATTCCGCGCCGGAGATAAACGAGCCGGCAGTGTGCTGGCGGATCAATTCGAACAGATAGTCGCGCGAAGCCTGAACAAATTTGGGGCTGAGAAAAACGTCGTGGTGAATGTTGTCCACGCCAATGGCCAGCGTAGCCATGGGCAGCGCCAGACTGTAGCTCGTCAGCTCGATGCGCGGAGCAGTTTCAGAACTCGGGAATAGGGTCTCGGTAAGCATTACGGCAGCCAGAAGGCGCTTTTTTCACGCTAGCAGCCGAGCGCGTACCCGGCAAGCAACCGGAAGTTTTAGGTAGCGTGAGAGTTAGGATGCTTCAGAGCACCGTGATGCGGCGGGAATTTCCACCGAGATGTTCCAGATGGACGCGAATCTCCGGCCACGGCGCGGGAAGCGGAAAACGCTCCGACCATTCGAGAATCACGATGGCGGGCTTGGCGAACAGATCTTCCATGCCCAGCGTCTCGAAATCGTGAAAATTCTCGATGCGGTACAGGTCACCATGAAAAACCGGATGCGCCTCGCCGTAGGTATGGAGAAGCGTGAACGTCGGACTGGTGACGTCTTCTTCACGCGCCGCACCCAGCCCGCTTACGAGTCCCTTGGTCAGTGTGGTTTTGCCGCTGCCCAATTCTCCGGAAAGCAGAATCAGCAGGGGCGGCTTCAGCCGAGACACGAATTCCCTGCCCCACGCCGTCGTTTCTTCCGCCGAATGAGTAATGAACTCCTCAGCCACCGCGGCGAATCTCCTCGAGCAGCTTGCGGCGGGCATATGGCAGCGCGCGCGCTACATCACCCGCCACAATTCCAGAGGGATCAGCGTCTTCGATCAATGTATCCGCAGCGCGGCCATGCAGCCAGGCACCCAAGGCCAGCACGCGCAACCAATCGCCCGTGCCGAACTGCCCGGTGAGCGCTGCGAGAATGCCGGTTAAGACATCTCCCGAACCGCCTTTGGCTAAACCGGGATTCCCCGTCGTGTTGATGAACAGTTGACCGTCCGGTCCGGCCAAGACGGTGTGAAACCCTTTCAGCAACACGTAAACGCCCCATCGCGCGGCAGTCTCGATTGCGATTTTCACGCGGTCCTTCTGCACATCGGCATTCTTGGCGCCGAGAAGCCGCGCCATCTCTCCGGGGTGGGGCGTAATCGCCAGAAACTGCGATTTGCGTTCGCGAAGGTCGCCGGCGCCTGAAGCAAAAGCGTTGAGTCCGTCAGCATCCAGAATCGTCGGCAACTCTGTCGATTGCACTAGCATACGAATAAATTTCTGTGCAGCTGGATTTTGACCAAGGCCCGGACCCACCGCGAGAACAGTTTTGCCCGCGATGATTTTCGCAAACGCGGCATCGACCATACTTTCGCTTGCGATCACACCATGGGAGTCTGTCGGCAACACCTCGGTCATATATTCCGGCTGACCGCAAGCGACGATTGCCTGCACAGAGGCCGGGGTGGCGACCGTCACCAGTCCGGCGCCGGCTTTCAGCGCGCCCGTCCCCGCGAGCACCGCAGCTCCGGATTTGCCCAGCGAGCCCGCCACAACGAGAACATGGCCGTACAATCCCTTGTGCGAATCTGCAGGACGAACCAGCCGAAAACGCGCGAACTCGTCCGCTCCAGACCAGCGAATCGTGCCTGCGCCCAGTTCTTCAACCAGCGTAGGCGGCGACCCGATTGTGCGAACCAGCAGGTTTCCGCAGCAATCGGCATTGGGGGAAAGCAACTGAGCAATTTTGGGCGCGGTGAAGGTAACGGTGGAATGCGCCCGCACGACGGGCCCTTCGGCTCGCTGGGCCTCCGAAGACAAGCCCGAAGGGATGTCCACGGCCACGATCAACGCCGGATTCGGTGCCGTCGCGTTCCGCGAAAGTGAATTCAAGTCGTCGATGGCCTTGGCGATCAGCCCGGTCGCTTCACCACGCAACCCGGTGCCAAGCAGTGCGTCGAGAATTACGTCGCAACATGCAACCTGCGGCAGCATTGCGGACCACATCGATTCTTCTTCGATGAGCGCGGTTTCGCCACCCTCATCGCGCCAATGCTGAAAGTTAACTGCCGGATCGCCACGAAGCTCTGACGGCTTGCCAAACATAACAACAGTGGTGTGGCGAATTTGCTCCCGCAAATGACGCGCTGCAACGAGTCCGTCGCCGCCGTTGTTGCCTTTCCCGCAGAGCACGATCACTCTTCGCACAGGCGCCTCAAGGCGAAGCGAAATCTCGCGGAGAACGAATTCGGCGACAGCTTTTCCGGCGTTTTCCATCAATTGAGCGCTGGAAATTCCGTGCCGTTCGGTGGTGAGCCGGTCCACTTCGCGCATTTCGGCTGCGGTCAAAGCTTTCATGGAGGTAGGTCTTTTTGATAAATTTAGAGCATCCAGCCGCCGCTCACGTTGACTACCTGGCCGGTGACGTATTCTGCTTCTTCGGACGCAAAAAACGCCACCGCCCCGGCGACGTCATCGACCGTCGGCGGGCGGCCAATGGGAAAACGCGCATCTTTAATGCGACGCGCTTCGTCAAGGCTCAGCTCTTTTTCATCAATGCTCGATGGATTCACCACATTTACGGTGATGCCGTTTTTTGCTTCCTCCAGGGCCAGCGAACGCGTCAGCGCCACCACCGCGGCTTTTGCCGAAGCATAGGCCGAGATTTTTGCCTGGCCGAACGCGCGCTCGGCACCAACCGCTCCGAGATTAACGATCCGGCCCCAGCGGCCTCGGCGCATGTGCGGCAGCGCCGCCCGGCTCATGAAAACCACGCTCATCAGGTTCGACGCGAAAATGTCCTGCCAGTCGGCCAGGGAGCCTTCCGCCAGCGTGCCCCAGCGAAAATCACCCACGTTATTCACGAGAATATCCAGCCGCCCAAATCGATCGGTGACCGTATTCACAAACTGTTCGGAGCGGTCCGCGGTAGTAATGTCCGCTTCCACCGCCACGCAATCGGCTCCTGCGGCCTGCAACTGCCGCAGCGTGTTTTGCGCAACATTCTTGTTCGTGCGGTATCCGATGGCGATGCGCGCGCCCTCTCTCGCCAGCCGCAGGGCGATGCCCCGGCCGATGCCGCGCGTTCCGCCTGTAATCAACGCAACCCGGTTGCGCAGTGCCATTGCTGCCCTCGTTCCCCGGTTTCAGGGTTTGTACTTACAAACCCTGAGCTAAATAAGTTTCAGGGTATCAGGGTTTGTTTTACAAACCCTGAGAAGAACAGTTGCGCTTATAAGCCCTGAAATAAAAGGAGTCTGAAGATTTTTAGTATAGCCCAGGCAATGCGTCTGCACTAAATCGTGCTCAGCGCAGCCGCGCAACAATCACCGTCATGTCGTCGGCCTGTTCCGGCGTGCCCGCCCATTCTTCCGCTGCTTGCATCATTCCCTGCGCTATGGCCCTCGGCGGCGAACCGTTCATGCGAATCGCCGCGTCCCGTAGCCGCTGGATGCCGAACTCTTCTCCATACACGTTTTCCGGCTCCACCAACCCGTCGCTGTATCCCACCAGGATTGCATCGGGGGGAACGGTTTCCGTGCCTTCCACAAAAGGGTATTCTTCGAACACCCCCAGCACCATTCCACCTTTGTCCAGATAAAAGGCATGGTCACCACAAATGCAAAACGCCGGCAGATGTCCGGCATTGGTGTAGCGAAGCTGCCGTGTCGTACTGTCATATACCGCGACGAAGAAAGTCGCGAAACGGTCGTCCGCGGTGTTGCGGACCAGATGCACGTTTAGCCTTGCAACCAGCTCGGCTGTACTCATGGAGTCGCTGCCAGGAGCCAGCAACTGGCTACGCAGGGCGGCCTGCAAACTGGCCATCAGCAGCGCCGCGGAAATTCCCTTTCCGGAAATGTCGGCGATGGCAATGGCTACGCGGGTGGGACTTAACTCAATGAAGTCGTAATAGTCGCCACTCACCGTTCGGGCCGCCTTGCAGATGGCTTCGATTTCCACGCCCGGGATCGATGGCATGCGTTGCGGAAAAAGCTGGTTCTGTACTTCACGGGCGATGGAGATTTCATTCTCTAGGCGCTGCCGTTGCCGCTGTTCCTCGATTAGATTCAGGATGGAGCTGGTCATCAAGTTAAACGACTCGCCCAGAATCCCCAGCTGATCGCGCCGCTCGATTTTTACCCGGTAAGTCAGATCGCCGGCTTGCGCGAGCTGTGTGGCCCGATAAAGCTCGGCGACGGCACTGGTAATCGCGCGCGTCAACACGATTCCCGTAATTAACGCCACGATTTCGATCAACAACAAGAATGTTGCGACTAGTTCAAAGCCAAATACCCGGCTGCTACTGAACTCGCCCAGCGAACTGAAAATTCGCCCATTCAAGACGGAAGGCCTGGCCGTAAACGCAGCAAAAACCGGCAGTTTTTCCCCCACCCTTTCCCCCTGTTCCAGATAGGTGGCGTCCAGTTTGGAAAATCCTTCAATGATGGGATCTAACCAGTAATTTGGCCCTTGCAGCGTGCGGTGGTGGGTGGAAATCTTGTTCAGAAATTTGTAGCGCACATTGCCAAGCTGCACCACATTGACGAAATCTCCTTGATCGGCGCGCTGCAAAGGAGTGACCTGGACCGGTCCTAGATCGGGCGCCACCGTTTCCAAAAAATCCGGCGTCACCCGAACGCTAAGCTCGACCAGATTCCGGCCACGCGGCGACTCCACTTCTCTCATGGCGATCAAATGCGTCTGCCCGTTTGATTCAAGGATCCCAGTGAATTCTTTCGCGTTTGCGCCAGCGATCCTGGCTAGCTTCTTGGGATCAGCATGAAATTCGATCTTCAATCCGGGCAGCTGTTTTGCATAGGCCAGGCGAATCTGCGCATCCAATGCGTCTTCCACCACCTGGTCGGCGATCGTTTTCGGTAGAGTCCTTTCAGCACCGGCGATATTGGCCGCGGAATCGGCCATGCTGCCCAGGCGATCGTGGATGTCCTCGTACAAAAGATAGCCACCCAGTTGCGAATAGAAAATTTGTCCCGCGAGAATAGCTAGTGTGAGCAACAACAGCACGGGAACGACCGCGATAAAGAGGTACGCGACGATCAACCGGTTGCGCAGGCTCCATAGCAATCGATTGCGCCACCAGGAGATCGCGCGAAACGTCAGATAAGCGGCGCTGAGCAGACCCACAAATTTGAGGAAACTATAAGCTCCGCCTGACCGGTCGGTCAGCACGGCCGCGAGTCCCAAGACTGCGAAGAAAATCGCTGTCAGGTCAGGCCGGGAAAGACGCCGCCAGATTTGTAGGAAGTTGAGGCGAGTCAAAGTCATGTTGGGACGTACGAAAAGAATACTCTAATCGATGCGCTCGCGTATGACGAGCCAGTGAAGACTTGAAAAGATTCGGGAAGCAGAGGTCAGGGGGTCCCGCAAAAAACCTCAGGATTGCTGGGGGTTGCGGACCTTGCTGTGCCTCACGCTATAGGTGAAGTAAATGACCATGCCAATGATCAGCCAGACGATCAGCCGAATCCAGGTCACGCCGTTCAATCCCAGCATCAATGCCAGCGAAACTAGAATACCCATGATCGGCACGAAAGGAACCCAGGGCGCGCGGAAGGGACGAGGCAGGTCGGGTCTGCGCACCCGCAGAATCCACACCGCCGCGCAGACGATAACAAACGCCAGCAAAGTGCCGATGCTGACCATCTGGCCCAGACTGCCGATGGGGACTAGAGAGCCAAACAGAGCTGCGCCGAGACCGGTGATTGCGGTGGACTTCCAGGGTGTGCGGAAGCGCGGATGAATGTCACCCGCCCACTTCCACAATAGACCGTCGTGCGCCATCGAATAAAACACACGAGACTGCCCCAACATCATGACCAGCATCACCGTGCTTAATCCTGCCAGCGCGCCAGCGTTTACGATGTAGCTTCCCCACCTTACGCCAGTCTCGCGGATGGCCAATGACACCGGAGCGCCTATATTCAAACGTGAATAGTGCACTGTGGCCGTCAATAACCCGGAAACCACGATGTACAAAATGGTGCAAACGGTAAGCGATCCCAGAATGCCAATGGGCATGTCCTTCTGCGGATTTTTCGCTTCCTGAGCTGCGGTTGAAACTGCGTCGAATCCGATATACGCGAAGAACACCACGCTCGCTCCGCGAAGAATACCAGACCACCCAAACGACCCAAACGATCCCGTGTTGGGTGGTATGAACACCGCCCAATTCGTATGCGACTCCGCCGGATGCTTCAGTACGAAGGGCAACGCCACCGCGATGAAGGTGAACACTGCAATCAACTTCACAAAAACGACTCCAGTATTGAAGTTCGCCGATTCCTTGATTCCGATGATCAATATCGTTGTAACCGCCATGATCGCTAGGAACGCCACCAAGTTAAACTTTGTTGTGGCGTGCGGCAGCGATGCCAGCTGATCCATAGGAACATTCAGGGAGGTCAAAGGCGCCCATCGTCCCTGGTATTGAACCCAAACCGCTCCCGGCACATCGCAAATTTGTGGCGGCAAACTGAGGCCATAGTCCTGCAGAAACGCCACCAGCGTGCTGCTCCAGCCGCTGGCGACAGTCGCCGCCCCGAACGCGTATTCCAAAATCAAATCCCAGCCAATGATCCACGCGACGATTTCGCCCAACGTCGCATAGCCATAGGTGTAAGCCGAACCGGCAATCGGAATCAGTGACGCAAACTCGGCGTAGCAGAGACCCGCAAATGCGCAACCGGTTCCCGCCAGTACATAGGAAAGCATAATTGCCGGCCCTGCGTACTGCGCCGCCGCCTCTCCAGTCAGCACGAAAATGCCGGCGCCGATGATGGCGCCGATTCCCAGCGTCACCAGGTTGACCGGCCCGAGTGCACGTTTCAGGCTGTGCGCTCCGGTTTCGCTCGCTTCTTTCATCAGCGCGTCGAGCGGTTTCGTTGCAAACAAGGGGTTGCCCATGCAACTCCTCCTTTTTACAGGTGGGTTCCTAGGAGCGCTTCACAACTAATTGGGACTTGCCTATTGTAGGGGCGCACTTCCATTCTCCCTACAATAAAGTTTCTATCTCGCGACTTTTTTCCCTGTTCTTACGGGACCATAGCCAGTACACCGGCAGCCCCAACAGTACAATCACCAGGCTCCATCCCGCTGTCTCCGTTCTGTAAAACAGAAGCACAAACAGAATCACCGACGCCGCCAGGATGTACAGCAGCGGCACCATCGGATATCCAAAAGCTTGATACGGCCGCTCCGCGTCCGGCCGCTTTTTGCGCAGCACAAATACGCTGGCGATCGTCAGCACATAAAACATCAACGCCGCGAACACCACGTAGTCCAGCAAGTTGCTGTACAAATTGCCATAGGTCACCGCGCCCGCTGCATCCACACGACGCGTGCGCATCGGAATCAGCAACGCCAGCCAGATACATTGGAAGACCAGCGCTGTGCCCGGCACGCCCCGGGTATTAAGTTTTCCAGCCGCGCGGAAGAAAAGCCCGTCCTTCGCCATTGCATACGCCACACGCGAGCCCGCGAGTATTAGGCCGTTGTTGCACCCAAACGTGGAAATGATGATTGCCCCGGCCATCATCAGTGCTCCCACCGGTCCAAAGATGGCGTTCAAAGCCGCAGTGGCCACGCGATCGTCTGGCGCATTCTGAATTTGCGCGAGCGGTAATGCAAAGAGATACGCCAGGTTGGCCAGGCAATACAGCGTGATCACGATGATCGTCCCCAGCGCCATGGAAAGCGCCACATCGCGCTTCGGATTTTTTACTTCCGCTGCGGTAAATCCGATGTTGTTCCAAGCGTCCGCCGAGAAAAGCGATCCTACTTGTGAGACACCGAACGCCACGATCAGTCCGAAGAACCCACTGGCCGCGGTCAGCGTGGGGAACCATGCCTTGAAGAAATTGGCACCGGGTTCGATCGGCGCGGCGTTGCGGACCGTCCAGAAATTCGAAAAGTTGTCAGCGACGGCAACGTGGTTTCTGCCCACGAACACACCAATCAAAATCAATCCGAGCAGCGAGAGCGTCTTGGCGGAAGTAAAAACATTCTGAATTAGCTTTCCCAACCGCACGCCCAGTGTATTCAAAAAAGTGATCAGCACTACCAGCAGGATCGCCACGAACTGCTGAACGGAAACGCTAATGGCAAATTTCGAGCCCAAGGCGATGGGAGGAATAATCCAGGTGTTTGGCGAAATCGAGGGGAAGAATACTCCCAAGTATCGTGCGAAGCCCACCGCGACCGCAGCAATCGTCCCGGTCTGAATCACTAGAAAAAGAGTCCAACCGTACAAAAATCCCCACAGCGGCGAATACGCCTCGCGCAAATACACATATTGCCCACCGGCATGAGGAAACAGCGCCGCCAATTCTCCATACGCCAGCGCGGCGGAAATTGTCAGCAGCCCGGTCAGAATCCACGTCAGCAGCAAGCCGCCCGGCGAACCGGTCACGCGGCTAATGTCCGCGGCCACGATGAAAATGCCCGAACCGATCATCGAGCCAACCACGATCATCGTGCCGTCGAACAAGCCAATCGCACGCACAAACCCAGGTTCTTCTGTTTTAGTTTTTTGCACCACCGGAAGCGTCGATTCGGCCATATCTTAGTCGCCTCAGTTCCCGGCGGGCTGCGCCGTAGTCGGAAGGATTTCCAGATACTGCTGTACGCGCACCACGGGATTTTTTGCCGACAAAATATCCCGGATCACCGCGACGCTGTCCGCGCCTGCGTCGATCACTTCGCGCACGCGTTCAGCCGTAATTCCGCCGATGGCCACAATCGGCTTGCGCGTCAACCTCCGAACTTGCCGCACAAAATCGATACCGACCACCGGATCGGGATCGCGTTTGCTGCCGGTCGCGAAAATGGGACCGATGGCCACATAGTCCGCGTCAGACTCA
>Ga0126381_100008890_pt1 | contig 11252 bp, 9 predicted proteins | sample PanSoiMetPlot_28_FD_96465 | JGI IMG/M metagenome (GOLD analysis project Ga0126381, IMG submission 96465) | Tropical forest soil microbial communities from Panama - MetaG Plot_28 | ecosystem: Environmental > Terrestrial > Soil > Tropical forest > Bulk soil | place: Panama | collected 2016-02-17 | reverse complement strand
GCGAAATACGCCGCGCTCCGGCTGCGGGCCATAGGCATGGCCCATGGCGCAGGCCAGCACGATTTCGGGATTGTGCGGATCGATGGCGATATTGGCAATGCGGCCTGTCTTCTCCAGGCCCATCCTGGTCCACGTCTTGCCCGCGTCGGTCGATTTGTAGATTCCGTTCCCCACCGAGATGTGGCTGCGCACGAACGATTCTCCCGTCCCCGCCCACACGATGTTGGGGTCGCTCGGAGCCAAGGCCAGTGAACCGATGGAAGAAACGTCCTGGCTATCAAAGATCGGATCCCAATGGATACCGCCGTCGGTGGTCTTGAAGATGCCGCCGGAGGCTGCGCCTACGTAGTAGACCCAGGGATTGCCGGCGATCCCGACCACCGCGGTGGCGCGATTGCCTACTGGTCCAATGTAGCGATATTTCAATTGCTTATAGGAATCGGGCGCCTGCGCGTACAGCGCGACGGAAATGACGGACAAGCAGAGTGACAGCAACACGAGTATGCGTGCAACCGACTTTGTCATGATGGCCCTCCGTGCCGAAGCATCGCCTCACAGAACCGCGCGAATAGTAGTCTCGCAGAGTCAGCGAAGTCAACCGATTTCACCTTATGAAAAGCGCTAAGAGCGCGCATGTCTGAAAAAAGGAATCGACAGTCAGCCAAAGGGAAGAACGCAGCCGAAGTATGATTCTATCTTGAGGGAGCTCGAGGGCTCGGCACACTTCAATGCGCTTGGCTTTTTTGCTATTGATAAAGCTCGATTCAGCCTGTGCCGTCCCCGCGACACGGGCTGAATCGAGAAAGTCTGCCCGGCGCCTCGTCGCGCCAAAACCGGGCGTGTCGGAGACTCGCGCAGACCCGCGATCCGCGTTCCGCGAATCGCTAGACGCCGATACACCGTAGTGGGTTCGTCGAAACGGACCCACTATCGGCTATTGAATGCACGATGGAAAACTGAAATTGAACGAATTATTGGTCCAGGTGTCGTGGGTGCAATCGCCATTTCGGCCAGCACATCAGGCGTCTATTGAATGCATGGCTGATTGGCACTGCCAAAGTTGTTTCCCTGCCACACGTTGGCGCAGCCCCCATTGTCGTCTTCCAGGTCAAAACTCGAATTACCCTGGGCGCTGTTACCACGAATCGTGTTACTAATTCCAATTCCTGCCACGGCCTTTACACCATCTTCGCTGTTTTGGTCAAAAGTGTTGCCTTCAACTACGTTTCCGGTGGCGTCAAACAGAAGAAATCCCTCAGCTCCAAATACTAATCCATTGCCACTGGAGTCATTCCCACGGAACGTGTTTTTGTCAGCCCCGTTCAGGCTGAACCCGTGGCCCGCATTTGCGGTCGCGGTGTTGCCGTTGAACTTATTGCCGGTCGAGCGCAGGCTGGGGTTGCCGGCCCCAAACGCGGCATTGACATTGAACCCGAACTTATTCCCGGTGCTCGTGACACCCACAACGGATGAAGAAGAGACGCCTTCAAACCCGACCCCGCCTTGACCGAAGTTCGAGACGGTGCCTGGCCCATTGATTTTCACCCCGGACACGCCGGTTGGGACTCCGATTCCCACGGCAATGCCGTACGTAATGACATTGCCCTGCGCGGCCCCGCCCGAGCCCGAGATTTGGTGTCCGTTCAGAATCAGATGGACATTGCTGGACACAATGTCAATCCCATCCTGCGGGCAATTGACCAGATCGTTGGCCAGTTGGTAGTCGCCCGGCGTACTAATCACCGTGCCGCAAGTGGTCACCGCTATCGGATCTGCCGCCCAAGCGGGAACTGCGCAAAGGAGTGTCAGTCCGGCCAGCAGCGCCGGAGCAAGCCGTTTCTTCAGATTGTCATAGTTCCTGGTTGCGAAGTGACTCAAGACTTTCATCGTTATCCTCTTCCCGGGCCGACGTTGGAGTTGGTCTGCCCTTTCCCAGGCGCAAACTACTTCGGCTGCCTCCTTCACGTCCTCTGAAAGTTCTCAGGAATGTCTAAGAAAGAGATCATTGCCGGTAACTTAAGCCAGATGAAAGAGATAAAGCCCAGGGACGTAATTGCAAAATGGACTCAAAATGGGCCCATTGTGAGAACTTTGTGAGGACTTTCAGGGCTGCCAAGATCGAATCTGTTCTTGCGCGAAGAAGGAGGATAAGGCATGGCGGAACAGACCAAGCGGCAACAACTGGAAATGCACCTGGCGGGACGGGCCCTTCAGGACCCGGACTTTCGCGCCAAGCTGCTCGAAGACCCCAAGCGGACCATAGAGGAGGAAATCGCTCTCCATTTTCCCGCCACCCTCAGCATCAGGATCCATGAAGAGAAACTGAACGAACTGCATGTCGTCTTGCCGGTTGATCTGGAGACGCTGGGCGAATTATCCGCGGGAGCGATCGATTCGTCGGAGGTTGAATCTTTGCCGTTCTGGAAGAGGGTTTTCGGGCGAAGGGCCAAGGCAGGTTAGCCGCAGATTCGCGCCTATGACGAGCATTTAGCCGCGAATGGCCGCGAACAAACGCGAATTAAAACTTCGGGCTCAACCTGATGTCTGGAGGAGAATCGAGGAGTCTGACTTCCTGTTTCATTGTCCTTGCTATCTTTTTCTTCGCAAAGGTATGAATCTCACAAAGATTCGTGCTCGTTCGCGTTGATTCGCGGCTAAGTTCTTGATCTGCGGTCATCTGCGTACCTCTGCGGCTGAAGTTCCGCACTCTGCGAAAGCCGTGATACTATGGCTCAATCCCCGCGAAGTTGATGTCTTATCTTTTATATTCAGGCCTGGGCAGCTTCGTGTTCCACATTTTTGGGGAGAAGAGCCTGCGGGCCCATCGGGAGGCATGGGAGAAGCGTTGCCGCAGGGTCCGTCCGCAACTGGCCAGCCCGGTCCCGACTTCTATGAGTTCGGGGTTTTCCGCCTTGAGGTATCCACGCGATCCCTGTATCGCGGCGGCGAGTTTGTTCCGCTCACTCCCAAAGTTCTAGAAACTCTGCTGGTCCTGGTAGAAGAGGCGGGGAAGGTCGTCACCAAAGACGAATTAATGCAGAGAGTCTGGCCCGACGCCTTCGTGGAAGAAGGCAGCATCGCCAACAATATTTCCATCCTGCGTAAGACGCTCAACCCGGATTTCACGGGCGAGGGCCCGATCGCGACCGTGGCCCGGCGCGGATATCGCTTCACGGCGGAAGTCTCTTTGCGGAGCGCGACTGCGGAAATCACATTGCGCGCCCCCGCGCCCCCTGGAGACGCGGATTCTTCAAGGATCTCAGCGCCGGACGCCGGCTCCGGCATTAAGATTGGCGCCATTGGCGCCAACTCTGGTCCTATCCCGTCGAATCGAGTGGTGATTGCCGGGGTTTCCGTGCTGGTTCTGGCAGCGCTGTTCACCAGCTTTCTCCTGATCGAGCGTGGCCGCGGGTTTCCTTTCCAGCATGTCACCATGGAGAGGCTCACGCACAGCGGCGACGTTTACACTGCCGCCATCTCTCCTGACGGCCGCTTCATTGTTACCGAGCTGCGGGACAACGGGAAGTACGGACTGTGGCTTCGGAATACGGCCACCGGCAGCATGACTCCTGTGGTGCGGTCCTCCGATCTCGAGATTTATGACGTCACGTTTTCGCGCGACGGCAATTTCATTTACTTCCGTCGCAGCTTCGATGTCACAACCGAGTTGCGCTCCTTGTACCGGGTGCCCGTTCTCGGCGGCACGCCGGTCGAGATCGTAAGAAACATCGATACCAATCCCGCGTTTTCACCCGACGAGAAACGCATGGCCTACCTGGTGTGGAACACCGAGCCGGGCAAATACCAACTCATTGTCGCCGATGGCGACGGAACCAACCCCAGGGCGGTGTTCACCGGCCTGCTCCCCGCGCCCGACAATCCGGCCTGGGTATCGTCCAGCGATGGCGATGTGGTGGTGGTGTGCGTGCAAGAACAAGACGGCGTCCAAGGCGAGCTCGCGGCCATTGACGTCAACACGGGCTCGCGGCGGATTTTTTACACCAGCAACAGCGTGATGCTAACGCCGCGAGGGCTGCCCGGCGGCAAAGGGCTGCTGGTTCGCTACGGTGGGCCGGAGGGAAGCCAGTGGCAGGTTGGATACGTCAGTTATCCGGCGGGGAAATTTCACCGGGTGACGTCGGACACTAACAGCTACGCCTCGGAGATATCTACGACCGCCGACGGCGCCGCCTTCGTAACCACGCAGCTCGACATCACCGACGACGTCTATGTCGTACCCCTCGGCAGCGAGCACGCCTCGACTTCGTCAGGGCGACCCATCTTCTCCGGCCAGCACCTGTCCGGGATCTCCTGGACACGGCAGGGAAAGCTTCTGGCCACCGCCGAGGGGCGCCTGTTGCGATTCTCTTCCCAAGGCGGCGAACCGGAGGTGCTGGTTTCGGAGCCGGCGTTTCGCGTCTCCACGCCCGCGCCATGCGGAGAAGAAGCCATTGTATTCCGCGGAACCTATGTCGATCGGGGCGCCGGCATCTGGCGATCCGGTTCGAACGGCGCCGACCGCCGGCAGCTGACGACTGGAACTTTTGACTGGGATCCGCTTTGCTCTCCCGGCGGCCAATGGATGGTCTTCGTGAATCGCTCCGATAAGAACACAGTGAAGAAACTCTCACTCAGCGGCGGAAGCGCCAGTACCGTCGTGGACAACCTCGCCTGGGCTAACTCGTTTGACCTCTCGCCGGATGCCCATTGGCTCGTAGCCGATTTCAGCGGGCTGGCGGAGACCAACCTGGGGTGGCAGGAATCCGATGCCTGGCGAGTGGTGGATATGACTACGGGAAAAGCTGCCCGCGACATCCAGCCGGTGCCGCGTGGGGCCCGTTATCCGCGGTTCACTCCCGACAACAAGGCTTTCGCATATGCGTTGCACGAACAAGGCGCCGAGAAGTTGTTCTTACAGCCGCTGGATGGCTCTCCAGGACATTTTATCGCGACCTTCCGCAATGTCGATCCCATGGAAGACTTCCGCTTTTCCCAGGACGGCAAGTCCATCGCCGTGATTCGCAAGCACACCACGCAAGACGTGGTGCTCATCCGCCAGGCAAGCAACTGAACTCCTGCCGCGCCATGCGGACGAATCCATGATCGCTTTTCCTTGCTTTCCGATGGCACGCGAGCACATAATGGCTGCCTTCCTCCCGGGCGTGAATCAGTCATGACAAACATCAACGGCAAGACCTATGCGATGAATGCAATCACGCCGCTGAAACCGTGGAAGACATGGATTCTGCGAGGTTTCTTTTTTTTGCTCGGGCTGATCAAGCCCATGCAGAAGAACCTGGTGAATCTTTCTTTCATTCATTTCGCACGCTGGGTGGTTATTCCGCGACGCAGGTTCCCTTATCTTGGAGGCAGGCAAAAGCGGGAAGAATTACGGTACGACTACCTTTTGTTCTTCAGTAATTTCAATGGCACCTGGAATCAGTACATCGATGCGTTCTCTGCCGTCCTCAGCAGCGGCCTGAACGCGATTTGGGGCTGGACAGAGAAGTATCCAGGGGCTGTGCCGGTCACTCCCTTCAAGCGTCACATTGCTCGTTGCCAGTTTGACACCGACTATTACTACACCGCTTATCCGTATGCGACCACGAACGATGTCAAGGCCGCCCATCGCGTGGAGACTGCCGTCCGAGCCTTTGCCGCCGAGAGCAAAGCCATGCAGCCCCGCGAGTTTGCCCTGGCCTACCAGAAGCTGCTGCTGGCCGTCCAGAGCGACCTTGGCGAAACCGGAGAACCACCGGTTGGCACCTAAAGAGAGGAGTCGATGGCGAATCGAAGTGGAAATGTTTACGGACTGACAGCGCTGTCGCCGATCCTGGACGATCCGTCAGCGGAGGTGTCGCATGCAGTTGCCCTGCGCATCTACCTTGCGAAGCTTGCGCGCGACGAGAAAAGCCCGTTCGCGAAGATATACAGCACGCACATGGCCCGCCTGGTGGTGATGGACGACGTGGTGTTTGTGGGTTATCCGGCGCACGAAGAACATCTGAAATCTAAATACCTGGTCTTCGAGGCCAATTTTGACGGCGACCTCGATACCTATCTCGAGCGGATGGCCAAGGAAACGCCAGATGAAGTGGAGGCGGTTTGGGGTCACTGCGTGGGATATCCAGGCTTAACCGATCCCGCCAGGTTCGTAACCTACATGAAGAGTTGCCAGCTCACTACAACTTTTTACTTTGCCGACGTCAACGACAAGACCGTAAAGGAGACGTTGCGGGCGCTCGAAATCCAGAGCGGCCTGGCCACCTTCATCGAGCGCAGCAATGGGATGTCTCCAGCTGAGCTTCAGGCCGCCTTTGCGGAGTTCTGGAAATCGGTGGAAGAGTCGCCTCCGCCGCTTCCAGCTGCGAAGGCCGTCGCGGTGCTGCCCTGCTTCCTATCCGGCAAGAACTCGGCGAGGGTCAGAGGCATTCCATGAGCAAAACACCGGCAAGCACCTTCAGCAGATTGGATGAGACAGACGTTCAGGGCTTTGTCTTGCGGGGATACACGTTCCCTATCGCCCGTTTCATGTTCCTGGAAATCGGCGATGCAGTGAAGTCGCGCAGGCTCATCGAAAAGCTGATTCGACAGGTCACGACCGGCAAACGCTGGGATAGCGGCAAGCCGGATTGCACGGTGAACATCGCCTTCACATTTCCGGGATTGGTGAAGTTGGATCTGCCGGACGCTACCCTGCTGAGCTTCCCAGTAGAGTTTGCCCAGGGCATGAAAGCCCGTGGGGACGTACTCTGCGATACTGGCAAAAATGCTCCGGAACACTGGGATGCAATCTGGCGTGAAGAGCGTGTACACGCATGGCTCGCCATCTATGCCAAATCCTCACAGATTCTGGAAGCCCGCTGCGGAGAGTTGCGGAAGATGATCTATGACAGCGACGGAGCCAGCGTCATTGGCGAGCAAAACGCTGCCGCGATCGTGCTCGACGGCAAGCCATCGTCGAAGGAACATTTCGGCTACACCGATGGGTTCGGCAATCCTGACTATCTGGGCGTGGATCGCGATACACAGCCGGGCCAGGGAAAGTTGATGTCCGATGGCACGTGGGCGCCGCTGGCTACGGGAGAACTGCTGCTGGGGTACGCCGACGAAGCCGGCGAGCTGCCGGTGGCGCCGGTTCCTCATCTTCTGGCGAACAACGGCACCTTCATGGTGTATCGCAAGCTCCACCAGAATGTGCAAACTTTTCGCGATTACCTTGAAGCGAACAGCAAAATCTACGCCGGGGGCAAGGAGAAGCTAGCCTCGAAATTCATTGGGCGCTGGCGCGACGGCACTCCAGTGGAGTTGTCGCCGGACAAAGAAGACCAAGCCATCACCGCGGACAAGAGAAGGAGTGTGAACTTCACGTTCGGGAACGACATGGCTGGGACGCGCTGCCCCATCGGGGCGCATATACGCCGTACCAACCCGCGCGACGCCTTTGGCTTTAACGGCGCGTTGGTCAACCGGCGTCGCGTGACCCGGCGCGGCCTCCCCTACGGAGAGTTTGTTCCTGAAGGTCAGCCGGTGAGCGACACGGCCGAACACGCGATCATTTTCATGGCACTGAACGCCAGCCTGTTCCGGCAATTTGAATTCGTGCAGCAGCAGTGGGTGGAATACGGCAACGATGCCCACCAGGGCAATGACAAGGACATGTTAATCGGCAACCACGGCGGTCAGGGAAAGTTCATGATCCAGGGCACGGAAGATCCCGCCAACCCGCCGTTCATCTGCGGCGGCCTGCCAAACTTCGTGGAGTTGCGAGGCGGCGCGTATTTCTTTGTGCCCAGCATGACAGCTTTGCGAATGATGGCTGCGGGTACAGTCGATCCGCGCTGAGTAGAGCAATTAGACACCATCGATCCCACAAAAAGCAGGCCGATATGAGCATGTCAAATTCGGCGCACCAACTTGAGCTTGCCACTGAATACCCACCTGCCGACGAACAGCAGCACATCGACAGCCTCATTCGTCAACTGCGCGCCAAGATGCAGCGCGATTACGCGAAAACCAGAACTCTCCGGGACGCTCATCCAAAAATGCACGGCTGCGTACGCGCCCTTCTTACGATTGAGGCGAATCTCCCCGAGGAATTGGCTATCGGAGTATTCGCAAAGAATCGGTCATTTCCCGCGTGGGTTCGCTTTTCAAATCAGAACGGCACAGTATCTCCTGATTTCAAGGCCGACATCCGGGGAGTTGCCATCAAGCTCATGGGAGTGGAGGGCGCTAGGGTTCTCCCGGACGGCCCCGTTGGAACGACGCAGGATTTCATCCTGATTAGCGACGACCGGTTTGTAACGAAGAACGTCGAAGAGTTCGACGCCCTGGTGAAGGCGTTAGTTGGCGGGGTGATTCCGATCGTGTGGTATTTTCTGACGCACCCGCGCGTCGCCAGGAATCTCGCCACCTCGCTCCGCCACTTCAGCAACCTGCTGGCGATTCGATATTTCAGCGTCGCCCCTTACTTGCTCGGCGACAAAGCGGTGAAATATTCACTTACACCTAGGGACATGAGCCAGGGACCAGTTCCAAGCAATCCCTCGGCCGACTATCTTCGAGAAGCCCTAGTCGAACACCTCGCCGAGCGTGACGCCGTATTCGATTTCTCTGTGCAGCTTCAAGTCGATCCGTATAAAATGCCGATCGAAGATCCTGGCATAACTTGGGATGAAGCGCTTTCCCCCTTTCGCAAAGTTGCCACACTCACGATTCCTTCACAAACATTCGACACGCCAGAACAGCACGAATTCGGAGACAACCTTTCGTTCGATCCATGGCGCTGCTTGCCCGACCACCGCCCGCTAGGCGGTATCAGTCGCGCTCGCCGACAGGTTTATCAGGCGCTGTCAGCATTCCGTCACGAGCGCAACCAAGCTCCGCGAGATGAGCCAACGGTAGAGGCGTCAACTCTACCCTGAGTCATTCAGGCGCTTAGCTCAGTCTTAGCTCGATCGTTCCTCTCAAGGGATAAACGCCTCCCGTGCTGAGGGAGCGATAACGTCCTTGCGAACGTCCGCTCTTGCGACTTGCAAACCCAAGTAGTGAATGATAGGCGACGTTGTCATTCGCTGGGTCAGGAGTCGGGCAGCTCATCCGCGCTGGCCAAAAGCCTGCTTCTTCGCATTCAGCGGTTCACACCCACAGCGCAAAAACGCGTTGGGGACCTCGGCTGCCCGCCTGTAGCGGTCAGTACCCTTAGGCACATCCCCGCCTCAGAGGGTGACAACTCTGGCCAGAGTTGCTGAATCTGAACAGGCATGATGAGCTTGCGTGGTTGGCCTTTGGAGCTCTGTGTCTTTCTCCTGATCATCGCAGCCGCTCTGGGCGAGCAAGTTCGCGCTCAGGTCAGCGTTATAGGCCAGTGGTCTTCCGTGGCAGGGTGGCCGAATCGAGCAGTGCACGCCACTCTGCTGCCGGACGGCCGTGTGATGTTCGTTTCCTACTACTCCCAGTCTCTCAGTCCTCACATCTGGGACCCGAGAAGCAACACCTTCACCGCCACTGCACCCGCCCCTTACGAACTTTTTTGCGCCGGGCACACTCTGCTGCCGGACGGCCGGGTTTTCCTTGCCGGAGGCCACATCGCCGACTTTGTCGGATTCAATCGCGCCGTGATCTATGATCCCTCCGCCAACGCTTACACTCCTTTGCCGAACATGAACAAGGGCCGATGGTATCCCACGACCACGGTCCTGCCCAACGGCGACGTACTGGTGACCTCGGGAGACGTCAATGGGGTGAGTCATGCCAATGCTCTACCTCAGGTATTTCAGTTCTCGACCAACACCTGGCGAAGCTTGACATCAGCCCAACTGGTTCTGCCTTTATATCCGCTGATGTTCGTGGCGCCCAACGGCAAAGTCTTCTATGCGGGGAACAGTTCGCAAAGCCGCTACCTGGATACAGCCGGAACAGGAACGTGGACCAGCGTCGCTAACACGCGGTTCAGCTCGCGCGATTACGGTCCTGGCGTGATGTACGACCAAGGCAAGGTGCTGATCGTCGGCGGCGACGATCCACCTACAGCGACGGCTGAGACCATCGACCTGACTGCCTCGACCCCTGCCTGGAGTTTCACGAGCAGTATGCACTTTCCACGCCGTCAACATAACGCGGTGCTCATGCCTGACGGCAAGGTTTTCATCGTAGGCGGAAGCCACGGCTCCGGTTTTGACAATGCCTCTGCTCCCGTCCTGCCCACTGAGATGTGGGACCCGGCTACGGGGAAATTCACGGTAATGGCAAGCATCGGCAAGTACCGCGGCTACCACTCGATTGCCCTGCTCTTGCCGGATGGACGGGTACTCTCGGCCGGCGGCAACGTCGGCGGAGCCAATGCCCAAGTTTTTTCTCCACCTTATCTGTTTGCGGGCCCGCGACCGACGATTGTCTCGGCGCCCGATGAAGCGACGTACGGACAGACCGTGTTCATCGGCACACCTGACGCCGGCACAATCACTCAAGTGACGCTGCTGCGCACCGGCTCTGTAACCCACACCTTTGACGAGAACCAGCGGTTCCTGCGGCTTCAGTTTAGTCAAGATTCGGGTGGCCTGAACGTCAGCCTTCCCGCCAGCGGGAATCTGGCGCCACCTGGATACTACATGGTCTTCCTACTGAACTCGGCCGGCATACCCTCGGTGGCAGCGATTATCAGCATCGGGCAAAATGCCGCGGTGAGTGCACCAAATGCCGGCCAACTCTTAATGACTCTTGATGGGGAATCCAAGAAATGAACCGCACCTTCATTTGTCGTGCTCTGTCGGGGATTGGCTTCTTCTGTCTCATGGCAAACAGTCCAGCCCAGAGATATGAAGTCACCGATCTCGGCGCCCGCCAGGGAGCGAGCGCACACGCCCACGGTCTCAATCGAGCAGGTCATGTCGTGGGCGGCTCCGGACATCCTCACGATGCAGACACCCACGCAGTGTTCTGGGGCGAATCGGCCGCAATGCATGATTTGGGAAGCCTACCGGGAGGGGATTACGTGGCTGCGTTCGCCGTGAATGACGGCGACGCAATCGTGGGAGTATCCAATACCCCCGGTGGCATGCGTGCATTCCATTGGTCAAGAGCGACAGGGTTGCAAGATCTGGGCGTCTTGAGGGGTACGTCCTCGAGCGCCGCTTATGCCATCAACAATCTTGGGCAGATTGCAGGCGTATCAGGGGCCCGCGCCGTAATTTGGAGCCATGCCGGCGGTGTGATCCAGGATTTGGGCACGCTCGGTGGCGAGTGGAGCG
>Ga0126381_100008889_pt1 | contig 11253 bp, 8 predicted proteins | sample PanSoiMetPlot_28_FD_96465 | JGI IMG/M metagenome (GOLD analysis project Ga0126381, IMG submission 96465) | Tropical forest soil microbial communities from Panama - MetaG Plot_28 | ecosystem: Environmental > Terrestrial > Soil > Tropical forest > Bulk soil | place: Panama | collected 2016-02-17 | reverse complement strand
TGTATGGAGGCTGGACCCTTCTCGGCATTCTTACCCGCGGCACGGTGAGTCCGAGTCCTGGCGTTCACCTGGATGATACGCAGTGGGCCCTGTGGCGAGCCGGTCACGCGCATGCAGGGGTGTGGACGATCCTCTCACTGCTGCTGCAGATATTTCTGGACTCCGCCAGGTTGTCCACGTTCGCGAAGTGGATCGCGAGGATTTGCGCCCCGCTGGCGGCGGTGTTCCTGGCAGCGGGTTTTTTCGGCGTGTCGATCTCGATAAGCTTTCGCTGGCTGATTTACCTCGGGGTGCTCAGCATGGTGAGCGCGCTGCTTCTTACGGTGCTCGGGTTGATGCGGGACCTGCGTAGGGATGCGCAGGCACCCGCGGGCGCCGGCCCGAGTTGATATAGTGACCGCCGGTGCGCGCGCTGGCGGCTGTTACCAGTATTTTACCAGTAACCCCTGAGCAGTCTTAAGGGCTGGTTCATCGGCCGCGGCGTAAAATTTCGCTCAAGAACTGCACGGGCATCCCATCCTCACGACCAAAGGCCGAGCGTGCCTACCGAGGCTCAATTACGCGATGTGGAGCTGCGCGATCGCATCCGCCGCTGGATCGATGAGGGGCGTTTGCCGATTCTTATTCCTGAACGGATTCTTGCCGGCTATGGATCAGGATCGAAGTGTCCTGCCTGTGAGCAACCCATCACCACTAGTCAGATCGAATATGATGTTGACTATCCCAGGAACGGCACAGCCTTGCTGAGCCTTCATCTGGGATGCTACGTGCTCTGGCAGATCGAGTGCGTCAAGCGCGTACGCGCCGGGCATGAAGACAGTCCCGGCGGTCAGACATCTTCGGCCTGAAGATGGAGCGAGCCAATTGGCGTTGCGTCGCGCCGGCGATGCCCGTCCGCAGTCAGTGAACCGGAACCCCGCTCAACACCGCCCGCAACGCCTCGGGATCGGCAGGTTTGGTCATGTGACGGTCGAAGCCGGCGGCACTGGATCGGCGACGGTGCTGGTCCTGTCCCCAGCCGGTAAGGGCAACCAACAACACGTCCTTTCCCCAGGATTCACCCCGCATGCGACGCGCCACTTCGTAGCCGTCCATGCCTGGCATGCCGAGATCCAGCAGCACGATATTAGGGCGCAACTGCGCACCGAGCTTCAGTGCCTCGACACCACTCGAGGCTGTCTGCACTTCGCCGCCGCTGATGGCCGTCAACAGCGCCCGCAGCGTCTCGGCGGCATCGGAGTTGTCATCGACGATCAGAACCCGCTGTTTGTCCGCGCGCTCACTCGCGACGCACGGAGTGTCTGCCGTGCGGCTGACTCGTGACGCAGACGTTAGCGGCAGCTGCACGGTGAATGTGCTGCCCATATTGAGCCCGAGACTCTCGACCGAGATCGTGCCCGAATGCATCTCGACCAGTTTCTTCGCGAGGCTCAGTCCGACGCCAAGCCCGGAGTTGCTCAGTTGGGCTGAACCGCTCACTTGATAGAACATCTCGAAGACATTGGACAGAGACTGCGGAGCAATGCCCTGGCCGTTGTCCCGCACACTGATCAGGACCTGATCACCGGCGCGTCGCACAGTCAGGGCAATCTGTCCGCGCGCCGGGGTATAGCGCGCTGCGTTGTGCAGCAGATTCGCTATCACCTGGGTGAGACGTGCCGAATCACCGTCGACGATGAGCGGCTCTTCCGGTAACGCCACCGTCAACTGGTGTTCCAGCTTGTCGATGAGCGGTTGCACGGCTGCGACTGCATCGCGCGACACCTCGGCGATCTGCACCTGCTTGATGCGCAGGGTGAGCTTGCCACCGCTGATCCGGCCAACTTCCAGCAAGTCGTCCACCAGACGCACCAGCTGCTGCATCTGGCGTGCCATCGTGGCCGTCATCTGCTGGACTACAGCAGCGTTGTCCGGTTCCTTGCGTAACACCTCGATGCCGGCGCCGATAGGCGCGAGTGGATTGCGCAGCTCGTGGGCCAACACGGCCAGGAACTCATCCTTGCGTCGGTCCGCTTCTCGCAGTGCCAGTTCGGCCCGCTTGCGGGCCGTAATGTCGATGAGGACCAGCACCGCGCCCTCGAGACCTCGCAGCGCGCTGCGATACGGCTGCAGGCGCATGAGGAACCATCGGCCGTCCTCGCTTTCGACCTCCAGCTCGAGCTCAGTGAGCTCCTCGACGACGCGCGATACTTCGGCAGCCAAATTCTGATAGCGCAACCGATGGCTGAGATCCGCCAACGACCGACCCACATCGGTCGTCTTGATGTTGAAGATCTCGCCGGCCAGCGGCGTAAAGCGCACCACCCGCAGCGAACGATCGACCAGCAGTGTCGCAAGCCCCGTGGATTCCAGCAGGTGTTGCAGGTCGTTGGACAGTTGCGCGAGAGTGTCGACGCGATATCGATTCTCGTCGTTGAGGGAGACGACCTCCTCGTTCACCGCCTGCAACTCTTCCCTGGCATCCTCCAGTTCCTCGATCACCTTACGCAATTCTTCCTGGTGCTGCTGCTGTGCCGCGCGATTCTCCGGCGTCACGGCCGCCAACTGCCCGCCGAGAGCGGCGAGCTGCTCGTGTGCCCGTGTCAGTTCGGTCTGCAACTTCAGCACCTCTTTCAACGCGTGCGCGTCGGGTCCTTCCCTGGCAACGATCGGTTCGACGGCGTCATCGAGGATGATCAACAACAGCGGCTCCGAGCCGGATCCACCGGCCGCCGTGGGTTCGATGCGTACCACCATACGGCGCATGGCGCCATGGGCAGCGATGGCAAACGGCTCCGACTGCCAGGCGCGCGGCTCATTGCGCACCGCCTGCAAGCCCCGCTTCAGGCGGTAACCGATCACATCCGGCACGAGCTTGAGAACATCGAGCGTCAATTCTCCGCCCGGTATGCGCACGTAGCGCGCCGCCGTGCTCGAGAAATGCACCACCTGGTTGCTCGCATCGATCATGACACTCGGGGGTGTGTAGCGCTCGATCGCGGTACGAAAGAGGGTGCCGGTGTCGATTCTGGAGGAATTGACCAGCATGCCGCCCCGTTCACCGCTGAAGCGCGCGAACGGCTGCAGGTCCGGCGGCAACTGCAGCGCCCGCTTTGGCCCGCTCACCCGGCGCAACAGGCCGGGATTGCTGGTGTCGCGGGTAAACAAACCCGCGATCTCGATCTCGTCGTCGGGCGCGACGACCAGCATGCCCTGCGGCTCGAGCGCGTAACAAAGCAGGCTCAGTACCCCGCTGCGCACCTGCGGCTGCAGGTTGCGCAACAGATCGCGGCACACGATCAGATCCAGATGTGAATACGGCGGGTCCTTGAAGAGGTTGTGATTCGCAAACGTGACGATGTCGCGCAACTCGCGCCGCACCCGGTAACGTCCGTGCTCATGCACGAAAAAGCGCTGCAGGCGCTCACGTGAGATGCTCGTCACGACCTCCTGTGGGTATCCGCCCTCACGCGCCTGCTGTAGCGCGTTGGGTGAGAGCTCACTGGCGAACACCTGCAGGTTCCACAGTTCCTGGCTGCGGCACGAAGCCTGTTCCAGCAGCAGTATCGCCAGCGAGTAGGCCTCCTCTCCGGTGGAACATCCGATCGACCAGACACGTACGTGCCCGTCGCGCTTGTCCTTGCGCTCGAGAATTTCCGCCAATGCCCGTTCAAGCGTCCGATACGTCTTTGCATCGCGGAAGAATTCCGTCACATTGAGAAGCAGGTCGTTGTAGAGTGCGCGGGGCTCTTGGGCGTGCTCGCGCATTAAATCGAAGTACCGCGCCAGCGTTTGCACTCGATGCAGACGCATCCGCTGGCGCACACGCCTCAGGACTACCGCGTTACGATACATGCCGAATTCATGGCCGGTCCGCAGCCGCACCTCGCCGAGAATCTTCTCCAACTCCGCCGCCTCAGCATCCGCGAGGTTGTCGTCGTTGGGCATGGGCACAGCCGGATGCGTGGCGCAATAACCCGTGATTTCCTCCGCCATGTCGCGCACGGCCAGTACCAGATCGACGGTACCGGTCGCGATGGCGCTTTCCGGCATGCTGTTGTATTCAGCTTCCCTGGGATCCTGCGCGATGGTGAGTCCACCCTGTTCTTTAATCTGGCGGATGCCGAGTGCACCGTCTGACCCGGAACCACTCAGGATGACGCCGATCGCCGTCTCGCCGTGCGTCTGAGCCAGAGTGCGCAGGAAGTGATCGATCGGCGCGCGCTTGATGCGCCGCGCCTCGAGCTCTGACAATCGCAGGTGCGTATCGATGGAGCTGAGGTTTGCGTTCGGCGGAATCACATAGACGTGATTCGGCTCGAGCGCCGTGGTTCTCACGACCTGACACACCGGCATCCGGGAAAACGGCTGCAGCAGTTGCACCAGATGGCTTTCGTGTTCGGGCGACAGGTGCACCACCACCACACAGGAAAAACCCGGTGTTCCCGGCATGCGGCTGAAGAAGGCACGCAGCGCGTCCAGTCCGCCCGCGGAGGCACCGATACCGACCACGCAGGACTCGAGCTTGCGGTCAGGGTGTCGCACCGGTGGGTTCACCGGTTGGCTGACGCCTTGGTCAGTTTCTTCCGGAAGCACAACTTCCCTTTATGGATCGCCGGGCTCCATGCACCGGCCCTCATACGTAAGACTACACCCTGACCAGTTAGTGTCGTCCTTCGGAACGGCTCAGCTGCCGCTTATCGGCTTTACGAAAGTCACCACGATCCCATCAATCTTGTCCTCGGCAGTGCGGTAGGGGCGCATGCGCACCACCAGCGACTCGCCGGTACGTAGATTTATTTGCCGCTCGATGGGCACCAGCTCGTGCAGAACCCGGGCCGCGTCACGCTCCAGATTCTGGTACTCCATGTTGTGCGTCAGGTCGCCAATCGGGCGTCCCTGGTCGTGTGTCTTGATATTGAAGAGCTGCCGCAGCGGCGACGTATAGCGTTTGATGCTGAGGTTGCGATCAAGAAACAACATCGGGATGTCGGTCGCCGCCATGAAGTTCTCGAGATCATTGTTGGCGCGCGAGACTTCCTCGAGCTTCATCTTGAGCTCGTGATTGACGGTCTGCAGTTCCTCGTTGACGCTCTGCAGCTCCTCCTTGCTGGTCTCGAGCTCTTCCGTCGTCGATCGATATTCTTCGTTGAGGCTCTGGAGCTCTTCGTTGGCGGCCCGCAGGTCCTCGTATGCCATGCCATGCTCCTGGCGCATGGTCTCGAGACGTTGCTCGGCAACGCGCAGCTTGTCACGCAGCGCCATCACGATCGAGTCGCTGTTCTCGCCGCGGTCGTTTGGCTCGCCTGTCTGCGCGTCGCCTGACTCCAGAAACGTCACCAGCACGTGCGCCTCGCGGCCTTCTTCGCGGGCACGCGGCTGGACGAGCACACCGACCATCCGTGGCGTACCGTTGAAGCGCACCGGCACGAACGACGACAGACAAGGTTCGTGCAGCTCGAAAGCCCGGTGCAGCGCGGCGCGCAACTCATCGACCAACTCGACTCGCGCCAGCTCCGTGATGACTTGCGTTGGTGCACCACCGCGCGGCTGCAGGTAACGTCCGGCCGACTCCGACAGATGCTCGATGGTCCAATGTTCATCGACCAGGGCACTCGGAGGTGCCACCTCCTCGAGCATCTCGATGTGAACCTCGGCCGGCGAGCGCCGGAAGCGCAGACCGCGTTCACGCCCGCGCTCGATGGCGGGCATGAGCGGCACCGCCGGCAGTTGTGGCAGGCGTATGCCGGCCGTCGCGCCGCGTGATCGCGCGCGGAACAGCCGGTACTGCTTGTCGATCGGCTCGAATAGCTCGGAGTCGGCTGTTTCGGACACGCCAATGAACAGATAGCCATCGTCCCGCAGGCCATAACGGAACACGTGCTGCAGCTGCTGCTGCAGCTCCCGGTCGAGATAGATCAGGAGATTGCGGCAGGAAATCAGGTGCAGCTTCGAGAACGGCGGGTCGCGAAGCACGGAATGTGCAGCAAATACCACCGAGTCACGGATTTCACTGGAGATGCGGTAGTGATCGCCCTCGGCGCGGAAGTAACGAGCCAGTCGTGCCTCGGAAACATCGGCTGCGATGGCCGCCGGGTACACCCCCTCGCGTGCCGTCGCCAGCGCTCCCTGATCGACGTCGGATCCGAAAATGACCAGCTCGCACTGCACATCACGGCGACTGATCTCTTCACGGAACACCATGGCCAGCGTGTAAGCCTCCTCGCCGGTGGCGCAGCCCGGCACCCAGGCGCGGATGGGCTGATTGGGCTGAGCGTGCTCCACCAACGGCCCGATGACTTGCGTCCGCAACGCCTCCCAGGCGTCGGGATCGCGAAAGAAACTGGTAACGGAGATCAACAGGTCATCGAACAGTGCCTGCACTTCCTCTGGATGTTCCTTGAGGAAAGCCAGGTAATGTTCGAGCGAGGTGCGGTGATTGAGCTGCATGCGACGCACGAGGCGCCGCAGGATCGTGGCTCGTTTGTAGCGGCTGAAATCATGATTGGTGCGGACCCGGACCAGATCGAAGATGCGCTTCAGAACGAGCTCACCGTCTTCGCCGATGCGCACATCCTCGGGATGCGGCGGCATCAGCTGTGCCAGTTTCTGCTTGTTCCGTGCCAGCTCGCCGAGACGCGCGGCTATCTCGCGGACCGGTAGTACCAGGTCGGCAATTTCCGCGCCGATGACCGCTCGCGGCATGCCCTCGTGGACGGCTTCGTGGGGATCCTGCACCAGTACCAGTCCGCCGGCTTCTTTCACGGCCTTGGCACCAACCGCCCCGTCCGAGCCCCCGCCGGACAGCACGATCGCGAAGCCGTCACCGTGTCGCTCGGCGAGCGAACGGAAGAATACGTCGATGGCTGTGCGACGCCCCTGCGGCGTGTCAAAAGGAGTCGCTCTGATATGTGTATCGCTGATCTCGAGCTTGTGATCGGGAGAGATTACATAGACATGGTCAAGCTTGAGCTCCAATGGCTCGCCAGTCACCTCGACGACCGGCATCTTCGTGCGCCGGCCAAGGATTGGCGCGAGCTCGCTGCTGTGACCCGGCGCGAGATGCACGATCACCACGTAGGCCAGGCCGAGGTCCCCGGGCACGGCGTCGAAGAACTCGCGCAGCGCCTCGATGCCGCCGGCCGAGGCGCCAATGCCAACCACGGTGATGCGCTGGTCGACCTTGGACTCTTCCGTTCTCTTATTGCGAGCCATACCGTCCCCAGAAAGTGCTGCTTTGCCGCCGTTTGCTGGCCTTGTAGCGCGTCGCACCGTCGTTCGCAAGCGGGGATGACGCTCGCGCTAACCCCAAGTGCGATGGGGCGCGGTGGCTGCCGCAGGCATGGTGTGGACGCCCATGTCGGCTGCGCGAGCTTGCTCTGTACCGTAAACCCTCGCGCAGGTCGGGAGCGCAGCCCGGCTGGCGGTTATGCCGCATCAATTCCCTTCCGGGACACCCGTGCTTACACTGTTGTCAGGCCGTCTGAGGCTGCAAATCGATGGTGTACAGCCGCTCGGTGATGATGTTTGCGCTTGCCTGCGCCGGGTTGGTATCGGTCAAGGTGACCCTGGCCGAGACTCTGCGCTGCGGGTCCGTGTTGATCCAGCCCGGCGACGATGCCCGTTACGTGCTCGAGAAGTGTGGCGAGCCGCTGTCGCGAACATTGGCAGTGAGGGCTGGCAGCATCGATGGCAACGTCTTTCAGACCGGTATCACACGATCGGACCGCTGGCTATATCAACGCAGCCCGGGACAGTTTCATGTCGTTCTCACGATCGGCGACGATGGGCGCGTCGCGGCTATCGAATTCCAGCGGGTCCGGAACTGACGCGTGGAGTTGGGACGTCGCCGCTGTCAGATCACAAAGGGCAGCAGCATCTTCGTGCGCTTCATGTAGGCCGCGTAGCGCTCCGGATACCGCTCGATCAGCAGTTTTTCTTCGCAGCGCGCAGCGCGGATGAAATAGGGTCCGTACACGATCAGCGGCAATAGCCAGAGTGGGCTCTGGGCAAGCGCCGAGCCGAGCATGGCGAGGAGCAGTCCGCCATAGAGCGGATGGCGTACCAGGGCATAGGGGCCGGTCGTGATCAGCTCGCCATTCGACGTGGGCAAGTCCCGACTCCGGCCGAGATAGGCGCGGGCCAGGATGGCAAGGCCAATGCCGAACACGGTGCACATGAAGCCGATGAGGCCCGCCGGCATGCTCCGGTTGAATGCGAATGGTCCTTCGTTGGGAACAACACCAACGACCACCGCAATTCGCAACGCCAGCACCACCAGCGCGAAGAAACCCAGGCGTACGGCGATCTCACGCCACCACAGCCAGCTGCGCCCTATTCCGCGCATCACTGTAGCGGTCGCCACGCTCCAGTACGCGACGAGCGTGAGCCAGAGTGCAGATATGAGCCAGCCGTAGATCGTCATGGCTGCGATAAGTTTGCGCCACAGGTGTCATTTGCCGCGACCCGCTACCAGACAGGCACCCAGTATCAGCCCCAGCAACCCGCGGACGCTTCTCGGCGTCGGATGCGCACAGTCGCCATCCGCTGCTGCATTCAGTCTCGGCAATTGCCCGAGGAGCTCCACCGCTCGCGTCAGGCAGTCCGCAGGCACCATGACGGTGCGACTGCGGCGCCGCGGTAACTGCGCGGCGTAGCCCGGTGAGCCGCAGGCGCTGTCGCGAACGAAGCAAGGGACGTCACACGATTCCAGCAGCGCGACGATGCTATCCAGCTCCGCTTCGGTCTGCGGCGAGCAAATACTGACCAGGCTCATCCACGGCTCCCTTCGGGTGGGATCAACCCCCATATGATGGAGAGTGCCCCCAGCACCGATCGGATACCTCCAAATTTGGCCGGAACGCGTCGGCCGGCCCGGGTGCCGCTCTACCTCCGGGTTGTCGGCCCCGTGGCGACTGCCCCGTTCAAGTCAATACAACGTAACATAACCAACGTGACATAACTCGATGCCAACGCCGTTCCTGGGATCACTCCGCTGCGAAAGCGCGCGGGCGTCGGCTGAGCGGCTGTTGGTGGCCGCGGAACGTGGGGTGGCCAGGGAGGTAGCACCAAAGTCCAATTGTCAGGAGCCGCTCGGGTCTAAAATAGTGGCAGCACGCCTGTTGTGCGTGCGTAAGGGGATCCATGAACAAAATAACAATTCACGCCGCGCCTTCGCGCCATCGCGAGGCTCGCGCCGCCTTGTCCCGTTTGCCACTCATTCTCACGTGCGCGGCCGTATGCGCCGGCGCGGCGGCTCCTGAGGTCCGCGCCGCGAACCAGAATGCAGCCGGATACACTCCGACGCTGTATGTGTACCAGAACAACGAGCTGATCGATGTCAAGACATTCAAGGTCGCGGATCTGGAGCAGTGTCAGCACCGGGCTTCGGCGCTGCTGCAACTGTATCTGAATCATTCCGACATCGAGGATGACATGCGGCTCATCGTCAAGTGCGTGCCGGTTCCGCCGCCATCCTCAGCGCATCGAAAAGGGGAACGTTCCCCCGATGAGGAGCGCCGCGAGCGGCTGACCGATGTACCTGAGGTGACGCTGTAGAGCTCCGATCGGGCGCTTCCCGGTGGAAAGCGCCCTGCCCGTGCTGCGGCAGCCGGGCACGGCTACGGCGAGCGGAGACTCACCCGCTCCGATTGCGCGATACTCGCGGCGGCGTCGCACGGCGCCTAGCCAGGCGCAATCGGAGCACGACCATGCCGCACGGCAACGTTAGCTTCATCTTCGATCTCGATGGCACGCTGATCGACAGCGTTTATCAGCACGTCGCCGCCTGGCAGCAGGCGCTCCACGCCGCCGCCATCGAGCTATCCGTGTGGCGCATCCATCGCCGCATCGGCATGAGCGGTGGACTCTTCACCGAAATGCTGCTGCGCGAGATCCATCGTGAGGTCACGCCGGCGCTGCTCGAGGAGCTCAACCAACATCACGCCACAGCCTACCTCGGCATGATGAAATGGGTACGCCCGCTGCCCGGCGCGCGGCGCCTGCTCGAGCACCTGTCGCACGTCGGCATACCCTGGGCAATCGCCACCAGCGGCAAGATGGCGACCGCGCAACACAGTCTCGAGCTGCTCGGGCTCGAGGCCTCGAGCACGGTGATCGTGACCCGCAATGACGTACGCCGTGCCAAGCCCGACCCGGATCTGTTCACGGCCGCCGCGCAACGGCTGGCTGCGGACATTGAGTCGGCGGTGATCGTCGGCGACAGCATCTGGGACATGCTCGCGGCCCGGCGCGCTCGCGGCCTGGGTGTTGGGCTGCTGTCGGGAGGCTACGGCCAGGACGAGCTCGAGCGAGCTGGCGCCATTCGCGTCTACGAGGATCCAGCAGACCTGCTCGAGCACATCGATGAGATCGGCGGACGGCCCTGAGTCCTCGTGTGTCCTCGTGGCCTCACCGCGGCGAACCCGGGCGCTGAGCAGAATGCCGGCCTCGAACATCGCGATCTCCGCGCCCGAGCGGTCGCTCTGCGGAGCGCCGTTTGCGCGAGGCGGGCTGTGGCGCGCCCCCCTGGCGGTAGTGCGTCAGGTTGTGGGCGGTGTTGACCAGCGCGATGTGTGAGAACGCCTGGGGGAAATTACCCACTAGGCGCTCCGCCTGCGGATCATATTCCTCCGAGAGAAGGCCCACGTCGTTGCGAAGTGCCAGTAGTCGCTCGAACAGGCGCTGCGCCTCCTCGCGTCGGTCGAGCAGAATCCAGTTGTCAGCGAGCCAGAAGCTGCAGGGCAGAAATACACCCTCCCCCGATGGCAGACCGTCTCTGGCAACCCTGGTGTCGTAGCGCTTCACGAACCCATCCCGCGTGAGGTGACGCGCGATCGCCTCGATGGTGGCGCGCATGCGCGGATCGTGCGCCCGCAGAAAGCCCACGAGGGGCAACAACAGCAGGCTGGCATCGAGGTTCCTCGAGCCGTAGGTGCGCACGAAAGTACCCACGGTGCGGTTGAAGCCGTGACGGCACACATCTTCGTGGATGCGCCTCCGCAGTGCGCGCCAGCGGCGCAACGGGGCCCGGAGACCAAATTGCTCGGCGCTGCGGATCACGCGGTCGAACGCCACCCAGGCCATCACCTTGGAATAGGTGAAGTGCTGCGACTTGCCCCGCACTTCCCAAATGCCGCGATCGGGCTGGTTCCAGACGCCCTCGAGATGCGCCATCAGAGCGAGCTGCAGCTGCCAGCCCGCCTTGCTGGCAGCCAGGTTGCACTGCCGCCCATGGTGAAGCACGTCCATGATCTCGCCGAAGACATCCAGCTG
>Ga0126381_100008887_pt1 | contig 11254 bp, 12 predicted proteins | sample PanSoiMetPlot_28_FD_96465 | JGI IMG/M metagenome (GOLD analysis project Ga0126381, IMG submission 96465) | Tropical forest soil microbial communities from Panama - MetaG Plot_28 | ecosystem: Environmental > Terrestrial > Soil > Tropical forest > Bulk soil | place: Panama | collected 2016-02-17 | reverse complement strand
TGTGCGTGCCGAGCGCACCGACTTTGAGCGTGGCGATCGGGAGATCGAGATAATCCTGCGGGCTTGCGGGGGATGCAAAGTGCATGACAGCGTCCAGGGGCCCATCCACATGCAAATAGTCGCCAGACATTGTACTTGACGAAACTAAATCGCTCATGGCCCAGGAGGTGGGATATGTTCTCCATTCGGCTGGTAATGAGATTGTCCATACAGACAATTTGGTGTTCCTTACCGATTAAGAGATCACAAAGGTGGCTTCCCAAAAACCCGGCCCCCCCTGTAATCAGGATACGCATATGGGTTCCTCCGTTTAAAATTGAAACAAGCGAAAAATGACCACTATGTTCTAATCGAGTTCAAATTCTTTCTTCCAATCCGTGTCCGCAACCAACGGCTTTTGCTCACTTTTGATGAGCAAGCAATTTTCCAGGACCAACACATCCATCTCAGTGCGCATAAAACAGCGGTACGCATCCTCGGGTGTGCAGACAATAGGTTCGCCTCGCACATTGAAGGACGTATTCACGAGAACGGCGCATCCTGTCTTGGCCTCAAACGCCTTGTGCAATCGGTAATACCGAGGATTCGTCTCCTCATGAACCGTCTGGATACGAGCCGAGTAGTCAAGATGTGTCACAGCGGGAATGTCCGACCTGGGCACATTCAAGAGATCAATCCCCCATAATCCTTTCTGAGATGAACTAACAGGCAGACATCGCCTCTCCAATACCGAAGCAACCAGGAGCATATAGGGGCTATCCGTATTCAAATCGAAATAATCCGATACCCGTTCCCGGAGAACAGATGGCGCAAACGGTCGGAAGGACTCCCTATACTTGATCTTTAGGTTCATAAGCGACTGCATCTTGGGATTACGAGCATCCCCTAGAATGCTGCGCCCGCCCAGCGCGCGGGGGCCGAATTCCATACGACCCTGAAGCCAGCCCACGACTTTCCCAGCCGCGAGTTCTTCCGCCAGTCGCTCAAATAATGGCTCATCGTTCAGCTTGACGTATGGGGCCTCTTTCTTCTTCAGAAACTGTTCGATCTCGCTGTTGGAAAATGATGGACCCAAATAGCTCCCCCGCATCCGATCTCCCGAGCCATTGATGTTCCGTGGCTGGTCCTCAAACTGGTGCCAAGTCGTCAAGGCAGCTCCTACCGCTCCACCGGCATCACCAGCCGCAGGTTGGATCCAGATACCTTTGTATGGTCCCTCCCGTAGAACCCGCCCGTTCCCAACGCAGTTCAAAGCGACACCACCTGCTAGACACAGGTAGTCGAGGCCGGTTTCGCGATACAGCGTCCTTGAAAGGCGAAGCATGACTTCTTCTGTCACTTCCTGGATCGACCGAGCCAAATCCATCTCTCGTTGAGTCAGTTTTGATTCAGGTTTTCGCGGAGGTCCTCCGAACAAGGCATCAAACCGTCTGCCGGTCATTGTTAGGCCGGTGCAATAGTTGAAGTATTCCATATTCAACCGAAAGGTTCCGTCCGGCTTGAGATCCATCAAATGATCGTAAATAGCCTTCACATATTTGGGCTCCCCATAGGGGGCGAGCCCCATCACCTTGTACTCGCCTGAGTTAACCTTGAATCCTGTGTAATAGGTAAAGGCAGAGTAGAGAAGTCCCAGCGAATGGGGAAAGGGAATTTCCCAGAGTGGAGTCAAACGATTGCCTTGTCCTTGCCAAGCTGATGTAGTCGCCCACTCTCCGACTCCATCCATGCAGAGTACCGCCGCCGAGTCGTAGGGAGAAGCAAAGAACGCTGAAGCCGCATGAGATTCATGATGTTCAGCGAACAAGATCGGAGGCAAAGCCGATTTTTTTACGCCTTCTGCATGAATTAGGATTTCCTTTTGGAGCAGACTTTTAAGCAGCAGCTTTTCCTTAAGCCAGATCGGCATCGCTGCCACGAAAGACTGTACACCTTTGGGGGCAAACGCCAGGTACGTTTCCAGCAATCGTTCAAATTTCACGAGCGGCTTATCGTAAAACACAAGACAGTGCAGATCCTTCAAGAAGATTCTTCCTTCTCGCAGACAATAACCAACGGCGTGGTGTGGGAATCCAGCATCATGTTTCTTCCGCGTGAAGCGCTCTTCTTGAGCTGCCGCTACGATTTCCCCATTGCGTATCAAACAAGCGGCGCTGTCGTGATAGTAGGCTGAAATGCCAAGAATGTGAGTTGGTGTCATACTGTTTCCCTCTGTGAGTTGGCTAGATCAAACCCTTATTCTGAATCCAGACAGAGAGGATGTCGTTATGAAGGAACGGCTGCCTTGTTGAGGCACGGAGCGCAAATAGAGGTAGCCCATACGCGTTATGTGAACGTTTAGGTGGAGTGGATAATGCAGACAGACGGTGCATTGGGCGTCCCGGCTTACTGGGGGCGTTGTGCATTAACTTGTGTCTCATAAATATCAAGGTAGCGGCGAGCCTGCAGTTCCAAGCCATATTCCTCCACGGCAATGCGCCGGCAGTTTCTTGCCTTGTCTGCCCGCCTAACAGGATCTCGGAGCAGCTCACCGATGGCTGCGCTGAGGCCTGAAACTTCCTGAGGGGTCACAAGCAAACCTGTGATGCCGGGACGTACCATGTCGGGGATGCCACCAACAGCGAAGCCCATAACTGGAGTTCCGCAAGCTATCGCTTCAAGGACAGCATTAGGCAGGTTGTCCTGAAGGGAAGAGATGACAATAAGATCGGCAGCGCTGTACGCGAACGACAGGAAACAATCGTCGTGAATCGGCCCTAGATGCAGGTGAGGAATAGGGATATGGATAGGCGAGGGCCCGCTGCTGAGCGAAATCAGGATGGGGTGATTGAACTTTTCCGATCCGGCCAAAGCCTGCGCCAACAGGGGAAAACCTTGCGTCGATTCCCCATCCAATTAGAACAAAAGAAAATAACGTGAGCATCTTGAGGCACCCCCAGGACAGTCCTCGCAATGGATCGATCCCGTGGGGCAAAGTCGTCCAGATTCAAACCGTAAGGGATGATCGAAACCGGGAATCGTCCTAATAAAGCACTGCGTTGGACTTCACTCGCAAGCCAGCGGCTAGGTGAGACAAGATGCAGCCGACTGTCTGGAATCTGAGCAAAGACCGCTCGTTTCCGTTCCCAGATCCGGTGGGAAAGATCCTTAACTCTGCTAGAACCTAACTGTGGGCAGGCCTCACAACCGTAGTCAGACCTTCCACACCCGTCGTCATAATGATAGCCTCCGGTGAAGGGATTCATGTCGTGCAGTGTCCAGACAATCGGCTTAGAATGTGGCACAGTGGCGAAAAAGCTTGATAGCCGACGAAATCGGCAATCCAATGGAGGTTGACGACCTCACAGTGGGGCAAGTGACGGACAAGACCAGTCCCGTGCTGCGAGCGGTCAGTGCTGAACGTCTCGTAACCGCCAGGAAGGCCTTCTGATACCGCTTGAAGCCGTGCATGATCTGTTCTCTATGAAAACGGCGGCGTAGGCGACCAAGGAGATCCATAGTTGGTTCGAAGGTCGTGACCGAGGCATCGTTACTCCTGCCCTCCGAGACAATCATGCGGGAGTCAAGTCCCAGGCGGCTCAGTCCTTTGTGGAGACGATACGCAGCTCGGGCTGCGCCGCCTGCAAGATCATAGGTATTGAGGTGAAGAATCCTTACAGATCCGAATGCCTTTGCCCATTTCTGGGGACGTGACGGCTAGCTCTGCGAGAAATGCTCGTTCTAGCGATTTTCCAATTCCGAGTGCGGGATGAATTGCGTCCTCCATTTCAATAGTGGCCTGACAACCCCTCCCATCTTCCCAGCATAATCACCACGCGCTGAATCGTTGTTCATATTCTCGATCACCTGAAAGGCAACCAGATCCAGCATATAAACTTGAACGATGACGGGATCAAGAGTCTCAAGACCAGCTCTTACACACATGGTTCCCTCGGAGAGGAAATTTCCAGGGATCTGAACGGCGCTGACATATCGTCCAGCCGGACGTGGGCGGCGCCTCCAGTCAAGATCAAGGTCATGAGCTAAGAAGGCATGGACTCCTACCTCGTTGTAGAACTGCAAATGCGCGAGCAGCTTGTAGCCAGGCTTGATCACATCGTACTCCATTTCAACGGAAACTGGTTCCCGGATGTCAATGGTCTCTGCAATCTGACCATTCTGTTCCCTCACCCGCACAACGCGCAAACAAGCCACCTCACCGCCTGGCGCCTTTTCGAGGTCTGTCCATTCTCTCACAGATGTCGTTCCCAGTCCTGAAGTCAGATAAGAGCTCACCACAGAATGGGAAGGGCCTTCCCGCGGGAGCCTGCCTTCATCAAGCAGAATCGCTCGCTGACACAAACGAGTAATGGCTGGCATGCTGTGTGACACAAACAGAACCGTACGTCCTTGTTTACTTACGTCTTCCATTTTATTTAAGCACTTCTTCTGGAATGAACCATCACCAACAGCTAGCACCTCATCCACAATCAAAACCATCGGTTCAAGATGCGCAGCAACTGCGAAGGCCGGACGCAGGTACATGCCCCTGGAATACCGCTTTACTGGTGTATCCAGGAACCGCTCGATGTCAGCGAAAGCCACGATTTCATAAAATTTTCGGCGAACCTCCACATTCTTCATTCCTAAGATGGCCCCGTTGAGGTAAATGTTTTCTCGACCGGTCAGGTCAGGATGAAAACCGGTTCCTACCTCTAACAAACTTCCTACTCGGCCATGGATCTCAGCCCGGCCCGTAGTCGGCTCGGTAATGCGTGCGAGAATTTTGAGAAGGGTGCTTTTTCCAGCTCCGTTGCGGCCTAATGATGCCAACGACCTCGCCGCGTTTGACTTCAAATGACACGCTCCTCAGAGCGCAGAAATTGTCAGAATTCGAATTTCGACTTGAGAGTTTCGAAGCTGTGGGACGACGAACGAACTTCGAAATTTTCGATCCGAAATCTGCTATGGTATCGCGAAGGGTGTGTGGCGAGAACCGGCTAGCCTGACCATATACAGCTTCGAAAGGTCCTCGACTCGAATCGTAAGGTCGCCCATGCTCGTGAGGCCGATCGCGAATGAGAGCAACGTTCAGCCCCCTCAAACCACGTCAGCGAATATCCGTTCCATACTTGTAAAGTAGATTAGCTCGCCCATGAGCAAAACCAGCACCATGCATGCACTCACTGCCATGGCGGTAAAATCCCGGCAACAGGCAACTCATGTGGCTTGATGGAGAGGGTGCACCTCGATTCTAGGGTACTAGTCGCTCCTTGCACTGGTAGACCCAGAGGCGATTCGTAAAGTTATTTTTCGCAGTTTGTTCCATAGTACATTAGCCAAGCCCCGTGGGTGGTAGCGTAGAAAAATAAGAAGCGCTTCGCTGGCACGATGCCATCGTTGTTTTTTTATATCCGTTACTATTTGTTGGTGAAGTGCGCCTTCATAGAGGCCTTGCCGGAATAGAATTCCGCTTTTATACGCCTCCCTATACGTGGGATTTCGTTTTATGTGACCTCGCTGCAACTTTAGCGCAGCAAGTGAGGATTTCAACATGATATCGAACTTCTGAGAAGCTTGGGCTCCATGCCTACGATACTCCGCAATTACCTCGTGATGACAGTAGATGGGATAGGTTCTCGCGATACGGAGAAACAACTCTTGATCTTCACCCGGTGCCACATCCTGACGAAACCCACCCAGTTTCTGAATGATTTGCCGCTTGAACATGACCACGTGCGGTGGGCCTATGAAATTGCGGCGGAGCAAGGTGGCATAATGGTCAGGGGAAGGTCGGCAATTATGCACATGCCAGGTTCCTTCCGCACCAAACCATCGATAATCCCCGCATACGAAGCCGGCATCCGGATGTTCCTGAAAGGCTTTTAGGCTTGTTTGAAGATGATTGGGGAGAAGGCGGTCATCTGCATCCAAGAAGACAAGGTATTCACCTGTAGACGTCTGAATTCCACGATTGCGGGCAGAGGCAACCCCTCCGTTTTCTTGGCGCAGATAGCAGACTGAAGAATAGCGCTTGACGACTTGGAGGGGGTCATCGGGCGAGCCATCATCCACAACGACAATCTCGAAGTGCGGATAACTTTGCGCCAACACGCTCTCAATGGCTTCTCCAAGCAAATGGGCTTGGCGGAAGCAGGGAATGATGATGCTGACCGGTTTCACTTTTCGAATGATACTTCGGAAGTTGTCGTTCCCGACTTCATTTACCTGTACCTTGGTGGGCTGAATCGCGAAGTCTCCCTGCTTCTAAGAAGCGTTTGCAATTTCCGGGACGGTCTCACAGGTGTCATTTTTCCCTCCTGAAACCTCCCCGGAAACTAGACCGCTGGGAGCTGGAAATTCGCTGCTTCCTGCAGCCCGGTTTGAGCCGCTTGGTCAGCAAATTCCCGGGGCGCTAAATCCCCCAGGGAACCATGCGGCCAGTGCTTATTGTACTCGATGCGCCACGCTTCAATCTTGTGTCGGGCATCGTGCAGCGAGGCGAACACATTGGCGTTCAGACACTCGTCTCGGAATCGTCCGTTGAACCGCTCAATCACCGCATTCTCCACGGGTTTACCGGGTCGGATGAAGTTTCAAGCTTCACTCCATGCGCGTAGGCCCAGGCGTCGAGCGCCTTGGACGCAAATTCACTCCCATTATCCACCGTAATCATTTGCGGATATCCGCTCCGCTTTGCCACGCGCTCTAAGGCCGCCACCACCTTGGTGCCCGTGAGGGTAAGATCTGGCTCGATTAATTGACTCTGGCGCGTGTAAGTATCCACGACCGTCAGAGCCAGAAACCGTCGGCCATCCAGTAACGTATCGGCCACAAAATCCATACTCCACCGCTCATTCACCTGGTTGGGACACGGTGGCACCACTCGGAGGTGACTGGCTCGCTTCCGACGGCGCGTCAGCCGCACCGTAAACCCTTCTTCCCGATAAAGCCGATGCAGGCGCTTGCGGTTGATAACCCAGTTTTCGGAGACCAGTTGAAGGATGGTTAGTGCTGGAATTTGTACAAAAAGTTTCGATCGTGCGGTCCGTTGCTTTCTCCCAAGAGTACCATTCGGCAGCCAACTTCAGCGCACCTTTTGCGATACATCTCCTAAGCTCCTGATCATCGACAACTCTCCGAATAGCGGCCGCCATTGATTCCGGAGACTTGGGCTGACAGAAGACCAGATTCTGTCCATCCACAAACGGCTCCTCCACAAACGATCCTTGCGTGGCTACAATCGGAAGGCCGTGCGCCGCCGCCGCCGCGAAGGAACTATTGTTTAAGTACAGCCCAGTATCATGAGAAAACACACAAGTATCGGAAGCATAGAGGTAACGCGAGGCTTCATCACTATCAGCGGCAAACTCTCCGGTCCAGATAACTTTCTCATCTAAACCGAGTTGCTTCGGCAGTTCTCGCATTTCTTCAGCGAAACGAGGCCTAGTCGCATACGCGTCAGCATGAACTCCCCCTACAAGGACCAACCGCACCCAACTCCTGTCCTGGCTTACCAGATGGAACGCTTTCAGCAACGTCTCTATCCCTTTGTACGGATAAATGTATCCAAAGTACACCAGCACAAAATGACTTGACGTCAAACCTAGTCTTGCTCGTGTCTGTTCTCGAGTAACTTCATCCTTCGCACTCGTCATCGTTAGAAGCGGTGGAGCTGGAATTATCACACCTTTCTTCTCCACGGCAGGGTTACGCTCGGACAGTATCCGACGGTGCCTATCACTCATGAAGATAAGAGCTTCGCTATCTCGCAACACCGTTCCATAAGCCCAGTCTACACCCCCTGGTATGAACCACCACTTCATCGCCTTTCGAATCGCTCTGGTGGTAAAGGAGAATCGCTCGTTTTGGCTACCCATGGGGAACGGAATCATTGTCACAAACCGGCACCCAGGGAGCAGCCTCCGGCAGATGGTCGGTACAAATGTGATCATCGGGTGATAGTTATAAACCCAACCAATATAAAAGAGTAACACCGCATCAGGCGAACACTGCTTGATGAATCGGACGAACCGCGGTAATTCCGTCCATGACCAATCGCTCATCAGGGGGTGCACCGTGAAGGGAAGGTGGCTGGTATCATTGCAGCCTTTCGTGGTTAAGACATGCACGGTTTCTCCCCGGTCAGCCAATCGCTGACATAGGTGGAGAGAATGATCCGCTTCCCCTGTTCTGAGGGGTGGGAATGCTGCACTAATGAAAAGTACTTTCATGTGTTACACCTCTTCATTCACGTACTAGATTCTCCCGTGAGCCTGCAGTTGTTGCTGTATCCACTTGTACGTTTCCCGTAGCCCCTCTTCCAAGCTGACTTTTGGCTCCCATCCGAGCGTTTTCTGCATCAGTGTCAGGTCAGCATTTCTACCCCTTACCCCCTGCGGCTTCGTTAGATCATGACGTTTTCTGATTGTTTTTCCTGCTATCTTGGCCACAATGTCAACAAGTTGGTTAATCGATACCAATCGGTCTTGCCCTAGATTGATCGGATCATGAAATTCTGATTGCATCAGTCGATAAATCCCTTCAACACAGTCGGACACGTAACAATACGATCGCGTTTGCTTTCCGTCTCCCCACACTTCGATTTCATCGTCAGCCTTTGCAAGGGCGATCTTTCGACAAATCGCTGCAGGGGACTTCTCTCGCCCACCATCAAAGGTCCCCAACGGACCGAAAATGTTATGGAACCGAACCACATAGGTTTTCAATCCATAGTCTTCCCGGTAGTGCCGACACTGTCGCTCAGTGAATAATTTTTCCCATCCATAGCCATCTTCAGCGTCCGCGGGGTACGCATCCTCTTCCTTCAATGGGGTCACATCGGTCAAGGTTTGCTTGTAGGCAGGATAGATGCACGCCGATGACGTGAAAAGAAACTTGTCAATTCCGTTTACGCGAGTGGCTTCCAGCATATGAATATTGATCAAAACGCTATTGTGCATAATCAGCGCCTTATGGGACTCGATAAAGCCAATCCCACCCATATCGGCGGCAAGGTTATACACTTCATCGACCTCGGAAGTGGCCCGAAGACAATTCTCCCAACGCCGCAGGTCGAGAAGCAAAAATTCATCCGCAGCCGTTGCACTAAATTCAGGGTGTTTAAGGTCCACACCACGCACCCAATATCCTTGCTGCTTGAGAAAGGTCACTAAATGGTGCCCGATAAAGCCTCCAGCGCCTGTTACGAGGATTCTTCTCATGATTCATATCCTCCTTGTTGTGAACGGGGCTCCTTCGTTATGCGGGACCGACTTGCATAAGTTGTTACTGAGCGGCCCGAGCGAGGAGTCCTGGTGAAACCGTTATTAACAGTCCCTTCAACGGTGTGATAGGGCAATTATGGAGTACGGCCGACCAAGCTAGTAGTTCAAGATGATTGTCGCTGCTATTTGTGTGTGTGTTGACGGACTCTCGGAACTAGAACGTGTATCAGTAGCCGCCAGTTGATGCGTTGGGAAGTTATCCCCTTAACGCCCGACCCCATCCACGCCGAGCCGCTCGGCGACCGCCCGAGCTATCGCATCGTACCTAGCCTCTACAGGAATGGGCGTCAGCGTCCTCCGGATACGTGGATGGATGATAGCAGAAGACCCCTTACGTCGATGAGGGCAGCGGTAGGATCCTAGCTCTCTTCAATAAGTGCGGTGTATAAAAAGGAGCCGTATTCTTCCGTCACGCCAGCACCTCGTGCACCGCCTTGCACACTTGCTCCAACTGTCGCTCTGTCAAGGCCAGGCCCGATGGGAGATACAGTCCCTGGCGGGCAAGCCGCTCCGCCATGGGATAGCGCTCGTTGAGAAACAGGCCGCGTTTCTGAAAAACCGGCTGCTCATGCATCCCCAAGAAAAACGGCCGCGTCTCCCCACCGCGCTCCCTCAGCTGCTGCGCAAACTGATTGGCATCCATGCCACACTCCTCGGAAAGAACCACTCCGTACATCCAATACACGCTGCGAGCCCACGGTTCCTCGACGGGAAGCTCCAATCCCCTGATGTCTTTCAGCCTCCGGGTATACTCTTTTCCCATCCAACGCTTGCGGGCCACGATCTCGTCAATTCGCTCCACCTGAGCTAACCCCAGGGCAGCCTGCAGGTTTGTTATGCGGAAGTTGAAGCCCAACGCCTCATGATAGAAACGCCGCTGCGGCTGGAAGCAGAGATTCCTCAGACCGCGGGCTTTCTCAGCCAGGGCTGGGTCGTCGGTGAGCACCATGCCCCCCTCTCCAGTCGTGATCAGTTTATTGGCATAGAAACTAAAGCAGCTCAATGCACCGAAACTGCCGCATCGGCGGAAGACCGACTCCGACACACCCCGCGAGGATAAGTACTCAGCACCGTGTGCTTCCGCAGCGTCCTCGATTATAGCCAGCCCATATTTATCTGCGAGATCGAGCAATGGGTCCATCTCCACCGGGTGCCCGTAGATATGCACCGGCATGATTGCCCGAGTTCTCGGCGTGAGCTTCTCCTCAACCTGGGCAACGTCCATGCACCAGGTGCGGGGGTCACAGTCCACCAAGACAGGCACACCTCCGCTGTAAATGACGGCAAGGGCACAGGAGATGATGGTAAAGGTCGGCATGATAACTTCGTCACCGGGCTCCAGCCCCGAACAGGCAACGGCCAATTGCAGCGCCACCGTGCCATTGCTTACGGCGATTCCATAGCCCCGCCCGCAATAGGCCGCCCACCGCTCCTCGAACTCGTCGATAAACCTGCCTGCTGAGGACACCCAACCAGTGCGCACGCATTCCAAGACGTACTCTTGTTCGCGCGCGCCCAGACTCGGCTCATTCACGGGAATCATGCGTTCATTCCTTGGCATCGAGTAATCCGTCGGGCGAGGGGTCATTTATATCACCACCGACAATGTGACGCCAGATCGGGACATTGCTTCTATTCACGTTCGGCACTTTGACCTGGCGGCGTCAAAATGCAGAGCGTCAGGGGCGAAAGTTGACTACTAAAATTTCATAGGGTTGTTTTGGAACCATTTAATTGTGCATCTTAATGCTTCGGTCAAAGAAACTTCAGGCCGGGTATCAATCGCCGAATAGAGTTTTGAGTTGTCGCTTTGCAGGTGCCAAATCTCCCAGGGCCGCATTCGTGATTTATCCGGTATCACTTGGACGTCGACATTCATGAGTTTCCCAATCAATTCGGCAAGGTCATAGATTTGGATGCCTTCTTCGGAGCCCATATTGTACACTTCGCCAAACTCGCCTTTCTCCAACAGCTCAACTGCCATCCTG
>Ga0126381_100008886_pt1 | contig 11254 bp, 13 predicted proteins | sample PanSoiMetPlot_28_FD_96465 | JGI IMG/M metagenome (GOLD analysis project Ga0126381, IMG submission 96465) | Tropical forest soil microbial communities from Panama - MetaG Plot_28 | ecosystem: Environmental > Terrestrial > Soil > Tropical forest > Bulk soil | place: Panama | collected 2016-02-17 | reverse complement strand
TGATCTCCGAAGTCGGACGCCAACTTGCCTCTGTGACGCCGATGCGCACCTTCGCTAATCTCTATGACACGCTGCAGTCAAACAGCGTGAGCGGTACGGGCCTGAGTGCCGCCAGTGACGTGGCCTCGAGCATCCTGGGTGGCCTCGTGCCGTTCTCAGGCGAGGTGCGTTCCATTGCCGAGATGACCGATCCACAACAGCGGCAAGCCCTCCGGGCCGTGACCCCGCAGCAATTGCCACAGAGTATTGCCGAGAACGTGGCGCAGAACATCCCTGGATTGCGGCAGGGTCTGCCGGGTGCGGTCGACGTGCTCGGTCGCGCCATACCCAACCCGCGCCAGGGGCTGGGAGAAATCCTGCCGGTCAAGACCGCTGCTGGCCAGCCGACGCCGGTCCTCCAGGCGATGCAGGCTGCGGGTGTGGCGCCTGGGGCCACCCCGCAAAGCGTTCCCTACGGACCGGCGAATGAAATTCGTCTGACCCCCCAGGAGCAGCGAACCTTCGAGCAGTACCGTGGCCAGATCATCCAGCAGGCGGCCGCGTCCCTGGTCGACTCGCCACAATGGCAGCAGATGCCGGATTACGCGCAGCGTGCGGCGTTACAGAACATCGATCAGGCCGCGCAGCAAGCCGCCGGGCGCATGGTCCTGGCTGACATCACCCAGTTGTCCGACGCGGGTATGGCGCGGGCGCAGCCCACCGGCGTGCTTGCGCCGGTGGTTGGCTACGGGCCTGACGTGTACGCCAACCAGGTGCAGCTCGCGCAGCACCAGGCGCTCATGAACGTGCTGCTCAGCGGACAGGCAGGCCAGCAGGCGCTCGTGACGCTGCCCTAGGCGCGGCAAAGCCCGCGAAGGCGATGAAGGGTACGAAGGTCGTCGTGCCGACGAAGTGGTTGACCAGAAGCATGGCGCCGATTCCGCCGATCCACCAGTAGAGCGCCTTATTGTTGAAGAGCATGGGAATGGTCAGGGATAGCTATAGCCGGATGGAGGGTAGACCGGCGGCGTGGTATAGGTCGTATAGCCGCCGCCGTACGCCGGCGACACGTAGGCCTGGCTTCCATTCGAATAACTCGTCGTGTACCCGCCGCCGTATGACGGCGAAGTGTAGGCGCTGGTGCCGTCGGGATACAGGGTCGTCGCGCCACCCCCATAGGTCGGTGACGTGAAGGCGAAGCCGTTGCTATACGGGTCGGTATACGACTGGGCCGAACTTAGACCTGGCAGTGCAAGTGCGCCCAGTACCGCACCAGCGACAAGGCTGGTGAAGAGCGAGCGGTATGATCGAAGACGCATCGGAAGTACCTTTCTGGTGCCTGACGCCCGGTCGCTCAAGTGCCAACTGGCGACGCGGGCGTCTTTGTGTAGGTGTGCGCGACTATAGCCCGCCGGCGTTAGCAGAGTGCTAAAGCACGGTTGACGTACAGTAACGGCGTCTGAGCGATGCCAGACTCGCTACCGTCACCACAGGCCGACGCACCTGCACCCTCGGGCCCGGACGCTGGGTCTGCGGTTGAGATCGCCCTCGGTCCAGACGCCTCCATTTACCCGGAGCACCTGCGACCCGCGAGCCAACCCGCTACGCCAGCCGCACCGCCCGTCGAGGAGGCACTGGAACCGGCCGAAGCGACCGCCCCACCCGAGCCACCCGACCTCGCTGGAGCCGCAGAACCACCCGAAGGTGAGACGCGGGGCACCCGACGACGAGCGGCCGACGAGGCGTACCAGCGTGGTCTGGCCGAGGGGCGAGCTACCCTCGAGCGCGAGCAGGCCCAGCGCCAGCAGCAGGATCAAAGCCTGCAGACGCAGCGTGAAGCCCAGCAGCGTGTCGAGCAACTGTTCAACGAGCTCAACTCGCCCGACTACGCGACGCAGGACCGCGCCCGCCAGGGCATCCTGCAGATGTACCACGGCAACCGTCAGGCGCAGGCGCTCATGACCACCACGCGTCAGCAGATCCTGCAAGAGATGGCTGCCGATTTCGGGAAGCTCAAGGACCTGGACGGTCTCACCGAGACCGACTATCAGGACCTGTTCGCCTCGCCGAGCGCCGCGGACCTGGCCAAACGCGCCATGGCCATCGGTGCCCGAAGCAAGGACGAGCAGATCGCTCGGCTCGAGGCCGAGCTCCAGGGTCTGCGCGGCCGCCTGGTCGGCTCGCGTGCGACGCCTGAGGCCTACAACGGTTCTGCGGGCAATCCCGATGTCGTCTCGATCGAACAATACCGGGCCTTGTCGCCGAAGGACGCGAAGAAACTCACGGCCGCGCAGATCGATGCGCTGACCGCGCAGATGGCGAGCGACGCTTCGCGCAACGGTCACGCTAGTTAGTTAGTGGGCTTCTGACAAAGACGCCCTCACTGGAGGGTTTCATACCTTGGCTGGCGAAGTCACGATTTCGACCGCCGCCGTCTTCATCGATCAGGTCTGGAGTCCGGAGCTCAACCGGGCCATCCAGTACGACATCGTTGTCGCGGCACTCTTCGACGACAAGAGCGCGCTGGTCGACCAGCACGCCAATACCATCAACCTCCCGTCGCGGCACAACCTGACGGCCAATGCCAAAGCAGCCGGCACGCCGCTCACGCCACAGGCCATCACCGAGACGCAGCAGCAGTTCGTGCTGCCGATGACCAACGGTCACCGCGCCATCGCCCAGCGCATCGAAGATATTGCAGAGATCCAGTCCCGCTACGACATCCGCTCCGAGACGACGATCGCCGGCGCGTACGCCCTGGCGCGCCAGATGGACGTCGACGCGGCAGGTCTGTTCCCGGCGGCGACCAACTCGGTCGGTACGACCGGCGCGGAGCTCACGGACGATAACCTGATCCAGGCGCGCACCCTGTTGCGGAACAACGCCGCGCCGCGACCGTGGTACATCGCCGTCCCGCCGGCGACATACTCGGGCTTTCTCAAGCTCGAGAAATTCACCAACATGCTGTATGTCGGCCAGGACGAGGCTGGCACCGCCGTCGAAGAGGCGCGCGTGGGCAAGATGTACGGCGCCGATGTGTACGAGTCGCAACTGCTGTCGGGCACCGCGCCGAATGCCACGGGCGCGTTCTGGTCCAAAACGCACTACTTCAAGGCGATCCAGCGCCAGCCGACAACGCACACCTGGTACGACCCGCTTGAGTTGGCCTGGGTGGTCTCGATGGACACCATTTATGGCATGTTCGAACGTCTGGAAGCCGACGAGGCGGCCGCGGCGACCACCAACTCGAGCGACTGGTCGGTGAAGGCCTTGTGCGTCAAGTAGGCCCGGTGTGAATCAGACCTTCATCGGCTCGGACTACGTGGCGTTCACCACGACGAATGTCGTGGTGAAGCCACGCGCCGGGCGCCTCGCCAAGATCGTCGTCAACGCCGCGATCACCGGCAGCCTGACGCTCTACGACAACCCCAGCGCGGCCAGCGGCACGGTGCTATACACCACCACCACGCCGCCGCTGGGCGTCATCCCACTGGACATCCCGGCGAAGTCCGGCATCTATCTGGTGCCTGGCAGTGCCGGCGGCGGGATCGTCGTGTTCACGTGACCACCATCCTTCTCAAGCCCGAGGCCGAGCGGCAGGTGTACCCGGTCAAATTTCACGTGCGTCTGCCGGCGCTCGCCCATCGCGACCTGGCCCGGCAGCGGCTGCAGTGGTCGCTCGAACGCATGATCCGCCAGCTCGCGAAGCAGGGCTGGACGTTTGTGCGCCTCAGCGAGCGACCACCCCGCGGCCCACTGCCGGTCGTGGCCGTCAAGGGCTTTCCCAAGCGTCCACCCGGCGGCAACAAGCACACGCCGCTGGGTCGTCCAGAACTCGACGACGCGCTCGGGCGGGTGAGCACCCTGCCACCCGTGACAACCTTCGGGGCTCACCTGCTCACCGACGAGGTCGACTGGGAGTACACCGCCATCTTTCATCGAGCGGCTATCGCGACGGCCTATGTTGCACCCGACAACGGAGAAGCTGAGCCACTATGGCTGAAGCACTGAGCACCGAAGAGCCCAACTCGGTCATCGCCGACCAGGGCCTGATCTATTGCCGCATGCCCGGCTCTGGAGAAATTGTCGCCTGTGACGCCTCCGACATGGAACTCATGAAAAAGATTCGCCGCGGCTGGCAGGTCCTGACGGACTACGGGCAGTTCGGCTCGTGTGCCTACTACATGGACCACCCGTTTGAGCCACTGTTTCAGGCCGGCGGCGCGCGCGAGCTGAGCATCAACCAGCTCCTCGACCTGGGCTATCACCTGCACCCGCCACTGGTGCCCACCTGCGAGCAGCACGTCGGCGCCAGCAAGGACCACCTGACGCATCTCGGCCGACCGGGTGCCGGCTCGGCCAAAGCGCAGGGCTGCTGGCGCGGCGCACGCCCGGTGTACTTCCCGCAGCTCAAGGATGTCTCCCTCCCGGAAGCGCCAGAGCTGTGCGAGTACTGCGGCAGGGACGACCTGCCGACCGAACGGGCGTTGCGTCAGCACCAGGACGTGATGCACGCCGACCGCAAGCAGCAGCAGGACCTGGGCTCAGCCATCGTGTCAGGGCTCCAGCAGACCGGCCTGACCAACGGCGGCCTCGATCTGGGAAGTATCGCCGCGGTGGTGGCCACCACGCTGCAGACACTTGGCTATGGCAGCACGCGACCCCAACCGGATCCTGAGCCAGAGCCTGAGCCAGAACCGGAGCCCCAACCAACCCCCCAGCCTGTCCCGGAACCGGAACCCGAACCCCAACCCGGCGCGAGCCGCCGGCGCTCTGCTTAGAAAAGGCAAGGAGGCTTTACCCCGCCATGCCAGGCACACGTTCCCAGGCCAAGAACATCGTCGACACCGCCGCCGGCTATTCCAACGCGGCGACGACTGCGGGTCAGGTGCTCACCGAGTACGTCGCGGTGTGCTTCGGACGCCTCAGCGGCATCAAGTTCTCCGCTGCCACCGCTGGCGGGGGCGCGTGCGTCGGTGACGTGCTCGTCAATGGCACTTCCGTGTGGGCCAGCACGGCCAACAAACCCACGCTCGCCTCGGGCACCGGCGAGTTCACCAACAGCGTGCCCGACCCCGGCAGTCGCGGCATCCGTCCGGGTGACCGCATCACGCTGCAGATCAACACCGTGACGACCACCGGACCGGCGCGCGTGGCTGCCACCGTGGCGATCGAGGGCAACGCCTGAGACGATGCCGCGCGCGCAACTCAACGTACTTTCAACAACTGCCGGTTACCGTATCGGCATGTCTAACTGCACGATCGAAGGTTGCGCTCGCCCTCATTACGCTAGAGGCTGGTGCAATACGCACTACAAGCGTTGGTGGAAGCGTGGTGGGCATCCTCTCGATCGTCAATCCGGGAAGCTGGGCTGGATAGGACCTCACGTCCCACATGCTCTCCGTTCACCGCGCACAACGGACCTTTACTGGGCAGCGGGTTTTTTGGAAGGCGAAGGTTGTTTTTCGCACGGCAGTGATGGGACTGAGAGTGTTTTGGCTAGCCAAGTTCAGAGAGAACCCCTTGAACGTTTAGTCGCGTTCTTCGGCGGCACCATCAAACTGCGGCCACAGTACGACTCAGATCTGGAAGGAGCTATTCAGGCAGGTATTCACTCGCGACAACCACTGCATACCTGGCGCGTTACCGGGGGACGCGCACGCGGTGTGATGCTGACTCTGTTTGCATTGCTTTCGCCGAAACGCAAAACGGAAGTTCTGAAGGCTTTAGCCGCTAAATATCGAAGGAAAACGGGCTGATGAGCAGGGCCCAGTTCCGCGACCAGGTCATGCTGCGCTGGGCCAACGGCGCGCTCGGCGTGCCATCGGCGGCGTCCGCGCCCACCGCGGCGCTGTACGACGTCGGCACCAGCAACCCGATCAGCGAACCCATCTACGCCGACGAGTCGAGCGCGACGCTGCTGCCGAATCCGATTGTCCTGGGTACTGATGGGCTGATCGACTTCTGGCTGGTGGCCGAGCGGGAACTGGACGTGGTGGTCAGCGCGCTGGGCTACACCAGCATGCGCAACACGGTGATGACCGACGCGGTGCAGGCCTCGATCGTGACCGGCCTGCCGCCGGCGGGCACCACGGGCCAGGCACTGGTCAAGCAGTCGAATACCGACTACGACGCCGTCTGGGGCACACCCACGTGGGGGTGATCGATGCCCTTCGTTCTTGATCCGCTCGGCCCAGCGCCAGGCGCCGCGTTTCCGACGCTGACCACCTATCGACATGTCCTGGCCGACGCGGCTGGTTTCAACATCCGCACCCAGACGACCGACAGCGCAACGCAGGCAAACCAGGTGGTCATCGCCGATTTTCAGAGCAGCGAGCTGGAGCCGTCGTTTCTGGGCAATACCTGGGAATACCAGCCCAGTGGCCCGAACGCGGGCGAGACGCGGCGCGTGGTGTACGAGGGTCTCTCTCCCGGCCGCGGCGTCGTGACCCTCGAACGATCACATTCGCACCTGACGCTGGCCGGCACGCCGGTCGAGTTCTACGGGAAGCTGCCGCCGGTGCGGTACGAGGGCCGTGTGGGACTGAATGACCTGGTCAACAAGGTGCTGCAGGAATGCTGGACGGTCCAGAAACTGAGTATCCCTGGCGTGCTGAACCAGAAGGTGTATCCCATCGGCCAGCTCGCGCCGTGGCTGATGGCCGAGGATCAGATCGTCGAGGTGTACTACCGGGCCGCGAACGCCGATCCCAACGCCGACGATGACCTGATGCTCAACTGGCGCTGGGTTTCGGGTGCCGACAACCCCGGACTGGAAATCGCCCAGACGCTGAACGACGGCGACACCCTGAAGCCACTCGTGTACATCCCGATGTCCTGGTGGGTGAACCTCAGCGGCATGGGGTTTGGGCTCGCGTCTGAGGAGGGTCTCAAACTGGATACCGACCAGGGCATCCTGCCCATCCGCGGCATGGAGGTCGTCGGCGAAGCCTGGATCTACCACGAGCTCAGCAAGTGGGGCATTCCCGAAGACCAGACCACCTTTCGCCAGTTGCGCGCCCAGTCCCGCGCGGCCGCCAACCAGTGGAAACGTTTGACGCTCGAGCATCCCAAACCCCGCAAATATCACTGGCCCGCGGTACTCACCGTCCGCTCGCGGGATAACTACGGCTACGGCTACACGGTCCTGACGCCCGGATAGATGCCCTTTCCGCTGAGAGAGTCGATCTCCCTGGATGGCGAGGACCTCACCCTGTTCGGTTTTTCCGCCGCCGGCCGCGGCAATGGCCAGCAGCAGGGCAACGATCAGGAAACCAACGTCCCGCAGATTTCAGGCGAGCCCATCGACATCAGCGAGGAGCCGCTGGTGATGGACACCTTCCACCTGGGGGCGTTCTACTCGTGGCGCCTGCTGGGTGGTACCTACGCCTACGCGATCAACGCCGACGCGCGCTTTCCCCGACTGCTCCTGCCAGGCCCCTACCAGAACATTGTCACCCTGCCGGGCGCGACCGACGACGCGCGCTGCGGCATGGACTATGCCGGCGACTTTCTGATTGGCGCCGGTCGCACGGTGTACCGCATCCCTGGCGGCACCGGTGCACCGGTGGCCGACCACGACCTGGGCGCGGGCATCCTCGCCTGGCAGATGGATACCTTCAATGGCGGGCTGTACGTCGGCACTAGCACCGGCCCGAGCAGCTCGGCAGGCCCGGACATGCTGCATGAAAAACTCGGCAGTACCTGGTCGACCCCCAACAGCGCGGTGCGCAGAAAGGCGCTGGCGCACGCCTGGTATCAGGCCCAGGCGACGGGCGCCACCGGCGCCACCCAATTGATCGCCTCCGATTCACCCTCGTCGGTGACCAACGTGGCCACCGCGCCGCTGACCGCCGCCAACTGGGGTGCCAGCATCCCGGTCGGCGACACGACCTACGGCATCAATTCGCTCGTCTCCGATCAGGCGCACGTGTACGTGGCCAAGACCAACGGTCTGCACGACGTGGACGGCACCACCGGTTTCACGCCGAACCTGATGCCCTTTTTTGCCGACGGGATCGATGACTTCAACGGCGTGGCCACGGGCACCATCGACGGCCAGGTGTACGCCAACCACCTGAGCGGGCTGTACCGCCTGGACGTGAGCGGCGGCTCGACCGCGGGCCGCATCGTGAGCGTCACGCCGGGTCATGGGCTGCCCAATGAAACGCCCGTGCGCGGCCGCATCACGGCGATCTGCGGCTGGGGCCCGTGGACCATCGCCGCGGTCTACAACGGCGTCGACACCTACATCTGCTGGGGCCGCGACATCATGCAGGGCGACGCCGGCGTCTCGCCCTTCGGCTACGGCTACGGCTACGGCCCGAGTCCGAGCGCGCTGAGCCCCAGCCCGATGCTGTGGCACGGCGGCCTGACGGTGCTGCCCGGCCAGCGTTGTTTTCTCCTGGCCATCTCGGGCCTGACCCAGCCGCCGCGGCTGTGGATCGGCGCGGCCGCGCCGGGCGGGCCGTACACGGTGCAGTGGTGCATCATCCCGCGTACCGAAAACCCCCTGCAGGACCCCGAGTATCAGTTCGCGCAGTCGTGGCAGTTCTACGTGCCAGGTCAGGACTGGGGCCACGTGGCGACGCCCAAGGACCTGCTCGAGGTCGACGTGGAAGGCGACGGACTCGGCATCGGCGCCTACGTCAATATCAACGTCAACGCCGACGGCGGCAACTACAGCCTGTTCGGGATGGCCAACACCTCGCCGCAGTCGGTCCTGATCGGCAGCCAGGACTTCGTCGGGCGGCGCCTCGGCTTTCGGCTCGACGGCTTCAATTCGAACGAGGCGCCGGCCATCGTGCGCGCGCTGCTGCCTCGCGGTCAGGTGCGCGTCGCGGTCCGCCAGGTGCGCCAGTACGAGGTGCTGCTGGGCGAGGGCAACGTGGACCGCTTCGGCGGCCGCGACATCGGGCGCGCCATCGTCCAGTATCGACGCCTGCAATTGCTCCAGAACAGCGGACGGGTGAGCCTGCGCGACGAGTGGGGCGACACCTACCAGGTGCTGATTCAGCCGCCGATCACGCGGCGCATGGTCAACTTGCGCGGTGAGTCCGGCAAGGGCACCGCCGAGCCGGTGCTGGTAGCCCAGATCACCATGAAAATTCTTGGACCGGCCAACGCCTCGCCGGTGGTGAACTACTTCTGGGACGACGGCACGCGCTGGGACAGTGGCACGGTGTGGTGGCGCTAAGGTGACGCTCAAGACGAAAGTCGCCAACTTCCTGCTGTACGCCCAGGGCGACGATGTCCAGACATACTTGCAGAAGTGGCTGACGCAGAGCTGGCTGCGGACCGATGCGCTTTTCGACCCGGTGGCTGGCCACAACCACAATGGCACAGGCAACAACGGGCCCGTCGTGAGTGGTGGTGGTGGGGTCACGCTCAACTGGCGCGGTACCTGGTCGTCATCGATCGCGTACGCCAAAAACGACGGTGTCACGTACAACGGCTCGAGCTACATCGCCCTGGCGGCCGTCGGGCCGACCAGCACCACGCCGGACGCTGATCCGACGCACTGGGGCGTGCTCGCGCAGGGTGGCGCGACTGGTCCCCAGGGTCCGCCAGGCAACACCGGCGCCCAGGGGCCGGCAGGTCCCCAGGGCGCGACCGGCGCCACGGGCGCTCAGGGGCCGCAGGGCAATCCGGGGCCGACGGGTGCCACGGGCACCCAGGGCCCGAAGGGCGACACCGGTGCGACAGGCGCGCAGGGTCCGCAAGGTAACCCAGGTCCAACGGGTGCGACGGGTGCGACGGGGCCTGCTGGCACACCAGGCGCCGTCTGGTGGACGGGCACGGGTGCCCCGGCGTCGGCTACCGGCGTTCCGGGTGACTTCTACCTGAACTCAGCGACGGGTGACTACTACCAGAAGACCTCGAGCACGGTCTGGATCTTGCAGGGCAACATTCGTGGACCGCAGGGTGCCACTGGCGCAACGGGCCCACAGGGTCCAACGGGCGCGACCGGCGCTCAAGGTCCACAGGGCAACCCTGGAGCGACAGGTGCTACCGGTCCACAAGGACCCACGGGTGCAACCGGTCCAGTGGGTCTCACCTGGCGGGGTAACTGGGTCTCGACCAATAGTTACGCGATCAACGATGCCGTGTTCTACGGAACGACCGGGTCGTCCTACATCTGCACCACTGGCGTGAGCAGCGGTGGCGCAGCTCCACCGTCCGACACCGCGCACTGGGCGCTCCTTGCCTCGGGCGCGACCGGTACATGGGGGTCACCATGACAATTCCGGAGGTACCGCACTGATGGTTTCATTTCAGCCCGTTCACCCTGGTGACCCGATGCAAGCGCACCAGGTGCAGCAAGTCATCGACGCGCTGATCGGCACGCCGGGCGCGGGTGTGCCGCTGTCGCCGACCCAGATCAACGACACGATCAACTACGCGCTGAGCGTGGAGAACACCGACCCGACCAACTCGCGCGCGTTGAACGTGATGAAGTCGGACGGCTCGGTGCTGGTCCGCGCAGATGCCACGGGCGTGACGCTCGGCTCGCCGGTCAACCTGACCGCGAACAGCGTGGCCGGCTCGGCCATCCAGGACGCGTCCGTCACCAATGCCAAGCTCGGTCCGGACGTGGCCCGCGCCAACCTGCTCACCAACGGGGGCTTCGAGACCTGGCAGCGGGGCACGGCTGGCTTCACCGCTACGGGGGTGTACAGCGCCGACCGTTGGTACAACGGGTTGGGCGGCACGTCCACCTTCTCGGTTGTGCAGCGTGAAACTGCGGCCGCGAATGTGGACGCCGGCTCGCTCTATAGCCTTGGCTTCAGTTATACGCACAATGCTGAAAGTTTCATCTTCCAGAAATTGGAGGACTTCAGCCAGCTCAAGACCCGCACTATCACGCTGAGTATTCGCGTTCGGGCACTTTCCGCGAATATGGTGCGTCCGTTCATTCAGATCGCTGGTGGGGCTGGGAATATCTACGGCGCGTACCACTCCGGAGGTGGAGCATTCGAGACGCTTCAAGTTACTGCCACGGGAATCAGCGCCACGACGACCTCGATTATCGCTGGCGTGTCGCTGATGGCATCTGGCACCGCCTACCTCGACAACGCCTGTCTGGTGGTCGGCTCACAGCCCGCCAACTACGTGCCGCTGCATCCAGCGGACGACCTGGCGCGGTGCCTGCGGTACTACGAGATCATCGGCAATGCTGGTGATCAGAGCACGATTGTCGCCGGTTACCAGGCTGCAGGTGGACTGATTTACCAGACCTTCCACATGAAGACTGAGAAACCTGTCGCACCAACAG
>Ga0126381_100008884_pt1 | contig 11255 bp, 9 predicted proteins | sample PanSoiMetPlot_28_FD_96465 | JGI IMG/M metagenome (GOLD analysis project Ga0126381, IMG submission 96465) | Tropical forest soil microbial communities from Panama - MetaG Plot_28 | ecosystem: Environmental > Terrestrial > Soil > Tropical forest > Bulk soil | place: Panama | collected 2016-02-17 | reverse complement strand
TACGGCAAGGACACCCCGAAGGCGGACGTCGACAACGGCTACCCGCAGATGGTCGCCGAGTTCGACGGCGGCTCGGCCGCGATGATGCACCACAACCTGGGCTCCTACACCGACCACGTGAAGGCGCTCGGCGGCTCGAACGTGGCCGCGGTGCCGCTGCCCATGGGCCCGTCGGGCCACTACACGGTGGTGGACAACCCGGTCGACGGCTTCGTGATGTTCAAGAGCAGCCCGCACCAGGCGCAGGACTGGAAGTTCATTCAGTTCCTGACCTCGAGGCAGAGCAACAGCTACTGGAATCAGAAGGCCGGCGAGATCCCGGCCAACACCGACGCGAGCGGCGACGCCTGGGTGCAGCGCGAAGCCCCGGTCAAGATGACCGCCCAGGTGCTCAGCGACCCGGCCACCACGACCCTCGAGCCGCCGTACTACCTGCCGCAGTTCTCCGCGATCACCAAGACCGACATGGCGCCCCTGTTCCAGAAGGTGCTGCTCGGCCAGCTCAGTGCGCAGGCCTTCGCGACTAAGTTCGCGCAGGAGATGACGCAGGCCCAGCAAGACTGGCTCAAGCACCACCACTAGGGGCCAGCCTTCGTGACCGAGAAGATCGAGCGGGTAACGGTAACCACCTTTCGTTCAGTGTCAAAGTCTTTCGTCGATGTTTGCGGACATCGCCACCCCGGGCCCGCGCGGGAGACCACCGAAGCGCTGCTGACCATCACCGACTCCGACGGCGTGACCGGCTGCTGCCTGGCACAGCCCGATCACCTGCGCGAGGCGGTCATGGAGCGGCACGTCAGGCCGGTGCTGACCGGGCAGGACCCGCTCGGCAGGGAGCGGCTGTGGCGGGAGCTGGCCCGCCGTCAGCGCGGTGCGCACGGCGGGCTCACCGACCGGGCGATCGGCTACGTCGACCAGGCCCTGTGGGACCTGGCCGGGCACAAGCTCGGCGTGCCGGCCTGGAAGCTGCTCGGCGGCGCCCGCGACCGGCTGCCGGCCTACGCGAGCACGATGTGCGGCGACGAGATCCCCGGCGGCCTGGCCACCCCGCAGGACTACGCCGCGTTCGCCGTCCAGCTGACGGAGCTGGGCTACCGGGCCATCAAGCTGCATACCTGGATGCCGCCGGTCAGCTTCGCGCCCGACGTGGCCGCCGACATCGCCGCGTGCGCGGCCGTGCGCGCGGCGGTCGGACCGGACATCGCGCTCATGCTGGACGCGAACCACTGGTATTCGCGGATGGACGCGCTGCGCCTCGGCCGGGCCCTCGACGAGCTGCGTTTCACCTGGTACGAGGAGCCGATGACCGAGGCCTCGGTCCAGTCCTACCGCTGGCTCGCCGCGCAGATCGAGACGCCCCTGCTCGGGCCCGAGATCGCGTGGGGCTCCTATCACGCCCGGGCGGAGTGGGCGGCCACGGGGGCCTGCGACATCCTGCGGGCCGGGGTGGACGATGTCGGGGGCATCACGCCGGCCGTCAAGGCCGTCCACCTGGCCGAGGCGTTCAACATGGACTGCGAGATCCACGGGACCGGCTCGGGGAACCTCGCGCTGCTCGGCGCGACGACGTCGGGGCGCTGGTACGAGCGAGGGCTGCTGCACCCGATGTCCGACTACGACGAGGTGCCCCCGTACCTGCGCTCGCGGATCGACGCCATGGACGCGGACGGGTTCGTGACCCTTCCCACCGGACCCGGCCTGGGCGACGACCTGGATCATGGCTACATTCATGATCGAACGGTCGCGTCCTGGTGACGTGGCTCAAGGGAGGGCACATGGCACAGGGGGATCGGACGCGTGGACGCGTGCTCAGCACCACGCCGGTCAAGTCGGCGGTACGGACCGCCGAACTGCTCGACTACCTGGCCCGCAACGACGGCCCGCACAGCCTGACCGAGCTACAGCAGCAGCTCGGCTACCCGAAGAGCAGCCTGCACGTCCTGCTGCGGACGCTCGTCGACCTCGGCTGGCTGGAAACCGACATCACCGGCACGCTGTACCGGATCGGCATGCGGGCCCTGCTGGTCGGCACCTCGTATATCGACACCGATGAGGTGGTACGGCTTTCCAGGGAGATCCTCGACTGGGTGGCCGAGGAGACCACCGAGACCGTGCACCTGGCCCGGCTGGACGGGTTCGACGTGGTGTACCTGGCCACCCGGGCCTCGACCCACTACCTGCGTCCGTTCTCGCGGGTCGGGCGGCGGCTGCCGGCCTACGCGACGTCGCTGGGCAAGGCCCTGCTCGCCACCCGGACCGACGAGGAGGTGCGCCAGCTGCTGCCAGATTCCCTGGACGCCCTGACGCCGAACACGCTCCCCGACGCCGGCGCGCTGCTCGCCGACCTGGCGCGCACCCGCGAACGGGGCTACTCGATCGACCATGAGGAGAACACGATCGGCCTGATGTGCTTCGGGGTAGCCGTGCCGTACCGTGAGCCGCCGCGCGACGCGATCAGCTGCTCGGTGCCGGTGGCGCGGATGAACACAGAAAGGGAGCAGCAGATCCCGCGGATCCTGCTCGAGGCCCGCGCCCGCCTCACCGAAGGCAGCCAGCGCCTGCGGCGGACCGTCTGATCCCCGCCGGCCCGTCAGTCGGAAAGCCCCGTCAGTCCGATGGCCCCGTCAGTCCGATGGGGAGTGGAGCGTGAAGGCCATGGTCCCGGTGAAGATCTCCTCGTTGATGATGAAGGCGAACCCGATGAGAAACAGCGCGGCGAGCGGCGCGATGGCCAGCCACATCCGCGTCTGCCGCCCGGCGGCCCGCTGCTGCGCGATCCAGCGGCGCACCGGCGGCAGCCGCAGGACGACGAGCGGGATGCTGACCGCCACCGCCTGGTAGAAGCGCTGGTGAAAGACCGGATCACCGTCACCGTTTGACGCGCCGAAGGGCGCGAACCCGTCGAGCAGCAGCAGGTGAAGGACGACCAGTCCCCAGATCACGTACGTCATCTTGTGCAGCCGCTTCCAGTACCTGCCGAGCTTTCGCTGCGCCGGGGTATTGGCGGTAACCAGCAGGGGGAGGGCCAGCAGGATGATGAGAAAGCCGGCCAGCAGGAAGGTGTGCCCCGCGAGCCGGCCGAATACGCCCCCCGCGAAATCCCCGGTAATAGCCGCCGTGATGCTGTCGGCGATGCCGATAATCGCGAACATGATGCCGTACCAGCGCCGGAGCGGGGCTATCCACCGCGCTCCGGTCAAGGTGATGATGGGCGTAATCGAGACCGACGCGAAAAAGCAGATCTCCCCTCCGGTACCCAGCACGTTCGCTTCGTTGAGCGTCAGGACGTCCCTGGGGTTCAGCAGGAGCCAGCCGCGCACGATGAATATGAGCGGGACGAACGCCGGAAGGCGGAGCAGGAACAGCGCGAGCGACTGCTTCTTAACCGAGCCGGCCGAGAATACCAGGCTCCCGCTCATCCATGTGTCAACGCTACTGCCCATGTGCGACGCTCTTCTTTGGCGAGGGTGCGTCCGGCTGACCCGGGCCCTGATTCTCCTGGAGATCACCGGAATTTCCCGCGCCCGCGCCCGCGTTGCGGAACAGGAAGAAACTGAGGCCGTGCAGCTTGAGTTCTACTGCTCCGCTCGTGACACCGACCAGGGAAAGCACCACGAAGGCGGCCGCCACCTTGCGCATGGCGCGCACCTGCCGGCCCTTAGGCTTCGCGGCTGGCTTCTCAACAGCTGGCTTCTTAACGGCGGGCCGGATTTCTGGCTGAGCGACTAGTTCGCCAGGTCCGGCCGAGAGCTTGATGACCGCGCTGCGCAGCTCCGCGGCTTCGCGTTCTGCGGCTTCGCGTATGGCGGTGGCTCGCGCGGATGCCTGGCGCCAGATAATCTCGGCTTCGCGTTCGGCCGTTTCACATATCGTGGCCGTCTGCGCGGACGCCTGACGTCTGAGCCTCGCCGCCTGGGCGCCGGCGTCCACCGCGAGCCGCTGTACGATCCACGCGGCGTCGTCATCGTCCTCGATCTTTGCGATCACCACGGCCTCCGGCGGCGAACGTTGTGAAGTCCGGCAGCCAACTGCCCACAGCGAGGCGCGCGAAACATCTCGGGGGGAGAGTTTCAGCCGCGCTGCGTGGCCGCTTGTGCTACCTGCGGGACGTCGCCTGTGCGGCGCTGACGCAGGCGCCCGCGCCGTGCCTGGTCCTGGTCTGCAGCGGGTGGGTCCGTGGCCGCGTTGATCTTCGCTGCCTGGACCTCCGCCTGCGCGATGGTGATCATCCGGTACGCCTCAGCGTCGGCGACGAGCTTGGCCTGGTCGCGGTCGGCTTCCGCCAGGACGCGCCGCCGGTAGGCTTCGGCGTCGGCCGCCTGCCGGACCTCGGCCTCCAGCCGCAGGGCGGTGAGATCGGCCTGCCGCTGGGCGAGCGCCATCTGCTGGTCGGCCACCTCCTGGGCCGCGCGAGCTTCAGTGAGCGGCCCCACCTGCGCGGCCTCGGCCTTGACCTTCTGCGTCTGCGCGAGATAACCGGCCCGCTTGAGTTCCAGATCGCGCTCGTAGGCGGCCTTCAGCTCAGCCACCTCGCGCTCACGCTCGGCGGCCGCCAGGTCGGCGTTGGCCTGGGCGATGCGAGCCTGACTCGCCACGGCAGCGGCGTGCGGGGCGGCCAGATCCCTGATGTAGCCGGATGTGTCCTCGATCTGCTGGATCTCCACGGCATCCACGACGAGGCCGAGCTTACCCATCTCAGCGCCGCCGCGTTTCGACAGTTCGCGGGTCACCCGGTCGCGTTCGGTGATGACCTGCTCGGCGGTCAGCCCGCCGACAACGGATCGCAACTGCCCGGCGAGCAGGCGGCCCGCGACCTGGTCCATCCGGTCTTGCCCGGACAGGAAGCGGCGTGCCGCGCTGGCCATGGACGCGAGGTCATCCCCCACCTTGAACACGGCGACGACCCGCACGATGATGCGGATGCCTTGGCTGGTCATGCACTCCTCGGCGATCTCCGCCTCGCGCACCGCCAAGGACAAGATGCGGACCTTCTGCCTGATCGGCCACACGAACACACCGCGGCCAGTGACGATGCGGAACTCCGTGTCCTGGGTCGTGTGCTTCGAGCCAGTGATCAGGAGAGCCTCATCGGGTGCCGGAACATACCAGAACAACATCGAGGACTCCCGGGAGGGCGGCAGCTCTGACGATTGTGACCTACCAGCAAACGTGAGAACTATGCGCGCATGCGGCAGGTTCGTTGCGGGGCCGGCAGGCGGCTCATAGCCTCGTAGGCGAAATCACCCAGCACCGCAGGGGGCACGGCGATGGCCGACTGGCAAAATCCTGCCTATTCGATCGATCTTGTTCTCGTCATCGACGCGACCGCGAGCATGTCCCACCTGATCGAATCGGTGAAGTCTCGCGCGCTCTCGTTCCACGAGGACCTCACCGCGCACATCATCAAGTCCGGCCGGACGATCGACTCGCTGCGGGTGCGGGCGATCGCCTTCAGGGACTTCTACGTGGACAAGGCCGCCGAGTCGCTCGTCGCGTCGGAATTCTTCGACCTTCCGGACGAGCGCGCCGGATTCGCGGAGTTCGTCCGCGGGATTCGCGCCAGCGGCGGCGGCGATGCACCCGAGACCGGCCTGGAGGGGCTCGCCACGGCGATCCGCTCGCCGTGGGCCGGGGCGGGAGCGGAGCAGCGGCAGGTCATCGTGCTATGGACCGACGCACCCGCGCACCCGCTCGAGAAGAACAGCGGCGCCAAGCCGGCCGGGTACCCGGACGACATGCCCGCCAGCCTCGATGAGCTGACCGGTCTGTGGGACCGTGACGCCAATCATGTCCACCCGGCGTGGAAACGGCTGCTGCTGATCGCGCCGGACGTGCACCCGTGGTCGTACCTCGCCGACAGCTGGGACGCGACGGCGCATTACCCGAGCCAGGCGGGCCAAGGGCTCCGCGACACGGACTACGAGAGCGTCCTGGCGGCCATCGCCGAGGCGGCCCAGGACAGCGCATGGCCCGCGCGCAAGAACAGAACCCGGCCGGCCGAGCCCGCTGAGCCCACTGAGCCCACTGAGCCCACCGAGCCCACTGAGCCCGCCGCGTCGCCGCCTAGCGACACCACGGCCGGCACCGCGGCGGAGCCCGCGAGCACCGGCGCGCGGTCGCATCGCGGTGCTCGCTGGCCCTGGCGCCGCGCGCGGTAAGCACCGGCGGCCAGGTCGGCTGTGCTATCAAGGACGCTGTGCTATCAAGGACGGGGTGACCAGCATCCTGGAGCGGCCTGCCCCGCCGCCCGACCTGACCGTGACCTACGGTCCGCTGCCCGAGCACGTCATCGACCTGCGTCTGCCCGCCGTGACGCCGGCACCGTTGGTGGTATTCATCCACGGCGGATTCTGGCGGCCTGCTTTCGACCGCGCGCACGTCGGCCCGCTAGCGCATGCCCTCGCCGAGTGCGGCTATGTGGTAGCGGTGCCCGAGTACCGCCGGGCCGGCATGGCCGAGGAAGGCTGGACCGGCACGTTCGCCGACATCGCGGCGGTCTTCGACCAGGTGACGGCCCTCGCCGCACCGCACGGCGCGGACGCGAGCCAGATCACCTGGGCCGGCCACTCGGCCGGGGGCCACCTGGCGCTGTGGGCCGCCGCCCGGCCGTACTTCCGCGCCGGCTCGCCATGGCGCGGTCCGTGCGACGCGACCCAGGTCGTCTCCCTGGCCGGCTGCAGCTCGCTGCGTCTGTGCGCGGAGTGGGATCTCGGCAACGGTGCCGCACAGAATCTGCTCGGCGGGACACCCGACGAGGTCCCTGACCGCTACGCGGTCGCCGACCCGGCCGCGCTCACCCCGCCCGCCATCCCGGTGATCCTCGTGCACGGCACCGCGGATGACCGCGTCCCGATCGGCATGAGCCAGGCATTCCAGGTCGGCCGTCTCATCGAACTCCCCGGCATCGGCCACTTCGACCTCATCGACCCGGCCAGCCCCGCCTGGGACACCGTCGTAACTGCCCTGAACTCGCGTCGGCTCGCGCCACCCTGATGGCACAGTCGGCGGGTGCGAGCATCCCGGCCGAGAACGATAGCCCACCGCACGACTCCGACCATTCCCTGAGCTTCTCGCTCCTGTCCTCGACGATGGTCTCAAAGTATCCGTCTGGATGAGGGCTGGCCTGGCGCGCGGCATCCTCCATCTCGGCGAGGGTCACGAAGCCGACCCCTGGGCCCTTCATGAAGTCTTTATAGCCTAGCCTCCTGACGGCTGGCATAATCGCCGTCATGAGGGTGCCCACACAGCCTTTTACGCGTTCTTCGGGATCTCCGGCAGATATTCCGTAGAGGCGTACGATGAGCTCGCGGAGCGAGTTTCCCGTCTTCGGACTAGCCAGGGCCATGTGAACCAGGGCATCCACGACCAGCAGCTTTGCCGTCACCGGAAGCGACGGGAGCCATGCGCTATTAACCGAGCTCGGCCAGTGCAGTGAGTTGTTGATATCGAGCGCGAATGAGTTATTGCACAGCAATTCCGCGGCCATGAGCTGCGCATCGGCTCCGCACGTCTCGAGCGCCGCGTTGATCACCTGGATGGCTATCTCCGTCGATACGCCAGAAGCGCCTTCTTCGCCCGGCACGACCGCGGTCTCAGGGTGCCAGAGGTCTACGAGCAAGGCCACCGCGAGCTCGGCGAAATCAAGCCGCGTCAGCGCCAGCAAGCCAGAAGCTGACCTCGCCGCGTTATCCTCCAGGTCGCCAGAAGGGCGGAACAAGTCGGCCGCGCGCATTGCCGCATCAAGCCGCAGCCGGTCGTTCTGCTGCTCCCGCTCCTGAGCAAGCCGTTTCTGCGACTGCTCTTTGAACCAGTATCCAATGAGCGTAACGGAGGCAGGAGCCAGGACGGCGAGCAAAGCAAGGAAGACGGCCATGGCAGACCCCACCCATCTATGACGGCATCCCTAACCTACACCTGCCGTAAGACGGTAATCTGGCAAAGCTCAATGAGGGCCCGGTGCTGTTGAGCGAGGCGAGATATGCGTAATGGCACCATCGATCTTGTCGGGGACGCGCTCAAAATAGGCTGGATCCTGTGGCGTGCCGCACAGCGGTGTGCGTCCTGTGCCGTTCCGCCGGATTCGGCGCCACTAGTAGGCAAGCGCCCAAGGCCGTCGCCGCCTGCTTGCCCGCCGCCGCGCCGGTACCCAAGCGTCAAGTGGGTTCCTGCTGCCCAATTCCTCCCAGGTTCTGTGTCCAGTGCCGCCGGCTGGCGCGGTCAAAGGCCACGATGCGGGCAGACCAGGCGTCCGCCGGGCCCGCGCAGCTCGGCCGGAATGGCGGCTGGAGTGATTGTGGATCGAAAGGCCCGGGAAACCGAGCCCTTCGATCCGCAATGATCGCGGCATCCAGGCCGGCGCCCGGTTCGCGGCTTATGGGCCCGCCGCCGGCCGGCCGGACGGCCGGACACCCCAGTGCCGGGAACGCGCATCCGGGGATGCGCACGGAATACGGCCGCAGGGTCTCCGGTCCGTGGCTGCCGTCCGGCGTGACCGGGGGCGGTGGCCCAGAGCCCACGTTCTTCCGGGGGCGGTGGGCCACGACCCCCGCTACGTCCGGGGCGTCGGCGGTTTGGATCTCGGGTAGGGCGCGCAACAGCTTGACCATTAGTTAGCTTAAGTAATAGTATTCCCTGCTGTAGAGGAGCCGCTGCTACGTCTGCCCGGGGGTACGGTCATTGCGTGCCGAGGCGCCGAAGGCGGTCATCGGGCCGGCCGGAGACGGCTGGCTGAAGCGGGCGATGCCCGTCGTGCTCGCGCACAAGTGGGTGTTCGGGCTGTCGCTGCTGCTGAGCTTCCTGGGTCTCATCGTCCAGGTGCAGATTCCGGACCTGCTTGGCCAGGCCATCAACCTGGCCGCACACTCCGGGCACTCCGCACATTCCGGGCATTCCGGCCTGTCCGGGTACGTGACGTGGATCGCTGTGCTCGCCGTCGCCCGTGGCGCACTGACCTACGGATCCAGGCTCTGCCTGCTGCGTACCGCCTACGACATCGAATACGACCTGCGCAACATCATCTACGCGCACCTGAGCACGCTCTCGTTCGGGTTCTATGACCGGGTGCAGTCCGGGCAGCTGATCTCGCGGGCCAACTCCGACATCCGCGCCGTGCAGATGTACCTGACGTTCGGGCCGTCCATCATGGTGCAGTGCTCGGTGGTGATCGTGGCGTTCATCGAGATGCTCTCGATGAACGCGCCGCTGGCCGTCGTGGCGATGGTCACGATGCCGTTCGTCTACTGGGTCGGCGTGTACATGCGGAAGGTCCTGTTCCCCGTGTCCTGGCTGATCCAGGCGCGGCTCGCGGACGTGGCCAGCATCGTGGACGAGAACATCAACGGCGTGCGCGTGGTGAAGTCGTTCGCCGCCGAGCAGAGTCAGCTCAACGAGCTGGCCAAGGCCGCCGACAAGGTGAAGTGGGCCTACACGGAAGACGCCGACATCCGGGCGCGCTGGGCGCCCGCGATCGAGAACCTGCCCCGGGCCGGCCTGGCCTTCGTGCTGCTGCTCGGCGGCTGGATGGCGCTGCGCGGCCAGACCTCGGTCGGCACCATTGTGGCGTTCAACTCGTACGTGCTGATGCTCCAACCGCCGTTCAGGCAGCTTGGCATGATGCTGATGATGGGCCAGCGTGCGGCGGCCAGCGCCCGCCGTATTTACGAGGTGCTTGACACCGAGCCTGAGATCACCGACCGGTCCGGCGCGGTCACCTTGTCCCGGGCCCGCGGCGAGATCGGCTTTGATCATGTCTTGTTCTCATACGCGGACGGCACCGAGGTCCTCGACGACTTCACGCTGCACGTCAAGGCCGGACAGACCGTCGCGCTCGTCGGTCCCACCGGCGGCGGCAAGTCCACGGTCGCCCGCTTGCTGATGCGGTTCTACGACGTCAGCGGCGGGACGATCACGCTCGACGGCCGTGACGTGCGGGACATCACCCAGGCCAGCCTGCGCGACCAGATCGGCATGGCGGCCGACGACCCGTTCTTGTTCTCCGTCTCCATTCACGACAACATCGCCTACGGCAAGCCGGACGCCACCCGCGAAGAGGTGATCGGGGCGGCGAAGGCGGCCCGCGCGCACGGGTTCATCGGCCACCTGCCGCAGGCATACGACACGGTGATCGGCGAGCGCGGCTACACGCTGTCGGGCGGCCAGCGCCAGCGCATCTCGATCGCCAGGGCACTGCTGGTCAACCCGCCGGTCCTGATCCTGGACGACGCGACAAGCGCGATCGACGTGCGGGTCGAGCAGGAGATCTACGCCGAGCTCCGTTCCGCCCTGGCGGGCCGGACCACGCTGGTGATCGCGCACCGGATGTCCACGATCAGCCTCGCGGACCGGGTGGTGCTGCTGGATGAGGGCCGGGTCGTCGCGGACGGCCCGCATGCCGTGCTGGCCGCGACCGTGCCCCGCTACATGGAGATCCTCGCGCAGGCGGCCAGGGAAGAGGAGACGGAGGTGATCTGATGGCGTTCGGCGGGGTCGGGCTGTCCAACGGGGTGCGGCATTCAGGCAACCCGGGCGGCGGGCTGCCGTTCGCCGGTATCCCGAGCGAGCTGATGGCGGGCGTGGAGAGGACGCTGGAACGGGAGCCCGAGCACCCAGAACCCGGCCTCCCGTTCACCCACCAGCCGCCCAGGGACCGCAAGGTCTCGATCCCCAGGCTGCTGTTCGCGCACAAGAAGGCGCTGGCGATCACCAGCGCGCTGATCCTCACCGAGACGCTCAGCCTGCAGGCCGGGCCGCTGCTCACCCAGGTCGGCATCGACCAGGGGATCGTGCCGCGCCGCCTGGGCGTCATCCTGGCGGTCGCCTGCGCCTACCTGGCGGCCGTGGTCACCACCGCGGTCGCCTCGAGGGCACGCGTGCGGTGGACCGGCCGCCTGGCCGCCTGGGTGATGCACGACCTGCGCATCCGCGTCTTCCACCAGATACAGCGCATGTCGCTTGACTACTTCACACAGGAGAAGGCCGGCGTGATCATGACCCGGATGACCTCGGACATCGAGGCGCTGCAGCAGTTGCTGCAGGACGGGCTCGCCCAGTTCGCCCTCCAGGGTCTGACCATGGTCGCGGTCATCGCCGTGCTCGTCGCGGACAGCCCGGAGCTGGCGCTGATCACCCTGGCGCTGATCATGCCGCTGCTCACCGGGTTCTCGCTATGGTTCCGCCGTACCTCCCACCTCGGGTACCTGAAGGTCAGGGACGGCATCGCGGGGGTTCTGTCCCATCTGGACGAGAGCCTGCACGGG
>Ga0126381_100008883_pt1 | contig 11256 bp, 9 predicted proteins | sample PanSoiMetPlot_28_FD_96465 | JGI IMG/M metagenome (GOLD analysis project Ga0126381, IMG submission 96465) | Tropical forest soil microbial communities from Panama - MetaG Plot_28 | ecosystem: Environmental > Terrestrial > Soil > Tropical forest > Bulk soil | place: Panama | collected 2016-02-17 | reverse complement strand
TGCCCGTCCCGCCTCTCCAGCCCATCCTGCCTGTCCGCCTAGTTTTCACTCCACTCGAAGCGCCTCCAATGGACTGAGCCGTGCGGCGCTGCGCGCGGGCAACCAGCACGCGAGCGCGGCGACAGCGAGGATGAGCGCCGTTGTCGCCGTGAATACCATCGGATCGCGGGGACTGACTCCATAAAGCAGCGAGGCGATTAGCCGGGTGCCTGCCAGCGCCGTGACAAGGCCAACCGCCGCGCCGGCCCCAGTCACCACGCTGCCCTGCCGCAGGATCATCGCAGCCACGGTCCCCGGCTCGGCGCCGAGCGCCAGCCGCACGCCAATCTCCCCTTTGCGCTGGCTGACGATGTATGACATGACGCCGTAAATGCCGACGATACCGAGCGCCAGCGCCACGCATGCGGCGATGCCGATGAGCACCATTGTGAACGCCATCTGCGCCGAGGCACGGTCAACCAGCGATTGCAGCGTACGGGCCTGCGCGATGGCGAGCTTCGGATCGATGGCATCGACTGCCCGTCGAATCGACGCGGACAGGCTGGCCGGATCGACGGCCGTCCGCAGGACGAAGTACATCGTCGAGATGTCGGGACCGACGAGCGCGGACTGCGGAATGTCGGGCCCTGCCGCGATCGACATGGGCATGTAGATGATGGAGCCCGGCTCCTCCGTCAGTGTTCGCGTCACGGTATTCGCGACGATGCCGACAATCCTCAGCGGCTCGGGCGCCGGCGGACCGCCGGGCTGAGCCGGAGGAGCGGCCGAGACGATATAACGTCCCATCGGATCCTCGCGGGGAAACAGACGCGTGGCGAGCGCGTCGCTAATCACGGCGACTTGCTGGCGATTTTCGACGTCGTCATGCGTCAGCGTCCTGCCGCGCAAGAGCCGTATGCCCATCGTTTCGAAAAAACGTTCGCTGACCGCCTGGAATATAGCCGCCGGGGGCACCACATTGAGGTCGCGCGGACGGTCCTGGACAAAGACAGTGTTCCCAAAACCGCCCGGCGAAAACGGCAGCCCGGTCGATGATGCGGCGGATAGAACACCGGGCAGCGTCGTGAGGCGATCGAGGATCGAATGCTGCGCGATGAACGCCGTATCGCGCGTCTTGTAGGCGGATGCCGGCAGCGCGACGTTGAGGGTCATCACGGAGGTCGGATTGAACCCCGGATCGACGTTCCGCATCTTCTGAAAGCTGCGCACCATGAGACCGGACGCGATCAGCAGCATGAGGGCCAACGCGACCTGTCCAGCCATCAGCACCCGGCGCATCCGATGACGCGAGCGGCCTGCGGTGTTGCCTCGCGCACTGTCATTCAGCGTGGTGGCGAACCTGTCGGGGCGAATCAAGGGAACCGCTCCGAACAGGACGGCAGTGAGCAACCCCATCGCCGCGGTGTAGGCGATCGAGACTCGATCGAGCTGGATCTCGCGCAGGCGAGGCAACGTCGTCGGACCGGCGGCGACCAACGTCTGCACTGCCGCCCAGGCGATCGCCAGGCCAAGTACGCTGCCCGCCGCAGACAAGAGCACGCTCTCGGCCAAAAAGTACTTCGCGATGCCGCCGCGCCCGGCGCCGAGCGCGCGCCGAACGCTGACTTCGCGTTGACGCACTTCTGATCGCACCAGGAAAAGATTCGCGACGTTGGCGCAGGCCACGAGCAGCACGAGGCTGACCGCGGCCAGCACAATCCAGAGTCCCGTCGCGACGTCTCCGATCATCGCGTTTTTGAGCGTGCGCGTCGCGGCGACGGCCTTGAGCATCGTGGAGTTGCCGATCGCGAAGGGATCCCCGGGAAACGCATTCGTCACGTCCGGAATCAGCCGATTCATCTCGGTACGGGCGTCCGCGACGCTGACGGCGTCACGCAGTCGCGCGACGCCGTTGTATACCCAGATGCCGAATCCCATCGTGCGGGTAACCTGCAACGCCGCCCAGGCCTCGGTGCGCGAATCGGGAAAGTCGAACGACGCCGGCATGACGCCGATGACTTCGTGCGAGACGCCGGACAGCGCGACCGTCCGGCCGAGGACATGCGGATCTCCGCCGAAGCGGCGCATCCAAAAGCCATGCGACAGCACCACGCGAGGGGGTGCGCCAGGCCGTCCCTCGTCCTCAGTGAACCACCGGCCCATGACGGGCCTGACGCGCATCACGGAGGCGAGCGACGGAGTCGCCCGCGTGAGGCCGATGCGCTCCGGCTCGCCGGTTCCGGTGAGCGTCGCCGTTTCTCCAGCGTAGAGGGCCAGGCTCTCGAGCGAATGCGCGCGCTCGCGGTAGAGGTAGTAGTAGCCGCGTGTTATGCCCATACCCTGCGGCAGGTTGAACACCATCGCGCCGTGATCGAGCGTGACCAGCCTGTCGGAATCGGGATATGACAGCGGATTCAGCAACACGCGCTCGACGACGGCGAAGATCGCGGCATTGGCCCCAATCGCGAGCGCCAGCGTCAGAACGGCAGCGATCGTGAACGCCGGACTGCGGACGAGACGCCGCGCCGCGAACCCGATCTCTTTCCACGTGCTCTCCACCCACGTCGCGATCACGCCGTCGAGCGCCTGCTCACGGTGCGCCACCGGACTCCCAAAACGCAGGCGCGCGTGCTGACGGGCGGCATCATCCGATTTCCCGCTGGCGCGCGCCTCCTCTTCAATCAGCGCGAGATGCGTCTCGACTTCGTCTTGAAGTGCTCGATCGAGCTCGCGTCGGCGAACCACATTCCAGAGGCGTCGGAAAGGAGACATCACACCCTCACGCGAATTTCAGGGCTTTGTTGACGGCGTCGGTGAGCGCGAGCCACCGCTGTTCTTCTTCCTCGAGCTGGCGCCGGCCGGCGGCAGTGATCGTGTAGAACCGCGCCTTCCTGCCGGAGTCGGTGGTCCCCCACTGCGCTTTGAGCCACTTCTCGTGCGTCATGCGCTGCAGCGCCGGATAGAGGGAGCCTTCCTCGATCCGCAGGGAGTCGGACGTCGCCTGATGAATTCGCTGGGCGATCCCGTAGCCGTGCTGCGCGCCGGCGCGGTCGAGCACTTTCAGAATCAGCAGGTCGAGCGTGCCTTGCAGGCGGTCGTTCGTGTGTTTAGGCATAGCTGGCTATGTATAGCTGGCTACTGTGAGTCATTAGACGAGAGATGTCAACAAAACGTTGACATCGATGTAGCGCAGACCTTTAGGTCGGCTTTGCGGGGGCACGCCTGAAGGCCTGCGCTACATTCGGCGAGCGTGCCTTCGTACGTGATCTAAGATCGCGACTTATGGCGCTCGAGGAGTATCGCCGCAAACGCGACTTCAAGAAGTCTCCCGAACCCGAAGGCAAGGCCTCCCCGAAGAAGAAATCGCAGCAGCTCTTCTTTTGCGTGCAGAAACACCTCGCCAGCCATCTCCACTACGACCTCCGCATCGAGCACAACGGTGTCCTGCTGTCGTGGGCCGTGCCGAAAGGCCCCTCGCTCGACCCGAAGACGAAGCGGCTCGCGATGCACGTCGAAGACCACCCGGTCGAGTACGGCAGCTTCGAAGGCGTCATCCCTGAAGGCTACGGCGCCGGCATCGTCATGTTGTGGGACACGGGCACGTGGACGCCCCAGGTCGACGACGTCGACAAGGCGCTCGAAAAAGGCGACCTGAAGTTCACGCTCGACGGCTACAAGCTGAAGGGCTCGTGGGTACTGGTGCGCACGAGAGGATGGGGCGGCGGCAAGCGCAGTTCGAGCGACGATGGTCGGAACTGGCTGCTCATCAAACATAAAGACGAGTGGTCCGGAGATGTCGACATCACCGAGTTCGCGCCGAAGAGCGTAAAGAGCGAAGGGGACTTCGAAGACATCCTCGCAGCCGACACGCCCGCCATCTGGATTTCGAAAGGGCCGACCAAAGGCGGCGAGGCCAGCAAGATGCTGGCGGAGATCGTCGAGAAGGCGGCGAAGCTCAAAGCCGCGCGCACGGGACGGGCGTCCAAATCCAAAAAACGATGAAACGTGCCTCCCTCGTCGCCTCCGTACTGATTGCCGGTGCGGTGCTCGCGGCGCAGGAGCCCGTGCAGATCCGCGATGTCGAGATCTCGCTGTCCGAAGGCACCGGGATGACACTCGCGGTGTCGCCGAATCATCGCTGGCTCGCGCTGAATCTGCTCGGCGGCGTGTGGATCATGCCCACCGACGGCGGCACGGCGCGGCGCATCACCCCGGAGTCAATCGAGACGGGCGTCGCGACGTGGGCACCCGACAGCGAGTCGCTCGCATTCGAAGGCTACGAAGACGGCCCGTGGCACATCTACACGATGCATCGCGATGGCGCGGAGTTGCGGGCGCTCACCTCAGGCGCTTACGACGACCTGCAGCCCGCCTGGTCGCACGACGGACGGCGCATCGCGTTTTCCTCGGATCGATTCGGCGGCATCCGCACGATCTGGACGGTTCAGGTCCAGGACGGCGTGCTGGTACGCGTCACAAACGACGAGAGCACGACGCCAACATGGACGCCGCTCGACGCGGAGATCACCTTCTCGTCGAATCGTGCGAGTACGACGCCGGGCCGACGCGAGCTCGCGTTGCGTTCGATCGACGCGTTGGGCCGCGAACGAAAAATCACCGATACCTCCTCGTCCGGAGTGCCGATCTACCCGTCGTGGAGTCCTGACGGCCGCCACCTCGCGTACGAGCTGAACGGCGAAGTCAGAATCGACGGCCGCGCCTCGTCTTCTGACGACGACGCCGTTCCACAGCGCGTCCAGTGGCTGACCGACTTCGAGTTCCTCTATACCGCCGACGGTCACGTCAAACGCCGTTCGCTCGACGGACGCGAGTCGCTCGTCCCGTTTTCGGCGAGTCTGACGTTGAAGCGGCCAACCTATGCCGCCGCGCATCGCGTGCTCGAACCCGTCGATCCCCAACCCCTGCGCGGCATCGTGTCGCCGACGGTGTCGCCGAACGGAAAGTTCATCGCGTTCACGGCCGCTGGCGATTTGTGGCTGTCGCCCGTGGACGGATCGCCGGCACGGCTCACGAACGATTCGGCGATCAAGCGCGATCCGGCATGGGCGCCGGACAGCGCCCGTCTGGCATTCGCGAGCGAACGCGACGGCGACATGGACTTGTGGGTGCACGATCTGCTGAGCGGCGGCGAGGCGCTCGTCGCGCGGGAGCGCGGCGACGTGTCCGGACCGGCGTGGTCGCCCGATGGCACTCGAATCGCGTTTCTCGTCGACGGATTGCGCCTGAAGGTGGTCCGCGTCGCCGGCGCCGAACGCACCGACGATCGAGACCCCATCGTGCCGGCCCTCTCCTCGCTCGGACGGCCCACGTGGTCGCCGGACAATCATTCACTTGCGTTGAGCACGCTGGTTTCGTTTTCACTTGGCGGCGACGGGCTCAATCAGGTTCTTGTGCATGCGTTCGATCCTCCGACCGACCACATCGTCACCGTCTTCGCTGAGCGATCCGCGTTCAACCGCCGAAACAGCGGTCCTGTGTGGTCGCCTGATGGCTCTCGACTCGCGTTTGCCGCGAATGGCCAACTGTGGACCGTCGACACCGACGAACGCGGAGCGCACGCCACGCATCCGCAGGCCATTGCCGGCGACCATCCCGACTCGCCGAGCTGGGAAGGCGACTCGCAACACGTCGTCTTTCAGACGCCGAACGGATTGCGCCGCGTCGCAGCAGGCGGCGGATCTGTGGGTCCGTTGCCGATCGCGCTGACGTGGGCGCCGAGTCCGCCGCCGGAGCGGGTGACCGTCCACGCGCGGCACATCTTCACTGGGTTGTTCGACGGCTTTGCGGGCGAGAGCGACATCATCATCGAACACGGCGTGATTTCAGCAATCGAAAGCCACGACGACGCACGCCACGTCGGCCTCGTTGTGGACGCCGGCGACGACACGGTGATGCCGGGTCTGATCGAGATGAACGCGTCGCCGCTCGTCGCGACCAGCACCGCCGCGGCGAGGAGCCTGCTCGAAGGCGGCGTCACGTCTGCTCGCGTCGCCGCCGTCGATCCGTATGTCGGTCTGGAACAGCGTGAAGCGCTCGACAACGGGCGGCGTCCCGGTCCGCGGATCTTCATGGCCGGGGATCCGATCGACGGCCAGCGCGTTCGCGAGGCCGGCGGTGTGTCCGTTGTGTCTGTCGCGGAGCTCGACGAGGCGCTCGAACGCGCGACGCTCCTCGGCGCGGACTTCATCGCGACGCGCACGCGTCTCGGCCGGGCGCTGCACCAGCGCCTGACGACGTACGCGCACGAGCACGGGTTGCGGGCGTCGACGTCCGAGCTCACGGCGGCGCTGTTCTTCGGCTACGACACGCTCGCGCAATCGCCGCGTCGCCCGTATCGTGACGTCATCGACGCGGTGGGAATGTCGGGCCTCACCGTGCTGTCGACGATCGGCGCGCCCGCGAAGGACACACGTTTCGATCGCCTCGTCGCCCAACGCGTGAATGGATTGAAGGCCATCCGACGCGCTGGCGGGCGCATCGTCGCCGGATCGGTGCTCGTCTCCGGAAGCACCCCACTGTCGTCGCTGCATGACGAGATCGAACAATTGGCGCGCGGCGGATTTACGCCGTTCGAGGCGTGGCGAACCGCGACGGCAGACGCAGCGGCGGCGCTCGGCGTCGACGACCTGATCGGTACGATCGAGCCCGGCAAGCTCGCCGACTTCGCATTTGTCGCCGGCAACCCACTGGACGATCCGCGAGCCGCGCGCTCGGTGCGACGCGTCATGCGCGGCGGCCGGCTATACGAGTTGACGCGATGACCAGAATGCGTCACAACATCGTCCACGGAGAGGCGATCATGAAGCGTCGCGAGTTTCTCTATGCCGCCCCTGTCGCGGCACTTGGCGCCCGGCTCGGCGCACAGTCGACATCAGCGCGTACCGCGCCGGATCTCAGCAGCGTTAAGGCACTGACCTTCGACACGTTCGGCACCGTCGTCGACTACCGCGGCCGCATAGTCGAGGCCGGCTCAGCGCCAGGCCGGGCCAAACACCGGCAAGTTGATTGGGAGAAGTTCGCCGATGCCTGGCGCGCCGACTATGCGCCGTCGATGAACCGCGTGCGCACCGGCGAGTTGCCGTGGACGACGCTCGATCGGCTGAATCGGCTGATCCTCGACCGGCTGGTCGTCGAGTTCAAGATCACGGGGTTGAGCGAAGCCGAAGTCGCCGAGTTCAATTTGGTGTGGCACCGACTGAAGCCCTGGCCTGACGCCGTGTCCGGGCTCACGCGGCTCAAGAAAAAGTTCGTGATCGCGCCGCTCTCGAACGGCAACGTCTCACTTCTGACTGACGTCGCGAAATTCGGCGGCCTGCCGTGGGATCTGATCATCGGCGCCGATCTGTCGAAGCACTACAAGCCCGATCGAGAGGTCTACCTGACCGCCGCGAGCCTGCTGGAACTTCAGCCTCAGCAGATCATGATGGTGGCCGCGCACCAGGACGATCTCCGCGCCGCGCGCAGTCTGGGATTCCGGACGGCGTTCGTGCCGCGGCCGAAGGAAGGACCGAACGGCGATCATCGGCCAATCGAACCGGGTTGGGATTTGGTGGTGCAAGACTTCAACGAACTCGCCGCGCATCTGGGAGCGTGAGACGACGTGCAACGCAGAGCACGCAAAGCACGCAGAGGTTAATGGGGCAGGCCTGAAGGCCTGCGCTACATACAACGCGTATGTAGCGCAGACAACCCGTATGTAGCGCAGACCTTTAGGTCTGCTTCACGCAGATCCAACAAATTAGAGCGCATTCGACTTCTGTGTAGTACGTAGTGTCCGGCTTTAGCCGGACTTCGTCAGGTCCGCCTAAAGGCGGACACTACGTACAAGTCGGCTCTGCGTGCTTTGCGTGCTCTGCGTTAAACGTCGCGTCAGTCGCCCAACAAGCGCCGCGACAGCACGCTCCACAACGCGAACGCGAGCCGGCGACGATCGTGGCGAGCGATTTCGCTCGTCCAGAACTCGCCGCCGACCAGCTCGCAGTGCGGCGGCAGCTTGCCGGCCTCAAGCGGCTCTTTGTGCTCCTTGGCGTATCGATGGAGCACGTCAGGCAGCGGGCGCGCCGTGTTGACCATCACCACGTCGACTCGCCTGCCGATCGCCTGTTCGAGGCGCACCACGGCGTCGGCTGCGGTGAAGCCGACCATCCCGCCGCCCTCGGTCAGCAGGTTGGCGATGAGAATGATCGGACCTCGCATGTTGGCGAGCGCTTCAGGCACGCCTCGCACGAGGAAGTTCGGCATCAAACTCGTATAAAAGCTGCCGGGCCCGATGATGACGGCGTCGAAGTCGCCAATCGCTTTGGCGACAACCGGGTGAATCGACACGGCAGGCTCGAGCCAGACGTCCTGCACCAGCCGGCCCGAGGTCTGGCCCGCGTCGACTTCCACTTCGCCGCGCGTGATCGAGCCGTCGCCGTACCTCGCGCAGATTTGCGCCTGTTCGACGGTCACCGGCCACACACGTCCACGACAGCCGAGCAGCGAACGCAATCCGTCCACGGCGTTGAGGAAATCGCCGCTGTAACTCTGCATCATCGAGAGCAGCAGGTTGCCGCCCGTGTGTCCGCCGAGCTTCGTGTGTTCGAGCGTCGGCAGCCGCGCCAGCAGCACGCGGCGCGCCTCACGCGCGTTGCGCGACAACGCCAGCGCGCACTTCAGAATGTCGCCCGGAGGCAGCACGCCGAGCTCGTCCCGCAGCTGCCCCGAGCTGCCGCCGCTGTCGAACATCGTGACGACGGCGTTGACGCGCAGCCACGGGTTGTTCTTGAGACCACCGAGCACGCTCGGCATCCCCGTCCCGCCGCCGAAGCAGCCAATGCTCAACTCTCGCAGGCGCATTCGTTAATAATACTCAGATGGCTGACGCTCTTTCGGCGCTTCAGACGCTCGACCGCGACCTCCGCGAGATCTTCGGCGGCCGCCTTCAGTCGCTCGTGCACTACGGCGCGCGGCAGCACAAAGCCGCACAGCACGCCCATGACGCGCACGCGCACGGACACCACGAGCCCGTGCTCACGCACACGCTCGCGGTCACCGAAACGCTCACGCCGGAGGATCTCCGCGCGTGCGCGAAGCGAGTCACGAGCTGGCATGACAAAGGTCTGGCGACGCCGCTCATCGTGCCTGGCGCGGAACTAGTGCGATCGCTCGACGTCTTTCCGTTCGAGTTCAGCGCAATCATGGCGGATCACATCGTCGTCTCCGGCGCGAACCCGTTTGGCAGTCTGCACGTCGAACCATCTGATCTGCGATGGGCGTGCGAAGTGCAGGCGCGCGGTCACCTGCTGCATCTGCGGGAGGGACTCGTCGAGACGCGCGGCCGCGACGACGCGCTGGCGGTGCTCATCGTGCGGTCGGCGCCCGCGTGGAAATCGCTGCTCGAGAACGTGGCGCGGCTGGAGAAGACGACGGCGGCGCAGGACGAGGTCACGCGGCTCGTGGGCGTGAAGGAAATCTCGAATGAGGACGCCGTCCGGATCTTCCCCAAGTATCTGGCAGACGTCGAGCGCCTGACAAAGGATGTCGACACGTGGAAGGGACTGTGAGAAGCGCTCGAGGGGCGAAAAGGGCTGAGGGCTTAGGGCTCAGGGCTACCGTTTTAAGCCTTCCGCTCTTAGCCCTCAGTTTTTTCCTAGCGCTCAGCCCGTCCGCAATCGCACAAGACCAGCCGAAGCTCACCGACGATCCGGTCAATGACTTCGCCCATGTGATTGACGCGCAGAGCGCGCAGGGCATCGAGCGCTTGAGCCGCTCGCTGAAGAAGGCCAGCGGCGACACCGTAGTCGTCGCGACCGTCCCGACCTTCGCTCCGTACGGCAGCATCGATGAGTACGCGACGAAGCTCTTCGAGAACAACGGACGCGGCATCGGTGACAAAGGAAAAGACAACGGACTGCTGATCGTCCTCGCGCTGAAAGAACGTCGCGTGCGGATTGAAGTCGGCTACGCGCTGGAGCAATTCGTCACCGATCGGTTCGCGGGCGAAACGATCCGGCAATTCATGATCCCGGAGTTCCGTAACGGCGGATACGGGCAGGGCCTCCTCGCCGGCACGGCGCGCATTGTCGGGCGTATCGCGAAAGCCCGCGGCGTCACGCTGCAAGACGTGCAACTGCCGGCCGACGACGAGGGCGAGGCCGGCGGGTCGAACTTTCTCTTCCTCCTGCCCGTCCTCATCTTCATCGCCATCCTGGTGCTCAGCCGCATCGGCGGCGGACCCGGTGCGGGCATGGCGCTCTGGGGGCTCGGAACCTGGAGCGGCTGGTCGAGCGGCGCTGGATCGTTCGGCGGCGGGCGCGGCGGCGGCTTCGGAGGAGGAGGTTTCGGTGGAGGCTTTGGCGGATTCGGAGGCGGAGGCAGTGGTGGTGGCGGTGCCAGTGGAGGCTGGTAGACTGGCTTTATGAAGACATCACGTCGATTTGCCGTACAGCTTCTCGCGCTCGGGCTGATCGCGCTCCCCTTGTCGGGGTGCTCGTACAACAAGTTCGTCGGCCAGGAAGAGGCGGTGAAGGCGCAGTGGGCGCAGGTGCAAAACCAGCTGCAGCGACGTAACGACCTGATCCCCAATCTGGTCGAGACAGTGAAGGGCTACGCGTCGCACGAAGAGACCGTCTTCAAGGACATCGCCGACTCGCGGTCGAAACTGCTCAACGCCAAATCACCTGAAGAGACGATCGCGGCGGCGAATCAGCAGACGTCGGCGATCGGACGCCTCCTGCTCGTCGTCGAGAACTACCCGAACCTGAAAGCGAACGAGCAGTTCAATGCGTTGATGGACGAGCTCTCGGGCACTGAGAATCGCATCGCCACCGAACGGATGCGGTACAACCAGCGCGTTCAGGAATACAACACCTCGCGCCGTCAGTTCCCGGGCAACATCACCGCGAAGGTGTTCGGCTTCAAGGACTATCCGTTCTTCGAAGCGCCTCCGGAGGCCACACAGGTGCCGACGGTGAATTTCTCGAAGCCTTCGTGGGTTTCCCAGGTTCCACGGTTCCAGGTCCAAGGTTCGTGGACAACATGTTCGAGCGGCGGCTGTGGACAGGCCGCCGCTATCTCCTCTCCGATCTCCGCATCGCCGCTCCGCCGTACGAGCTCGCGCTCGACGACGTCAGCGACGTTTACCGGTCGCAAACTCTGCTTCAACGCATCGCGGGCCTGTCCACGATCGAAGTACGGTCGAAGGATTCCCGTCGCCCGAGCGTGATGTTGCGCGACGTCCGGCGCGGCGCGCAGCTTGCCGCGTTGATCGAGTTA
>Ga0126381_100008882_pt1 | contig 11256 bp, 9 predicted proteins | sample PanSoiMetPlot_28_FD_96465 | JGI IMG/M metagenome (GOLD analysis project Ga0126381, IMG submission 96465) | Tropical forest soil microbial communities from Panama - MetaG Plot_28 | ecosystem: Environmental > Terrestrial > Soil > Tropical forest > Bulk soil | place: Panama | collected 2016-02-17 | reverse complement strand
GGTCTCTTTCCACCGGGATAGGTGCTTCGACGTGGGTAATCAGGCTCAGGGTTGCTGCATCTCTGGTTCTGCGGCAAAACCCATCTCTGTACTTGGATTGTATAGGAGACAGAACGATTCTCAGCGCGGAACGAGGATGATTATCACGAAAGTTACTAGGCCTTTTCAGCAGGAAACAAACCAGTACGGCGGTGATTGCATTCCCACGCAAATAAACGCATCAATGGCCAGATGGAATCTGTATTTCCTGCCATCGTCAAGAGTGCATGCGGTCGATCAAACGATGAGTTCCAGGGTAGTACATGTTGGGCGAATAAGAGGCGAATCGTGCGGCTGTTTATAGAAAAGGGACTTCACCGCCGCGTTGAAAATGCACTAAACTCGTGACTCTGCAGGTCCCTTGGTCCCCCTATCGGGAATTGGTTATCGAGTTTCAGGAGTTTGATATGCCGCGTGCCTATTGGTCCGGTAACGTCCAGATTTCCCTCGTTTCGTTCGGGGTAAACCTGTTTGTAGCTACCGAAAGCAAGAGCCAGATCAGCTTCCACCAGATCAGCCGCAGGACAGGCGAGCGCATTCGCCACCAGAAGGTTCTGGAGAGTGCCGCGGAGAGCAAAGAAGCCACTACGGCGGTAGAGAACGACGAGATCGTAAAAGGATACGAGTACAGCAAGGGCCACTACGTTGTGATCGAGCCGAGCGAGCTTGAGAATCTCCGCGTGCCGAGCAAGCACGTGATTGCGGTTTCGCAGTTCGTGAGCATGGACGAGCTGCATCCCGAGTACGTGGAGAAGCCCTACTACGTAGTTCCGGAGAACGATCTGCAGATGGAGGCCTTTGGCGTGGTGCGCGAGGCTCTCGTCAAAACGGGCAAGGTGGCGATTGGAAAGGTGGCATTCTCAGGGCGCGAGCATGTCCTGGCGCTGGCGCCGGCACCAGGAGAAGGCCTCGGGATGATGGCGTACACGCTGCGGTATCCGAATGAGCTACGCGATCAGAAGGAGTACTTTCGCGACATCAAGCAGCCGGTGATCCAGGCGGATTCGCTGCAACTGGCGGAGACACTGATCGAGCGGATGTCGCAGAAGCTGGACCTCAGCAAGTTTGAAGACGGCTATGAAGTTGCCGTCAAGGCGCTGGTCGAAGCGAAGATCAATAACCGGCCGATTCCGATCGATGAGGCGCCGCAACGGCGCCCCAGCAACGTGGTCAACCTGATGGACGCGCTGCGCAAGAGCATCGGCGACGATGCACGTTCCGCAAAGAAGCCGGTAAAGAGCGTGAAACCGGCTGCCGCCGCCAAGCCTGCGGTTGCAGAAAAAGCAACCGCGAAGCCCGTTTCAAAGCGCAGGTCTGCGTAATCGAGTTTAAGACCTCTCTCACGAATGCCTCGTCGGCAAGTCTTGAAACGCCACGACTTCGCGGTCTCCTGAGAAACCTATCAATGGTGCTGTCTTGAAGGGGTACGGGTAACTTCCTGTTTGCATGTTACTCGGGACTTAGCAGACAGCCCATGCCCGCTTCAAGGCCCAGATCCGAGCAGGCATGGACTGTCCTGGGTGCGTGCACAGGAAGAGGAAGAGGGGGGAGGGCAGCACGCGCCCATTTCAATGGGTCTGCAAAATTGAACGTGGCGGAGCTACGAGACTTCATGTGCGTGTTGTGCAACGGGGGTAGCATTCGGTGACGAGCTATCAAACTGTTGAAGATCAGCGATGGCAGCGATCAGTGCAAGATCCAGGTTACGCAATGCCCCGTCATTCTTGAGGTACGGTGTGTAGTGGAGCAATAGAGAGTGGGTCGAGCGCAGGATCAGTTTGAGTTCGCGAGCGCGCGATTGAGGAGTGTCGAAAAATAGATGACGCATCGTGCCTTTGGCTCCTCCTGCTCTTTCTGTACGAATCGGAGGTGGTTCTGCCGGCGGGAAAATCCCCACCAGCGCAAGACTATTTAACCCCGGTCCGAGAAAACGTGCGATGCCGTTTGTGCCAATTCAGCGTTCGTCTGTCACTACTGACAGCTGAAAACGCAATCGCTGCTTCGGTAGTCTCGCGAATGAAAATGCGGTTGCCGGTCGACATCGTGGCTGCAACTCAAAGTTGAGTCGCAAGGTCGTGATCGACGGTCTTGCTAGTCTGTTTTAATTCTGGATGACCGCGCGTAAGGTTCCTCAAAATACGCAATTGGTGCCGGGTAATGCCGTTTCCGAACCCACCCGCATACAAATGTGCCGCCCTGATCCCACCACTAGTCTGGACGCGGACGAGCAGGAGGAGTCTGCATGATGCTCCGGCGGTTTCAGAATCACGTAGAAACCGACGAGTCCAGTGAGGCGATCCTGAGTGAACGCTTAGCCTGTTTTCGACGAGTGGAGTCCCGCGCCGCGTAAAGGACCTCAAAACTTGTAACCGCGGCGACGTATCATCGCACCCCTGAGTTAGTAATTTCTTATTTGCCGGTTACCGGGAACCAAGCCTCGCTGGGAGGCAAGTGGTGCGCATCTTGAACCTGATTTGGCTCGCAACCGTTCGAAAGTCGCCGTCGCCGGAAGCGGATGCGGTCTATGCTCATGGGCCATGTCCCAGTGCGATTCAACCTATCTGGGTCGTTTGGATATCGCGTCCCACTTAGACTATTTTTCGAAATCGTTCGCTGCAACGCATCGAGGACATTAGTGCATCTTACTTACCAGTTAGCAGAGGCTCCCTCCGTTGCCCCTCCAAAAATTCCCCTCCCCCAACCCCCGCTTTTGAATTTTCTCCGGATCCCCCTCTAACGCCTCTCGAGCGGGCCTGTCGGAAGACAGGCCCATTTGCTCTCTCCTGAGCAGACCGGGTGTCATAGCAGCCGACTCGACTGTTTATAAGTTCGCACGGCAAACTCTGTGGTTAGGCGTATGAGGATCACGGTTATGTCCTCATGAGCAGGCTTCCAGCCTCGGCCCCAAGACTAATTTCCGGTTTGTTCGGAACGGAGTTACGCGCTAACTTCGATAAGTCTTCGGCCAAAATGGGTTATTTCTGCTGGTCACTACAGGAAGCTCACGCCCGCTTAAGTCATAGCTCCGAGCAGGCGCGGGCTGCAGGGCGCGTGGGGGAGGGGAATGCACACGCGCCCTTAGCGATGGGTCCAGGCGAAAGAGATCATTGGCAGCGAAGGTGGTCCGTTATCTTACCGCGGATCCGCCATCGGATCGACACGAATCAAGCTGTTCAAGATCAGCGATGGCGTTCAAGATTGAAGATCCAGGATGCGCAGTGCCGCGCCATCCTGCAGCAAAGTACGGTAAGAATTATTTCTCCCAGCCGGGAGGATCACTACTGGCAAAAGTGACGGTGGATTTTCGCTGGGAAAAGTGATACTGGTGCCCAGGGGACTCAAGCCCGAGGCGGGTTGCGATTCGTCGCTCCCCGATTGTCGACAAGCCGAAAGTGCTCGATCCGAATTCTCATTCCGGGACCGCGTGCCAAAAGGTGCCCGTTGGACATACGTGTCAACGGGCGCTATCGGTTCCCGGCTTTAATCTCAGCGCGAATCTCGCGCGCTTCCTTCGGCTGGCTGGTCGCCGCGTCCCACTCGCGCACCACGACTGTTGCGGGCAGGGGCAGAGAATCGTCGGTTATCGGCGTCAGAGTCCCTATCGACCTCGTAATGCCACCGCCGGGATAGACATTGATCAGCCGCCGCCCGTCCGCCAGTTCGACGGTGACATGCAACGGGTAGCTGTATCCCTGCTGCTCGGCGTCCGCCAGAATTCCGGCAATACGCAGGGCGAACCGGACCTTGCCGATGGCCTGATCCATAGTCCGAACAATACCATTCCTGCGTCTAACCTGCGTCGCGCACGGATTGCGACAGGCTGTGATGCACGTCACGCAACTCGTCGGACGCCCATGTCGCCAACAGAACTTCACTGGTGATCGCTATCACAGATCGTATGATTGCATGACTGAAACATTCAACCTGACACCAGCCACCCATCTATAGCGGGAGGAAGAACGGATGCAACTCACAGGTAACGAGACCGTGGAGGCCCCGGGCGAGCAGGGGGCGGCTGCCTATTCTCGCAAGCGTCCATTTACAGCCACTGTTCTGGAGAACCGTCTGCTGAGCGGCGCGGCGTCGGAGAAGGAAACCCGGCATATTGAGCTGTCCCTGGAAGGATCGGGCCTTCAGTACCTTCCCGGAGACTCGTTGGGCGTGCTCCCTGAGAGCCGTCCTTACATGGTGCAGGAAGTAGTACGGCTCCTCGGTCTCAAAGGGGATGAGTTGGTGACCGATTTCTATGGCGGCGTGCTGAAAGTGCAGGAAGCGCTGAGCACCTGGCTCACGATCGGTAAGCTGTCCAGCTCGACGGTGCGCGCCTGGGCAAAACAGACGGGCAATGCGCAACTGACGGCCCTGGTGTTGCCGGAAAACAAAGGCAAACTCGATGAGTATCTTTGGGGACGGGAGTTCCGGGACCTGCTGGAACAGTACCCGATGAGGTTGGTGGATCCGCAGGAGCTTTTCAAGATCCTGCCCCGTCTGGTGCCTAGGCTCTACTCGATTTCCTCAAGTCAGGGACTGCATCCGACAACCGTCCATCTGTCGGTGCGCGTTGTCCGCTATGAGAGTTATTGCCGGGAGCGACTTGGAGTCTGCTCGGGACAGATCGGCGAGCGCACACCGCGAGGAGCGATGCTCCCCACCTTCATCCATTCGAACAAATTGTTCCGTTTGCCTGCCCCACCGGACGCGCCCGTGATCATGGTAGGGCCGGGAACGGGACTGGCTCCATTCCGGGCCTTCCTTGAACATAAACAGGCTGGATATGGACGCTGGCCGATGTGGCTGTTCTTCGGCGAGCAGAGGGAGCAGCAGGATTTTCTTTATCGAGACGAGATGCTCGCCTGGCTGAAGAGCGGGGTACTGCAGCGGCTGGATACTGCGTTCTCGCGGGATCAGCAGAAGAAGATCTATGTGCAGGACCGGATCCGGGAGCAGTCAGTATTGCTGTGGAACTGGCTGGAACAGGGCGCATACTTCTATGTCTGCGGCGATTCAAAGCGCATGGCCCCGGATGTGGAATCGGCCGTTCTCGAGGCGGTCGGGACGCATAGCGGCATGGGGCCGGATTTTGCGTCCGCGTACCTCGCTGACATGAAGAAGCAGAAACGCTATCTGCGGGATGTGTACTGATCATCCTTTCTCTTGCAACTGCTATACACACCAATTCTGCCGTTTCTCTCATCTGTGCCCATGTTTCCATGGCTTCGCAGAGAGCCTGGCGAATCGACGAAAAGGCGACTTGTCGCCGGCCAAGCTTAACTTTGACGAACCTTCGCCGTAACTTCCGGTGCTGATCACTCCGTCGAAAATCGTCGTTGAAGTGCCCGATTTTCATCCATATGGGTGGGTCGCAGACCCATGCGTAACTCGGGAGTATTACGCGCTTCGACTTGCTACCCGCTTTATTCCCCAGGCGATCAGTGCCACGGTAACCGCCGCAGTCGCAATGGTGAAGGCTGGCAACCCAATGCGGTCGATCAACGGCACGGCGAGCACCGTCATGAAGCCGCCGCCGAGGATGGGACGCGTGATGATCTGCCGATAACTGTAGCCTCTTACGACGTCCGTCTGCCGGGACGGGTCTACCATGTCCAGCATCACGAAGCCGCAGGCGAGCATGCCCTGGGATTCGCCGAACTCGGGAATGGAATGCTCGAACCAGTGCTGCCGGAAGATGCGGCGGCCGATGACCAGTGTCACGAAGACGCTCCAGCAAATCGCTGCCACCGCCAGGATGATCAGCGGGCCGAGGTTCGCGCCGATCGCTCCCAACGACAACGTGCCGACCGCGCAGATGATGACACCGTCGATCGCCATTCCGCCGAGCCCTTCGACCGCGCGACGGTTGACGGCCCACTCGAAATCGAACCGCCTTGCGCAGAGCTGAACGAGCACCGCGGCCGGGAACGTGAAGGGAAAGAGCGGAAATTTGTCGAAGAAGCCGGACCCAGCCAGATGGAATACCGCGCGAAACAGCGCGAGCAGTGCGATGGCGAGCGCAATCGTCACGCCCAGGAAAACGGCTGCTGCCGTCACTTGAGGCATTCCTTTCCACTCGTCCATTGGCGGATCATCGGGTCCTGGCAGATGATGATCGATGTCGAAGTCTTCGTCGGGAGAGGTTGGATTCTGCCGCACGACGGAGATCGACGGCGACCGGATGGCGTAGTTGACGAGCGTGGTACCAACAACGATCCCGCTGACGATGCCGATGGTCGCAAGCCCTAGCCCGACATCGAGGAGATCTCCGGCGCCGTATTGCCGGAGGACCGGGGCCAGACCGGCCAGAGTTCCGTGCCCGCCGTTGAACGACATCTCGAGCAGCGCACCCGCCTTGCGGTTGATTCCAAACACGGGTTCGAGCAGGAGCCAGACGAGGGTCCCTCCGACTGCGAATTGGCCCATTGACATCACGCTGATCATGATGACGTGTGGGCTCGAGATGCTCCATACCTTCCTGAAGGGCGGCAGGTGCTCGCCCAACAGAAGCGAAGCGGACATCATGGTGACCAGTAGTCCCGGCATCTGCCGCCAGACGGAGAAAACATTCTCTGGAAAGATCCCGGTCCCGCCTAGAACGCGGCCCATGCCTTCCGGGCCGAGCCCGAGGACGAGAAAACCGCCGATCACCGCAGTGGGAATGAAAAGTTTGCGCAACGGGCTCGACCAGCGTCGAATGACTGCTGCACAAGCAAACACCAACGAGAGAATGACGAGCGACAGGCCAGTCTCTTCCACGCTGCCTGGCATGCTCAGTTCACCGGGTCGACGCGGACCGATGCCGCTGGTTCAGAGCCATCCCGAAACGCTCCAACTGGCGTGAGGCGAGCACCTATGCGAGCTTCAAACGATCTGCGCACGGCAACGGTAACTCCCGGTTCCTTCGCTCGGAGTGCGATCATCGTGTTTTCCTCGCTTGTCATTGAGAGGAAGTGATTTTACCCAGTTTTCGTTCTTTTCTTTCCGAGTTCCTGCAAAGCAGCAGGCATAAAGAGCATCCTTCTGCGAGCGGGCTACGGGGGGACACAGTCAAAGCTCGCAGGGATCGATACTCCAGCTAGCGACCGCGGACCAATAGCATCGAGCACGCGCAAAGATGCGCGGCAGTCATTAAGGGAAGGGCCTGTGCTGATTCTGAAGAGTGTCCATTCGGGTACCCGAAGACAGAATTTCTCACCTGAGGAGGGGATGCAACCGTCAGTTTTGACAGGGAAAACCGCGTGACGTAGCCCTCCGGGACCAGGTAACTTCTGGTTCGCCGGCAAACCGAAAGTTAGGCGGCCCACTGGATCTCATCGGTGCGGGCAGCCGGGCCAGCAGCACGGCCGCCGCATCCCTTCTTTGAGTTCCGAGCAGACCCGTTCGACGTGTTGCCGCCTTGTCTCATCTTTCTTGACAGAGATGGTCCAGCAGATCCACTCGTTGCGCGCCAGCGGCGTTATGTCTTCCCATGCGGCCAGCGCCTTCGCATCGGACACCAGTGCCTTTCGGAGATCAGCCGGGAGATCATGCGCGACTCCTCCGGAGATTCGAACAGTTGCCATAGGGTTATATCGCCAGGTGGATCAAGTTGGAGCATCCCTGGATCTACTTTGACCGAGACTCAGTGTTTCGAGGAGCTTGCCAACCGAGAGACTCTGCTTCTTGGGCTGTGAGGTCCAGGTCAAAGAAGTAATAGCCATCATCTCTGACCTGGTCGAGAACACACCGCACATCTGCAACGCGCCGTGCATCTGCGCGCCTCTTCTGTCGTGCCAAGATCCGGTTCACAACGACGATCAATTCGTGTTCACTGCCGAACTCGTTGACAAATTTGGCGGACGCTCCCTGCTTCATGATCACGGATTTGTAAGCGTACTCGCCGTTGCGAAGTTTTACAGCACTGATCTTTAGCAAAGCAAATAACATCCGTCCGGGCCCCGGGACAAACAATGCTTACTGATAGCACACCGACCGCGAGCCGGAAAAGATCTTTCGCTCCCGAGCAGGTACCGACAACAACAACCCGGGTGAGCATTGCCTTAGGCTAATGCGAGTACTGCGGCGCCCGTATCGGTGACGGCGATGACACTGATGTCGACTTCCTGACCGAAGCTTTGCGCGGCACTGGCCACTTTTTGTCGGGGAACCACGTGCCACTGCCCGCGATTCGCCGCCTGAGGTGCTCGCCTGATCCTACTCGCTCGCCGGTGCGCCGTATTCGCCGCCGCTGGTGACGAAGATCTTCTCGGCGCTGCCACGCAGAACGCGATAGAGCGCAAACTGCCGTTGGGTCGCCCCGCGAAGTTCGAACAACAATTCGCCGCGATTGTCGGCAAGTGCGTCGACCGCATCGATAAGGCGCATGCGGGGAGCCTCGTCGAGATGTGCGTCGTCCGTCACGTTCTTGAACAGCACCAGCACGTTTCCATAGAGATCCGGTTGCGCAATCAGCGTGATGAACTTCTGATGCTCTGGGGGTCCATCCGTATGCGCTGACAACACCATCGTTGCGCCGGAACCGTAGGCGAGTTCGAAGACGCGGAATCTCTCATCGACAAGAGGCAGAGGCTCGGGCGGTGCGACTGGCTTCGCATGAGTCTTTGCGGTGGTTGTGTGCTTCACGGGTGCAGGCGCGTGCGGAAGCGTCTTCAGGCCAAGCGCCTCGCGCGCGATGTTCTCCATCTGTTCCTTCATCTTGTCTTCGTCGGCAGGGTTGGCCCAGGTGAAGGTCCAGGGATGCTCGGGACGCGATTTGGCATCGGAAACGGCGACAGCCTGCTCCATATCGGCCGGCAGGCCCATCAGGCTGGGAAGAACCGCGGCACCGCTGTTCCCGGACTTGCCTCGCTTGAGCACAGGTCGGTCGGGATCGGCAACACCGGAGTGTTCGCCATCTGCAGTATCGGGCGAGGCTTCGGTGTGCTTGTGCAGGACCGGACCACTGGAGTTGCCGGAATCGGGCTTGTGCATCGTGGGACGATCCGGATCAGACGAGGAAGGGTTGCCAGAGCCGGCGGAAGTGTCTGAGCCGCCGGAGTCACCGGTCTTCTTGTGAAGCGTGGGACGGTCCGGATCCGGCGGCGTGCTTGGGGAACCCGAGCCGGAGCTGCCGCCGGAATCAGATGCGTGACGGCGATGGAGAACCGGCTTGTCGTCATTGGCATCGAAGCCAGTGTCGTCGACGATGGGTTTGGGCGCGGCCGGCTTGGCAGAGGGCATGGGCTTCCACGCGCCGAAGCCGACCCACGAGCCCTGTTCCTGCCCGGCGCTCCTGATGTCGTACAAGCCGATCGGCTTGCCGTTCTCCTCGAGGATGTACTCCACCTCGGCGCTAAGTGCCATCGGCTGCGGGCGTGCGAGGTAGACGCCTCCATCCTGCAATGCCTGGCCGTCGTAGACGGTGATGGGAACGAGCCGGCTGGTTTTGGGCTTGCCAAGGTCCCCTGTCCATTCGAGCACGCCGATGGCGCGAAGAGTGGGAGTGTCCTGTGTCTTCTTGGTAATCTGGCCGGGATACTGCGCGAAGGCTGCGACGGAAATGAGAAAAAGAGCAAAGGCAGGCAACAGCGATCCGGCGTGGACCGTGTTGGATCTGTGCGATGACACAGGGCAGACTCCTCGGAAATAATGCAAACGTGACGGCTGTAGCAACTTTTTATCCACCATACTGACGATACGAGGAACTCCCATGGAAGTGAATCAGAAGGTCGCCGACTTCACGCTCCAGACCGACGAGGATAAAACAGTAAGCCTTTCCGATTACGCAGGCAAGCCGGTTGTGCTCTTTTTCTATCCCCGCGCCGACACGCCCGGTTGCACCATCGAGGCGTGCGGATTCCGCGATACCTTCAAGAAGCTGCAGGCTACTGGCGCCGTTGTGCTCGGTATCTCGCGCGACACGCCCAAGGCTCAAGCCAAGTTCAAAGCCAAGTACGACCTGCAGTACACACTCCTTGCTGATGTAGACGAAAAAGTCTGCAATCAGTTTGGAGTGTTGAAGGAAAAGAACATGTATGGGAAGAAGGTCTGGGGCATCGAGCGGACAACGTTTCTGATTGGTCCGGACCAGAAACTCATTCATATCTTTCCGAAAGTGACTCCGGAGGGCCACGCCGAGGAAGTTCTTGTGCTGCTAAAAGAGTGGAACAAAGCCCACAAGTGAGGCCATTTCCGGGCAGAAACGGTGTGATTCCCTGGTCAGAACGAAGGCGATTTCAGACGAAAACGGGCTTGCGGGGCGAGTGCTTGCACCGGGAAGGCTGATTTCGCGCCGATTTTTCGAGGATTCGCCGGAGAAGGTCGCTCCGAAACTGCTGGGCAAGTTGCTGGTTTCGCTAGATCGGAAGACAGGTGAGCCGCTGGCGGGACGGATTGTCGAAGTCGAGGCATATCTGGGGCCGCACAATAATCCGCCCGATCCGGCGGCGCATGCGCACCGCGGACCGACACCGCGAAACCGGGTGCTGTTCGGGCCTCCGGGGCATGCCTATGTGTACTCGATCTACGGTCAGTACTTCTGCATGAACATCAGCTGCGAGCGAGAGGGACTGGCCGGGTGTGTGCTGTTGCGAGCGCTGGAGCCGGTGACGGGGATTGCGAAGATGGCCCGGAATCGTGGTCTGGACGAGGAGGCCCCGCCACGATCGATTTCCTCGGGGCCGAGCCGCCTATGCCTGGCGCTGGGGCTGACAAGATCCGAGCACAATGGTCTGGATGTCACGAGCGCGGCGTCGCCGTTGCAGGTGCGAGACGATGGCTTCCATGAGCCGGGGGTGCTGATTACGCCGCGCATTGGCGTCAACGTCGCGGTGGACTGGCCGCTGCGTTTCACGTTGCGCGGGCACGCCTGCGTGTCGGGCCCCAGAAAGCTGAACGGCGGGCACTTGAAAAAGTGATCTAGCTCACAGACAGTTCAGCCTCGATTTATTTCTGCATCATCATGGGCGATGGGGACCAGACCTATGATTTTGGCGCCTTGCCTGAGTTCGTTCACTCGAATAATCTTGCCATTCTGCGCTCGATCAGATGCTCACCGCAGTCATTTCTGGCTGCAGTGCGCGCTCCTTGATGGCACGGCGCAGGAGGTTCGTCTGCAGCACGGCCACTGCTATCAGGCCAAGAGTCATCAACTGCACTCCGTACCGCAAATAAAACGGCTCGTGGATCCAGGAAAGGACGACAACGGAAACTCCCAGCGCCACCATCCACCGAAATGACTGTCCC
>Ga0126381_100008880_pt1 | contig 11257 bp, 7 predicted proteins | sample PanSoiMetPlot_28_FD_96465 | JGI IMG/M metagenome (GOLD analysis project Ga0126381, IMG submission 96465) | Tropical forest soil microbial communities from Panama - MetaG Plot_28 | ecosystem: Environmental > Terrestrial > Soil > Tropical forest > Bulk soil | place: Panama | collected 2016-02-17 | reverse complement strand
TTGCCATTCCCCAGGTAGATGTCCAGGAATCCATCGTTGTCGATGTCCCCGAAATTGGCGCCCATGGGCATGAGCACCTTGTCCAGGCCGGTCTCCACGGTCACATCTTTAAACGTGCCATTCCCCAGATTCTTATAGAGCTTCAGCGTGCCTGCGTTGTGAGAAAGCCCCAAATATGTCCGCATCGATTCGTCGACGGAAACGAAGTAGCTTGTCACAAACAGGTCCGGCAGGCCGCAATTGTCGTAGTCGAAGAACCAGGCAACGAAGCTCGGTCCCAGCCCCGCGACTCCCGCCTGAGCGGCGACATCTGTGAATGTTTTGTCGTGGTTATTGTGGTAGAGATGGTTTTCGCCGAGATAGTCGGTGACATAAAAGTCCACGTAGCCATCGTTGTCATAGTCCGCCGCAACCACGCTTTTGATCTGACCGGGCTTGTCGGTGCCGGCAGACCGCGAAATATTTTCGAACGTCCCATCGCCCTTGTTCAGGAAGAGCTGGTTCCCGCCGCTTTCGTTTCCAACAAAAAGATCCAGCAGTCCGTCATTGTTGATGTCCGCCCACACCGCCGTCTGCGAAGCAACGAGCGTATCGCCCAGGCCGCTCCGGGCGGTGACATCGGTAAAAGTGCCGTCGCAGTTGTTTTTCAGCAGCGACAGCCTTTCCGGGAATTCCCAGCCACCGCGCAGAACTAAAAAGTCCGTGCACCCATCGTTGTTGTAGTCGGTCTGAATAATGTTTAGCCCGCCCAGTTGCTTCGACAGCCCGGCCTCGCGCGCGCGGTCGGTAAACGTCCCGTCACCGTTGTTGTGAAAGTAGCGGAGCGGCTGGCACATATCCATGCTGGAAGTGAGAATGTCGAGGCGGCCGTTATTTTCGAAATCGTCCACAATCACGCTGCCGGCCATCGAAAAAGTATCAACTCCCGCGGACGGCGCCACGTCCACGAAACGGTCGACGCTCTCTCTGGATTCAAATGCCGTCAACGGAATGCGGTATTTGGACGGCACTCCGTCTGGATAGGCTCCCAGCGTGGCATAAGCAAGATTCAGGAACCATCGGCTGTCGAGGGATTGCGGGCGGTATTCCAGGCATTTTGAAAAATGCTCGATCGCCTTCCGGGCATCGGCAGTGTTTTTATAGGCACTACCCGGGCGCATCGGGAACAGGCATTTTTCTCCAGGCGCGCTAAACGCCTCGTTCACCATATCCGAGCGATGCAGATGGGCGATCCCGAGAGTGAATTCCATCAGCGGGACCGCGCGAGGAACCTTTTCCGAGGCTAGGTGGGAGGCCTCTTCATACTGCTCGATGGCGGCATCCATTCTCCCTTGGTAGGAATAAAGCTCGCCAAGCGCCACATGTTCTTGCATCACGTCCAGAGGGTCTTGTTGATCGAGCGCCTGGCGATTCGACGGAGCAAAAAGCTTCTCGAGCCTTTCTGTCGCTGTGGCGAGCGATTCGGTGCGCATCTGGCAGCCGAGGACCGAATCTCGCTCCCAGCCCTGCACCTTGGGAAATCGCAGCAAAGCGTCGTTCGCATCTCCGAAGCCGGAAATCCCCGGCGCCTTGATGACGCTTCCAAAAGCCGACAACGCTTCGAGCCGCGCTTTGGGAGCATTCTCGATTTCCGCCGCTTTGCTTTCCGGGAGGACGTTCAGGATGGCGTAGCCAGATGGAATCCGCGTGACCGCCGAGATCTGCCCAGGACCGACTCCCTTTAGGGCATCGCGCAATTCCGGCCGTAGGGATGCCGGATCCATTCGCCCCATGTAGCCTCCTGAATCGGCGGTCGGATCGATGGATTTTTCCTTGGCTAGCGAGGCAAAGTCGTAGCCCGCCTTAAGCCGCTCGAGCACTCGTTGGGCTTGTTCGGGAGTATTTACGACAATCACCTGCAGGGCGACTTCCTTCGGTTTCGCACTTCCTTCAGGCCTCCCTGACTGACCATACAGGGATGCACAAAGAAGCCCCGACCCACAGAGTGTCACTGAGAGCAGGAAACTGAATGTCCTGGCATTCCTTGATACGCCCAACGCCGTTGGTTGAGACATGCAGAAATTCTACCCGCGGTGCGCGTCAGCGGCCATATTTTCCGATCATTTCCGCATGCGCGAGGATGCGCCCTTCCTATTGCCCTCCACGTCGGCTACGGCTTTTGTCGCGCCCGCTTTCAGATTCAGCGGTGCATACAGCGCTCACTTGAAGAAATTACCGGTGTGGATTGCCAGGCCCGCGGGTGCGGGAGCTGCCCCGCGCTTAGCGGGCGATAATTGTGTTATGCTGAGGTTCCGCCAACCCACAATTCCCTGAATCATTGCATGTCCCCCAGCCAAACCAACGGAGGAGGAGAAATGCGCAATTTCTTCAGGTTCGTGTTGCTGGCCGTGTTTATTGCAGCTCCGGCCTTGGCCCAAGAAGGGCCTCGAGCGGAGCTGTTTGGGGGGTACCAATACCTGCGCCTGAATCCTGGTGGTACGGGCTGCCAGGGCTTCGGGACCAATCTGGCCTATAACTTGAACAACTGGTTGGGAGCCGTCGGGGACTTTGGTGTTTGTAAGGAAACCGGGGGCTCCACGTTCCACGACATCAACTATTTGTTCGGACCCCGCGTCAGCTACCGCTCGTATGGCAAGGTGACGCCGTTCGGGCAGGTTTTGTTTGGAGGACAACATGCCGCGGGGAGCAATCTAGCATTTGACAGCTTCGCGATGGCGCTCGGAGGGGGTGCTGATTACAGGTTCGACCAGCACCTTTCATTCCGGGGCCAGGCCGAGTACCTATACACGCACTTCGGCGGCACCAGGCAGAATAATGCCCGGATCGAAGCGGGCATTGTTTACCGCTGGGGAGCCTTCGGTCGACCATTTCATCGGAAAAAGAAGAGGTAGGAAGTGGTTAGCGGCCAGCGGGCCGCATCCGGCTTCGTTACCTGGCACTATTCCTCGCGTGTTTAGCGGGCGTTGCCGAGGCCGGTCTCTTGTCGCTGTTTGACAACGAAAACCGGACTCTGTAACTCAGGTCGTTCAAAGACGGTTCGTCAGGAGAGCGCCTGTCTTCCGCAAATCCTCAAGGACGCGCGGCCGCGGGGCGCCGCACTCGCAGCCCACCCTCCTGCGAAGCAGATTTGCGTCGCGGGGGAGGGGGTGGTCAACAGGATAATCGTCGCGAGGGGTGTAGCGGGAACTGAGATACGCTTTGTCGTGTTGCAACTGGGCTAGGAAGCTCCCGTTTGGCGTCAGCGCTTCATTCCCCGAATGTGAAACGTATAGTCTGGACGTCTCTGCGTTCCACTTTCCCGGAAATATCGGGCGAAACCGGGACTAGATTCAACCCAGTTGCGCCGACGCCGCCCCCGTATTGAACGGTAAACCCGAGTTCAAGGTAAAACCCAGTTGCGGTTAAGGCGAATTTCCCATTCCTCGCGGCAGCGGAAGCATCTAAGAAGTTCTTAAATGCCTGTATAAGTGCGTCCGACACTTTTACCCCTTTCGTCGGAGTTAGCGCTGCTTCAGCGGGAGGAAGCTTAAGGGTCACTGAAAACTCGTTGTACGTGTCCTTCTCACGGTGTCCACCGATACTAAAACCGAAGAGGGTCACGCCCACTCTCCCGTCTTTGTCGATCTCCGTGTGAAGCGTTAGCACTATCTCGCTCAATTTACCGCACATGTTCTTGTTCTCTTCAGCCGCACAGGCTTGAGCGAGTGAGTTGCTGACCAGTTCTACGACGTCCTTAACTTCAGCGCGCGGCGGACTCTTTTTCTTGGAGGCGTCCAAGGAGCCCACTGCAACGAACAACGCTGCAACAACGAGACTCGAAGACAAAGCCTTTCTGTCGAAATTCATAGTCTGTTTCCTCCTCCGGGTGACACTGGGAACCGACCAACGGACCAAATCAGCAAGAATAGCCTACCCCATCAACACGAACCGGGGCATGCGGATGCCAACGGGAGAGCGGGACCCTGTGCGAGCCGGTGGATTCATTATGACGGCGAACGAGTGGTGCCAGTCGAGTTGATTGCCTGCAAGGAGTCTTGCATGGTCAAGACGGGAGCGAAACTGCCCTCCGCGCGGCGTTCCCTCAGCGTAAGAGGATCGTTTGTCGTTAACACATAAACGGTGCTATACACTCAGATTATGGAAGAGAACGTACGTACGCCCATGCCGGACGCTCAGCTTTTTCGTGATGTCTTCAACGCCAGTCCCATCGGAATTGCAGTGGAAGACTTAGAGGGGCAGCCGCTCTTCGTGAATCCCGCCTTTTGCACGATGCTCGGTTTCAGTGAAGAGGAATTGCGTAGCAAACATTGCGTGGATTTTTCTCCTCGAGAAGATGCTGAAAGGGACTGGGCCTTGTTTCAGCAATTGCGCGCTGGTTCGATAGACCACTACCAACTGGAGAAACGCTATTTTCGGCGAGACGGTTCGCTAGTCTGGGGGAGCTTGAGTATTTCTTTGTTGAAGAGTCACCCATCTCCCTTGGTGCTCGCAATGGTGGAGGACATCACGGCGAAAAAGAATGCAGAGGAGGCGCGATTCAGGCACGCCGCTGTCGTCGAATCCTCCGAAGACGCGATCATTTCCAGGAATCTGGATGGCGTTATCGTGAGTTGGAACGCTGGAGCGCAGCGTATTTTCGGATACACCGAGCCGGAGGCCGTGGGACAGCCAATTGCCATGCTCATCCCGCCTGAATTGCGCGATGAGGAGAACCAGATTCTTGAGCGTCTCAGGGCGGAAGGGCACATTGAGCACTACGAAACGATGCGTGTTACCAATGAGGGACGGAAGGTTAATGTCTCTCTGACTATTTCCCCGATGAGAGATTGGAGTGGGAAAATCGTGGGCTTCTGGACAATCGCTCAAAACATCACGGAGCGAAAACGAGCGGAACAGTTATTACATGAAACAAATCAGGCTTTGGTGAGGCAGAAGGGGGCGCTGCAGGCGCGGGAGGAGCTGCTCGGAATCTTCGTCAAAAACGTACCGGCGGGAGTGGCGATGCTCGACCGCGACTTGCGCTATCTCCAGGTGAGCGACCGCTTTTGCGCGGATTATTCGGTCGACCGTTCTCAGCTGCTGGGGCGTTCGCACTATGAACTTTTTCCTGATATCCCCGACCGTTGGAAAGAGATTCACCGCCGTGCTCTTGCGGGAGAAACATTGCGAGCCGACGAAGATCGCTGGGATCGCAAAGGCGGCACCGTGTGGGCGCGCTGGGAAGTTCGGCCTTGGCGGAGCGCCGACGGGTTGACCGGGGGGATTCTCATCTTCGCCGAGGACATTACCCGACGCAAGCAGATGGAAGCGGCGCTCTCAAGCATGAGCCGAAAACTGATCGAGTCGCAAGAGCAAGAACGCTCGCGGATTGGGAGAGAGCTTCACGACGACATTAACCAGCGACTCGCAATGTTGGCGATAGGGCTAGAGCAACTGCAAAACCATCCCTTGAAAGTCCGGAGCCGTCTTAAAGAACTCCGGGTAGAGACCATGGCGATTTCGAGTGCCGTGCAGGCACTGTCCCACGAGTTGCACTCTTCAAAACTGGAATACTTGGGGGTTGTTTCTGGCATGGCGAGCTGGTGCAGGGAGTTTAGCCAGCGGCAGAAAATGCGGATCGACTTCACAAGCGATGTGTCTGGTCCTTTGCCATTCGAAATCGGCCTGGCCCTCCTCAGGGTGCTACAGGAAGCCCTCCACAACGCCGTCAAGCACAGCGGGGTCGATCGGATCGAAGTGCACGTAGCGGAGCAGTCAAACGAAGTTCATCTCTTGGTCAGAGACTCAGGCAGTGGGTTCGACATGGAAGCAGCAAAGCGAGGCAGCGGTTTAGGCCTCCTGAGCATGCAGGAGCGAGTCCGACTGGTTAATGGAGCGATTAGCTTTGAATCGAGGCCTATGGGGGGAACAACCATCCGTGTTTGTGTCCCTTTCAAGTCAGAACAAGCCGCTCGACGTGCGGCTGGATGAGGCTTCGCTTCTCCCGGGAACATCACGCAATCTGGCCGCAGCTAAAACGTAGAGACCACGTGGGAGTGTTGGGCGCAAATCCTAGCGTAAGGTCCGCCCTTTCTCTCTCGAAATGCGCTCGCAGGATACCCGCAGCAGAGGTAAAAGGAGCAGGTCTCGGCAAGTTCATTCCACAGCTCTTCAAGCCGAATGGCCGCATCGTGCCTTTGCTGCGCCCACAACACCGCAACCATTTCGCCGAACACAACAAGTCGCTTGTTTTTCAGGGCGGCCGCGGTCTGTAGCCTGCGGAGTCTATCCCCAAATTGGAAAAGGAAACGCTCACGGCTTGGTCCGGCGGCGGTCATAAACTCGCTCAACGTCTGATCGGCATAGAGCATGACGAGCCGTCCATTTTTTGTTGCTTCACGCACTTCCATGCCTTGCGCGATTAACCGTCTCTCTAGAGCGCTTCGATGTGAGCTCGTCATTATCGCGGCGACAGAATCACCGGCGCTGAGAGAACCTCGGAGCAATGCGGCAAGTCCGTCCAACAGAACAAAGTCATCGGTGTAGAACTGCACTACATGTCCTAAGCCACGAACCAAGGGTGGGTCCTGGGTTTGCGCGAAATCGTGACCCGCCAAGCTGCGGCTCACAAAGCGCCCGCCCTGACGCACGGCCGTCACGGCGGACAGCAAATCGTTGGCAGCGTCCGCCTTGACCACATACCCTGCCGCACCGGTCCCAAACGCTTCTTCGGCGATGTCCGGGGAAAGATTCTGGCTACAAAACAGAACCTTGGAATTAGACGAATGCTGTCGGATTCGCCTTGCAGCTTCAATCCCATTCAGGGTCGGAAGACTGATGTCCAACAGGATGAGATCGGGGCGCAGTTCCCGAGCTTGCTCAACGGCCCTTAATCCGTCCGCTGTTTCGCCCACAACCAGTAACCCCGGCTGTTTTTGAAGCGCCGATGTGGCGAAGCGACGCCAAGGCTCGTAATCATCTACTACCAGAATCCGAAAGGATGGTTCTTCCACGCGTATCCCCCATCGTTAGTCGAACCCGACTCTCGGTGGAAAGTTGCTGAACTAAGGTCGTCCGTCCGTGGGCTCAGACCCTAGTTCCCCTAGTTCCGCGGAGCCTTGACACCTCCGTTGCGCTCGCCTAATGTTCGGTTCAGCAAACACCTCGGAAATCTAGGCTCGCAACGTCCCATCACCTGCTTTAGGGAGGTGAATCCTATGAAAGTCCGCCTCAAGCACGTCATCTTGCACGGGATTGTCCTTGCCGGTCTCGCCTGTTCCGTGCCAGCACAGGATCTTGCCTCTTTTGAGAAACGGATCACCCTGAAGACCCTGGACAATGGCCTCACCGTGCTCATTTGCGAGCGCCCAGAAGCGCCCGTTTTCTCTTTCTTTACCCACGTGGATGTTGGCGCAGATCGCGAAGTCCCGGGCATAACAGGCTTGGCGCACATGTTTGAACACATGGCCTTCAAGGGCACGGACAAAATCGGCACCTCTAATTATGCCGAGGAAAAAGTTGCTATCGAAAAAATGGAGCAGGCCTATCAGGCCTATGATCGGGAGCGCCGCAAACAAGTCGGGCGTGACCAGAAGAGAGTTGCCGAACTGGAGAAGGCCTGGAAGGACTCGATGGCTGCGGCTCAAAAGTATGTCATCGTGAACCAGTTCGGCCAGATCATCGAGCAGGACGGAGGGCAAGGCCTGAATGCCTTCACCTCGAGTGAGGAGACTGGCTATTTCTATTCGTTTCCTTCCAACCGTGTGGAGCTCTGGGCCTATCTCGAATCCGAGCGCTTCCTCCACCCCGTCCTTCGAGAATTCTACAAAGAGCGCGATGTGGTGCACGAAGAGCGCCGATTAGGTGAGAGCCAGGCTTTCTCGCGACTCTTGGAACAGTTTCTCGCCACTGCCTACGTCGCTCATCCCTACGGCCAACCTGTGGTGGGTTGGCCCTCGGACTTGGAGACCTTCTCGATCACCGACGGCGAAGCTTTTTATCGCAAGTATTATGTCCCCTCCAACATGGTCGTGACCTTGGCCGGCGATGTGAAGGCCAGCGAGGTCTTGCCCTTAATCGACAAATACTTCGGTCGTATTCCAGCTGGGCCAAAACCTGAGCCCCTTCGGACCATCGAACCCCCACAGAACGCTGAGCGCATCGTCATTCTCCACGAGACGTCTCAGCCCATTTTCATCGAGGGCTACCACAAACCCGGTGCGCGTGATAAAGATGACGCGGTCTACCAAGCCCTTGAAGACTTGCTGTCGAGCGGGCGCACCTCTCGCCTGTATCGCTCCTTGGTGCGCGATAAAAAGATCGCGGCACAGTCCGGCGGCTTCAATGGCTTCCCCGGCAATAAGTATCCAAATCTTTTCGTCTTCTTCGCCATCTCCACTCCCGGTCACACCCCGGAGGAAATCCGCGATGCCATTCACGCCGAAATCGAACGGGTCAAGAAGGAAGACATAACCGACGACGAGCTCCAGATGATCAAGAGCCGCGCCAAGGCCAATCTCCTCCGCCGGCTCGGCGACAATCGGGGACTGGCCTTCCAATTGGGGAGCACCCAAGCCCTTTATGGCGATTGGCGCGAGCTCTTCCGCGAGGTAGATGACATCAGTAGAGTCAGCAAAGCGGACATCCGCCGCGTCGCGAATACTACCTTCGTCGCCTCCAATCGCACCGTCGGCATGATCGAATCCACACAACTCGCCGAGGCGCCTTCCGCGGGAAAGGAAACAAAGTGATGCGCCGCCATTTGCAGATCGCTCCTTGGTTTGCGCTGTGTGTCTTTTTATGGGCCCCACCCTCTCGAGGACAGGCCACCGACTGGAAACAGATCACGCCGGGGCCGCTTCATCCTTTTCATCCGCAGATGCCCAAGCGCATTCAGCTCGACAACGGTATGGTCCTCTTCCTCCAGGAAGACCACGAACTGCCTCTCATCCGGGGCATCACTCAAATCCGTGGCGGTTCCCGCGACGAGCCGGCTGATAAGGTCGGTCTGGTTCAGATATACGGGCAATCCTGGCGGACCGGCGGCACCAAAACCCGGACTGGCGATCAACTCGACGATCATCTGGAAGCCCTCGCCGCCAAAGTCGAGACGGGTGGTGGCACCGATTTCGTTACCATCTCCTGGGATTGCCTCAAGGAAAATTTTGATGACGTCTTCAAAGTCTATCGCGAGCTTCTTGGCGACCCCGAATTCCGGCCGGACAAAATAGCTATAGCCAAGACCCAGCTGAACACCACTATCTCCCGGCGCAACGACAGCCCCTTTCAAATTGCTTTTCGCGAAGCTTCTAAGCTCGTCTACGGCGCGGATTCTCCCTATGCTCGCGTTCCGGAGTACGCCACTATCGCTGCCGTCAGCCGCGAAGATCTCGTCGACTGGCACCGCCGCTATGTTCATCCGAACAACCTGCTCCTTGGCGTTGTCGGCGATTTCGATTCCAAAGTCATGGAATCCAGGCTCCGCCAGGCCTTTGACTCTTGGCCCAAAGGTCCGGCAGCCGCGAAAGCTCAGCTGGCCTTTCACGGGCCCAAACCGGGCATCTACTTCGTTGAGAAGAACGACGTCACCGCCAGCACCATTCAAATGGTCGATCTGGGCACCACCCGCGACAATCCTGACTACTACGCGATCGAAGTGTTTAACCAATTCTTCGGCGGGTCGTTTTCTTCGCGCCTGTTCTCCAACATCCGTTCTAAAAAAGGGTTGGCCTACGCCGTCAGTGGTGCCGTCGGCACGGACTACGACCGCCCCGGGGTGCTCCGCTTGTTTATGAGCACCAAGAGCGGCACTACCGCCGCGGCCATCGATGCCTTCAATGAGGAACTCGACGCGCTTAAGACCAATCCCGCCACCCCCGAGGAACTGACCAAAGCGAAGGATGCCATTCTCAACTCCTTTGTTTTCCGCTTCGATTCCAAGGAAAAAGTCTTGCGCGAGCAGATGACCTACGCATTCTTCGGATATCCTTTGGATTTCCTTGATCGTTACCGCACAGGCATTGAGAACGTGACCCAGGCCGACGTCGCCCGCGTGGCGCAGAAGTACATCCACAAGAACCAGCTCGCGATTCTGGTCGTCGGCAAAGCCGCCGATTTCGATCGGCCGTTGTCGTCATTTGGCCCGGTGACCGCTCTCAACATCGTGATCCCAGCGCCGCCCGCGGCCAAGAAAGAGGCTGGCACGGGCGCGGCCCAGTAACGTCAGCCTCGGTTCTCCTGGGGACAGGTTGGTGGGCTCGGGCGCAGGTCAGGCTGACCACGTTTCAAGTATTCGAGTTCCCTCGCCGCAGAAGCCCTGCGGAGGCGACATGGCGGTAGCGAATACTGATCGGAAGGGGGCCATCGGGGCGACCCCGCGAATCGGTCGGCGTTTGCTGCGTCTCAGCTTTTCGCTTTGGGCGCTCAATCTTGTTTGTGCTTACCCGAAACCGGCATTTGCCGGGGAACCCGCGGCCACGGTTCTGGTTTACAACCAAGCTCACGTCGCCAGCTCGGTCCTGGCCGCGGCCGAACGCGAAGCTGGCAAGATTCTCGATGCTGCGGGCGTGCGGATAATCTGGGTGGAATGTCCGATGGCCTCGACCCCCGATAGTGCGGAAAGACTTTGTCTCGGAACACTGAAATCTACAGACATCATGCTGCGGGTGCTTCCTCAGCCCGCCAAGCATCATTTGAAGGCGGACGTCTTCGGTTTTGCGATCAGCCCTATTCTGGCCAGCGTGTACTACGACTATGCCCTGCGTCTCGCGGTGGAAGACGAGTACGGCGAATTCAACGCGCGCATCATTCTGGGTTGCATCATCGCCCACGAACTGGGACATCTGTTGCTTGGCTCAAACAGCCACTCGAGCGCAGGAATCATGCGATCGCCCTGGGGACACCAGCAACTCCAGCAGGCATTAGTGGGCACGCTTCTCTTCACCGCCGATGAGGCCAAGGTCATGCAAGCACAGGTGCGCGCCCGAAGGAGGCCGCAGAGGACTGGCCGATCTCGTGCATCACCGCCAGACTAATCCGACCGAACTTCGTCGTCGAGTACTGGAGCGTCTAAGGATGATCAGCGGCCGTATCTGCCAATCAGTTCGGCGTGTCCAAGAGTGTGACCCTTCATGGCGCGTTCGACGTCGGGTTTCGTCGCGCCTGCCTTCACATTCAGCTTGGCATCGAGCGCGTACAGCTTGAAAAAATAGCGGTGCGGATTGCCGGGAGGCGGGCACGGCCCACCGTAACCGATCTTTCCGAAGTCGTTGCGGCCTTG
>Ga0126381_100008879_pt1 | contig 11257 bp, 7 predicted proteins | sample PanSoiMetPlot_28_FD_96465 | JGI IMG/M metagenome (GOLD analysis project Ga0126381, IMG submission 96465) | Tropical forest soil microbial communities from Panama - MetaG Plot_28 | ecosystem: Environmental > Terrestrial > Soil > Tropical forest > Bulk soil | place: Panama | collected 2016-02-17 | reverse complement strand
GCTTGCGGATCTCGATCATCCGCCGCGTCCAGTGCAGCAGGCTTTGCGGGGTCCGCTGCTGCGCCTCCACGTTGAGCGACTGGTAGCCGTAGATCGGGTCCATGACCGGCGGCAGGTACAGGCGCTGGGGGTCGGAGTTAGAGAAGCCGCCGTTGCGGTCGGGGGTCCACTGCATCGGGGTGCGGACGCCGTCCCGGTCGCCGAGCCAGATGTTGTCGCCCATGCCGATCTCGTCGCCGTAGTACATGACCGGGGATCCGGGCAGCGACAGCAGCAGCGCCGTGAACAGCTCGAGCTGGTTGCGGTCGTTGTCGAGCAGCGGGGCTAGGCGGCGGCGGATGCCGATGTTCGCCTTCATCCGCGGGTCCTTGGCGTACTCGGTGTACATGTAGTCCCGCTCGTCGTCGGTGACCATCTCCAGCGTCAGCTCGTCGTGGTTGCGCAAGAAGATCCCCCACTGGCAGCCGCCCGGGATCTTCGGCGTCTGGGCCAGGATCTCGCTGATCGGGTACCGCTGCTCGCGGCGGACGGCCATGAAGATGCGCGGCATCAGCGGGAAGTGGAACGCCATGTGGCACTCGTTGCCGCCGGTCTCCGGGTCGCCGAAGTACTGCACCACGTCAGCGGGCCACTGGTTCGCCTCGGCGAGCAGCACCCGGTCCGGGTACAGGCTGTCGATCTCGGCCCGGATCCGCTTGAGGTACTCGTGCGTCTCCTTGAGGTTCTCGCAGTTGGTGCCCTCCCGCTCGTACAGGTAGGGGACCGCGTCCAGCCGGAACCCGTCGATGCCGAGGTCGAGCCAGAACCGCAGCACCTCGATCATCGCGTCCTGGACCCTAGGGTTCTCGAAGTTCAGGTCCGGCTGGTGGGTGAAGAAGCGGTGCCAGTAGTACTGCCCGCGCACCGGGTCGAAGGTCCAGTTCGAGGTCTCCGTGTCGACGAAGATGATCCGGGCGTCCGCGTACTTCTCCGGGTCGTCGGACCACACGTAGAAGTCGCCGAACGGGCCATCCGGGTCGCTGCGGCTCGCCTGGAACCACGCGTGCTGGTCGCTTGTGTGGTTCATGACCAGATCCGCGATTACCCGGATGCCGCGCTTGTGCGCCTCCTCGACGAGCTCGACGAAGTCGGCGATGTTCCCGTAGTCGCCGAGCACCCGCATGAAGTCCGAGATGTCGTAGCCGCCGTCGCGCAGCGGTGACTCGTAGATCGGCAGCAGCCAGACGCAGTCGATGCCGAGCCATTGCAGGTAGTCAAGCCGGGACGTCAGGCCGCGCAGGTCGCCGGTGCCGTCGCCGTTCGCGTCCTGGAAGCCCCTGATGAGTACCTCGTAGAAGACCGCGCGGCGATACCACTCAGGATCGCGCGGCTGGTCTAGCGCGAAGTCGGGCACTGGCTCCGCGGGCTGCGCCGGGAACGGCGACGTCGCGTGCGGCGCCGGTGCCGGAGGCGCGGGAGGCGGCGGGGCCGCGGCGGCCGCGGCGGGCCCGCCAGGCCCGGCGGGCCCGCCGGGCGGCGCGGGTACGGAGGTCGTGACGGGCGCGGGTACGGGGGGCGCGGGGGGTGCGCTGGCGCGCGTGGCGGACTTAGAGATGACGGACTGCGGCTCGGCCTTGCCGGCGTGATGCGGTGCCGAGGCTGACCGGCCGGTTGACGGCTCGTGCTCTGTCACTGCTTCGAGTCTCCTGGGTATGCGCGACCGACGCATGCCAGGCTAATTAGTTATGCCAGGTCACGCGTAACGGTAAAGATATGTGCGGGCCGCACGGCTGGGTCAAGGCGCACGAAGTTAGCCTGCCCCCACCGGTAGGTATCGCCGCTGAGCTCATCGGTTACGGTGAACCCCGCGTTCGTGTCGATACCCAGTGCGGGCAAGTCCAGCCAGACCGTGGCCTCCCTGACCTGATGCGGGTCAAGATTCACTACAACCAGGACGGTGTCGGAAGCCGCGCCGGCCTGGTCCCCCGCCTGCGGCGCCGCAAGCACGGAGGATCTCTCCGTGATCGTATCTGCCCCGTAGGTGCTCCCCGTATCCGTCCCGGCGGCGGTTATCACCCGTCCAGGCACTCGTTTCGAGAAGCAGATCAGCTCCGGCTGATCCACGTGATGGAAGCGTAGATTACGGAGCCAGTGCAGCGCCAGATGGCTATTCCTGATCCTGTTGAGATCTGTGATGTACGGAGCAATCCCGAGACCGTCGCGTTCGGCGGCGTCCCAGTCGCGCGCCCGGTACTGATACTTCTCCGAGTCCAGGTACTCCTCGCTGCCCGGCCGGACCGGGGTGTTCTCGCAGAGCTCGTAGCCCGAGTAGATGCCCCACGTCGGGCTGAGCATCGCCGCGAGCACGGCGCGGATCTTGAACGCGGCCTGCCCGCCGTGCTGCAGATACTCGTTCAGGATGTCGGGGGTATTGGCGAAGAAGTTCGGGCGCATGTAGGCGGCGGCCGGCCCGGACAGCTCACGCAGGTACTCGGTCAGCTCGTCCTTGTTGTTCCGCCAGGTGAAGTACGTGTACGACTGATGGAACCCGATCATGGCCAGCGTGCGCATCATCGCGGGGCGGGTGAACGCCTCGGCGAGGAACAGCACGTCCGGGTCGGTTTCCCGGACGTCCGCGAGCAGCCGCTCCCAGAACCGCAGCGGCTTGGTGTGCGGGTTGTCCACGCGGAAGATCCGCACTCCGTGATCCATCCAGAGCCGGACTGTCCGCAAGATTTCCGTGTACAGGCCCTCTGGATCGTTGTCGAAGTTGATGGGGTAGATGTCCTGGTACTTCTTCGGCGGGTTCTCGGCGTACGCGATGGACCCGTCCGCTCTGGTGGTGAACCACTCCGGGTGTTCTTTCACCCAGGGATGGTCCGGCGACGCCTGCAGCGCGAGGTCGATCGCGACTTCGAGGCCTAGTTCCCTCGCGCGCCTGACGAACGCGGTGAAGTCCGCGAACGTGCCCAGGTCGGGATGGATCGCGTCGTGCCCGCCTTCGGGGGAGCCGATCCCCCACGGTGAGCCAGGGTCACCGGACTTTGCCTCGAGCGTGTTGTTGCGGCCCTTGCGGAATGTCGTGCCGATCGGATGCACTGGCGGCAGGTAAACGACGTCGAACCCCATCTCGGCGATCGCCTCAAGCCGTCGCGCCGCCGTGCGCAGCGTCCCCGACACGGGCTCCCGGCGGCCCATCGGGTCGAACTGCACGCCCTCAGAACGCGGGAAGAACTCATACCAGGCGCCGTAAAGCGCCCGCACCCGGTCGACGAGCACCGGCATGCGCGCGGACCTCGTCACGAGGTCGCGGAGCGGGTACATGCTCAGCACGGTCCTGATCGCCGGCGCCTCCGTGGCCGCCAGCCTGTCCCACGGCGGCAGCCCACGGTCCCTGAGCTTCCTCGCGAGCGTGTTCAGCACGGTGCGGGCGGCGGCCGGCTGGGCAGCGCCCGGCAACTGCTTGATCGCCCGCGCGGCGCGCTCGAACAGCAGCGCCCCCTCGGCGAGCATCAGCTCGACATCCTGCCCGCGAGGGACCTTGATGGCCGCGTCATGATGCCAGTGCGCGATCGGGTCGCTCCACGCCTCCACGTGGAACTGCCAGGTGCCCTCGCTCGTGACGGTCACCTCCGCGCCGTACCGGTCGATTCCCGGCGTCAGCTCCCGCATGATCACGAGCGGGCCCGGTGTGCCCGCCGGGTCCCGCAGAACCACGCCGGCGCCGAGCGCGCCGTGTCCTTCGCGGATGACGGTGGCGCTGACCTGGAAGGTCTCGCCGGCTACGGCCTTGGCGGGGCGGCGCCCGCATTCCACCACGGGCTCGATGTCGAGGATGGGGATACGTCCGATCACGCGGTCACCGTACCCACTTCCGATTCACAAACGCGCGCGACCCCTGGGTAACCGACCCTCACCGACGATGGTCCGGCGCTGGTTTTCGTAGCACCCTATGATGACTCACCGTGAGAGCGATCCGACGATTCACCGTCCGCGTGACGCTTCCGCAGCCGCTCGCGCCGCTGCATGACCTGATGCTCAATCTCCGCTGGTCCTGGCACCCAGGAGCGGTGGAGCTATTCGAATCTATAGATCCAGCCGGGTGGGCCGCCTCGGGCGGTGACCCGTTCGCGATGCTCAGCTCGATGCGACCGGGACGGCTCGCGGACCTCGCCGCCGACGAGGACTTCATGCGCCGTCTTGACGCTGTCCTCGCCGATCTGCGCGAGTACGCCACAGAGCCGCGCTGGTACCAGTCGGGCGCGGCCGGGTCCGCGGCTGCCCTGCCCAGCGCGATCGCCTACTTCTCGCCGGAGTACGGCATCACCGCGGTGCTGCCGCAGTACTCGGGCGGCCTCGGCATCCTGGCCGGAGACCACCTCAAGTCGGCGAGCGACCTCGGCGTCCCTGTGATCGGGGTCGGGCTGCTGTACCGGCACGGATATTTCACTCAGTCCCTGTCCGCGGACGGCTGGCAGACAGAGCGCTACCCGGCGGACGACCCGAACGGCCTGCCGCTCACCCTGCTCCGTAACCCTGCTGACCCAGACGGCGAACCGGTGCGCGTCAGCGTCAGCCTCGCCGGCGGCAAGCTGCTGACCGCGCAGGTCTGGCTGGCCCAGGTCGGCCGGGTGCCCCTGCTGCTGCTCGACTCCTACGTTGACGCGAACGAACTGGCGCTGCACGATGTCACCGACCGTCTGTACGGCGGCGGCAGCGAACACAGGCTGCGCCAGGAACTGCTGCTCGGCATCGGTGGCGTACGCGCCGTGCGAGCGTTCTGCGCGCTCACCGGGCACCCCGAACCCGAGGTCTTCCACACCAATGAGGGTCACGCGGGCTTCCTTGGCCTGGAGCGGATCCGCGAGTACGTGGCGGACGGGCTGACCTTCGAGGAGGCGCTCGAGCTCTGCCGGGCCGGCACGGTGTTCACCACGCACACTCCGGTGCCCGCTGGCATCGACAGGTTCCCGCGCGACCTTGTGGAGCGGTATTTCACCGCCGGCGCCGCGGGCGGGACGCTGCCGCTGGACCGGGTGCTCGCGCTCGGCGCGGAGACCTACCCCAGCGGGGACCCGCACGTGTTCAACATGGCCGTGATGGGCATGCGCCTCGCGCAGCGCGTAAACGGCGTGTCCGTCCTGCACGGTCAGGTCAGCAGGGAGATGTTCGCCGGGCTGTGGCCGGGCTTCGACACCTCGGAGGTGCCGATCGGCTCGATCACCAACGGCGTGCACGCTCCTACCTGGGTGGCGCGGGAGATCAGCGAACTAGGCGACTGCACGGCCGCGGCGGCGGCGGACGCCGCGCAACTCTGGGACGTCAGGCGGCAGCTGCGCGCGCGGCTTGTCGCCGAGACCAGGCGGCGGCTGCGCGAGTCCTGGCGGCAGCGCGGCGCGTCCGGCGCCGAGCTCACCTGGATCGACGGCGTGCTCGACGACAGGGTCCTGACGATCGGCTTCGCCCGCCGCGTCCCCTCGTACAAGCGGCTGACCCTGATGCTGAACGACCCCGAGCGGCTCGCCGGGCTGCTGCTCGACCCCGACCGGCCGATCCAGATCATCATCGCGGGCAAAGCGCACCCCGCCGACGAGGGCGGCAAGCGGCTGATCCAGCAGATGGTCAGGTTCTCCGATGAGGAGACCGTGCGCAGGCGCATCGTCTTCCTGCCGGACTACGACATGGCGCTCGCGCACCACCTGGTGCAGGGCTGCGACGTCTGGCTGAACAACCCGCTGCGTCCGCTTGAGGCGTGCGGCACGTCCGGCATGAAGGTGGCGCTGAACGGCGGCCTGAACGTGTCCGTGCGGGACGGCTGGTGGGACGAGTGGTTCGACGGCGCGAACGGCTGGGAGATCCCGACCGCTGACGGCGTGGCCGACCCCGGGCGGCGGGACGAACTCGAGGCGTCGGCGCTTTACGACCTGCTCGAAAAGTCCGTCGCGCCGCTGTTCTACGACGCCGGCCCTGACGAAGTTCCCGGCGGCTGGGTCGAGATGATCAGGCACAACCTGCGCAGTCTCGGCCCGCTTGTGCAGGCGGACCGGATGGTTGGCGACTATGTGACGCATCTGTACGCGCCTGCCGCCGCGGCGTCGCGGTCGCTGGCAGCGGACAGGTGGGCGGCGGCACGCGAGCTCGCCGCGTGGAAGGAGCGCGTCCGGCGGGCGTGGCCCGCGGTGCGGATCGAGCACGTGGAGGCCGACGGCACCGAGCCAAGCCTCGGCGCGGTGCTCGACGTGCGGGTGACCGCCGCGCTCGGCGGGCTGGCAACCTCCGACGTGTCGGTCGAGGTGGTCTACGGCAGGCCGGGCGAGGACGACGAGATCGTCGAGCCGTCCTACCTGACGCTGGCCCCTGACGAGTCCGCGAACGGCGCGGTGAACGGGCCGCAGACCCGGTTTTCCGGTGCGGTGGAACTGGGCCGGCCCGGCCCGTTCGGCTACACCGCACGGGTGGTGCCCAAGCACCCGCTGCTGGCGAGCAGGGCCGAACTCGGCCTGGTCACATACCCCGACGGCCCAGCGGGAATGACCAACGGCGACCTGCGGTAGCCCCGCTTGCGCTGAGCCTGCGCCCATCCAGCCAGGCTCGTTGAGGTGAATGGCCCATTGCACTCACAAGATGAGGGCAGGGGGCCATTCACCTCATTCGAGACGCCCGCAAGCCGTCCGCGGCGCCCCGTGCCGCGGTTCTGTAGCGTAGGTGTGCCGCTGTTGGCGGATCTCGATGTGGAGGTGGGTGGGTTGGAAGAGTTCGTGCGGGTCGAGGTCGCTGGCGCGATCGCGACGATCCGGCTGGACCGGCCGAAGATGAACGCGCTCAACAGGCAGGTCCAGGACGAGATCGCCGCGGCGGCGGCGCAGGTGAGCGCCGACGCCTCGGTCCGGGCGGTCATCTTGTACGGGGGCGAGCGGGTCTTCGCCGCCGGTGCCGACATCAAGGAGATGGCCGATCTCGGCTACCCCGAGATGGCCGAGCGCTCGGCACGACTGCAGGCTTCGTTCACCGCTGTCGCGGACATCCCCAAGCCGGTCGTCGCCGCCGTCACCGGATACGCGCTCGGCGGCGGTCTTGAACTGGCGCTGTGCGCCGACTTCCGGGTGCTGGGCGAGAGCGCCAAGGTCGGGCAGCCCGAGATCCTGCTCGGCATCATCCCGGGCGCGGGCGGGACACAGCGCCTGCCGCGCCTGATCGGCCCCGCCAGGGCCAAGGACCTGATCTTCACCGGCAGGCAGGTCATGGCCGCCGAAGCCCTCGCGATCGGCCTGGCCGACGAGGTGGTCCCTGACGAACGGGTCTACGAGGCGGCGGTGGACCTGGTTTCCAGGTACGCCGCCGGCCCGGCGATGGCACTGCGCGCCGCGAAGCAGGCGGTCAACGGCGGCCTTGAGGTTGACCTCGCGACCGGGCTCGAGATCGAACGGCTCCAGTTCGCCGCGCTTTTCGCGACAGAAGACCAGAAGACGGGCATGCGCAGCTTCATCGAGAACGGTCCGGGTAAGGCCACCTTCGAGGGCCGCTGAACGCGGCGGCCCGGTGTAATTTAGCTGTGGCAGGATCGCCGTGACCGGTGGGGACTGAGCACATGACCGAGCAGCAGCCTGACGACGACCTCTCGCTCGAGATGGTCACGGCCGCGCTGCGGATGGACAGCGCCGACGTGGCGGTGTACGCCCGCGTGCTATCCAAGTCGCTGAGCGAGGCGCTGCCCCCCGAGTACGTGACGGTCGAGCGTGAACGTTCCATGTCCGACCGGATGAAGGGGCGTCCCGGCGAGATCTCAAAGGTCGCGATCCGGCTTGGTGATCAGCTCATGACCCTCGCGGTCAAGAACGGCCGGCCGTCCGCCGAGATCTGCCGCGAGGTCCGCGGCGTAGTGCTCTCCAGGCAGACCGTCCCGCTGCAGCAGTGGGCCGGGGCGCTGGCCAGCGCGCTCGTCGTGCACGCGGAAAGCAACGCCCAGGCCGCGCAGGCGCTGCGCCGCCTGGTGACGGGCTCCTGATGCCGCCGTCTCGCCGGCCGTCGTCTCCGGATGCATAGAAGGCCGTAATACAGGCTTTACCGAAAAACACCACAAGGGCACGTACGCTGAAGGGACGATGCCTGCACTGGAATCGCTATCGGGGAAAATCGGGCCCTATCGCCTGCACGAGAAAATCGGCGAAGGCGGCATGGGCATGGTCTACCTCGCCAGCGACACTGAGAATCGTCCGGTCGCGGTCAAGGTGCTCGGGCCGGCGGTGTCCTCGGACCCCAGCGCGCGCCAGCGCCTGTACCGCGAGGTAGAAACCATGCGGCGGGTACACAGCCGGTACGTCGCCGAGGTTCTGGACGCGGACGTGGGCGGCTCGTCGCCGTACATCGTGACCCGGTACGTGCCGGGGCGGACGCTCGACGAGACCGTGCGCCAGGACGGCCCGCTGCGCGGGCGCGCTCTGGAGCAGCTGGCTACCGGGCTGGCTTCGGCGCTCGCGGCGATCCACGCCGCGGGCGTCGTGCACCGCGACCTCAAGCCGGGCAACGTCATGCTCTCCGACGGGTATCCGGTGGTCATCGACTTCGGCATCGCGCACATCCCCGACGCGACCCGGCTGACTCAGACTGGCATGGTGATGGGGACGCCAGGGTACCTGGCGCCGGAGACCATCGAGGGCCAGCCGTGCACCAGCGCCGCCGACGTGCACTCGTGGGGTGCCACGGTAGCCTTCGCCGCCACGGGCCGCCAGCCGTACGGGACCGGGACGTATCAGACGATCTTCTTCCGTGTGCTGCAAGGACAGGCGGAGCTCGACGGCGTACCCGCGCCGCTGCTGCCGGCGCTCACCTCGGCGCTGGCCGTCGATCCGCGTAATCGCCCGCCAGCGGCCTGGCTGGCCGAGCACTGCGCGCTGCTGGGGCTCGACGCTTCCTGGCCGTCGGCCGCGGCCGGCCCGAACGGCACGCGGCTCGCGTCGGTCGCCGCTCCCTGGCCGCAGCCTGCCGGTTTCCGCGCCGCTTCGGCCGGGCCGCCCGCACCGCTCATGCCGCCGCCGCACATGCCGCCGGCACAGCCGGCGTACCGGGGGCCGGCGGAGGCCGCCGCGGAGGTTGCCGACCTGCTGCCGCCCGTCAACTACTCGCGGCGGGGCGTCCCGGCCGCGCCGGCCGTGTCGGCGCCCGCCCCGCTGGGCAATGGCGGTGCGCCGCGCGGCGGCCAGGGCCTCGTCCTGCTCGCGTTCGGAGTCGCGGCCGTCGCGCTCAGCGTGCTGCTCCCGGTCGCGGGCACGGTACTGGCGCTCGCGGTCATAGCCTTGCTGCGAGCGGCTGACCGGGCACAGACCGGGCTGGAGGCGCGCCGCTCCGCGCGCGGCGCGCGGCCGAGCGACATCGTGATCGTCGTGGTCACCGCGCCGTGGACTGTTGTCCGCGCGCTGCTCACCATGGTCGCGCTCGCCCCGCTAGCAGTGCTTGTGGCGGGGGCGGCCGCGGCGGCGTCCGTGGCGTTCGCGCAGACCCAGACGCTGCCCGCGGCGGGCAGCTGGGCGGCGGGCGCGGCCGTCGCCATGTACGCGATCGGGCCCGGGTCGCGTTCGCCGCGGCGTCAGCTGCGCCGGATGTCAGCCACCGTCATCCGCAGCCGCGCGTCACTTGTGGTCGCCCTGATCGCGGCCTGGGCGCTCGCCGCGGCGGTGGTCTCTTCCGCGCTTTCCCAGCCGCCGCTGATCTGGCCCGCCACCAGCTGGATGCTCCCGCACGTCCTGCCGTCAATGGGCGGAATGCTGCACTCCGTCCAGAAGTGGCTGCTTGGGCACACCGTGGGCATGCTGCACTTGCCCTGAACCGTGCTCGGCAAGCGGCCGGACAAGGCCGAGGGCGATGACCTCATTGGCCAGCCTGGTGCGCCGGTTCGGTCCCTCGGGGACGCGGAACTTCTGGTAAAGCCGGAGCAGGTGCTGCTTGACAGCTGCCTCGGTAACCACGAGGTCTCCGGCGATCTCCCTGGCGGTGGCGGGTGTGACGAACGCGTCGTCAGATAGCGCCGGACGGCACAGCGAGACGAGCACGTCGAGTTCCCTGCGCGTCAGTTCGGGCGCGGCGGAGCGACGCAGTTCGGCCTCCGCTGCCAGTTCCTCCTTCGGGATTCCTTCGACCCTGCAGCGCGCCGACCCGAAGGTCAGCACATCCCCGTCGTCAAGCACCCTGCGGGCGACCGGCCGGCCGTTCACCCGGGTGCCGTTCCGTGATAATCCGAGGTCGGCTATATAGATGTACGGGCCGCGGCGAATGATCTCGGCATGCAACCGCGACACGCTCGGATCGTCAAGCTTGACATCCACTCCGTGACCGCGCCCGATGGTAGTGATCTCGTCCCGCAGTGGGAAAAGTGCCCCGGTGTCCTCAATGCGAATGTAGGGCGTATCCACGCCAGACCCTCCCGTCTATCGAAGACGTGACGCTTATCTCACTCTAGCGTTACCCTCTTCGGGTGTGGCCGTACCGCGAAAAGGTTTGCGGTATACGTCATATGGTCGCGATGCCGCGACTGGCTACCTTCGCGGGGATCCGGGTGGTTGCCCTCCCGCGCCCTCCTGGCGCCGGTAAACTGCGCGGCGAGCAGCCAGAAGGCCGGCCGTCGGCACACGGCTGGGCGGATGAGACCATAATGGAGTTCGGGCACCGCGTTTATGCGACGGATGGCCCGTGGGGGCTTACCTGCGGGTGACGTCCGCCGGACATTGCCGGGACGCGCGGCGACGACACCCGTTTCCGGAAGGTCCCGGCGGATAGGGGAGGTCGTCCGATGACTCGGCAGACGCGGCAGGCGCTGCCCGGCTTGGACCCCTCCGGGCTCCCAGCGCGCGAGACAGGCGAGATGGGTGACACAGGCGGGACCGCGCCAGCGGCCGACAAGTCGATGGGCATGGTAGGCGCCCTCACGTACCTGGCCGTCCTCGTCATCACCGCCGCCGGCTTGTACATCGCCTGGCGTCAGGGCTCGCAGGGCGGCGGCAAGGGCGGGGTGGTCGCCGGCTCGGCTCTGCTCGTCGCCGCGGTCGTCCGACTGGCGCTGCCTGGCAAGCTGGCCGGCCTGCTCGCGTCAAGGCGCCGTCTGACCGACGTGCTCACGCTTGCCGTCTTCGGCGCTGGCCTGCTGGTCGCGGGCCTGGTACTGCCGCGCTTAGGGCCGCTATCCACACAAGGGAGAATGGCAGGCCCGCCGATGAAAGGGAAACACGAATAACATGTCCAAAATCAAGGTGGCAAATCCCGTCGTCGAGCTAGACGGCGACGAGAT
>Ga0126381_100008878_pt1 | contig 11258 bp, 5 predicted proteins | sample PanSoiMetPlot_28_FD_96465 | JGI IMG/M metagenome (GOLD analysis project Ga0126381, IMG submission 96465) | Tropical forest soil microbial communities from Panama - MetaG Plot_28 | ecosystem: Environmental > Terrestrial > Soil > Tropical forest > Bulk soil | place: Panama | collected 2016-02-17 | reverse complement strand
GTGCAGTCCGAAGCCATACCCGTTGGCCTTGGTCGTGAATCCGAACTCCCAGATGCGCTCGATCACACCGGTGGGGATGCCGGCTCCGGAGTCCTCGACGGCAACCTCCAGCTCACCCTCTACCAGGTGCGCACGCACGATCATCCGGCGCTCCGCGGGCGCCGTGCCTGCCATTGCATCGCAGGCGTTGGTCACGAAGTTGACGATGATCTGCAGGAGCTTGTACCGGTCCGTCCACACCTCGGACATCTGCCCGATGTCGCGAGTCACCGCAGTGCCTTTGAGCTCGTGGCTCTTGAGCGTGAGCGCGCCCTCCACCAGCTCGCGCACATTGACGGCTTCCTGAGTGCCTCCGACCCGGGCAAAGGACTGCTGCGCCTGGACGATCTCCCGGAGGTACTGGACGTGCCCGTTGATGGCGCTGATCTCGTGCTGCAGGACCTCGGCATCCCTTTTCATCTGAGCGCTCAGTGCACGCAGGTACTCCGACATGAGCTTCTCACGCGAGTTGCCGGCGGCACCGGGGCTTCTCTGAAGCTCATCGAGCATCGTCGCTATGCGCTCGATGCGCTCCGCGGGAGCCGCCTGCACGTGCGCCTGGGCTGTGGAGGCGGAGATCCCGAGGCTGTTCAACACATTGCCCACGTTGTGCAACACGCCTGTCGCGACCTCTGCCATTCCCGACCTGTGCGAGGCCTCTATGAGCTGTTTCTGCAGACGTCGCTCTCGCTGCTCGGCCGCGACCCGCTCGCTGATATCCAGCGTGATGCCCACGAGTCGGCGATCTCCGGTACGCGCATCCGTTAACATCGCCGCTTGAGTGTCGAGGTACGCGATGGTTCCATCCGGACGAACGACCCGAAACTCAACGTGCAAGGAAGTGGCCTGCAAAGCCTCTCCCCAGGCGACCTCCGCATGCGCCAGATCGTCCGGGTGTATCAGTGCGCAGACCCTGGGGTACGTCGGGCGGAAGGTCGCGGAAGACACCCCGTAGATCGTGAACATCGTGTCATTCCACCAGATCTCGTCCGTGCGCTCCTGCCATTCCCACACGCCAGCCTGCGCAGCTCGCGTTGCGATCTCGAAGCGGACCGAGAGCTTCTCGAGCTCGACCTGACGCCCGTGCGATTCCGTGATGTCGATGTTTGCGCCGAGGGCGCGCGTAGCGATCCCCGACTCATCGTAGAAGAACCGCTGGTAGTTCTGGATGTAGTGCACCGTCCCGTCGGGATCCGACCGGCGGTAAATCGCCGACATCATCGGCTCCCGGCGCTTCCTCGCGGCCTCCGATTTCAGCGTCACTTCCTGCAGATCCTCCGGGAAGATCAGCGCGAACTGTGCGTCGCCGATCTCCTGCACGCTCTGACGCCTCATGCGGGAGGAAGCGAGGTCGTTGTCGAGCCAGGTGAGCTCGGCGGTATGGAAGTCATACTCCCAGCACTGTAGACCGGCGGCGTGCGTCGCGACGCTCAGCCGCTCCAGCAGCTCGCGCTCCTTCGAAGCATCCCGTGCGGCTCGCGCCGCCGCCTCCACTTCCTCCGTCACATCCCAGCTGACGCCGACGGATCGCTGCGGCTTGCCGTCCGCACCACTGTAGGTGCGCGCAAAGGCCTGCACGTGACGGATCGACTGGTCCGGCAGAACGATGCGATAGCGGAAGGAGACATGATCCTCACCGCGGGCGAGGGACTCGGCCATCGCCTTGCCGCCGGCGTGTCGATCCTCCGGGTGCACCCACTTGAACAGATCGCTTCCGAGCTCGAAGCCGAAGTGACGGCGGGAGGCGGCTGCCACTTCGTCAGCCGGCAGACGGCTCGCGTCCCAGGTGATGGTGTAGGTGCTCCAGTCCAGCTCCCAGCAATAGATCCCGGCGGCCTGGGTGGCGATGCTGAGCCGCTCGAGCAGTTTCTCTGCAGTTGTGTTCGGCACCCCCGCCCTCCTCAGCTGCCACCGAAGAAATGCCGGGGTACGGCCAGCCGGCTGTAGGTGCGATCCGCCAAATCCCCTGCCGGCTCCGCGATGACTCCGGCGCGCAGCATGTCGGCGAATGCCGAGGCATCGACGGGTCGGCTGAAGTAGAAGCCCTGGTACTGGTCGCACCCCTGCTTCTGCAGGTACGCGAGCTGCTCCGCGCTCTCCACACCTTCGGCCACCACGCTCAGTCGCAGACTGTGGGCGAGCGAGATGATCGCCTGCACGATCGCGGCATCATCGGCCGAGGTCATGATGTTGGTAATGAAGCTGCGGTCGATCTTCAGCTTGTCGATCGGGAAGCGCCGCAGGTAACTCATGCTGGAGTAGCCGGTGCCGAAATCGTCGACCGAGACGACGATGCCCATGCGGCTCAAGCGTTCGAGGATCTCCACCGATTCCTCGGGATCGCTCATCACGGCCGTCTCGGTTAGCTCTATCTCGATGCATTGAGGATCGATGTCCGCATCCGTCAGGGCGCGGCGCACCGTATCCACCAGGTCGGCCCGGCGGAACTGCACTGCGGAGATGTTCACCGCGATGCGCACAACCGGCAGCCCCAGATCGCGCCACTCCCGGATCTGCCGGCAGACCTGCTGCAAGACCCAGGCGCCGATCGGGACGATGAGGCCGGACTCTTCCGCCAGAGCAATGAAGCGATCGGGCATGATCAGGCCGCGCTCGGGGTGGCGCCAGCGAATGAGCGCCTCGGCGCCATGGATGCGCCGGCTGCCCCCCTTGAACTTCGGCTGGTAGTACAGCTCGAACTGCGGCTGTTTCACCGCACGATGCAGATCACCCTCGAACCTGACACGATCTTCGGAGGCGAGGCTCATGCTCGCCCTGAAGCACTCGAAGCTGGACCCACCGCGTTGCTTTGCGCAGTACATCGCGGCGTCGGCGTGCGCGTACAGCATCTCGATCGTCTTGCCGTCGACCGGATAGAAGGCGATCCCGATACTGGCGGAAGGCTGGATCTCGAGCCCGCCGACTTGCGTCGGTGCCTGCAACCCTTCGAGGAGAGAGCGTGCGAGCCGCTCTGCTTCCGGGCGCGTGCCCACCTGATCGATGATCAGCATGAACTCGTCGCCGCCGAGCCGCCCGACGGTATCGGCAGCCGCTACGGCCGACCTCAGGCGGCGGGCGACGTGTTTCAGCAGCTCATCGCCGGCACGGTGTCCGAGGGAGTCGTTGATGAGCTTGAAGCGGTCCAGATCCAGCACGCAGACAGCGAACTGCTCTCCCGTACGCTGCGCGTGCACGATGGCCTGATTCAGCCGGTCATCCAGCAGGACGCGATTCGGCAGGCTCGTCAGCGAGTCGTGCGTGGCGAGGTGGCGCAACTGCTTGTTGGCCGCCTCCAGGCGCTCGGTGCGCTCGGAGACGCTCGCCTCGAGCGAGTTGACGTACTGCCCCAGCGCGCGCTCGTTGTGCCACTTCGAAGCCAGCGCGTGCGCGCACTGCAGCACTTCGATCATCTCGAAGGGTTTCTTGAGCACCAGCATCCGGTCCGACCGACCCAGTCGGGCGATCAACGTCCCCCAGTCGTGATCGGAGTGTGCGGAGCAGATGACGATCTGCAGATGAGGGTCCAATGCCCACAGATGCTCGATGGTCTCGAGGCCATCCCAACCCGGTGGCATGCGCATGTCGACGAACGCGACACAGTACGGCTGGCGCTCCTCGATCGCGCGCTGCACGAGCGCCAGAGCTTCCGCTCCCTGATACGCGGGTTCCACGCAGAAGGGCTCCGGCTCCGCCGCGGTGCGCGCCGTCAGTGCTTCACCGAACAGTGCGGCTTCCAGAGTACGCAGGTTCTGGTCCGTCTCCCGGCCCAGCAGGATCTTGCGGAAATCCTCGTGGATCGCTCGGTTGTCGTCGACGATCAGGATGCGCGAGGTAGGGTGGAGGCTCACGGCTGGCTGACTTATGCGCTGAGCCGTTCCTCTGACCCAGGGTCCACTGCGGCTCGCGCCCGGCCCTGATCCTGCAGCGCGCGGCGGCTGCGGTGCGTCATCTTGACGCGATACATGCTCTCGTCGGCGATCTTCAGCAGAGAATCGGTGTCAGTGCCGTCGCTCGGACAGATACTGATGCCCAGGCTCGCTCCGACCATCAGCTCGTGCCCGTTCACATCGGCCGGCTCAGCGAGCGCCGCCACGACGACATCGGCAATGCGGCTCGCCTCGCCCCGATCGCCGACTCCAGGGAGGACGATCACGAACTCGTCGCCGCCGATACGCGCGACCGCGTCGGTGCGGCGGACACTCGCCATGAGCTGCTTGGACACGTGCTGCAGCACTCTGTCGCCCGCGCTGTGCCCAAAGGTGTCGTTGATCTCCTTGAAGCAGTCGAGGTCCAGATAGATCACCGCCAGCGGGCCGCCGCCACAGGCGCCGGCGCTAGTCAGCACTTCCAGGCGCTCGTACAGCGAGGTGCGGTTGAGCAGGCTGGTGAGCGAGTCGTACTGCGCGCGGAAGGAAAGCTGCTTGTACAAACCGCGGCGCTCGACTGCGAGGCTCGCAAAGCGGCCCCAGGACTCCAGCAGCTTCTGCTGCGCCTGGCAGTCCGCACGGTCTTCCGAGAACAGCGAGATGATCATGCCTGCGCTGCGCGAGTCGCGCAGGACTGAAACCGCCCGGTAGAAGCGCTGTGACAGGTGCGCGGCGCTGCGCACGAATATGGACCACTCGGGCGTGTCCGCCAGATTCTCGATGGGCGCCGCGGCGAGCGTCTCGTTGATGCAACCCAGGTCAACGCGCCCGAGAGCGTCGGCCAGCGGCTGCGGAAACCCCGGATACAGCGCGATCGGCTCATCCTCCTGCACCTGGATCCGGATTGCGCACAGGCTCCCCGGGAGGTGGCTGGCGACGGCGTCGGCCATCGTGGCCACGACCTGCTCGAGGGGCTGGTCGTTCGCCACCAGCTCCAGGATCATCTTGCGATCCTGCTCCAGCCGCTCCGCCTGACGTGCGACTCGCGCGGACGCTTCGGCGGCGGCCCGTTCCTGCTCCGCCTCGACGAGCATGTCCTTCTCGTTCGTGACGTCGATCATGGCTCCGTTCGCACGCGTGGAGCCCGAGTCGAGCTCGAAGCCCCACTGGCTGCGCATCCAGCGAATCGCCCCGCTCGGCAGCACCAGGCGAAACTCATCCTGCATGGTCGTGGCGCCGCAGCTCCGCTCGCCCGCAGCCCACATCGAGGCGCGCTCATCCGGATGGACCATCGCTTCGAACTCAGCCTTGGTCAGCTGGAATTTCGAGCGCGGGCGCTCCATCAAGGCGGCCAGCCCTTCGGAGACGGTGATGATGTTCTTCTGAAAATCCGCTTCCCAGGTGCCGAAACGCGCTACCGTCTCGGCGAGATTCAGACGCTTGATGGCATCTCCGAGCTGCTTCTCGGCGCGGATGCGCTCGATCGCGTTGCCCGCCAGCTGCGCGGCCACACGTGCCATGCGCAACTCCTCCGGACGCGGGCGCGAAGGCTTGCCTCTATAGATCGCAAAAGTTCCGAGCACGGTGCCGCGGGAATCGCGTACCGGCTGGCTCCAGCAGGAGTGCAGGCCGTGGCTGAGGACGAAATCGCGGGCCGAGGCAAAGCGGTAGTCGGTCCCGATGTCCTCGACGATGGTGGTCTCGTTGCGGTAGGCAGCCGAGCCGCAGGCGCCCACGTCCGGTCCGATCTCCAGGCCATTGGCCGCCTGCAGATACGCCAGGGGCAGGCTCGGACCGGAGGCCATCAAGAGGCGCCGGCGGTGCTCCTCATCGAGCAGCATCACCGTGCACAGGGATTCAGGGGAGATGCGCTCGATGGCCTGAGTGAGGGTGTTCAGTACTTCACTGAGCGGTGCCCCGCTGGCCACGAGCTCCAGCATCCGCCGCTCCACCTCGATGATGAGCGAGGAGCTGGCCAGATCCTCGCTGTCGCGAGTTGCCTTGGCCAGGTTACGGTAAGTCTTGAGCCAGCCAGCCGCGGCCACAACCACGGCGGCGAGCAACACAATTGCGAGCAGTTCGAGCCACATCGAAGCGTCAGCCCCCACAGGCACTGCGTGATTTCATTCGGCCTCGCCGCGGACTTTATTGCATAGCACCATCCGCTCACTGAGGCCCGGGACCCACTTTCCGCAAGCTTACTGGAACCCCCCGCGCAGACTGTGATCGGGGTCTTGCGTCCCGAGATGCTCGTTGCGGGAGGCGTGATGTAGTGCGCCAAGTTGGCACCCCGTTCCGGGAACGCGCCGACTGAAGCAGCGCACGTGACCGTCACGGAAGGTGGAATGATGCGACAGCCCGTTTTGTACGATGTGGCGGTGGGGCGCGATCGAGCGTTAGGTCATGTACAGCTTCGCGTGCGTGTCCCGGAGCGCCTGCTTCTGCACTTTGCCCATCGTGTTGCGCGGCAGCTCGGGGGCGAACAGCACCCGCTTGGGCAACTTGTAGCCCGCCAGGCGATCCCGCAGGCTGCGCAGGATCGTGCCTTCGTCGAGCCCTGCGGCGCCGGCGGCACGTACGATGAGCGCCGTCACTCCCTCGCCAAAATCCGGATGCGGCACTCCAAAGACAGCGCTTTCGTACACTCCCGGCAGCGCATTCAACTCCTGCTCCACTTCCGCCGGATAGACGTTATATCCGCCGGTGATGATGAGGTCCTTCGCGCGACCGACGATGTGCACATACCCGTGCGCATCGATGCGGCCGATATCGCCGGTGACGAAGAACCCGTCCTGACGGAACTCCGCTGCCGTCTTCTGCGGATTGCGCCAATAGCCCTGAAAGACATTCGGGCCACGCACCTCGATCATGCCGGGCACGTCCGGCTCTTGCAGCACCCAGCCGTGCTGGGCATCGGTGATGCGCACCTCGACACCCGGAAGCGGCGCTCCTACGGAGCCCGGCACGCGCAGCTCGTAGCGGTTGGATGCGATCATCGAGGTCTCGGTCATTCCATAACGCTCGAGGATCTCGTGTCCCGTACGCTGTTGGAATTCGCGGTGATGCTCCGCCGACAGGGGCGCGGACCCCGACACGAACAGACGCACATGCCGGGTCGTCTCGCGGGAGAGCCGCGGGTCGCCCATCAAACGTGTGTAGTAGGTTGGAACGCCCATCATCACCGAGGCGCGCGGCAGCATTCGCACCACTTCCTCAGCATCGAACTTGGGGAGGAACAGCATGGAGGCGGCGGCCGCGAGGACCGTATTGGTCGCCACGAACAACCCGTGGATGTGGAATATCGGCAGGGCGTGCAGCAGCACGTCCGAGCTTGTGAAGCGCCACAGCTCGACCAGACTTGCGGCGTTGGAGGCAAGATTGCCGCGTGTCAGCATGGCCGCCTTGGGCTTGCCGGTGGTGCCCGAGGTGTACAGCAGTGCGGCCAGTCGATCCGCGGCGAGCGTGCCCTCGAGTGCGCCCGCTTCAGCCCCCGTGCCGATGCCCGCCAGCAATGTGCCGTCGGCCGCGGTCCCCAGTGTCCGGATCCGCACCTGCTCCCTTTGCGGCACCAGTGCGGCCGTCGCGGCGAAATCCTCCGGCCGGACGACGATCAGGCTCGGCTCAGCGTCGTGAATGAAGTACTCGAGCTCGTGGGCGGTGTAGGCCGTGTTGAGCGGCACGAACACTGCACCCATGCGCAGACAAGCGATGTACAGAGCAATCGCCTCGACCGACTTGTCGACGCGCACGAGCACCCGATCTCCCGCCGACACGCCGCAGCGAGCGAGCACGGCAACCAGCTCCGCCGAGAGCTGGGCCAGCGCGCCATACGTGAAGCGCTGTCCGCGCGAGGTTTCGATGAAAACCCGCTCGGGTCCGATTCGCAGCGCGGCATCCAGCCATGCCGTGGGATCCGATCGGGATGGCGCACGGCTCTCCTCCCTCACCGTGCTAGCTCCAGAATCGTGTCGAGGCGATGCGGGCGCCCTCGGACATCGCTTTGAGCTTCTCCCACACGACTTGCGGATCGACCGCGGCCTGCCCCACCCAGGTGCCGTAGCCGCAGTCGCTGCCGGCAATGACGTTCTCACGCCCCACCAGGTTGGCGTATCGCGAGATACGTTGCGCAATCAGCTCGGGATGCTCGATGAAATTGGCCTTCGATTCGATCACACCCGGAATCAGCACCTTGCCCTCCGGGAGCTTGACCCGCTCGAACACCTGCCACTCGTGGGCGTGGCGGGGATTGGCTGCCTCCAGCGCAATGCCGCTCGGGCGCGCGCGAAACACGATATCGATGATGTCCTCGAGAGGCACGTCGCAATGGTGCGGGCCCTCGTAGTTGCCCCAACAAAGATGCAGGCGGAGCTGTTCAGGGCGAGCCTCGCCCAGAGCGTGGTTCAGCGCCTCCACGTGCATCTGCGCTCGTTTGCGGAATTCCTGCAGATCCAGACTCGCGTACTGGATGTGCCGCCCCATCGCCAGATCCGGGCAATCGATCTGCAGGACGAATCCGGCCTCCAGTAGTGCGGAGTATTCGCTGCGCATCGCCTCCGCTATGGCGTAGAGATACGCCTCCTGAGTGGGGTAGAAATCGTTGCGGAAGAACAGTGACACCACACCCGGCGAAGCCGCGCTGACGAATACGTCCGCCGGATCGGTGCCGGCGACTGCCGCCTTCAGGTTCGCAACGTCCTGGGAAACCGCCGTGGCGTCACGCACCTTGATCGGAGCGTTGCAGGCGGGAGTCTTGCGGCGGGAGCGGCCCGGGTCGTTGAACGCGCGTCGCGCGAGCTCGGGAAACCCAACGAGGTCCTGGTAGACGAACGAGTTGCCCGTCCCCCCGAATCCCTCCAGACGATCCTTGATGTACGTGGCGTAGCTCGGCTTGGACAACTCGCCATCGTTGACGATGTCCACTCCGGCGGCGAGCTGCTTCTGCACGATCTCCGCCACAGCGGTGCGAATCCGGTGGGCGAGCGCGCCCGAATCGACGGGCACACCCTCTTCCTTCGCGAACATCATGTCCACCAGGTCAGGTGGCCGCGGCAGGCTGCCCGTGTGGGTGGTAAGAAATCGATCTACGCTGCGTTTCATGGGGCAAGGACACCGTACCGCCCTGGGGTTCCCGATGGTACTGATTTCCGGAAGCGTCCGCAGCGTGGCCAGATCACCGCAGCACTGTAGGTCGCGTAGGATGCGCCCATGAGCAAACCCTCAGCGTCAGATCTCGAGAAAGCGCGCGACGAAGCTTCCCGATGGCTCGGTCGCCTGGGCAGAGGGCTTCGCGATGACGAAGGTGTGCGACTGCGCGAGTGGCTGCAGCAACCGCTCAACCGCAAGACCATTGCTGAATCCGCACGACTGTGGCACGAGCCCGAGGTCATCGCGGTGCTCGGCGAGCTCATCCCCCTGAGCCAGGACCTGCTGGCAGGCAGACCGAAGGCTCCCAAGAGCGGCCCTCTCACGATAGCGCTCATGGCCGTAGCGGCTTCATGCACGGTCTTTGCTGCGGCCCTCGCGCTCGGTGGAAAACCGATGTGGACCTATCTGTTCCATCGCTCGCAAATCGTGCTGCCAACCGTCGGAGGGCAGACCTATGTCACGGCCATCGGGGAGCAGAGAGCGGTCAGTCTCCCCGACAGCAGCACGGCAACGCTGAACACCAGAACCCTGATGACCGTGATGTATGGACCACGCTCGCGCGATGTGAATCTCCGGTACGGAGAGGCGGATTTCCACGTGGCACACGACCCACAGCGGCCCTTCAGCGTGCTCGCCGGGGGACATCGGTTCGAGGTGCAGGGGACGAGCTTCGATGTGCGCGTGCTCACGTCCGATACGGTTCTGCTCACCGTGACGGAAGGAAACGTGAAGGTGCTCTATACCTCACCCCAGTCACCCGACACGCCGGCCTGGGCACGGCTGCATGACAACTACACCTTCGACGACACCACTGTGGGCGAGATGCAAACGGCGCTGCTTGAGCCCGGCTACCTGTTCGCGCGCAAGATCGCAACCACCGATGCCGACGCGAGCCTCGCGTGGGAACACGGGATGATCGTCTTCCGAGACACGCCCCTGCGGGATGTGCTGTCGGAGATGGATCGCTATACCCACACCCAATTTGTATTGGCGGATGACAGATTGCGCGACCTCCGCATCGGCGGGGACTTCCGCACCGGCGACGTCAACGCTCTGCTGCAGTCGCTGAAGAAGGACTTCTCCGTCGACTCGCGGCGCGACTCTCAGGGGCGAGTCGTGCTGAGCTCGCTCGCTGCTTTGCCACTGCCGGCCAGATAACGCAGCGCCTCGGGGACGAAGGAAAGATCGGTCGCCTCACGAACCGCCAGACGCATCTGCGTCTCGAGCACATCTTCGGGCACCGGGTTCTGGTAACCCTCCAGACACCGCGACAGCGCCGAGCCGCCGGCCACATGCTCGGTGCGCGCCACCCTGTAGGCCTTCACGACGAGTGCCTCTGCTGCCCCCGGAGTGAGCATCACCGGCAGTAGCGGCTCGAGGTGCTGCAGGTCCCCGGGTGTGATCGGCAGGTCATAGCGCAGCGCGAGCGCTGCAATCAGGCCGCCGCTCTCCGCTCGCGTGGTCGTGGGCAGAATCGGCACCTTCAGATCGATCCGGCCGGGACGCTTCAGATCCACTTCGATCAGATCCGGGCGCGAGGAGGCGAGCACCCATACGACCTTGCCGCGATTGGAGGTATCGGACATCTCCTGCGCGATCATGGAGTAGAGCCGCCCGGACAACCCGCTGTCACCGGTGCCGGCATCGCGCCGGCCGAGCGTCTGATCCGCCTCGTCGATGAACACAATGCAGCGGCCGAGCGCGCGGATCAGCCGAAAGATCTTCTCGAGGTTTCCCTCGCTGGAGCCCACCCATTTGTCACGAAAATTCTTCAGCTTCAACACCGGGACTGCCGCCTCGCCCGCCAGACACTCGACCAGGAAGGTCTTGCCCGTGCCGATGGGACCGCACAGCAGGTACCCCATGGGCAGGGCGCGCAGATCGTTGGCTCGCCACAGCGTCACATCCTGTCGCAGCCACTTCTTGAGCGCTTCCTGCCCGTGATAGTCATCCAGGGTTCTGCGCGACTCCACGAACTCGACGAGGCCAGGCGCGTCGTGCTCCACCATTTCCTTCTTCAGCACGGAGAAATCCGAGGTTCGCAACACCTGACCCGTGTGCGCACGGACTTTGGTCAACTGCTCGAGCGTGCTCACCGATACCCCCGTCATGGCAGCGGCGAGCACGGGCAGGTCCGTCCCCGCGGGAATCGTCCGGGGAAACTCTTTCTGCAGCAGAGCGAGCGCGGCCTGCAGCTCCAGCGCCGAT
>Ga0126381_100008877_pt1 | contig 11259 bp, 8 predicted proteins | sample PanSoiMetPlot_28_FD_96465 | JGI IMG/M metagenome (GOLD analysis project Ga0126381, IMG submission 96465) | Tropical forest soil microbial communities from Panama - MetaG Plot_28 | ecosystem: Environmental > Terrestrial > Soil > Tropical forest > Bulk soil | place: Panama | collected 2016-02-17 | reverse complement strand
GGTATTCCTGGGTGCGGGCACACTTGGCAGCACCGAGATTCTGCTGCGGTCTCGCGACGACCACGATTTTCCGTTGAACGACCGGCTTGGATCCCAATTCTCCACCAACGGCGACTTTGCCGGCTTCGCGGTCAACACCGCGAATTCCGTCTTCAGCGCTCGCGGACCAATCAATACTTCGCATATTCATGCGAAACTGGATGGTCTCCACGTTGCCATCGAGGACTGCGCGATACCGGCTATGACCGCTCCTATCGCGAGCGCTGCATTACAGGTGCTTGACAACGCCGCCCAGGCTGACTCGTTCATAGGAAAGCTGAAGCTGGCCTTTCAGTTCAAACTGCTTCCGGATCTCGGTAATCTGTTTCCCACGATACCGAACACCAAAGATCCGAACGCCTTTAAGACTGAAGCCGAAATGGTTCAAAATACCTTCTTCTTCAATTCCATGGGTCAGGACGACGCCAGCGGAAAAATTTTCCTCGATCACGATCAGATTCAGGTCGACTGGGACGCAGACAGGCCAATTGCCGATCATCCGGTTTTTCAGAAGATCGAATCATTGCAGAAAGCCATCGCCGAGGCGATGGGCGGCCGCTACGTCTCGTCCCCTCTCTGGAAAGGGCTGGCAAACCGCAAACTGATCTGCGTGCATCCGCTCGGCGGATGCCCCATCGGTCAGGACAACTCGAAAGGCGTCGTGGATGAATTCGGCAGAGTATTTGACGGAAGCAAGCCGCCCGGCTCAACCGATACGCTGCCGGGCCTCTATGTCGTAGACGGCGCGGCTATTCCTGGAGCCCTGGTAGCAAACCCGTCTCTGACCATATCTGCCCAGGCGATAAAGACAGTTACCAAGGCTCTGCCCTGATTGCTGGACTGGATCCGTAACTCGCACCGACAAAGTCTGACATCGCGGCCTACGCTAGACCCGGCTTGGAGTACCTCCTTCAGCCGGGTTTTAAACATTGCTAAACGCTTGCATATTCCCATGACCTAACGCCGCTAAGGGGCCCGACGTTGCCCGCGTGACAGTCGTACTCTCTCGCTATAGAATGCAGGCTCGGAACATTCACCTGGGTAGAACAACTCTAAAGCCCGCCAAAACTACAGTGGACTTGCGTCGAGGCCGGCCTTCATAAGAGGAGCCAATGCGTCAAATCGGTTCCCGAGCTCTTCGCACACCCTGGATTGGCGTTCTGGTATTAAACATCGGAGCGCTTGCTCCCTTTTTGCTGTCTTCTAAGCGCGACCTGCAACACTCCCCCCTGAGTACTATCAATCGGGCCTCCTTCGCTGTTGCATTCGACGCGCGAGGGATCACCAGTATCTCGAATCCTCATGATCCTTTGGGAGCTCAGTTTCTCGCCCAGGGAGCACATCTGGGTGAGCCGATCGTCAGGTACAAGACTGGCGATCGCGACTGGGCCGAGCTCTCAACTCAAGGTCGGAAACTCGATGCGGACCCCGAGAATGGCTCCCTGGTCTATACCGATAGTGACAGCAGCTCTCCCATCAAACTCGTTCAGCGATTCAGAACTGACGACGACAGATTGGATTGGATGATTGAGCTCGAAACGACAACGAATGCCCCGCTTCAAATCGGTGACCTGGCCATTCCGATACCGTGGCGATTTCCAGCGGGCGAAAATCCCGACACCATTTTTGAAAAGAGCTTTACCAAGCACCATTTCATTTCCGGTTACGGATCGTTCATTTACTTTACGCGGCCATCGGGCGCGCCACCCTTTCTGGTGATGACCGCTCGGCCTGGCACAAAGCTCGAGTACTACACATCGGGTGGCCGCGGAAGCTACCGGGCCTTCATCCATTCCGGTCTGACCGGCAACCGTGAAACTCGCGGAACATGGAGGCAGGAGCATACCTACCTGAATCTTGGAGCCGCCGGCTCCGCCAGCAGCAACGTTACCTACGGCTTCCGGTTCCGCTGGGCCGATTCTTACGAACAGATGAGACAGATCCTCTATGAGGAAGGCTTATTCGACATTCGAGTCGTTCCAGGCATGACCGTGCCCCGCGACCTCTCGGCCAAATTCTCGCTGCACACCAAGAGCCGGATCGAATCAATCGAGGCCGAGTTTCCGGCCGAGACTCGGATCGTCGGCCTCGGCGACAGAAAGCCCGGGTACCATCTATACCACGTCACGTTCAATCACCTTGGCGAGAACCGCCTGACGATTCACCATGATGGCGGGCGCCAGACCTATCTCGAGTTTTTTGCGACTGAGCCGCTCGAAACCCTGATTAAGAAACGGGCATGGTTTATCACACACCGCCAGCAGCATCGCGAACCGGCAAAGTGGTACGACGGATTGTTTTCAGTGTACGACATGAAGAACAAGGTCCTCCGCGGACCTGATAACACTGACGGTTTTGATGGCTGGTGGGGATACGTGCTTGCTTGCGATGACCCCGGGCTTTCGAAGGCGCCGTACGTTGCGTCCAAGAACGTCCATTTTCCCGACCCTGAAGAGATCGCCGCCGTCGAGTATTATCTCGATCGATTCGTCTGGGGAAAACTCCAACGCACTGATCGCGAGACGCCTTATCCCTATGGAATCTATGGCGTGCCTAACTGGAAAGTCGCCAGAGACCCCGAACTCAGAAAGCTGCCCGAAAACCGGGACCGAAATCAGGACAAGATGCACATCTGGCGGTCTTACGACTACCCGCATATGATAATGCTCTATTACCACATGTACGAGATTGCCAGGAAATATACGGGTATGACTCACTACCTCGGCTGGGACGGCTACCTAGAACGGGCCTATCAAACGGCACGCGCTTACTTCACCTACCCCTATGAGGTCCTGCCCTGGTACGAGACATACAAGGTCGGCTGCTACAACGAGCTTGTCATCCTCGACCTGATCAGCGCCCTTGAGCGAGAAGGATTCAAAGACAAAGCCGACTGGCTCCGGGCCGAGTGGGAAAAGAAGGTCAAGTATTTTGTTTATGACGACAAATATCCATTCCGTTCCGAGTACGCGATCGACAGAACGGCGTTCGAATCAAGCTACGCTCTGGCCAAATACGGCGCAACGCACGACATGAAGCCGGATACCAATCTATGGTTCGACAAGAACAAGAAGAGGTGGTATTCCCATCCGGCAGTCCGCAGGGAAGACTCGCGCGCCTTTATGGACCGGCAGCTCATGGCCGGTCTTGCAGTGAGGGGATGGCTCGAGACTTCCTATTATCTGCTCGGAGCCGATTTTACTGCTTCGTCTGATACAGGCGCCATGAGTTACATGGCGAACATGGGCGGATGGGGAATCCTTGACTATGCGGTCAATTTTGCACCAGATCCGTATGATTGGATTCAGTTGGGTTATGCCTCGTATCTGAGCTCCTGGTCGCTAATGAATACCGGACCGAAAGAGACCAACTACGGATTCTGGTTTCCTGGCCCGGAGAATGACGGAGCCTCCGGCTGGCAATTCATGACAGCAAAGTTTGGCCGCGCCTGGATTCGCAAGGACATGCCGAGGGGTCCATGGAATTATGACGGCGAGATCGATCTAGGCTACGGCGCCGCTCTCCGCATCGCCACCACCATCTTGAGCGATGACCCGCTGTTCGGCTGGTTCGTCTACGGGGGAACACTGGATGCGACCGGAAAACAACTGTCGATCGTTCCGCGCGACGGTTTGCGGCAGCGCTTCTATGCGGTCTTGCCCGACGCGCGGCTAAAGATCGAACTGGACCGCGACGGCTTCGCCCAGGGACTCCCTCTTGTGACGGACAAAAGCCTGAGCCGGCTCCGCTGGACGCTTGAAAACCGAACCGGAGACTCTCATTCGGCCACGTTGACTGTCGATATCGCCGGCAAATCCTCCTACGCGCTGTATCAAGAGGGCAAAAAGGTCGGAGATGCGAGAGGCGGTACCGTGTCCAACATCGACTTGAAGATATCAAAAGCGGCGACAGCGTTAGAGTTAGTCAAGCTTTCGAACTGACTCCACGCCGGCTGAGCTCGACAAAGGCTGGCCACAGTACCGGGGTTCCCGGGAAGCATCGCCCCTCCAATGCAGCTATGGCGTAATCGTCAGGCCGGAGAAGTGAGCGATTGTTCCCGTTCCCACCCACAGGGCGATCGCACCAGATTCTGCCGCTTGTTTGAGATCATTGACGACGAGCACCGGTTGTTCCGTGCTATTCACGTACAGCCGCGCTCGTGACCCCGCGACCTGAATCTTTATTCGAGTCCATTGGCCAGCCACCAGATCCACATATGACTCATACTTGCCTGGCGTTTCTGATCGCAGCTTGTTCCACGGGAAGCCTGGCACCGAAATGTATTGGACAGAATGGTTTCGTTGAAGCTGGTCCTCCGATCGCCCGTTCTTGGGACGAAGATAAAAGCACTCGAAATGGGACTTGTCTCCGGCAACGCGGAACGCAATCCCGACAAACCCACGCAAGTCCGGACGCGCATCGGGTGCGGTGTCGCCGCTCAGATTGACTTCGATTGTGCCATCCTGAAAGGAGGTCCCCGGAACTATTGCCATCCTGCCCGCGTCATCGAGACCATCCGGCCCGGCATCTATAATGCGGACCGCCGCGCGCCCGAGGTAAGTGACCTGCTCCGCTTTCACGTTGCGGAGCTCGAGCTTGTCAAGTGCAATCGACCTTGGTCCTTCTCGCACCAGCCCAAACGGCCCGCTCGCTGAACTCAGCGCGAGCGTGGCCAACGCCCATACGATAAGCAAGTTTGATCTTATTGGCATGCCCTCTCCCATCCTTGCCGCCCGGCTGAAATCTAAAGGAAGATCCGCGAAAACTGGTATCTCGACCGAAGCCAATCTCGCAGAGCACCCAAAGATCGTGCCAAAAAATGAGTGACCTGAAATTCTCGCATCTCAGAACTTAGCCAAGAGGCGGGAGACGCGCCATAGGGGTTTGGCCGTTTGTGGGATTTTGAGTGTCCATCGCCGGGCACATTGAACTACACTGCCCTCAGTACCGGAATTCTCGTTCGGGTCCATGACATAGGCTGGCAATGTCACGGCTATTGCTCATATCCTACGCTGCAACGTTCGACCTCCGTCAGAATGTCATTCAATAACCGCGCGGAATCAGATTTTGTTGCTTCTCCCAGATCATCTCGGAAAAACACGTTTCGGGCGCATTCGATCAAATCCTGCACAACTCGCTCATGTCTGTAATAGGCGAGCGCCGCCCAATCGATCTCAGCGTGTCCATAGCCTTGAAAGAAGCAGGCCTGGTCTTGGGGCGCCAACGCTTGTGCTTGCAGCTCCTTGACAAAGATAAAATCTCGCTCTTTAGGGGCGATCATCACATCCTCCCAATCAATCACAAATACCTGGCCGGCACGATCACGCAGCAAATTACCTGGATGCAGATCAGCATGACAGATGACTTGCGGAAACGTCTGCCCCCGTAACTCATCTGCCAGCCTTTCCATGGCGGTTAATGTGCTTTGTATCGCGCGCCGGTGCGCCGTCCAGGAGCCGTAAAGGGCACGCTCAGCCGGGCTTCCAGGTTCGCGTTCCTTGTATTGTGCCTCAAAGGCGGCGATCCAGCGAATGTACTCCGCTGGTTCAAAGGTCTCTTTTCGCAGTGACTGCAACATTTCATAAGGCAGCGCGGCATCGTGAATCTTTTTGCAGGTCTGCCCCGTCGCCCTCCAATGCTCGTCCGTCATACCCGCCCAGCCTGTCATCCCGTCCAGGAACGCGTAGACGGTCACCGTCCAATCTTCGAGCTTAGTCCACAAGGCATCCGTCTTGTTGTAAAGAGGAGCCACCACTGATTCGATCCCGCAATTCGACAGGAAGCGAGGAACAAAACAACTTGGTTCATAAAGCGGCCCAGACTTGACCCTGGCGAAGTATGATCTCCCCTCCTCGCTCACGACGCGATATAAGCCGGCCCTCGTATCAAGCCCAAGAGGAAGAAAGTAAAGTGCAACGCAGACCATTCCGTACCGCTCTTCCAAACACACTTTAAGCTGTTCCTCCGGGATGCTCGGCTTTTCACGCATCGCCGTGGTCACTCCCTCCGTGTCTCGCGCCAATCAAATCGGTTCATTCGAAATAATAATCAAGCGTAATCGTACCCGGAGGCTGATGCCCCGCGGCGAACCCGCCTTCGCCTCTGAGGCCGGCCAGATCGCCGGTTCCTGATCCCGGCACGACGAACCAGTTACCTCTCGCAATTCCATCCCCGCTGCTATACGTCCCGCTTCCCTGTAGCACAAAGCTGCCCGAGCGGTCACCGATTTTGCCGGTTACGCGATCCAGGCTTACAAAGCTCGCCGAGCCGTCAGCAGCATAGACCATTAATGACGAAGAGATACGTTCTCCGTCGATCACGCCCTGGTGCGTATATGTGACGTTCGCCCGAGTGAGCTTGGGCTGCCCGTCTACTTCGTCGTATGGGCTTTCGTCCCAGCTTTTCACCTCGAAATTGCCTGTACCATGGGTGACCGGCCTCGCCGTTTCATGTTCGCTCATGTTTTGTTCTCCTGTGGCTATCGCTGCGCCTCATGGCGATAAATGAAAACGGCTTCCGCCAAGCCAGCGATTCGTGCCAACTCTAACCAATACCCTCATCAGTGTATTGTAAAAACGCGACACGTGCGAACCCGCTGGTATACAATCAATCGCTTTGGTACTGCGAAGGGGCCGCCCGGGAAACCTGTAGGGGCAGCCGCAGCTCTTGTTCATGAAAAACGCGGGTGTAGAGCGAATGGCGAGGATCAAGTCCGACAAGCCAAAAGGGGTGTTGAAGCCTCCACCGGGCGGTGAAGGGTCTCATTACGCCCGGTACCATCCCTCGCCCGACCTCGAGTTCTTTGTAGAGCACTACTGGATTGTGCAGTGGAACCTGACCGGACAAGAGCCTCGTTTGCAAGAGACCTTGCCTCATCCTTCGATTCACCTGGTCTTTCAGCGCCACAGTTCTCGAGTGGTCGGCGTCGTTACCGGCAGATTCTCCATTCTGCTGAGTGGCAGGGACGGGGTCTTTGGCATCAAGTTCCTCCCAGGAGCCTTCTATCCATTTCTGAAATCTCCTGTCTCGCGAATCACGAATAAAGTGCTCTGCCTCACCGACGTCTTTGACGTCGATGTTCATACGCTCGAAGATGCGATTATGTCGCAGACGTGCGATTACAAGATGATCGAGCTTGCGGAAGCCTTCCTTCGCGAGCGGCTGCCCGATCGTGATGAAAAAGTGCCCGAGGTCCGCCGGATCGTCGAGCGCATCTTGACCGACCGCGAAATCACATCCGTTGACGACGTTGTCGATCGCACTGGCATGAACAAGCGGGCGCTGCAACGGCTCTTCAGTCGATACGTCGGCGCCAGCCCTAAGTGGGTCATCAAGCGATACCGCCTCCTCGAAGCAGCCGAACAGCTGGCATCGAATCAACCGGCGGACCTTTCAAGGCTCGCTGTGGACCTGGGTTACTTCGACCAGGCGCATTTCATCAAAGACTTCAAGTCCATCGTCGGTAAATCACCCGCGGAATTTGCAAAAAGTACAGCTCTAGAACCTTGACTTGCCGCACGCTCGTGATCATTGCTACCATGGTCCTGGCGCAAGAGGGCGCATCCGGTCCGCGGAAAGGGTAGAAGCCCGCCTCTCATCACTACAAGCCAGCGAATCTTCTTTCGGCCCGATGTGCGGACCCCGGGCCTTTCGACGAAAGGAGTTCGCCTATGGTCACCGATTCAACAGCGCAGCCCCGCCAGCTTCCCGACCGTCCCAACCTCCGCCATCTCAAAGCCCAGGCCAAAGATTTGTTAAGAGCCGGAGAAGCGAAGTCGATAGCTGGCGCGCAATTCAAAATCGCCCGCCTTTACGGGTTCGCCAGTTGGCCACAGCTCAAAGCTCATATCGACCAATTGGAAGAGGTCGGGCAGCTCAAACTTGCAATTGACACGAACGATCTCGGCCGCGTTCAGAGCCTGATGACCCGCAACCCTGAGCTGCACCACGCGCCGCTTGGCTATGGCAAGGACGGCCCTCTGACATGGGTCGCCGAATGCCGCATCCCCTGGGAGCCGCCCGGAAAGGTTAGATTGGCCATGGCCAAATGGATGATCGAGAACGGTTCTGACCTGCATCAGGGCGGCGATGGTCCGTTGGGGCGGGCTGCGCTCGACGGCGATCGCATTCCTATGATGGAGCTGCTGGTGTCCCACGGCGCCGACGTTAATGCCGTGTGGCACGGACATTTTCCGATCATCTTTTCACCTTGCGAAGTGCTCGACCCGGCCGCCCTCCGGTGGCTGCTCGACCACGGGGCCGACCCAAACTGCGGCGACCCGGTGCGCGCACGAATAACCGGGGGCCGAGATCCGGGAACCGCGCTCGACTACGTTATCTCAACGTATTGTCGCTCGCCAGAGCATCTGGCCGCCTGCATTGATACTCTTCTCGAAGCCGGCGGTGTGACCAGGTACGATGTCCCTCCCGTGCTTGAATTGCTTCGCCGCCGTTTCGATCTTCTGGCCTGGCATCTCGCGGCGGACCAGTCGCTGGTGAAAAAGCGGTTTCAAAATCTCGATTTCGGAGCGTCCGGCGGCCGCATGCTTACGCTCAAGGGAGCAACTCTATTGCATGTGGCGGCTGAATATGGCATTCCAGAGGCTGCGGCTCTGCTCCTTCAGCACGGCGCCGAGGTCAACGCCCGGGCGACCGTCGATGAAGCGGGCATCGGCGGCCAGACGCCCATCTTCCACGCAGTGACTCAGGGCATCCAAACCGGACTGAGCTTGGCGCGGCTACTCATCGACCGCGGCGCGGACCTCTCAATTCGTGTGAACCTTCCCGGTCACTATGAGCGGCCCGGTGAGATTGTCGAATGCACTCCACTCGGTTACGCCCTGCGGTTTCCGGGTGGTGAGGGAAGGATGGTGACTCTGCTGCGCGAGCACGCCGCGCCTGAATAGACCCAAAGAGAGGTTGCTCGGCAAATAGCACCTTGCGCGGTCCTCACAGGATGAATCATTTTCACTCTGCTCAGCGCCCGCGCGATGGTAAACTGCGCGTTAGGCTCAACGGCACTTAACTATGACACGGAGGAAAGAATGAACCTCGAGAGGCTCGCGTTCGTGCCAGTACTGATCGCTCTACTCTGCACCGCGACGGCCATCGCGCAAGAGCAGCACGAGCATCAAGATGAGGATAATGCACCTGAAATCGGCCGCGTCAGTTTCGCCGTCTCTTGCAGCCCAAAAGCCCGCCAGCGCTTCAATCGCGCCATCGCCTGGCTGCACTCGTTTGAGTATGACCGGGCACAGCAGGAATTCGCCGGTGTAGCCGAGACCGATCCTGGCTGCGCTATGGCTTGTTGGGGCGTCGCGATGAGCTACTACCACCCGCTGTGGGCGCCGCCCGGTCCAGACGAGCTGAAAAAGGGTGCCGCTGCCGCCGGCAAGGCTCGGTCGATAGGCGGGAGGACTCGCCGCGAACGTGACTACATCACAGCCATCTCGGTCTTTTACCAGGACTATGAAACGGTCGACTACCGTTCGCGCGCCCTCGCTTACGAGCAGGCAATGGAACGTCTCTACCATCGGTATCCCGCTGACAAAGAAGCCGCCGTCTTTTATGCGCTGAGCCTCAACGCCACAGCGCTGGCGACGGTCCCAGCAGATAAGACTTATGCGAAACAAAAGAAAGCAGCGGCGATTCTGAACGCGGTCCTGCGCGAGCAACCTCGTCATCCCGGTGTCGCTCATTACCTGATCCACAGTTACGACTACCCACAGCTCGCAAACCTCGCCCTAGAAGCAGCCCGCAGCTATGCCGGCATTGCTCCCGACTCAGCGCACGCGCTGCACATGCCGTCCCATATATTCACTCGGCTCGGACTCTGGCAGGAATCAATCAAGTCGAACCTGGCTTCTGAAGCCTCAGCCAAACGCCACGCGGCCGAAGCCCACATGACCGGTTCCTGGGACGAACAGCTACACGCAATGGACTATCTGATGTACGCCTATCTCCAGGGTTGCCAGGACGCGAAGGCCAGGGGCGTACTTGACGAGTTAAACACCATAACTAAAACAGAACCCCAGGACTTCAAGGTCGCCTACGCCTTTGCCGCGGTCCCGGCCAGATACGCGCTGGAGCGCCGCGATTGGCCGGCAGCCACTCATCTTGAGCTACGGCCAGCTGACTTCCCTTGGCAGGCATTCCCCTATGGCGCGGCCATCACTTATTTCGCGCGAGCCTTAGGCGCCGCTCGGTCTGGTGACACTGCCACGGCGCGAGAGAATATCGACAAGCTCACCAGCGTTAAGAAAGCGCTGGTCGGCTCCAAAGACAACTACGACTGGTCGACTCAGGTCGAGGTCCAGCGGCTCTCGGCCTCAGCCTGGCTGGCCCATGCAGAAGGAAGCGCGGCCGAAGCTCTGCGCCTGGCGCGCGCTGCTGCCGATCTGGAGGACTCAACCGAAAAGAACCCTGTGACACCGGGCCCGGTGCTCCCCGCCCGCGAACTACTGGGCGAACTGCTGCTCGAAGCCGGCCAACCCGTCGAAGCACTGAAAGCATTCGAAACTTCGCTCTCGAATTCCCCCAACCGATTCAACGGCGCCTACGGCGCTGCCCGCGCCGCCGAGCTTTCTCAAAATCAAGACAAGACAGTTAAGTATTATCGGGAGCTGAAAAGCCTCTGCACGTTCTCTGATACCACCAGGCCCGCGCTTGAAAAAGCGAAAGCCTATCTCAGCGCTAGGCCTTAATTCGATCTCGCACGGCACTTAGTCCTCCAGGTCCGTAGGACCTCGATGTTTGTAGTCGATCATGGCGAAGCTGGCGCCGCCCGCAAAAATGAAAAGCCCTGTACGGGCGGCTCTCCGTGGCCGCCCCTGCCCGGCATCCCAAGAATTCCTTTCTCAGGAGACCTCGGGTAGCGACATTGACCTAGCCCCGTAGGGGCTGCACCCTCGGCCTGCGTCACGCTCAACGTGCGTATGTGGAGGCTCCTGGCGGTCACCGGAATAGAAGAAGAGTCTATAATGCCCGATGCGCAAACAAGTCGGAATCACGAAACCAAAACAGAATTAGGGGCGTCTGAACTGTTCAGACGCCCCTGAAGACTTCTTTTAATCTAGCTGCGCTGGGACATTAATCACCAAATGCCGGAGGAGGCGTGTTCCCCGCCCCGCTGCCTGGCTTGGCCACGTTCAACTGAACAAGCTTTTGGTCGGGGGTCACAGGTTCATTCAGGATGACCTGCTTATACAGCCGCGCCATCCG
>Ga0126381_100008875_pt1 | contig 11260 bp, 13 predicted proteins | sample PanSoiMetPlot_28_FD_96465 | JGI IMG/M metagenome (GOLD analysis project Ga0126381, IMG submission 96465) | Tropical forest soil microbial communities from Panama - MetaG Plot_28 | ecosystem: Environmental > Terrestrial > Soil > Tropical forest > Bulk soil | place: Panama | collected 2016-02-17 | reverse complement strand
CCTCGCTGCTACTCGGAAAAAAACACGAGTCTCTGGCTTCATCCATGTCAGACCCCAATGTTCTCAATCACATGCGATGGCCATGAAGTTGCAGTAATACATGTGCGATTAGCAGGAATTACATAGGAGGTTCAGTAATTCGTGGGCAACCTGAAGAACAAGACGGTAGGAAGAAAGCAGCCCCGTTCACCTGCCTCGAACGATGTCCTGGCCAGTGGCGAAAACGCCAGGCATTCAGGGCTCTACAACATCGAACACGACTCTGACGTGATTGAACAGGAGATCTTCATTCGTAAAGGAACTATGTTGCCTTTCTGCCAGGACTGCGGCAATCCAATCAAATACAGGCTCATCCAAAAGATGGAGTACATCGCGGAAGACCCGGACTTCAGCTGAAATTCAGTTAGGCCGTCGGGGCAACTCCCCGCGTGACCCGCGATTCTCAAAAGCAGCGCCCCTCGTCTCTTAACCCAGGTGTGTCATCCAAGCGATGCACTGAATTTTTCTGCCCATTCAAGCCGATGAAAGCGCCACAAATGAAAGCGAAAAAGTTCAAGCCCGGCGGGACCGTTCCCACAGACGGAATTTATCGGGTCTTTCACGATTCACACCGCCTGATGCATGAGAGCGCTCTGCTCGCAGGAGACCTTTTTCCCAAATGCAAGAAATGTAAAATGGAGGTGCGCTTCCAGCTCTTTCGCCCAATTCATGGACGCAGGGTTTTGCCATTTCGCTCATCATTAATTCTGGAAGAGTTTGAGGAACCAAAACCCGGTTTCCGCATGATTCGCTAATCAGATTCTCTGTGCCTCCCGGAACCTATTGAGCACTACTGTTTTCCAGTCGGCCTGGGATGGACCTTCAAGGTGATCGGTGCGGCGCTGACTGCAGCCACATAGCGATTGGCCAGCTTCCAGGAATCGCCGCTCTTCTTCCAGACATCCACGACGAAGGCTTCGCCGTTGAGATTTTTTGTCTTGAACGTCGCCTGCAAAAGACGATCGTATTTCACCACCGCGACATCGCCCAGATCGGCCACTGACATCTGTCGAACTATGAACGATTTCAAGCTGAAGTCTGCGGCCATGACAGAGTCAATCCAATCGTCGCCGGCCAGTGGGTCAGCATCCGGCATCTCGATCTGAAAATCGTCAGTCAATACCGCGGTGAGCGCTGCTTTGTCCTTTTTCTGCACCGCCAGCAGCACCTGCTTTTCCAATCCCGTAAACAACGTGACTTGCCTGGTGGCGGTAATGATTGTCGGGGTCAGCTTGGGTTTAACCGGCTCCTGGGCAATAGCAGTACTGCTGATTCCAGGTAAAGTGAATAGCAAAAGAGCGAGCCACCGATTTGGCATGGGGTGACGATCTCCTTCAGAAATAACGCACACAAGAATTTTCCATTGTGCCGTCAAAACTTAGTTTGTTTCAACTTGAAACCAGAAAAAGGCCGTCCGCAACGGACGGCCCTTTTGAAAATGTGTGATGTTCAGAAGAACGGGCCAGCGAGAGTCTGGTCGCAGCCGCCGCCGCGGCTGTTTTCCCAATTCATCTGGATGAGCCAGTGAAGGCTGCCCAGAGTCTGATTGAATTGCGAACCATTGCCTGCAGTGGATGTGGGACCGAAGCGGAAGTTGCACTTATCCGCATTTTCCTGTCCGGAGTTGTCGAACCAGGCATTCAGATCAGGATCGGAGATGGCCTCTTCGGTTTCATGTCCAATCACGTTGGCCATGCCGTCCGCGCCACTGTCGTTGTTCGGTGTTGTGGTCTGCGCTTCGCAACCCCTGGGGCACTGGTCCACGTTGCCGATGAATGCCCACTTAATATCGGCTCCATTCAGGGTTTGGCGAGTGTGGAATCCGCAGAACGAACGGCAGAATCCGTTCTCTTTGACGTTGGAAGAGGTCAGAAACAGATAGACGCCATTAGGATCGGTGGGCAGATCTCCCGCTGCAAGGTGACTGGAAATGGCCGCTGAGATTTTGCTGTTCCTGAGCCTGGTACCCTGCGAACCGGTATCGAAAATTTGTTTTACCAATTGCAGATTGCCGCTCACGTTGCCGGTACTGTCGCCGTAAGTGGAATTGATCCTCTCGTAGCCCGAGTTGCCAAGGGCATTCACGCCCAGCAGCGTATCGATCAGGTTGACAGTGGTTGAGCTGTCAGAGGGCTGGGGGCCGTTGGTCCAGTTGCCGTACCAGATGATGTAGATTGGCACCGGATTACCTTTCAACACCGGGCCTCCGTTGTAATTGATGCCGTTGCCCGTGACCACAACGTGTCCGGCGGGGCGCGCAACCTCAATGCCTTCACCAGCGCCATTCGGAACTTTCATGGTGGGCTGATCGCTATCGTCACGCATTTTCTGCGCAGCCAGGAAATTGACTGCCAAAATTAGAAACAGGAAAGTAAGCGCTAGTCTCGCTTTACCGATGGAAGTTGTCATTGTCCGTAACCTCGCCAGGGGGATTTTGCTTACGCTATCTGGGAAAACTGCCGCTATCAATGGAGGAAGGCCTCGCATAAACGTACGCCCGGCCAGTGCCCGGCAGTCTACTATGATGCTGATTGCGATTACAAGGTCGAATGGGCCTTTTCTTCGGGCACAAAAAACCCGTCCGCCGAGCGGACGGGGCAAGAGCTTGGACCGGCGTTCAACTAAGGAAGGTGTTGAGCGCAGAATCCGCCGCCCGCATTCTCCCATTCCTGCTGCATCATGTAATTGTTATTGCCAAAGGTCTGGTTGTACTGTGCACCAGCGGACGTGCCGGCAGCAGAGCAAAGACCATTGGCGTTGCAGGTTGAGGTGGGGCCGAAGTTGAAGTTGCACTTATCGGCATCTTCCTGGCCACTGGCATCAAACCAGGCATTCAGGTCAGGGTCAGTAATGGCTTCTTCTGTCTCGTGCGTGAGCACATTGATGATGCCATCAGCCCCGCCCACGCCTACGGCCGGGCTGTTGGGACCGGTGCTCTGGATTTCGCAGCCGGAGGGACAGCGGTCCGAATTGCCGACGAATGCCCACTTGATGTCAGTTCCGTTCAACGTCTGCGCCGTATGGAAGCCGCAGAATTGTGTGCAGAAGCCGCGTTCACTGACGTCAGAAGAAGTTATGACCACATATACGCCATTGGCATCTGTAGGCAAACCATTGCTAAAGGAGCGGGTGACAATGGCCGAAAGCTTATTGTTACTCAGCCTCGTTCCCTGCGATCCGGTATCAAAGATCGCGCCGCCCAGGTTGAGATTACCGCTGACATCGCCAGTGGTATCGCCGTAGGTGGTGTTGATGTGTTCGTATGGAGTGTTGCCTGCCGTGTTCACCCAATGTTCAACCAGGTTCACCGTTGCCATGGTGTTGGAACCGGAACCGTTCCAGTTGCCGTACCAGATAAGGTAAATGGGGACTGGATTGCCTTTCAGAACCGGTCCGCCGTGGTAATTGATGCCGTTGCCCGTAACCACGGTCTGGCCGGTGGGTTTCGCGCGTTCAATTGTTTCCGGCAACGCCTCCGGATTGTGGCCTGTCGCCCTCTGATCGGCCGTCTGGCCGGGATTGTCGACATGCTGTTTTAATACTTCCTGCGCAGCCAGAAAATTGACCGCCAGGATTAGAAAAAGAAAAACACATAGGGTCTTACCCAGGGGAAGTTTCATTTTCTTTTTGAACCTCACTGGAAGAGATTTGCTTGCTTTGTGGCGTCCGGTAGTGATGCTGTTCGGGCGCAAGCGGAATGCTACCCGACTCTGGTTTTCATTTTGAAAATTTTTTTGTTGTGTTCCGAAAACCGGAATTGGTCTCCGCGCTATTTGTCTGGATTCAGGCTGCCCAGGAGGCGACTGATATTGTGCGCGGCGGTTTCAATCTCCTCACATCGCTTCTTCAATCCCACGTCTTCAGTTTCCGAAGCCAGCAGTGCCGCTTTTCCGATCACGATGGTGAGTTGATTATTGATGGTATGCAGAATTTGCTTGGCAGACACGGTGGCTCCCAACCCGTTCCTTTTTGTCCTGTTTTGTGACGACCTTGGATTTTGACAGTCGCATTCTGCAACGAACAACTGGCGCCGCAGCACATTTTTTATTTTTGTTCCAAAAACGAAAAAGCGGATTTATGCGCTGCTGGGGCACTGCGGAGCAAGTACGAAAGTAACGTGCTTTTTCGGGGCAGCTCAGATGACTTTTCCGTTGGAAGTCATCTGTTTACGATCCGCAATAGTAGCTTATCGCCATTCATATCAATGACTTACGCCCGTTTTGAGGGTTTGATCGAAGGGAGAGTCCAAAAATATTTTGCGGCCAGACTTGCGTTTCTTAAACTACTTTCGCGTTGAGGACATAGATAATCTTGCTTTAGTGCCGGAATTGAGGTTTAATTGTGCCACTTTTAAGCAGAAAGGCTGTCAGCGGAAACCCCCACCCCGCAGAGGGCAGCAAGTCAGCTCAGGTATATCTCATTTTTTAAGGTGCAATATGAATCCCAGTTTCAAAAGTGAAAAACTGCTGGATCAGATAGGTTGGAAGCTGCTGCATGAGCTTCAGCTCAATGGCAGGCTTTCCTATGCGGAGCTTGGCCGTCGAGTGGGGCTAACAACACCTGCGGTGGTAGAACGGGTGAAGCGGATGGAAGAAGCCGGAATCATTCTCGGCTACCACGCTGATATTGATCCGATGAAGGTAGGGATGCCGATCACGGCGATCATCCGCATGTCAGTGGTGGGTGATGTCTTTACCAAGATCACGAGCCTGGTCAAAAACCTGCCGGAAGTGGTGGAGTGCCATCGTGGCACCGGCGCCGATTCGTTCATCATGAAGGTTCACGTTCGCTCGGTGGAGCATCTGGAGTCTGTGATTGATCGCCTGACTCCATGCGGCACCACCTCGACTTCCATTGTCTTGTCTTCACCGGTGGAGAAGCGTGAGATCATGCGAACGGAAGAATCCGTGGCGACGCTGGCCGCAGTCCCGCATCGCAGGCACGCCAGTTCCTAGCTATTTGAACCTGGCTCGCTCGTACTGTGCCGGCCACTTGATGTCGTGCCCGAGGACGTAGGCGGCATGAAGCGGCCAATAAGGCTGGCGCAGAAACTGGCGCGCCAGCATCACAGCGTCGGCCTGACCGGTCCTGATGATGTGGTCAGCCTGTACGGGCTCGGTAATCATGCCGACGGCAATGGTGGCGATCTCTGCTTCGCGGCGGATGCGTTCCGCAAATGGAACCTGATATCCAGGTCCGAGCGGAATTTTTATCCCCGGCAGGATTCCCCCGGACGAGCAGTCAATCAGGTCTGCTCCCAGGCCTTTCAGTATTCTGGCCAACGCAACGGCGTCATCGATGCTCCAGCCTCCGTCCACCCAATCCGCACATGAGATGCGGACTGACAACGGATAGCGCTCAGGCCACACTTTGCGGACGGCTGTGATGACGTCAGATAGAATGCGGATGCGATTTTCAAACGAGCCACCATATTGGTCAGTGCGATGATTGCTCAAGGGCGAGAGAAAACTGTGCAGCAGATACCCGTGAGCTGAATGGATTTCCATCAGCTTTGCTCCTGCGACCATCGCCCGTTGGGCGGCTTTGGCGAAAGCATCAACAACTGAGGCAATCTGGGACACGGTCATTGCGTGAGGCGTTTGATAGCCTTCGGCAAAAGGGATGGCGCTGGGAGCATCGATCGGCGTCCAGCCGCCTTCGGCCGGCGAGAGCGGATGGCCTCCCTTCCAGGGCTCACTGGTACTCGCTTTCCTTCCCGCATGCGCCAGTTGAATGCCAGGGACCGAGTTCTGCTGTTCGATGAAAGCAACAATGCGCCGCAAGGGCTCGATGTGTGCATCGCTCCAGATGCCCAGGTCTTTGGGGCTGATCCGGGAATCAGAGGTAACAGCAGTGGCTTCCGCCATGACCAGGGCTGCACGGCCTATTGCGCGGGTCGCCAGATGAACGAAATGCCAGTCGTTGGCGAAGCCATTCTCGCAGGAGTACTGGCACATGGGAGAGACGAATATTCGGTTAGAGAACTCGATATCGCGAAAGCGAAGCGGCTCGAATAAATGGCTCATAACAGGAGCTTTGATTGTAATTTGACACTTTGGGTGCCAGCCCTTCCGGACTATTGAATTCCCCCCAAAAAAGGTACAAAGTATGCCTATGCCGGAACAGCGGCCCAGGCCTAAGGAGCCGATTGAGGACGAGTGGGGAACCACTACGCGCATCGGCTACGAAGATCGTCCTGCCTATCACGCGCCCAGAAAAGCTCCGCCCAAACGCAAAGGGAGTCCGCTGTTGCGTGCCATTGGCGGGCTGCTAACCGTGGGTGGCATTGCCTGGATAACCTATGTTGTTACCTCTACCGAGGGAATCGGTGGCCTTCTGCGTCCGGGGTCGGGCTGGCCTGCCCGGCCTGTCATCCTCTGCGCTGCCGGATTGCTGATCCTGCTGCTCGAGAAACTGATTCGCTAGGTATCTGCGGCCATTGAATTTCCGCCTTATCCCATTGAATATTTGAATCCGTTCAAAATTTCACTTGACGCCTGCCTGTGTTTCCATTATTTTGAACATGTTCAAACAGGAGGTTCCCGATGCACATCATCATCAGCTATCTGATTTACATAGTGATCAGCATCATTCTGACTGTGTGGGTGGCTCGGACTCTGCACAAACGCGGCGCCGCCTTTCTCGTGGATGCATTTCGCGGCAACGCCGAACTGGCAGCCTCAGTCAACCACCTGCTGGTCGTAGGTTTTTACCTCATCAACATCGGCTTTGTCTGCCTGGCCCTGAAAACGGAAGCTGCGGTGGAAGACTGGCGGCAAGCCATTGAACTACTCAGCGCCAAACTCGGCCTGGTAATGCTCACGTTGGGTGGCATGCACTTTTTCAATCTGTACGTCTTCTCGCGCATCCGTCAGCACGGCCTCGTAGGCAGGACCACTCCTGTTGCTCCCGATGCCATCCTGAGGGTGTCGCCTGTACCGCATACCTGAGTGAGGGGGCCGGCAATGCGCTATCTTTACTTGCTGTACGACGAACGATGTGAGCTCTGCTGTCGCCTCAAACAATGGCTGGCCCGGCAGGAAACGTGGCTTGAACTCAGGTTACTTCCCTGCGGGTCAGCCGAATCGTTGCGGATGTTCCCGGGCCTGGAGAAGTTCACGTCTTCTGATGATCTCGTGGCCATCAGTGACCAGGGCGAAGTCTATTTGAACAATCGTGCCTGGATCATGTGCCTGTACGCGCTGGTGGACTACCGCGAATGGGCGTGGCGGTTGGCGCATCCGTTGCTGCTGCCTCTGGCCCGCCAGGCATTTGAAGCAATATCCAGAAATCGCCACACCATTTCACGATGGTTGAAACGCTCCAGCCCTGACAAAATAGCTGATGAGCTGCGCCAGATCCCCATGGCGTCATGTTCGCTGCCGGAAGGAACAATATCGGATTATCTGCGATGACCACAGCCACGAAAATCCGCACCACGCCCCGCGCCCAGGACACGCGCCGCCGCATCTACGATGTCGCTCTGGAGCTTTTTCGCGAAAAAGGATTCGAGCAGACCACCATGCGCGATATCGCTGCGAAAGCGGACGTCGCACTGGGCGCCGCATACTATTACTTTGCTTCCAAAGAAGCCATTGTTCTGGCCTTCTACGATGAAATGCAACAGAGCAGCCACGAAGCGATTCTTGAGGCCATGCGAGGAGAGAGCAAGCTGAAAGAACGCTTGAAGTCCGTGCTGGAAAAACGCCTGGAATTGCTTGCACCCAATCGCAAGTTCTGTGATGCCCTCTTTCGTCACGCGCCAGACAGCAAAGATCCGCTGTCTCCTTTCAGCGCGGAAACGCGGGCCATTCGTGAGGGCGCTATTGAACACCTGCGGGTTGCGGTGGAAGGCAGCGACACGAAGGTTTCGCCTGATCTCAAAATCAAACTGCCCTACCTGTTATGGCTTTATCAGATGGGCGTCATACTGTTCTGGATTTACGACCGCTCTCCACGCCAGGCGCGCACGCGTTTGCTGCTGGACAAGAGCCTTGGGCTGGTTGTGAATCTTATCCGGCTCGCCGGGTTGCCGCTTATGCGTCCATTGCGCAAGACGGTGCTTGAGCTGATTGAAATAGTTTGACGTGGAGCGGGACCAACCAAGGTGTAATCTTTCCTTAAGACATTCATGAAATACAAAGTGATGTTGCCACTGTTTTTACTCTCCTGTACAGCGTTCGGTATCGCTGCGCAAACCGATTCCGATAAAGCCAAAGATCAGATCAATCAGGGCCTTCAGGCCGTAACCAATGCTCGCTACGAGTCAGCAGTTGAACACTTCCGGCAGGCGCGGAAGTTGGATCCGCAATCGCTTACCGCTGCTCAGTATCTGGCTGGCGCCCTGGCTTTAGTCTGTATTCCGGGCGTAGAGACGCCGGAGAATGTAAAGCTGGGTGATGAAGCGATTGACACTTATAAGCAAATACTGGCGATGGACCCGCAAAACGTCAGTGCCTTCAAATGGATTGGCTTTCTTGAATTCAACCTCAGGAGGCTCGAGCAAGCAAAGTCCTATTATCATCAAGCGGCTCAGGCAGCCCCTAATGATTCTGACGCAGTTTATTCGGTTGGAGTACTCGACTGGGTGCAAGCCTACAAACGACGCGCAGCAGAGCGCCAGAAGCACGGGTTGCCAATGAATGACCCTCCGTCGTCAATCACGCAGCCCTTCTGCGCGAAGTTGAGAGCGGACAACCTGCCACTGGTTGAAGACGGCATTCAGATGATGAAAAAGGCCATGGAATCGCGGCCTGATTACGAGGACGCCATGTCTTACCTGAGTCTGCTGTTTCACGAGCGCGCAGAAATCCAATGCAAGAATAAGGCTGCCCGATTGGACGACGAGCGGCAAGCCAATGAATGGGCCGTCAAGGTTTTGGACATAAGAAAGCGGAAAGTTGAAACGTCCAAAGGTACCGAGGAGAGGTCGTCGGAACTGTCGCCCGAATCGCTCCTACTCGAGCCGCCGCCTCCACCACCACCGCCGCCTCCGCCACCGCCTCCACCGCCCAAAAAACCCGTCCGAGTAATTCACTGAACTCTGGAAAATTGCAGGATTCCGATCAAACAACCAACGCGAACCAAAAAACCGCCCGGCCGCACTGCTTGGCACCGGCGACTTACTCAGCGCAGCGAACCAATCCGCATCGAATTGTAAAAAAAGCTGTCAGCCCTCAATTCCAGCTCTCTTGTCAGGCGGCTTCGGCGTCCAATACTATTTCAGATCGAGTAATTTCCTTGATCAACTCTGTCCGTACTCTCGTTTTTCTTGTTGTGGCCCTCGTCCTCACAGGTTGTGGAAGGCAAACCACAAACGCAGCCTCTGGTGGCGGCCCTCAGGGATTCCCTGTGAAAGTCATCACTGCGCAGGCGCAGCTTGTGCCGGAAACCACCGAATACCTGGCCACCCTGAAGTCGCGTAACGCGCCGGCACTGCAGCCCCAGGTGGAAGGGGAGATCACAAAGATCTTTGTTCACTCGGGCGAGAAGGTTGAGGCTGGTACGCCAATCCTCGAAATTGATCCCAAAAAGCAGGAAGCGACGGTCGGCACACAGGAGGCAGCTTACAAATCCAAGCTGGCCACCGAGGAATTTGACCGCGTTGACCTGGAACGCAAGAAAAAACTCTATGCAGCCGGCGTGATCAGCAAGTCGGAGCTGGACGCTTCCCAGACTGCCTACGATGCCGCCAAAGCCGATGCTGAAGCATTGGCCGCCGGCATTCGCGAACAGAAAGAACAACTGCGTTACTACACAGTCAAAGCGCCGATGGCCGGCATTGTCGGCGATATACCGGTACACGTTGGCGACCGTGTAGCCACTACAACCGTGCTTACCACGCTGGATCGTGGTGGTGACATCGAAGCCTATATGTATGTCCCCGCTGAAAAGGCCAGGGCGGTGCGCACGAACATGCCGGTTGAAATCATGGATGATGCGGGAAAATCCCGGCTCAGAACGACAGTATTTTTCGTCTCGCCGCAAGTGGACACTGCCAGCCAGACACTGCTGCTGAAAGCCAAGGTCTCGAATGCCGACCGGAGCTATCGCAATGACCAGACCGTGCACGCGCGCCTGATCTGGTCAGAACGAAAGTTGCCGATGATTCCGATTACCGCAGTCTCGCGGCTCAGCGGAAAGATGTTCGCCTTCGTGGCCGAGACTCAGGGTCAGCAGTCGGTCGCGCGACAACGAGTCATTGAGGTTGGCGACGTGATTGGCAATGACTACGTCGTTCTCAATGGCATTCAGCCCGGCGACAAGGTCATCACCACCGGCGTACAGATGCTTGCAGACGGAATGCCCGTTATTCCGCAAAGCTAGTAGTCGAATGGTTTTGCTAAGTACTAAATACTAACTACTGTGGTTAATTTCTTCATTCGTCGTCCGGTCTTTGCAACCGTTTGCTCGTTGCTGATCATCCTTGCCGGGGCGACGTCAATACCTACGCTGCCGATCGCTGCATTTCCAACGCTGGCGCCTCCGGTAGTTACGGCGAGCGCCTTCTACACCGGCGCAAATGCTCAGGCAGTGGAAAGCAGCGTGACCACGCTACTGGAGCAGGCTATCAACGGAGCTGAAGGCATGCGCTACATGAGTTCGAGCAGCGGCAATGACGGCTCCAGCTCCGTCACGGCCACCTTTGAACTCAATCGCGACCTCGACATCGCGGCGGTGGACGTGCAAAATCGTGCCTCCACCACTTTGGGTCGCCTTCCTGCTGAAGTGCAGACGACAGGAATCGGGATTGGAAAGAACTCCGGTTCATTCGTGTTGGCCGCCGGCTTCTACTCCGACAATGGACAGTATGACGATCTCTTCATCAGCAACTATCTTGACCTCTATGTGCGCGATGACTTGAAGCGCGTCAAGGGTGTCGGCGGCGTCATCATCTTTGGCGAGCGCAAGTATTCAATGCGCCTCTGGCTTGATCCGGTAAAGCTGGCATCGCGCAGCCTGACCGCGGGTGATGTGGTCAACGCGTTGCGCGAAGAAAACATTCAAGTCGCTGCCGGGCAGGTAGGGCAACTACCGGCTTTGCCCGGACAGTCGTACCAGATCAGCGTGCGCGCCGTTGGACGCATGACCGATCCCAAAGAGTTCGAGCGCATGGTGATCAAGCGCATGGCCGACGGCACACTCATCCAATTGCGCGATGTGGGCCGGGCGGAGCTGGGCGCTGAGAGTTACGGCGGAAAAATCCGCTACAACGGAATTG
>Ga0126381_100008874_pt1 | contig 11261 bp, 7 predicted proteins | sample PanSoiMetPlot_28_FD_96465 | JGI IMG/M metagenome (GOLD analysis project Ga0126381, IMG submission 96465) | Tropical forest soil microbial communities from Panama - MetaG Plot_28 | ecosystem: Environmental > Terrestrial > Soil > Tropical forest > Bulk soil | place: Panama | collected 2016-02-17 | reverse complement strand
GCCCCAGTCTCTCATCGGCCAGACCATCTCGCATTACCGCATCATTGAGAAACTCGGCGGTGGCGGGATGGGTGTGGTTTACAAGGTTGAGGACACACGCCTACATCGTTTTGTCGCACTGAAGTTCCTTCCGGACGATGTTGCTAAAGAACCGACGGCACTGGCACGTTTTCAGCGCGAAGCGCAGGCGGCGTCAGCGCTCAACCATCCCAATATCTGCACAATTCACGACATCGGCGAAGAGAGCGGCAAAGCTTTCATTGCGATGGAGTATCTGGAAGGCAAGACCCTAAAGCACACAATTGCAGGTAGGCCCATGGAGCTAGAAGCGTTGCTGGATGTGGCGATTGGCGTGGCCGACGGGCTGAACGCGGCACACTCGAAAGGAATCGTCCATCGGGACATAAAACCGGCAAACATCTTCGTAACCGAGGGTAGACACGCCAAGATTCTCGACTTTGGTCTCGCCAAGGTCAGTCCATCGACGACGGTGAATGGACATGCGGAAACGCTGGCCACCTTAGACATTGACCCGGACCACCTCACGAGTCCGGGCAGCACCTTGGGCACCATCGCTTATATGTCGCCAGAACAGGCGCGGGGTGAAGAACTGGATGCACGAACCGACTTGTTCTCTCTCGGTGTGGTCCTATATGAGATGGCGACGGGTCGGATGGCGTTTCCGGGCAGCACTGCAGCGATAGTGCACGAGGCGATTCTAAATCGAGGGCCGACCCCGCTATCACGAGTGAATCCTGACTTGTCGCCCGAACTAGAACGCATCGCCAATAAGGCACTCGAAAAAGACCGCAAGCTGCGTTACCAGAGCGCTGGCGAAATTCGCACGGATTTGCAACGGTTTAAGCGTGATTCAGATTGGGCTCGGTCACCCATCTCGGCTGCGCAAGTCGAACCGAGGCCTGCCTCAAAATCCACTCGGTCTCGATGGACGGCGGTCACTGCCGCAACAGTAGTCGTCATCGGACTAGGGGTTAGCGGGTGGCTGTTTTTCACCCGCAAAGCCCATGCGCTGACCGACAAAGACACCATCGTTCTAACGGATTTCACAAACACGACCGGCGACGCTGTGTTCGACGGCACGCTCCGGCAAGGGCTGGCGGTGCAGCTCGAGCAGTCGCCTTTCCTCAGCCTTGTTTCAGACCAGCGCATCCGGCAAAACCTGGTGCTCATGGACCAGTCAGCCGATGCGCGGCTCACCCCGACAATCGCTCAGGAGCTCTGCGAGCGTGTCGGCAGCAAGGCCTACATCAGTGGCTCGATTGCCAGCTTGGGAAGCCAGTACGTTCTTGGCCTCAAAGCAGCGAACTGCCGCACCGGGGATTCCCTGGCAGAGGAACAGGTCACAGCGGACGGCAAGGAACTTGTCATGAAAGTCCTCAGCGAGACATCGGCGAACCTGCGCCGCAAGCTCGGCGAATCGCTCAGCACGGTGCAGAAATTCGACACACCGCTAGAGGAGGCCACTACGCGCTCGCTCGAAGCTCTCCAAGCCTATAGCCTGGGACGAAAGACGATGATTGGAAAGAATGATTATGCCGCAGCTGTGCCTCTGTTCCTGCGGGCCATCCACCTTGACCCGAATTTCGCCATGGCTTATGCCTCGCTTGGAGTATGTTATGCATTTTTCGGAGAAACCAATCTGTCGGAAGAGAATACGCAAAAGGCCTACGAGCTGCGGGACCGCACTAGTGAGCGAGAGAAATTCTACATCGAATCTCACTACTATCACTTTTTCACCGGCAACTTGGAAAAAGCACGCCAGGCCTATGACCTCTGGGCCCAGACCTATCCGCGCGATTCTGTGCCGCGGAACAACTCGGGTCTCATCTACGGTAATCTGGGACAACATGACAAGAGCCTTGCAGAACTGCGCGAGGGCATGCGCCTCGACCCGAGCGGCGTGGCTTATGGCAACCTCGTAACCTCCTATATCCAGCTAAATCGCCTGGAGGAGGCCCGAACTACGGCGGAAGAGGCCCAGAAGATAAAGCTCGATTCCCCTACCCTACACTCCTGCCTATATCAGCTTGCTTTCTTGCGGAACGATACGCCAGGGATGGCGAAGGAGGTGGCCTGGTCCCGGGGCAAGCCAGGAGAGGAGGATGTGCTGCTGGCAAATGAGGCCGACACAGCCGCCTATTATGGGCGGATGGCCAAGGCCAGAGACCTTTCGCGCCAGGCGACGGCTTCAGCCAAACAGGCGGAAGAAAAGGAGACCGCAGCAAACTACGAAGCCGATGCAGCACTGCGGGAAGCCCTCTTCGGCAATGCCACGGAGGCCCGGCAGCGTGCCGCTGCAGGGCTCAATCTCTCGTCGGGCCGAGATGCGCAATTTGCAACGGCACTGGCGCTCTCCGTTGCAGGAGATGCTGCTCGAGCGGAGAAACTGGCCGATGAATTGGCCGCGCGCTTCCCAGAAGATACTATTGTCCAGTTCAACTACCTGCCAACTATTCGGGGACAGCTTGCGTTGAGCCGCAACGATTTCTCGAAAGCCGTCGAAGCCCTTCAGGCCGCATCTCCCTACGAGTTAGGTTCATTTGCCCTCACCACTAACTTCAACTTCATCAGCTTCTATCCCGTGTTTGTGCGTGGCGAAGCATACCTGTTCGCGCATCAGGGCAGCGAAGCCGCCGCCGAATTTCAGAAAATCCTCGACCACAATGGGATTGTAGTTAACGAACACATCGGCGCACTGGCGCATCTCCAACTCGCCCGCGCCTACACGGTGGAAGGCAATACCGCCAAGGCTAAGGCTTTGTATCAGGACTTCCTCACCCTCTGGAAAGACGCCGACCCCGACATCCCCATCCTGAAACAAGCCAAGGCGGAGCACGCGAAATTGCAGTGATAGCGGGTCACAGCTTCGTTGACTTGCCTAAGCTCGCAACCTAAGATGCTCGGCAAATGCCAGAATCCCAGTCTCTCATCGGCCAGACCATCTCGCATTACCGCATCATTGAGAAACTCGGCGGTGGCGGGATGGGTGTGGTTTATAAGGCCCAGGACACGCGCCTCGACCGCTTCGTGGCGCTTAAATTCCTGCCCCAGGCAATGGCGCACGACCGGCAGGGTCTGGAGCGTTTCCGCCGTGAAGCCAAGGCGGCGTCGGCACTCAATCACCCGAACATTTGCACGATTTACGATATCGGCGAAGCGGATGGGCATGCCTTTATTGCCATGGAATTTCTAGATGGCGCAACGCTGAAACACATTATCACCAGCCAGCCGATTGAATTGGACCGTCTCCTCAACATCTCCATCCAAGTTGCCGATGCACTGGACGCTGCGCACTCCGAGAAGATCATCCATCGTGACATCAAACCGGCGAACATTTTCGTGACCAAGCGAGGCCACGCCAAGATACTGGACTTTGGTCTCGCGAAAATCTCTCCCGCAAACGTAACCGGAAGCGCAGCGGATAGGATGGCCACCCTGGGATTGGATTCAGAGCAATTAACGAGCCCGGGGACAGCGCTCGGCACAGTAGCATACATGTCGCCGGAGCAGGCGCTCGGCAAAGAGCTGGACGTACGCACAGACCTTTTTTCTTTTGGTGTGGTGCTGTACGAAATGGCCACCGGGAGGCTGCCATTCAAGGGAGATACTTCGGCTGCGATATTCGATGGCATCCTGCACAAGGCACCTACCCAGCCGGTACGCCTGAACAGCGAGGTTCCTGCGGAATTGGAACACATCATCAGCCGGGCGCTGGAGAAGGATCGGGAGTTCCGCTACCAACACGCTTTGGAGTTGCGGGCGGAATTGCAGCGGCTTAAGCGCGACACGGATTCCGGCCGGTCGGCAGTAGTGCCTACGGCTGAGGAGGAAGAAGGAGCAGCAAGTTCTCCGACAGACACAAAGAGGCTATCGAGTGGGAGGCAGAAGACGCCAGTATCATCGAGCCAGGAAGTAGTTAGGGAAAGGTCGCGAGATTTGCCGTGGAGGATTTTAGTTCCCGGCGTGATTGGGGTGGCCACGGTATTCTTATTGGCAGTCGTGATTTTATTAGTCGTGTCTCGTACTCCCCTACCACCGCCGAAAATCATCGCCTCCACTCAGATTAGTTCGGATGGACTAGCTAAGGGTGGCGTGTTTACTGACGGGAGTCGACTCTACTTCGGTGAGTTTTCCCACGACCGCAATGTGATCTCGCAGGTAGCGACCACCGGCGGGCAAACTGCCGCTGTCAACACTCCCTTTGTCAATCCAAACGTGTTGGATGTCGCATCGGACAGGTCGGAGCTTCTTGTCGTGGATTTCCACTTTGGCACCGTTGATACTCCCTTGTGGGTTCTCCCATTGCCGGCTGGCGCACCGCGGCGGATAGAGGCTACGGGCCACGACGGGACTTGGCTGCCCAACGGCAAGCTGCTGTTCGCCAAAGGGTCAGATATATTTCTGGCCGAACATGACGGCAGTAATGCGCAGAAGTTGCTTACTGCCGTGGGTCAACCTTTTCAGATCAGATTGTCGCCGGACGGAACACGGATTCGCTTCCACGTTGTCGATCTGTCGACCAGCGGTTTATCTCTCTGGGAGGCTAAATCTGACGGTAGCAATTTGCACCCTCTGCTGCCTAACTGGAACAACCCACCTTCCGAGTGCTGCGGAAATTGGACAGCTGACGGGAAATATTTCTTGTTCCACAGCACGCGTAACGGCGTAACCAGCATCTGGGCCATGCCGGACCAACGTCCATTCTGGCGGAAGGTGGCACTGGATCCTACACAACTGACAACCGGGCCTTTGAATTTCGGCAATCCGGTGCCCAGCCGGGACGGCAAAAAGTTGTTCGTGACAGGCTCGCAGCCTCGTGCGGAGCTGGTCCGCTATGACATCAAGTCTGGCGGGTTCGTGCCCTTACTCTCCGGCAGCGCAGCCGGGCAGGTGGAGTTCTCCCGCGACGGAAAGTGGGTCACCTATGTCACTTACACGGATCGGACCTTGTGGAGAATCAAACTGGATGGGAGTGAACCCCTGCAACTCAGCTATCCTCCGTTTCAAGCGAACGTACCGCACTGGTCTCCTGATGGCACGCGCATCGCGTTCAGTGGCGCGAAACCGGGGCAGACATCCAGGATTTATGTTGTTTCTGCAGAGGGAGGCCCCGCAGAACAGCTTTCGTTTGGAGAAAATGAGTTGGATCCTACTTGGTCCAGAGACGGCAACACGCTGGCATTTGCTAATCAACCGGGTGTGGGGCACCCAGAGTCAGCAACGATCACGCTTCTCGATTTGAAAAGCCGTCGCCTTACGGAGCTCCCTGGATCGAAAGGACTCTGTTGTCCCCGCTGGTCACCAGATGGCCGTTACATCGTCGCGCTCCCCGACGATAATCAGACGCTGCTTGTCTTCGATATGTCCACACGGAAATGGCGACGAGTTGCCGACAAGTTGGGAACAATCGGCTTCATAACGTGGTCGCCGGACAGCAGGTTTATGGGATTTGATACCCTCCTTACGGAGGACCCCGGATTTTACCGACTGCGAGTTGCTGACTGGCGCATCGAACGACTAATAAGCTTGAAAGACATCCATAGATTTAACGATATTTTCGGTCCATGGAGCGGCACGGCGCCTGATGGCTCGCCCTTACTCGTTCGCGATGTCAGCACCCAGGAAATCTACGCCCTAGATGTGGACTTCCCCTAGCCGACGTCGCGCCTAGACTCAAGGTCGATGGGGGCAAAGGTGTCCATCAATCGAGTGATCGTGCGGTCCAGTGCCTTGTCGGATCGGCGCATCGTTTCGATCCTGTTGATGGAGTGCAGCACCATGCTGTGGTGCCTGCCGCCGAACTCGTGGCCTATCTCCCGGAGCGACGCGCCGGTGAGTTGCCTGGCAATGTACATGGCGATCTGTCGGGGAAGGACGTAGGCACGGCGATGGCTGCGCACCTTGAGGTCTGGGTCGCGCATCTCGCGCATATTATGACTTACACCCTCCGAGCATCGTGCTTGATCCCCTGGCGGTGCCTGCAGCAATCCAGTCAGTCCGGCCAAAATTGGGCACACTCAAAAAGTCCCGCCACGCGGTCGGTTGCGGCGGTTTCAGCCGGAGCGAGCAACCTATAGTTTTCCCATTTTTTCTTTTTTTTCAGGATCACAGCACTGCCGCTGATTGAGGGCGCCGTTTGCAGTGATCCGGGTTATCTGACTCGGTGAATCTTTTTTTCTCGTTGCACCAAAACAACCCCGGACTTAGCATGCGCATTACTTCCGGTCAATCGCTGCGCCTCCGGTTGCTCGACGACACTTGCGGAGGTCAGCACATGTACCGAGCCAAGTCTTAGATGGTTTTGATGTTTGCACTGTTTATATTGCCCACAATTTCCGGCGTACAAGTTCAATGGGTGATGGCAGCTCACGCGGTGAAGAACCGCTTTCAACAAATGACACAGAAATCAGACAAAGGGGGTTACGATGTCGCTATGGTGGTCTTGGAAGGCGCTCCAGCGGCTGTGTAGGACAAAACCATCAAATCGCTGCAGTCTCATCCCGAAATCACGATCACCAAAAACGACGGCAAGACCGGAAGAATCGAGATTCGAAAGGGCAAACAGGTCGCCGGCTTTCAGATATCGCCACTTAGGGAGAAACTCACCCAACTCGTGATTGCTTCTAGCTTCAGTGGGGGGAAACGCCGAGCCCCACTTCGTTGGTCGTCGATGGGGCTGCGTGTTTGCAAGGAAGTAGGCGTGAAGTGTACGGTGGAGCCCAACTAATACAGACCGGAGCCCTGCACTGGATTGCTAGCTTTCTCCGTTTAGCAATTCCGTGCGCTGATAACCCCAGGCAATACCGTTCACTCGCCCAGAACGCGCATTCGGTAAAGCGAATTTCGATTAAGACCCCCTGAACTCAAACGATCCGAATTCCCGCAGAGAGGAACATATGGCAACAGGTGCTTTACAAGTCGCATTTGACCGGTCATTAAGAGATCCTGTCGATTTCTGGGGAGAAGCCGCCGAAGCGGTCCACTGGTACAAGAGGTGGGAAAAGGTACTGGATGACAGCCGCAGGCCGTTTTCTCGATGGTTCGTCGGCGGCGAGGTGAATACGTGCTACAACGCCCTGGACCTCCACGTGGAAGAGGGCCGTGGCGATCAACCCGCATTGATCTACGACAGCCCCGTCACCAAGTCCGTCAAAACATTCACTTATCGCGAATTGCGGGACAAGGTCGCCGGTTTTGCTGGAGGGCTGGCGCGCTTAGGAATCGCCAGAGGCGATCGTGTGATCATTTATATGCCGATGATCCCTGAGGCGGCGGTGGCTATGCTCGCCTGCGCCCGTTTGGGTGCGGTTCATTCAGTAGTGTTCGGTGGCTTTGCTGCAAGTGAACTCGCGGCGCGCATTGACGATGCCGAGCCTAAGGCGGTTATCTCCGCCTCGTGCGGGGTGGAAATAAATCGAATAATTTCCTACAAAGCCCTCCTCGATGAGGCACTCCGAATCGCCAGACACAGACCTCAGAGTTGTGTGGTTTTTCAGCGCGAGATGGAGCGCGCGACACTCGTGGTGGGCCGTGACGTCGACTGGGACGACATCATGGCTGCGGCCATGCCACACGAGTGTGTTCCTGTAGCATCGACGGACCCGCTCTATATTCTGTACACCTCCGGCACCACCGGGCAGCCGAAAGGTGTGGTTCGCGATAATGGTGGCCACCTCGTGGCTTTGAAGTGGACGATGAATAACGTTTATGGTGTGGATCCCGGCGACGCCTATTGGGCGGCCTCCGATGTGGGTTGGGTCGTGGGGCACTCGTACATCATTTACGGGCCGCTTTTTCACGGCAATACGACCATACTCTACGAAGGCAAACCCGTCGGCACCCCTGACGCCGGAGCATTCTGGCGGGTCATTTCTCAGCACAAAGTGAAAGTCATGTTTACGGCGCCTACAGCTTTTCGCGCCATCAAGAAGGATGATCCCACCGGTTCGCTTATTAAGAACTACGATCTCTCGAATTTCAGAGCTCTGTTTTTGGCGGGGGAGCGATGTGATCCAGCTACCTTGCAGTGGGCCGAAAGCCATCTTCAGGTTCCAGTGATCGACCATTGGTGGCAGACGGAAACGGGATGGCCGATCTGTGCCAATTGTCGGGGCATTGAACTGTTAAAGGTGAAGCCTGGCTCGCCTGGCAAACCCGTTCCCGGCATGGACGTGCGCGTCATTGATCCGGAAAATCATGAGAGAAAGCGTGGCGAGATTGGCGCGTTGGCGATCAAATTGCCACTACCGCCGGGAACATTTCTAACCCTATGGAACGCAGATGAACGCTTTGTCTCTTCCTATCACTCAGAATTCCCCGGTTATTACGCGACAGCAGATGCGGGGTTTATGGACGAGGATGGCTACGTGTATGTAATGGCGAGAACCGACGACATAATCAATGTGTCGGGGCACCGTTTATCCACCGGCGCCATGGAGGAAGTTTTGGCTTCGCACCCCGATGTAGCCGAGTGTGCCGTCATCGGGGCGCATGACGAGCTGAAAGGGCAAGTCCCCGTTGGTTTCCTGGTGCTCAAGAGTGGAGTCAACCGCGATCCCAAAGAGATTGCCAACGAGGTCGTACAGATGGTTCGTCAGCGGGTCGGACCCGTGGCGGCGTTCAAGACGGCGCTAATTGTGCGAGCTTTACCCAAGACACGGTCCGGGAAGATTTTGCGTGGAACGATGCAGAAGATTGCCAACGGGCACAACTACCAAGTGCCGGCCACGATTGAAGATTCTGCCGTCTTGATCGGAATCGATGAGATATTACGGAGCGCAGGATATGCAAGAAAGAGGGCGCCCTCGGAAGTGACGATGCCCGGTCTGCCTGGCGATTTATGCGGCGCGGATTAGCGTCGGCGACACGACGATCTCAACAAGTCCGGTGGCCACGTCATAGAAAATGTTCCACACCCGATAATCGTGTTCGACACCCCCAGCACCTTGACCTCACCCTACCTACTACCTAGGGCTGCCCCGTGTAGTTGCCGACAGCCGCCCACGCGAGGCCGTGCCGATGTTTCGAGTTGCGCCGAATGTCGAGATTGCGAAATCAGTGGCTCGGAGCAACTCGCTTTCGGAATTCGGACATAGAAGTCCTTCGATTTTTCCTGATCCTTAACTGTCAAGAAATGAGCCGCGAAGAAGCCCTCTTGTGGAATCGGCGCGTCGGGTAGATTCAGGCCGTGCCTCCCTTGGATCATAGGATACGGATGGAACAGCTTGTGGTTCTAACCGCACATCGGAAACAGTTCCCGGTAAACGGGGTGCAATCGATAGGTCGATGCAACACCATCTAAGAACTGGTCCTTTTCAGGATGTGAGTCAGGTTCAGCCGCTCATCTAACATCACGCGGAGATTGATGGACGCGAGATGGACTTGGGAACAGCGTTGAAAGAAACGATTGCCTGGCCCACCTACACTCGTTTGCAGCACTGTAAGCTCCGGGTGGCACATTCCCCGCATACGGAGGCATTCACAAGTATTGGGTAGCACTCAGCAGCACTCGATCACACCTGAGCAGGCTCGGGTCGAGGAGGCATTCATAAGAACCCTCCAGACGACGCACTTTTCATCCCGACTTCGACAAAAGTTGTGCCAAGATTCCTAACGAGACGTGACAAATCCGGTAGGGGTGCGGGGCGCGAGATTGCGAAGGGCTAGGGGCCCTCGGTTCCGCTACCTACTATGGAGAGCGGCGCGTGAAAATGTAACGGTGAGAGGCAGGAGACGTATTCCGGAGCGCTTCAGAAGCGAATTCGTCACAAAAAACACCGAGCGCGTATTTAACTCGAGGAGGTAAGAACTTATGGCGAACGGACAGCGCGGCCGAATTTCCGCCGAGGAGCGCGAACGTCTCGGCGAGACCGCTTACAAACGCGCTCTGGCGTATCAGTGCCTCGGTACCAGTCCGGACGACGCACGGTGCGTGCCGTTTGTTCGGTCCAGCCTGAAACGCATTGCCCGTATCCTCAACCAGGATCCTCTCGACTTGCTTCAGAGCTCTGACGATCCGGACGCGCGGGCAGTGCATAACGTGCGTTGCAAGCTCCCTCCTAGCTACATGCGCTTGTTACCCCTCGAAGCATTCCTCACCGCAGCCGGGGTCTCGCCGTGGCGCATCTTGGAGATAGTCACGGGCGTGGCCGTGCGACAGGGAGCTCAGGCGTCCGCGATCGTGGCAGCAGTGTGGCACCCAAGAGTTGTGCTGAAGACCGTCGAGCGGGCCCTACAGGACGATGGGGAAACGGAGCGGACGACGCTGTTCAGAGCTGTCGGGTTCCTGCCGAGTCGGAGTTAATCGCATCTCACATTGGAATTCAGACGTTGCTCCTTCGCGAAACTTTGGAACTCACCCCACGACACACACAACAACAAAGACTTAGCAAGTTCCAGTTGTAGTGATACCCGACTGTAACCTGGAACTTTCCCGTGCCAAGGTTCCAGTCGAGTTTCAAACGGCGTGAAACTTACTAAGTCTCGACGCGACAACCAAGTAGAGCGAGTTTTCAGCACAGGTTCCATAGTTTCACCCCGCCGGTGAAGTTTTCCTCCAAAGGCCATCGACGTGTTCCACGAGTCCACCTGACTTTGCACGCTTCAGGATGCGATCCAATGTCGTCCGAGGTACAAGCGAATCAGCAACCTCGTCGAACCGGAACTCCCTCGGAAGCTTGTCCCAATAATCGCGTTGCTTTGGCGTGAACAGGAAACTCGCGGTCGTGCGGTCCGGGGGGCACAATTCAAACCCCGCGTAAACGTCGGGTGCAATTTCGACAGGTTGAATAATCAACGGGTGCATGTCCTCGCCCCGACGGATGCCATTGATAACGCGGGCGTCCTCGGCGAATGCCGTAACCTGCATGCGACGCCGCATGTGGCGCAAAACCTGGGACGTAGAGGCGGCAGCGCCATCGATGGGCGCATCACTTGGCAGGCGGGCTATCGCATCAGTCAAAAGAAAAGGAAGCGCATCGAAGAGTGCTTTGGCTGGCTGAAGACCATTGCGTTGTTGCGCAAAGTGCGGCATCGCGGAACGTTGAAGGTGGATTGGATGTTCGCCTTCGCCTGCGCCGCCTACAACTTGGTGCGCATGCGAAATCTCATGAGCAGTGCAGTTCCGGCGCGGTAAGTTCGGGTGGTGGTGTCTTCGAAGGGAGCGCGACAATCACTCTGACACGTCCGTAGCACGAAAGCAGCTTCCGAAAGGCGATTCTAGATTCACAAATAACTGACGT
>Ga0126381_100008873_pt1 | contig 11261 bp, 11 predicted proteins | sample PanSoiMetPlot_28_FD_96465 | JGI IMG/M metagenome (GOLD analysis project Ga0126381, IMG submission 96465) | Tropical forest soil microbial communities from Panama - MetaG Plot_28 | ecosystem: Environmental > Terrestrial > Soil > Tropical forest > Bulk soil | place: Panama | collected 2016-02-17 | reverse complement strand
GGCGCAATCCTGGCCGGCCGGGACGGCTTCGACGGCGCCATCCGTGACAAGCCGCCGTACGGCGGAGCCTGGCAAGGTCCGATCTTCGTGCTCACCCACCATCCCGAGGATGCCCGCCCGGCCGAAAACGTCACCTTCCTCAGCTGCACCGTCGAGGAGGCGGTGCGCATCGGCCTGGAAGCCGCCCACGGCAAGAACCTCCAGGTCTTCTCGCCACCCATCGCCAAGCAGCTGCTCGCGCTGGGGCTCGTCGACCAGATCGACATTCACGTCGCGCCGGTGCTGCTCGGAGACGGCATCCGGCTCTACGACGCACCGGGCGGCGAACTGGTGCACCTGCTGCGCGACGGTGCCGAACCCACCCTGGCGTTCGACCTCCGCTACTTGCCGGCTGAACCGCGTCGCGCGGAGACCCACCCGAACCGGCTCGCGCAGCACGCTCAACACGGCCGGGTGACACTGTTCGGGAATCACAAGCCAGCCGACACCCTGGTGGGAGTGGAGGCGCTGTCCCCCGGAACCTGATCGAGGTCGAGGCGATCGCCGTTGTCGATGGCTAAGCGCTGCTGGGGCCGGAACATGGTCATGCCCCTGGCGGAGCGACTGCTCGACATGGCACGCAGCACCGGCCTGACGGTGAGCCAGGACCAGGCCATGGTCCAGATTGCCCAGGGTCTCCGCCTCGATGCCGCGGACAACGACAGCAGGGACCTCGGGGTTAATCATGGTCATACTTGCCCTCTCTGTCTTGTCTCGCCGTCCCGAATGCGGCGAAGTGCCCGCCACTTACCCTGTCCACGAACATCGACCGCCTGCTCGGCAGCGGGCCGCCACAGGACTTTCGGATTGGTCGTGTGTTCAGAGGGCGGCGCGCTGCCGGACGAGGAAGTCGCGTTCGATGGCGTTCGTGGCGAGCTCGATGGCCCGGTCGTAGGCGGCTGTTGCCTCCTGGTGGCGCCCCGCGCGCGCGAGCAGGCCGGCGCGGGCGGCGTGGTACGGCTGGTAGTTCTCAAGCGAGGCCGGGTCGATCTCGGCGAGCGCGTCCAGGCCCTTGACCGGCCCGTGGAGTTCGGCGACGGCCACCGACCGGTTGAGCGCAGCGACCGGGTTGGGGCGGAGCGCAGAGAGCTGATCGTAGAGGGTGATGATCTGCGGCCAGTCGGTGGACGCGGCGGAAGGCGCATCGGCGTGCACTGCGGCTATGGCCGCCTGGATCTGGAACGGTCCGGGCTGGTTGCGGCGCAGGCACGCGCGTACCAGTTCGTGGCCTTCACCGATCAGCGTCCGGTCCCATCGGCTGCGATCCTGGTCAGCTAGACGAACCATCGTCCCATCGGCGGAGATGCGTGCGGGGCGGCGGGACTCGGACAGCAGCATCAAGGCGAGCAGTCCGATGGTTTCCGGTTCGTCGGGCATCAGTTCGGCGAGGGTCCGCCCGAGCCGGATTGCTTCGGCCGACAGGCTGGTTCTCGTCAGAGTCTGGCCTGAGGTGGCGGTGTGACCTTCGGTATAGATGAGGTAGATCGCGGCGAGGACGGCGTGCAGCCTGCTCGGGAGCTCTGCGGCTCCAGGTACACGGTAGGTTGCGTGGTTGTCGTGCAGTTTGCGCTTGGCCCGTACGATCCGCTGGGCCATCGTCGCCTCAGGTACCAGGAACGCCGCGGCGATCTCGCCCGTCGAGAGACCGGCGAGGAGCCGCAAGATGAGACCGACCTGGGCATCGGCGGCCAGGGCCGGGTGAGCGCACAGGAACATGAGCCGCAGCTGGTCGTCGGCGACGACGTCGACGAAATCATCGAGCCGGTCAAGTTCCGGGTTGTGGTAAGGATCCATCGTGTCGACCTGCAGCCGGTGAGCGGCGATATGCCTCTCGTCTCGGGTTGATTCGCGTCGCAGCCAGTCGATGGCGCGGTTTCGGGCGGTGGTGGTGATCCAGCCACCCGGGTTGGGCGGCATGCCCGTCTTGGGCCACTGCGCGGCGGCGATGGCGAAGGCCTCCGCCACCGCATCCTCGGCGAGGTTGATGTCGCCGAGGATGCGGATCATGGTGGCGGTGCAGCGGCCGGCTTCGCGCCGGAAGACCTCATCGAGCGAGCCGGTCATCCTTGGGCGGGCCGGACCTCGACGGGTCCTTCGCTGGCTGCGGCCGCTTTGCCGCCCCATTCCAGGGCGGCGTCGAGATCGGGCGCTTCGATGACCCAGAAACCGCCCATTTGTTCCTTGGTTTCGGCATAGGGACCGTCGGTCATCGACACCTGCCCTACGGAGGACCTCACGACCGTGGCCGATGAGGCTGGGTGTAGCCCCGCGGCGAACACCCAGGCGCCTGCCTGCTGAAGCTGGTCGTTGAACGCTCCCACCTGAGCAACACGGCGCTGTGCATCCGGTGCGGAAAAGTCGGTCTCGTAGGTGTCGTCGTGCCAGACGGAGATCAGGTATTGCGGCATTTTGCCTGCTCCTCGTGGTATCGGATTGGGTTGGCTGGTCAGTCAACGGGTCGTGCAAGCACGGGAACAATGATCGCCGCTGCGAGAAGGTGCAGGGCGGCAAGGGCGGCTTTGCTGGCGATCGTGTCCGCGAACGCGGCGGGAATGGCGCAGGACAGCGCGGTGAGCCCGGCAGTGATCTGGACGAAACGCTGGCGTGGGGCGGAGCTGCGCCGGATCAGTACGGCTAGCAGCACTCCGCCGATCACTGCCGCGATGAGGGTGAGCTGTGCGAAAGCTGCCAGCTGGATCTTGCCGTGCGCCGCTAGCGGGATTCCGGCGGTCCGCAGGACAGCCGCACTGGCAGTCGTGGCCGCCGCGGCCAGCACACCGGCCGAGGCGGTGGCCCTCGGCAGCGTCCTGGTCAGCCGGGAGGCAGCGTGCGCGGCGGTGGTGCCGGGGGACGCAGTAACGGTAGACATGGTTGCTCCTCTTAACGACGGCGGCGTCCTGTGTGCCGCTCACCATGTCCACGAAAGGTCACCCGGGATTCGACACCCGCACTCGAGAGAATCTTTGGACCCACGCCAGCCCATGGTGGACCTCCCAAGCCTGCCCGCTTTTACGGCAAGGCGATCAGGGCGAGGGCTCGTAGATTGACACTGCGAAACGTCCTCTTCACCTGACCGCGGAGAGTCCGATGATCGTATGAGTGCGCGCAGGCGCTGCGGGGGCCAGGTGAACTCAAAGCTGAGCGAACAGGATCGCTCCCGTCCCCGGCCACCTACCCATAACCACTCCCGGCCGTGCCGCAGATCCCGGACTCGTCCCCGGCGCCGACGGTCTCGTCGGCCACCACCCCGCCGTCGTCCGCTGTATCGCCGGGCCGTCCAGCCGGCGTACGCCGTCATCGACACGTTCGAAAGCTCCTGGGCGGCGTCCACGACCCTGCAGGCCCGTGAGAACGCCGCCTCGAACGCTGAACAAGGACTGATGTCGGCCTCCAATGACGCGGTCGAACCGGTGTAATCGCAAGACGTAGCCCTGGAACACGACTTCATCATCATTGTCAATGACCTTGCGGACGGGGAGTCCGGCTCCGACGCACTGATGCTGACGAATGCCGACATCACTGTCCTCGAAAAAGACTGCGACGCCGGCTGACGCCGCATCGGGCGGGTAACCAGTCCAGAGCACATGGCCCCGGCCCCGACGGCATCACCCCGCATGATCCGGGCGGCTCGAGGCCGCCAATCAGGCTAGGTCGTCCAGGTGGACCATGCCCACGACCGCGTCGGCAGCCGGTTCTTGACCATGACGCCGACCAGCTCAGCTGACCTCCAGAGCGATCCTGGTCCGTACTCAGATGACGCCGACTGTAGATCATCAGCTCTAAGTAGCCTCTGCGTAAGCTGACCGGGTTAACTGAAGGGCGCGGGCAAGTCGAACATCGGGAAACGACATAACTCTGCAGGCCCTGACAGAGGAATCGCTCGTTCAGCCCTGAACATCCGAGAAGGTACGGCATGCTGTTGCGGTGAGCGCACAAAGCGGAACACACCGAACAGACGGACAGGCACTGACGCTACCGGTTCTCGCCGAGCCGGCCCCGCGGGGACTCGCTCTGGAAACCTGGTTCGTCATGGTGGCATTCCTGGTGCCGGTCATTCTCGGCGCAGTCGACGGGCTAGCCGCCGGGGTAGGAGGTATCGGGACCGTCAGGCGGATTCCGGTGATCGTAACCGGGCACCCACTGCCGAACCTCGTGCTCGCGACGCTCACTTACTTCCAGGTGGGCGGGGTGGTACCCCTGGGCCTGCTCTGCTGAGCCGGACCGGCCAGGGGATGGCCACGCTCGGGCTGACCAAGCCGAGGTGGCGTGCGGACGTATGGCCGGGCCTGGGTATCGCCGCGGCCAGCTACGTTGTGGTGGTGGCGACGGCGATTGTCCTCGCACCGCTGATGACCAGGGACAGAGCGCTTTTCATTTCCCCGGCGATCGGGCACCTGCCGAGGTACTACATCCTCTACGGGGTGGTGGTGGCGGTCGCCGCGGTCACCGAGGAGACTCTCGTCAACGGCTACCTGCTTACCCGCCTGGGCCAGCTCGGCTGGAAGCCGCAGTGGGCATTCGCGCTCAGCCTGACCCTCCGCACCAGTTACCACGTCTATTACGGACTCGGCTTCCTGCTGACCATACCGCTGGGTTACTTCGCCACCAGGTCCTTCCGCAAGCACGGGCGCCTGATGCGGCCCATCGTCGCGCATTTCCTCTATGACGTCGCGGTGTTCACGATCGCCGTGCTCCAGTCCTGAAAGTCATCGCTGGCCCTCGGGACGCCGTCACGGAATAGGCGAAGTTGTGTTGCTTGCCTGCGCGCCTGGGCCAGGTGCACCCGCAACCCAGGCTCGAGCCGGGAGTGCGCGGAGCCTGTCGCAGGTCGGCCGTAGGTGCCTGTTCCTCTGGTCGGCTTCGCTGGCTGCGTGGGACGCTGACGCGCGAGGTCCTGAGAAGTCGGCGAAACCTCGGCTACGTCGGCTACGGACGGGCACGTAGCCTGCGGGTTCAGGTGCGGCCGGTGCCGGTGGTCAGGGGTGCGGGCCAGGCGGTGGGGTCCGCCGGGTGAGATGGTGCGGTGCGGCAGATGATATAACGGCGCGGGGTGATAGCCGTGGGGTGGTGCGCGAGGGCGGCCATGCAGCGGGCGTGTGCCTGTTCCGGGGTGTGGACGGCGTCAGTGGCGGTCAGGTAGGCGACCAGCGGGCGGCCGTCGGCCGAGGCGAAGACGTGGGCTACAGCGGGCGCGATGGCGTCGTCGACCAGGCGTTGCACGTCGGCTATGTCAACCCAGCAGCGGTCGATCAGTATCCGGCCCGGGGTTCCGGCTAGGGGTTCCAGTCCGATGATTCCGGGCATCCGGCTGCCGGGCACGTCGCCGAACGCGGCGGCCACCAGCAGGCGTTCAACGGCCAGCAGCACCGAATCCAGTTCGGCTCGCGGCACCAGGCCGGCGTCGCCGCTCCACACGTCCAACCCCAGGCAGCCATCGACCTGGATGAGGCGGAACTGGATCGGCGTTCCGCTGAATGGCATCGGGCGCCATCGCAGTTCGGTCCGGGCGAGCTCGAGGTCGAACTCCTCGGGCTGGAACCTGACGCCCGCGGTGAGCCCGGACCACGACTCAGCGATGAGGCTGTTGAACACCGGGTCGTAGTTAAAGCGCAGGCCCCGTTCCTGCTCGATCAGTTCGGCCATGGCGTCCCGTTTGACCGTGTCGTACCTGCCGTGCCGGCTCGCCTCCATCACCGTGGTCCAGGTGTGGCTGGCCAGTTCGTCGAAACTTCTCCCGGCGATCTCGACGGTGGCGGTGGAGGCCTGGGCCAGGGCGCCGACGTAGTTCACCAGGTGGCGCTCGAAACGGTTGCTGGAAATCAGCGGGAGCACCAGTTCCGGGTAGCTGGCGCGGCGGGCCACCACGGCGCAGATGGCCGCGAGCACGATGCTGGACCGGCTGATCCGGGTGCGTGCCGCTACCTGCCGCACGGCCATCGCGGCGGCGACCGATGACAGCTCCACCGCCAGCGACTCGCCGCTGGGCCGGGCGCCCGGCAGCGCGTACAGGCAGCGGGGCATCCGCCGCAATTGCTCCCGCAGGTAGTCAAGTACTGCGTCCGCCTTACGTCGCTCGGCAGGTGTCGCCTCCAGTTCGGCTTGGTCCAGTGGCTGGTGACCGGCCGGGTCGGCCTTGCGTCCCGTGGGATCGCCGAGCAGGCCGGCAAAGTTGCGTTTGAGGATCTCGATTGCGTTATGGTCCACGGCCAGGTGCGTGAGCGCGGCGGCGCACGCGATGACCCGGTCGCCCATGCCGGGAGCGATGGCCACCGCCACGCGCAGCGGGCGCCGTCCCGGATCGGGTGATTCGCGCAGCCATGAGACGAGCGCCTCGGCCGCTGCGGGGTGGTCCCGCGGTTCCCATTGTCCTTCGCCGAGCGAGCAGACTTCCAGCGGCTGGACGCCGGCTGCGGCGACCCGCTGGCGCGGCTGCTCGCCGGGCACGTAGCTAGAGCGCAGGGACTCGTGCCGCGCGATCAGTACCGCGACCGCCCCGGCCACGTCATCGACGGACACCACCTTCGGCACCGGGAGTTCGACGTACAGGATCGCGTAGGGGTGGTCGGGGGTCGAGCTCGTCCACGTGTAGACGTCGAGCTGGCCCAAGGTGAGCGGTCCCTCGCCGGTCCGCTCCCCGGTGAACTCGACCGGGATCGACCGCATCGGGGTCAGCCGCACGCGGCGCCGGCGGCGCCGACCGGTTCGGTTCCCGGTGCTCATCGCTGGTCAGCCGAGCAGTTCGCGGAACGCGTCGGCCAGATGCGCCATAGACACCATATTGATGTCGCCCAGTTCTTTTACTTCGAAACGGGTGTCTGGTCACGTCGCGGCGCACCACAGTTCGCCGGTGACCGTGCGTGTGTGCTCGGCAAGCTGGGGCACTGTCCTTGCTGACCCCTGCTGTCGAAGGCAAACATGAGGAGACGGTCGCGGACGGTCTTCCCCCAGACTGCCGGACCCAGCATCAGCGCCTGCCGTTTCGCAGCGCTCCAGGTCGCCCACCGCCCTCGGGCCCTGCCTCTTTTTCGACCGTCAAGCCGTCGGTTGGCTGTGCCCGCCGGGTCCGGGCCAGCCAGCCGTGCAGGTGCTCGCGGTCAGCCAGGGAGACCTTGGGGGGTATCAGTTACGAACCGGCCTCCAGGAATAACCCAGCAGCCTCACGCTAACGCTCAGTGCTCAAAGAACGCAAAGAACGATCGCCGCAGCCAGTCCAGCCGATGCTCAATCGTCCCGTCGGCCGCATTATTCATTCTGATAACGGATTAGAAATTTGGGTTGATCCGGCATAACGGGCAGGCGTAGCGTTAGATTCATTACAGGCGGGTAAGCGCTTACCGAGCTAACTACCGGTTTATTGTGCTATATCGGTAAGCGCTTACCTTTTGAACGGAAGGCAGTCGGCCCGTGATTAGCCTGGGGGGACCGGCGGTGCCGCTCGCGCCGCGATTCGATTCTGTGACGCTGGTCGTTTCCGACGTAGACGACACGCTGGCGCCGCCGTTCCGCGACATCTCGGCCTCGCTCGCACATGTCCTGACGCGTCTGGTAAGCAACGGTACGACCTTGTTCCTTGTTTCGGGGCAGGGCATCGAGAACATCGAACGTCGTGTCGTCCGCGCGTTCCCGCGGCCACTGCGCAGGCGCATCCTCGTGGGGCACTGCCACGGCGCCGAGGTCTTCGGCTACGACCACGCAGGGCGCCGGGTTATCCGGCCGCTGTTCTCGGTGCGGGAGAGCGCCGCGATGGAGGGCGTCTTCCGCAACGTGCTGACGATCGTCGCCGGTGTGCTGAACGATCATGGCATCGCCGCGTCCTCTCCAGGCATCCTGCTCGACGATCGCGGTGTGCAGGTCACGGTGGACTTTTTCGTGCATCCGGCGGCCGATCGGCGCCGAGGGCTGGTCACGACGCTCAACGGTCGGCTAGCCGAGGCGGGCCTGCCGGTCGAGGCCCGTCTGGCCGGCAACCTGGGAATCGACATCGTGGCTCGGGGCGTGGATAAGAGCCTCGCGCTGAGCCGCCTGCTGACTCCCTTGTCCCCCCGGGGAGGGACGACCTACCGGCTGACGATGCCGGACGGCCAGGTCGCCGGGGACTGGGATGGTATCGAGGTCTGGGGGGATCAGTTCTCGCCGCCCGACCTCGACGCCGATCTGCGCATGCTCGCCGCGCTGCCACCGGGTGTCCGCGCCGTCAACTTCGGACCAGCGGTAGGCCTTCCCGGCCTCCGCACCGCGCGGGCGCCCGGCCCCGCCGGAGTGCTCGACTACCTGGCCAGGAGTGAATCAGAGTGAGGGAAGTCCACGTGTCTGCATCGGCGTGGTCGGCCGACCTGGGCGCACTGCGTGCGAGCCTGGCCGCCGCGGCTCCGCACTGCGATTCGATCCACTTCGACATCATGGACAACCATTTCGTGCCGGAGCTTCTCTTCGGCCCCGACATCCTGGCAACCGTCAAGCCTCACGTGCCCGTCCCGTTCCAGGCGCACATGATGATGGAGAACCCGGAACGCTGTGTCACTCGCTATGCACCGGTCGTGGACACATTCCTATTCCATCCGGGAACGTGCTCTGACTGGCCGGCACTCAAGCGGGAAATCCGTGGTCTGGGCCGGATCGTGGGCCTGGCCTTGCTCCTGGGCGAGGACTGGCGCGCCTACCGCGATGATCTCGCCGAAGTAGACGTCGTGCTCGTGATGGGGACAGAGGCCGGGATAAAAGGCGTGGACATTAACTCTGACGTCTATGCCGTCATCAGCGAACTCCGCGAGCACATCGACGTGCACGGTTATGCCTGCCTGATCCAGGCCGACGGGGGGATCCGTCGCCACACGCTTCCGCGGCTGATCGCCGCCGGCGTGGACGCGATAACACCTGGGTCTTTGTTCTTCGGCTCCGATTTCAGCACATTCCGCTCTCGTCTGCGCGAAACCCAGCGAGAGCGGGCCGTCAGTGCTGGCCACGGGGAGACGAGCCCCGCGGCGGCCCACGGCAGACGGACTGAATCCGACGAAAAGGTATGACAATGGGGCTTGCGGACGCTTTCTCCGATTCCACTCCCACGATGCTCGGCATCGGAACGATGAGCGCCGCCTCGGTCCGGGCAGGATTGCGCGCGGCGGCCGAGACCGGCACGCCGGCCGTGTTCATCGCGAGCCGGAACCAGGTCGAAAGCGCGGAACTTGGCGGCGGCTACGCCGAAGGCTGGGACCAGGCCGGGCTGGTCCGCTTCCTGAACGAACAGGTCGGCCGCCGGCGCGGCACAGCCCGATGGTTCGTCGGCCGTGACCATGGCGGTCCCTGGCAGCGAGACGATGAATACCGATCGCGCATACCGTGGCCGTTAGCGCGCGCCCGCGCGCTGCGCTCAGTTCGCGACGACATCGACGCGGGTTTCCACTATCTGCACATCGATGTGGCCAAGGACCCTTTCCTGGGCGATGCCATTCCGGTCGACCTGGGCGTGCAGCGGATCGTGGAGCTGATGCGAGGGGCAGAGAGCCATCGCATCGCTCGCGGCCTTCCCGGTATCGACTACGAGGTGAGTCTCGAAAAGGCGAACGGCCAGGTCACGCCGCCCGCCGAGTTTCAGTTCTTTCTTGAGTCGCTGCTTGCCGAGCTTAGTCACATCGGCCTCCCGATGCCGCTGTTCGCAGTGGCCAATACCGGCACCTGGACAAAGCTGGACCGTAATGTCGGAGAGTTCCAGGAGGCTTCGGCCCGGCATCTGGCCACGATCGCCAGGCGCTATGGCCTGGTATTCAAGGAACACAACGCGGACTACCTGGCCGACGAAGACCTCCGCTCGCACGCACGCTGTGGCATCGGCATGGTGAACGTCGCTCCCGAGTTCGGTCACGCGGAGACAGCCGCGCTCCTCGATCTGGCTGATCTGGAGTCGGTCGGGGTGCCTCTCGTGGCCACCAGCGGTATCGCGGGCAAGCTCACCGAGCTGGTCATGCGGTCAGGCCGGGCCGCCAAGTGGCTTCACGGGGCTTCGGCTGAAGATCAGCTGCTGGCGAAAATCGGGGGCCACTACTTCTTCTCACACCCGGCGATCGCCCAGGCACGGGAGGCGTTGTTCGCGAATATACGGGCCACCGCGCTGCACGCCGATCCTGAGCAGCTGGTTGAGGACCGGATAGTGGCCAGCATACGGCGCTATATTGATATCTTCGTCGACAATGCGATGGCTGTGCCGTCGCGGAAAAGCTGACATGGCCGTCTCTCCCGCCGTGTTCGTCATGCCCTTCTACTCGGCCGGTACCGCTCCCCAGGACGAGGTGCTGCTGCGCCGCGCCGTGGCCAGCGTGCTGCACCAGACCGACGATGATCTGCGACTGGTCATCGTTGACGACGCGTCACCGGATCCGCGTAGCACCGTGTGGCTCAAGGAACTGTCCGCTAGCGATCCCCGCATCCACGTCGTACGGCAGCATGACAATCGAGGCCCAGGCCGCTGCCGGAACATCGGCATCCGATGGGCGGGAAAGCTCGGAGCCGACATCGTGTGCTTCCTCGACTCCGATGACGAGGCCCATCCGAGCCGGGTCGAGGTGGCACGCCGCCTGATCGCCGAGGCCGGGGCCGACGTCGTCTATTCGACGTTCGTTGTCGTCGACGCCGACGGTGCCGAAGTACCTCTCTCGGACCTCGTGCCTGGGGTGCAGACAATATTGTGCGACCTCGACTCCAGGCCACTCAGCGGGAAAGAAATCTGGATCGAGCTCGCGGTGGGCCGCGATAATCTCACCATACCAAGCTCGCTAAGCGTGACCACTCGCCTGGCCCAGGCCGTCCCCTTCCCCGAGGACGTGCACTTCCATGAAGATATGCATACATGGCTGCGCTATTCGGCCTCCGGCGCGGAGATTTTGTTCACCCCCGACACGCCGAGCCGTTATCGGATACTTACCGCCGACAGGGGCAGCAGCTCACGCGAACGGGCTGGCGGAATCGACGCGTTCAACAGGCTGCGCGCGAATGTCATCTCCGGCGGGCTGCGCGAGGCCATAGAAATGGGCGTGCACCGTGGCGTCATCAGCAATACGGACGGCGCGGAGATACTCGCCCGCTATTACCTCAGCGTGGCAGGCATGATACGCCGCGAAGGCAGCGACGCGGTCGCCGCCGAACTCATAGGACGAGCCCGCGACCTGCTCTCTGACCAGGCCTATAACCGGTTCAGAAGGCATTACCAAGTATGACCTGACTTTGATCAG
>Ga0126381_100008872_pt1 | contig 11262 bp, 11 predicted proteins | sample PanSoiMetPlot_28_FD_96465 | JGI IMG/M metagenome (GOLD analysis project Ga0126381, IMG submission 96465) | Tropical forest soil microbial communities from Panama - MetaG Plot_28 | ecosystem: Environmental > Terrestrial > Soil > Tropical forest > Bulk soil | place: Panama | collected 2016-02-17 | reverse complement strand
GCCAGCGCCAGACAGAGGCGTTGATGATCGTCGCTGAAGCCGGCAATGCCATCTTCACCCCAACGATAGGCGCGACTGCGCGCCTGGTCGTGACTGAAGTAATCCCAGGCAGTTCCATTCGGACTATAATCCTCGCGAACCGTTCCCCATTGGCGCTCGCTCAAGTAGGGTCCCCAGAGCCGCCAAGGTGCTCGCCCACTGTTCGCCTCTTCCAGTCTTTGTTGTTCCTTCATAGAGAGAGGTATTAACCACCGGTTTTCCGTTCTGATAGATCCTGATTGCCGTGCTCGAGCAGCAAGATGCTTTCGACAGAGGGAACCAAGTGCTCTGCAAGCGTGCCGCCGTAGGCGCCGCTGTCGATAATAATAATGTCATTGCTCATAAGATTGCATCCATTGTGGTTAGTTTTGTTGAAAAACACCAAGCAATCCCTAAAAGACCGGCTTCGGGTCGCCGCCCACAGATCGGGCATTATTTTATGTCTGAACTGGGGTATTAGACTAAAATAATACATACAACTCAAGGCAATCCGTGCTTCATTAGCACCGCTGCGGTCCTTGACAGCCATATGTTGTGCTGGGGGGATCGCGGGCCAATAGCTGGGCATTTGGTGAAGCAACCGGAGTCATCTAAATCCCGCAATGATCTATCGGCCAGGGCTTACCACCGCCAGCCGCGCCGGATGGAAGGTTTCACTATCAGAAAGTCCGGCAGTTCTTGAATGGAATAGAAGGGCGTCCTTTTTTTCGGTGAGGATTGCACCAGCCTCGTTGAAAGGGCTTTTGGAAAGAGAAGACTCTTTGCGACGTCTGAGCCGGAGAATGGCTAGGACGACCCGAAGCAATCTGTCAAATTGGCGACAAGATCTCAATTGCTCCCCCTCGGATAATTTTCTCTAATAGGACAGCACTGCTTCCAGGATCGGCTCAATGGCTATGCCAGCTCACGCCGACTGGTAAGCGAACGGCGAAAAGAAGCCGTTCTTGTTTGACACCTCCCACCTCCACACGTAATCGCTGAACCTCAGATGCTTGGATTTTGCTACTACGGCCGGAAAGCCCGGAACCGCGGTGAACGGAAGGTTAGCGATGGTCACATCGCTACCATCTTGCCCAGGCAACCCTTCAATTTCTGCATCAGCGATGTTGCCCAGACGCAAACTGCGTCGTTTTCCTTCTGAGCGATATTCGATCGGTGCCGCCTTAATTCCGAGGACTTCATAGATGTGTGACGCAAGGCTCGCTAGATGCCCGCCCGCTTGGCCAGAGAAGATTTGGGTCAATGCATCCTGCTGAGCTTGGTTTCCCCGTTCATCCACGTAGAGCGCGACTGTCCACTGAACCTCCAGCATGTGCCCAGGAGAATAAACCGCAAGCACGGCGTTAAGTCCGTCCAGATCGATTTCTCCGAAGTTGCCGTGATCGATGTGCCAAGCAATCAAAACAGTATGTTCACCGCTAGTGGGCGGGCTTGTAAAGACACACGGACACGCTACTTCGCAGTTACAAGTCTCAAAGTAGGATCCGGCAATTTTCCATGAAGTAGGCATAACGGACTTTAAAGCGATGGAAGTTGTTGGCTACTCAGAACGGCGGCCCAGGATGTATTGCTCGACCGCCTTAGCAAATCCCTCGTCGTCCATGCCGGCCGTCACCCAGGTCGCAGCCCGCTTGACCTCGTCGCTGGCTTGTCCCATGGCGATGGAGTAGCCGCTCTTGTGGAACATCAAAGTGTCATTGGGCATGTCGCCGATGGTACAAATCTCACCGGCCGGGATCTTCAGTAGCTCGCTTAAGGCGGCTACGACGGAACCCTTGTTTGCCTCCGGGTGGGTCACGTCGAGGTAGTAAGGCTGAGAACGTGCCGCTGAAACGCTGGGATGGACATCCCGAGAGGTGTTGGTCTGATTTGTGCGCACGCCCTGCGCAAACTGCCGTTGTATTTCCCGCTCGACGCTCGCCACCAGGGGATAGTCGTCGCTGACCCCAACCACCTTGGCCACCCCACGGGCAAGCGCCACGTCGAAGTTGTCGACCACGATGGGAGGAAACTGGACAGTGCGTTCCTCCTTTTCACGGTGTGGCGCGTTCCAGTTGCGCAGGTACCAGTCCACGCCGGCATAAACCCACACGTCCAGACCAAAGCCGGCAATGGCGTCGATCACGCCTTTGGCGATGCCAGCGTCGAGTGTGCGGGCGGTGAGGACGTCGAACGTGTTGGCGTCAACCATCATTCCGCCGTTGAACGCAGCGATCGGCGCGGATAACTTGACTTTTTCGGCGATCATTTTCATGCCTCGTGGCGGACGGCCGCTTGTGACGGCGAATTTCACTTTGGCGGCCTCTAAGTTTTCGATCGCGCCAGCCGCGCGCTCAGTAATCCGTTTTTGGCTATCAACCAGCGTACCGTCCACGTCGGCCAAAAGCAGAGAGATCTTTTCTTTTTTCAAGTTCATGACTGTACTCCTCCGAAAAAACGCATACAGAATCGGTTTTCGTTTGTGTGCTATCGAGGAAGATAGGGTGACTCTGTCCCCCGATCCCCCTGGGAACTAATTAAGCCGCTTGCGCAGTTCGCCTGACCCGTCCTTGTCCCCGATCCTCGGAACAACGTGGCGCAGTGGCGCGGAACAGCAGCAAGGCCCAACTTCATGGCGAGTGCATCGAAGTCGAGGTTCCCGGCGGGGCTGTCTCGGTATCCTCATGGCTCAAGATGATCCGTTTACCGCGTTTCCGTGTCAGGACGTTCCACCCCCAATCCACAAAGGTCGCGCTCTTTTGTTCGGCTCCGTTGATGAGCAACAGGTGCACTCCCAACCACGCCAACCAGGCTACAGTCCCCGTCATGGTGTTACCGGTGGGTAACTCGACCACGGCAGCGCCGCGGCCCACTTGAGCCATGAATCCTTTATCGAAATACTCGAATGGCTCGACTTGTTTGCCCTCCAGCAGCCGTCTAATAGTCTTGCCAACATGATGTCCGGCCTGCAGGGCGGTAGCACCGAGCGCAGGCAGCAATTTGCCAGTCTTGCCGTCAGTCATGGCAGCTATGTCACCGATAGCGAAGACACCGGGATGGTCCTTTAGTTGTAGGTCAGAACCAACCGGAATGCGGCCGCCATGCACCAGTTCCACACCCAATGAGCTCACAATCGGGTTGGCCAGAAGGCCGGCTGCCCAGATCAGCGTCCGCGTCTTGACTGTCCCAGTCGAGAGCTGAATGCTATCCGGACCGATCTTGCTCACGCCAGTGCCGGTGTGCACTTCTACACCACGTTCCTCCAGCGCTTTTTGGGCGTAGGCTCGGAGTTTAGGCACGAAAGGCGCTAAAAGATACGGCGCGTGCTCGTAAAGGAACACTTTCGCCTTGTCCAGCGGCAGGTTTGGGTAATCCTTCGCAAGCTCGACATGCAGCAGTTCTGACACAGCGCCGGCTATCTCAACACCCGTTGGTCCACCGCCGACAACGCAGAAGGTCAGCGCTCCGTCGTCTACAAGAGCCGGATTTTTGTCAACTGCTTCAAAGGTCTTGAGGATGTGCTCCTTGAGCCGAAGCGCATCATCCATTGTGTAAAGCGGGAACGCATGTTGGTCCGCACCCGGCGTGTTAAAGAAGTTCACTACTGTCCCCAAAGCCAGAATCAGGTAATCGTAATGGAATGGGTCAACACCTTCCGCCATAACTTCCTTCTTGGCCAAATCGACGCCGCTGACCACGGCTTGATGGAAAGCAATGTTTTTTCGGCCGTGCAGCAGCTCCCGGATGGGAAAACCGACTTCCCCGGGCGCCAATTCGTCAGTCGCCACCTGGTAAAGCAGCGGCTGAAAGGTGTGATAGTCGTGCTTGTCGATTATCGTGATTTTGACATCGGCGTCGGATAGACTTTTGAGGGCGCCGATGCCACCGAACCCGGCACCCAGAATCACCACATGAGGCTGATCAGGCATGATTTTCGATTCCTTTCTGCGAGGAAAATTACAGACCGGGGCTGCTATGCATGATGCCGCCGTCGGCAAAGATAGTCGTCGCCGTGATGTAGCTGGCGCCCTCGCAGGCCAGGAATGCGACCACGCTGCCGATTTCCTCCGGCTGAGCCATGCGACCCAGCGGGATGGCGGCGTTGAGTTTCTCCATCAGCGCAGGATCTTTCATCGTCGAAAGATTGATGGGAGTCATCACTGCACCGGGACCGACGCCGACGACGAGGATCTTATGCGGCGCAAGTTCGATCCCTGCTGTGCGCGTAAGCATGCGCATCCCGCCCTTAGACAGGCAGTAGGCGGTATTGCCGGGCATCGGCCAATCCTCGTGCACCGAGGTGATATTTATGATGCGGCCACCGTCGCCCTGCTTGATCATCTGTCTGGCGGCGAGTTGGATACCGAAAAACGCGCTCTTGAGGTTAATGGCGAGGACCTTATCGTATTGTTCTTCTGTCGTATCCAGCACGGAAGTGCGTGTCTCGACGCCGGCATTATTGACCATGATGTCGAGGCGGCTAAAGTTCTTAACCGCGGCGTCGATCAGCCTTTGCAGCTCGGCGACTTTGCTCACGTCCGCCTTCACGCCGATGGCCTGATCCCCTAGGCCCACAACCTGCCTCTCCAAAGCTTCGGTGGCTTCAGGATGGCAGACATAGTCGATTACGATGTTCGCGCCTTGTTTGGCCAGTTCAAGGACGATGGACTGACCAATCCCGCTGTTCCCTCCGGTCACGATAGCGATTTTTCCTTTTAGATTCACGAATGTTTACTCCTCTATCTTTTGATTGTTGGCGGTCATTTGCGAAGACCTCTCGAAGATGCCTGTCGCTCTGAACAATTACTCCGTTAAGTTTGACAACCCGGCCGGGTCGCTCCGCCTTCGAGGTTGGCAATGATATTTCTTCGAGCTATCGAGGTCTGCTTTACATTGATCGACGTAATCGGCGCTTTCTGGATCGCATCGATAGCCAGCGCGCGGATCGTATTGATCGCCAGTTGGCCAGTTTTGTAGCCTGAGATACATTTTTTGTTTTCTATTCCTTTCTTGCGTCAACCGAAGCGACTTTGCCCAAGCGCCGCAGGTGCCGCGGGGCTTGACTGAATTCGGCGGCGAGGAATGTCTGGACAAGATCCCAGGCAACCGCGGGTCCGACGGTTCGTCCGCCCATGCAAAGGATGTTCATGTGGTCATCCTCGACGCCTTGCCTGGCCGAGAAATGATCGTGGATCAGCGCAGCGCGAATCCCCGAAATCTTATTTGCGCAGACAGACGCGCCAACGCCGCTACCACAGATAGCCAGACCGCGATCCACTTTCCCAGCTACCAACGCTTGGCCGAGAGGAATGACGAAATCGGGATAATCGTCGTCGGGAGTCAAGCTGTGAGCACCGAAATCAACGACCTCATGGCCGGCCGCACGAAGTTGTGCAACCAGTTCCTCTTTCAACCCAAATCCGCCGTGATCTGTGGCAATTCCTAAGCGCATATAGTTATCTTTCTTCTCGGGCCAGCTTGGTCGTCGCTGCTTGCAGCCGTTTCATGGCTGCAAACACGCCGTCGTTAGTGCCAAAGATTGCTGATCCGGCTACAAGCACGCTGGCGCCTGCTTCTACTCCCAGCGGGGCCGTCTCCGGGTCAATGCCGCCATCAAGCTCCAATTCACAGCCGGGATTGGTCTGCTCAATCATCTGACGCACGCGCCGGACTTTGGGCAACGCTGTGTGGAGAAAATGCTGGTGCCCGAAGCCAGGGTTGACAGTCATGACCAGCACCAGGTTCACCTCCGGCAGAATTTCCTCCAACACAATAGCGGGGGTTGCCGGATTGATGACCACCCCGACGCGTCTGCCCAGTGCCTTAATGCGCTGGAGTGTTCGGTGCAAATTGTTGTTGCCTTCCCAATGGACGAGAAATGAATCGGAACCGGCCTCTACGAACTCGTCGAGAAAAAAGTCGGGATCTGAAATCATCAGATGTGTCTCCAGCGGAAGATGCGTTATCTGACGCAGCGACTGTACGATGGGAGCGCCGAACGAAATGTTCGGCACAAAGTGTCCATCCATCACATCTACGTGGATGCGGCTGGCTCCGGCCAGCTCTGCCTGAGCGACCTGCTCACCGAGTCGAGCAAAGTTAGCAGCAAGGATAGATGGAGCCAGTTGGACTGCGCCTTCTGCAATTTTCGAGTTATTCTCTTGTGGTTTCAAGAAAGGCGCTTCCATGATGTGTTCGAGGAGTACAACCGATTTAAGACGCTTTCAGCGTTCCCGGCGCTTCCCGGTGCGGACAACATTTTGTTAGTGCGACGCCAGCGCCAGTTGCCCCCGGTGCTGCCGGGCAGGTTAATCGATCTCTTATCATGGTCAACTCAAGTGTTGGACGCTTCAAAGATGCTCTGAATCGTTGCATCCAGCACGGCATTAAACTCCGCATCGGATTGCTGGACCGACAACCCTTCCACCAGCGCCCGCGAGAAGCTCGCCACGACGCCGTGATTCCTGCGGAGGCGGTTGTCGCCTTCTTTCTGCGAATATCCCCCAGACAGCGCAACCACCTTCAGAACCTTCGGATGTCTGACGCAATCGGCATAAAAGTCCTCTTGCTCCGGTAGCGTGATCTTGAGCATGGCCAACTGACCCGCCGGCAGTTTATTCAGCTCTTCAAGAATGGCCGCTTTAAGCAATGTCTCGGCCTTGGCCTTTTCCGGACAGTGAATATCCACTTCCGGCTCGACGATCGGCACAAGCCCCGCCGCGAGAATCTGCGCCGCCACCTCGAACTGCTGGCTGACAACTGCCTTGATGCCGGCAGAGTTGGCCCGGTTGATGACGGAGCGCATTTTGGTTCCGAAGATGCCCTTCGCGACGGCCTTGTTGAGCAGGGCACCCAGCTCCGGTATCGGCTTCATCAAATGGACGCCGTCCTTCTCTTCGGAAAGGCCCTTGTCCACTTTCAGGAAGGGCACAACGCGCTTTACGTTCCAGAGATAGTCCGCGGTCGGCCGTTCCTCGATGTCCCTGTCCATTGTGCCCTCGAACAGGATCGCGCCGAAAATTCGGTCGCCGTTAAAGTTGGGGCTGGTCATGATGCGCTCTCGCATCTGATGCACGAGCGCAAACATCTCCTCCTCGTTGGACCACGCGCTTTCCTTAATTCCGTAAGCACCCAGCGCCTTGGGCGTACTGCCACCGCTTTGGTCCAGCGCGGCAATGAAGCCGGGCTGCGTCTTGATTTTTCGCTGCTGTTGTTCCTTCGTGCTAGGCGTGTTCATAAAGTGTCTCTCATTTTCCGGTGGTTGATTGAGCAGTTGTTGAAGCCTTCAACCCGGCAAAGGCGTCCCGCCTCGCTAGAATCCGGGCAAAACCACCAGCCCAGTTAACTCACAGACGCCCGAATAAAACTTAACTTGTCTACAACATGTTTTGCCTTTCAAGGATTCGAGCTCGACGAGACCGCGAGGTTCAGCCACTCCGTGACTTCATTTTCGCCTTCGTAGGTACCTTTGGGCTAATCCATGGCCCATCGGAGCCGATAAGCCGCTCAGCTTCCTCGGGTCCCCATGTGCCTGGCGCGTATCCATACAGTGGCGTGACGTTGTCGAGGATCGGCTCGACAACGCGCCATTGCGCATCCACGAAGTCCTCGCGCGCGAAAAGCTCGTTGTTCCCCTTGAACGCATCGCCGAGCAGACGCTGGTACGGCGGCATGTCCTCTTCAGCCTGCTCAGTGAGGATCAACTCGACGTCCTTCCCAACCATGGGTTCGCCGGGCACTTTGACGCGCACCCCCAGACCGATGGTTATGTCCGGACTGATGCGCATCCGCAGATGCCCGGAAGCGCTGGGCACGATTTCCCCAAAAACCTCTCGTGGCGGCCTTTTAAACTCTACGATGATCTCGGTCGCAGTTACCGGCAGTTCCTTCCCGGCCCGGATATAGACAGGCACATCGGCCCATCGCCAGGTGTCGATCGTTAGCCTGAGCGCTACGAAGGTCTCGACGGTTGAACGAGGCTTCACGCCCGGCACCTCATGATAGCCGGCGTATTGTCCTCGCACGACGTGCTCGGGATCCAGTGGCCGGACCGCCTTCAACAGACTCACCTTCTGGTCGCGCCTCGCTTCGCAGTCCTCGCCCGTGGGCGGGTTCATGGTGAGGTTGGCCAGCACCTGCAGCATATGGTTCTGAACCACGTCGCGAATAGCGCCAGTTTCATCATAGAACTTTCCGCGATCCAGCACGCCGAAAGCCTCCGCCATCGTAATCTGGATATTGCGCACGTAGCTGCGATTCAAGATAGGCTCAAACATCGGATTGACAAACCTCGTATAGATGATGTTCTGCACCGGTTCCTTGCCAAGATAGTGGTCGATCCGGAAGATGCTCTCCTCGGGAAAGTACTGGTGCAGGACCCGATTTAGTTCGAGCGCGGTCGCCCGGTTGTGACCAAAAGGTTTTTCGATCACCAGAGAGGCATTGGCGGCGCAGCCCGATTTCGCGAGCCCTCCGGCGACGACGGCAAACAGGCTGGGTGGAATCGCCAGGTAATGAAGAGGATGTTTTGCGTCGCCCAACTCCTTGCGGAGTCGAACAAAAGTCGCCTGCTCATTGTAATCGCCATCCACGTAGTGCAGTAGGTTCGCCAGCTTTTGAAACGATTCCGGATCTACTCCGCCATGCTCGTCCAGGCTGGCCTTGGCCCGATTTCTTAGATCATCCAGAGTCCAGGTTGACTTGGCTACACCGACGATCGGGACGTTGATCCCCTCATCGCGAACCAGGCGCAGCAGCGACGGGAAGATCTGCTTATAGGCCAAGTCGCCGCTGGCTCCAAAGAAAACAATAGCATCTGATTCCTGATTGCTCATCTCAATCCCTCCAGACTCGTCGCCGCAGGCTTCTCGACCTGACTGCCGAATTCATCGCGCATGGCCGACATGAGTTGGTTGTAAACAACACACTCAGGGCCCGCTTTGTTGAGGCGTACAACCAAATTCCCGCCACTGCTGATCCGTCCCGATCCGATCATTTCGAGTTGCATAGCTACCTTCCTTTCCTACGATTTATCCGCTTAACAGAGAACGCTTAATTGGTGCGTCTTAGCGTTCCTGCCGAGGTGCGAGCGAAAATTGTCCGCCGGTGAAACAATGACCGCTCCGGCACCTATCTCACAAAGTCTCACGATTGAATCCCAATCCGGAACGCTGCATTGAAGTCCTCGCCAGGCTCGATAACCCGCAACCCTTGACCACTTGTGAGCGCGCTGGTACGCGCAGTCATTGGCTCGAGCGCGACGAAGTCCTTGCCCTTTGGCGCGAAAACCTGCGCATATCTGTAGTTCTCAAGAAACTCCAGTGTAATCCGACGATCGACCCCTGACAGCGAGAACCTTGGACGTTCATCGAGCACAATGAAGCCAGCGTCGAGGTTCAGTTCACCAAGCGAAGTATCAACCCGTTCAAAAGGTTCCTCTTTACCGGTGGGGATTCCGCGGTCGTTGAGTACGAGTTTGCGCATGGCTGGCAGCTCTAGTCGCCACTCGGCGCGCGGGCAGCCGGGAATTCCAAAATATGGATGGAACCCGAAGCTCACCGGCACTGGATCGTCCGCAATAACTGCCGTCTCGATCGTTAAACTGTCCGCACGAAGCGTTGCGGTCATCTCCACCTTGTGGCGGAACGGAAACAGTGCGAGCAATTCCGGACGCGTCCATTCCAGCCGGGCTGTAAGGACGTCGCGCTTCGCCGCGATCACATCCCACGCAAGCAAAGCCCACTTGACGCCGTGAATTGACAGACCGCGTTCGTCGCAATGTAACAGCGGTGACGAGGGATCAAACGTAACGTCCCTCCCGGCGACTCGATAGCGCGAACTCGCTAACCGGTTGGCCCATGGATACAAGAGCGGAATGCCGGCTGTGCTGCCCTTGGCAGCGGCAGCTTCAAGATTCTCCAACCGCCGCAGGAGTTCCTCCCCCCGGTGTCGGAACGAAGCGCCGAGCATGCCTTGACCTGGCAGAAAAATCGCCTCCAACTCGCCCGCGACAAGTCTGTTCCCGACGTCGGTCATGTTCTATTTTCTGCCAAGTAGTTCTTTTACTGTTGCCACGACCCGGTCGGGCTCGAACCCGAATTTCTTTTGCAGTTCCTTTAGCGGGGCCGACGCTCCGAAAGTCCGCATGCCGATAACACGCCCCCCATCACCGACGTACCGTTCCCAGCCAAATGTCGAGGCCTCCTCGATTGCGATGCGCGCTTTCACGTCCGGCGGCAACACGCTGTCCCGGTATTCCTTTGGCTGGTGGTCGAAGATGTCCCATGACGGCATCGAGACCACGCGCGATCGGATACCTTCGGCGACCAGTTCCTCGTGGGCCTGGACGGCCAGGCTGACTTCGCTGCCAGAAGCGATGAGGATCAATTCTGGATTCTTGTCGGGAGAATCGGCCAGGATGTACGCTCCTTTGGCGACTCCAGAGGCTGGCGCATATTTGGTGCGATCCAATGTCGGCAACGGCTGCCGTGACAGGGCGAGTACCGCGGGCTCGTGGCGAAGTTGCATGATGTACCGGTAAGCTTCGACAACTTCGTTGGCGTCGCCGGGGCGGAGCGTGACGAGGCCGGGAATCGCGCGCAACGAAGCAAGCTGCTCCACCGGCTGGTGCGTCGGCCCGTCTTCGCCGTCGCCCATCGCGTCGTGCGTGAAGATGAAGATCGTCGGTAACTCCATCAAGGCCGAGAGCCGAATCGCGGGCCGGGCGTAGTCGCTAAAAATGAAAAATGTCGAGCCATACCCACGGATCTTGGACAACGACAAACCGTTCACAATCGCTCCCATCGCGTGTTCGCGGATACCGTAATGCAGGTTCTTGCCGCCAGGGCTGTCGGCCTGAAAATCGCCGGCTCCCGAGTACGTTAACGTGGTTTTGTTCGACGGTCCGAGATCGGCTGAGCCGCCGAGCAACCACGGAATGTTCTGCGCCAGCACGTTCAGCACCTTGCCGGAAGCCTCGCGTCCGGCCAGTCCCTTCGGGTCGCTAGGGAATGACGGCAGATTACGATCCCAACCGGCCGGGAGTTGGCGGCGCTGCATTTGCTCGATCTCTTCCGCGAGATCCGGGTACTTGTCCCGATACGCCGCGAGGAGCCTCGACCAATCTTGGTGCGCCTTGGCGCCGCGTTGACCGATTCCGGCGGCGAAGTGATCGTACACGCCGTCCGGCACGAGAAACTGTGCGTCTTCCGGCCAGCCGTAGTCGCGCTTGGTGAGTTTGACTTC
>Ga0126381_100008871_pt1 | contig 11262 bp, 8 predicted proteins | sample PanSoiMetPlot_28_FD_96465 | JGI IMG/M metagenome (GOLD analysis project Ga0126381, IMG submission 96465) | Tropical forest soil microbial communities from Panama - MetaG Plot_28 | ecosystem: Environmental > Terrestrial > Soil > Tropical forest > Bulk soil | place: Panama | collected 2016-02-17 | reverse complement strand
GTCGCGACCGGAGTTCTTGTCGCAGGCGGCGACGGTTGAAACAGATCGCTGCGTTGCAGGCGCCACGCGATGCCAACGCCGGCTGCGACGCCGGCTACCACGGCGGCTCGCGTGAGCACTGACTTGAGCAGTCGACGCCGGCGCTCGCGGAGAAAATCGATCGGCGCACGGCGGTCCGCCGCGACCGCCCATGCGAGCCGCATCCCGACGACGCGCTCCGAGAAATCATCCGCGGGTTCCGGCAGATGGTCGGCGTCTATCCCGAACAACGAGTCGAGCGGCTCGACTTCGACGTCGAGCCGTTCCATCAGCGGCAACGCCATATTGCGTAACTCCGGCATGCCGCCGCAAATGCACACCTGGGACACGGCGGTTGGTTGTACGCCGCACTCTCCAAGGAAACTTTCGATCGCATCGCCAAGCCGCCGTGCCGCATCCTCGCGCGAGCGCACTCCCGCCGCGCTTCGAAAGCCCCAGTCCATTTCGCGTGCTGCGAACAGCGCCCCGTCCCGCATCAGCGCAATGGCCGTCGTGGTTTCCTCGAGGGCGACATACGCCTCGGTCACATCGCCGCTCGCCGCCGGAACGGCGTTCCGTCGAAGTTTCGCGAGCGACATCAACGCCAGCGCCGGCGTGACCATCGATCGCACCTTGATGCCGGCAGACGTGAACGTCCGCAGAGCCGCGGCGACGTTATTTGTCCGCGCCAAGGCCACGACCACGGGGCGGGCCGCCGCGTGCTTGGCGCCAATCGGCGCGATATCGGCGAGCATCTGCCGAGTCTCGACGCCCGCCTGCCGCGTCGCGCTCACGGCTTCGCGCCGCATCCGCAGGTAAGACGCCGAGGACACGACCGCTTGCCGGTACTCACCGTGGAGGCCCCAGACGACGACCGCGGCATGGCGTCCGCGGAACGGGGCGAGCGACGCCGCATCGGGAGCGGTCGCTTGTGCGTACGCACGCACGACCGTCGCCGAATCGTCCGTGCCGAGCCGATCGAGCTCGACGATCCGGCACGCCGAACGGGATACTTCAATCCCGAGCCGGGACATTCAGGAAATCCTCGGCTTGCGTCGGCCGGGGTGTTCTGTGAACATGGTTGGCATCCAATCCATGGACGGGTTCGACGCAGTGTTCGGCGAACACGACGCCGGGCGCACACAAACCGATCTTCGGCAAGAGGTCGCTGCCAGGCTCCTCGAACAGGCAGACATCGTCACCGGCGATGCGGTCGCGATTTTCCCACAGAGCGGCGTCGACGATCTCGGCGTCGATTACTGCAATCGCGTAGGCCAGTTGCTGACGCGGCTGCTCGCCTTCGCGGTCCGCGACGGCCGTGTCGACGTGGAGAGCGGATTCATCGGCGACTTGTATCACGTCGCCCTCGAGCGATCGCTGACGGCCGAGCGCCTCTTCGCGTTCGCCTACTTCACTGAGCGAGCGGCCCTCGACGAGCTCACCCTGAGCGACTCACTCGGCGCGACAAGCGAGCGCTGGCCGATTGTCGCCCAGATGATCCACCGGGCGTCGTTCGACGTCCTCGCCGCGTACATGGATCGCGCGCACCTCGAACCCGCGGGCAGTACCGCCGTCGACCGGCTGACGACGCTCTATTCGCGAGTGATGTTCGACGCCGTGCTGGCCAAGGAAGTCGATCGCGCCGGACGCTTCGGCCAGCCGTTTTCGATCATCCTGTTCGACGTCGATCGTCTGTCCGCCATCAACCAGGAGTTCGGGTACGGCGTCGGCGACAAAGTGCTGGAGCGGCTCGGCATCCTGATGCGGACGTATTTCCGCCAGCACGACTGGGTGGCGCGCCACTCCGAGGATACGATGGTGGTCCTCCTCACCCACACGAGCGCCGACCGTGCGACCGAGCTCGCCGAACGCGCCCGGCACACCGTCGAATCGCGCCTGTGGTTCACGGACCATCGAACCGAGCGTCAGGTGCCGGTGACGGTCAGCGCCGCGGTCGTCAACGTCCCGGTTTCCTCTGGCGATGTCATCGACCCGGAGCGAGTGCTGGCGATCGGTGAGACAACCATGGAACGCGCCAAGCAGGAGGGACGCAACCGCGTCGCAACGGCGGACGGGTCGCCGGGCATTCAGGTACGGCTCCCGAGTTTCTAGCCCTCAGCCCTTAGCCCTCAGCCCTACCCACCGTACTCCTCTTCGTAATTCGCCTTGAGCTTCGCGACGACGCCGGGATCCGCGAGCGTCGTCGTGTCGCCGAAGGCAAGGCGCTCGGCGATATCGCGCAGAAGCCGCCGCATGATCTTTCCGGAACGTGTCTTCGGCAGGTCAGCTGTGAAGAGCACATCGTCGGGCCGCGCGATCGCGCCGATCTTCTTCACGACGTGCTCTTTGAGATCGTCGACGAGTTGCTTGGAGGTCTGCTGACCTTCTTTGAGCGTGACGAACGCCGCAATCGCCTGGCCTTTGATCTCGTGCGCTTTGCCGACCACCGCGGCTTCCGCGACGGACGAGTGATCCACGAGCGCGCTCTCGACTTCCATGGTGCCGATGCGATGACCGGCAACGTTGATGACGTCGTCCACTCGGCCGAGCAGCCAGAAATATCCGTCCGCGTCCCGCTTGGCTCCGTCGCCGGTGACGTACACGCCGAGGCCCCACTTGTTCCAGTACTGGCGGACGTAGCGGTCGGGATCGCCGTAGATGCCGCGCAGCATGGACGGCCATGGCTTTGTGATTGCGAGCAATCCCCCGCCAACCTGGACGGCTTCTCCGCGTTCGTTGCGGATTTCGGCACTGATGCCGGGAAACGCACGCGTCGCCGATCCCGGTTTGAGCGTCGTCAACCCTGGAAGCGGCGTGATCATAATCGCGCCGGTTTCGGTCTGCCACCAGGTGTCGACGATCGGGCAGCGACCGTCTCCGATCACTTGGTGATACCAGATCCACGCTTCGGGATTGATTGGCTCACCGACCGATCCGAGCAAGCGGAGTGACGACAGGTCGTGGCGCTTCGGCCACTCGGTGCCCCAGCGCATGAATGCGCGGATCGCCGTCGGCGCGGTGTAGAACACCGTTACGCCGTAGTGCTCGATGATCGACCAGAAGCGGCTTTTCTGCGGCCAATCTGGCGCGCCTTCATACATCACGACCGTCGCACCGTTCTGCAACGGACCGTAGACGACGTAGCTGTGCCCGGTGACCCAGCCAAGATCGGCCGTGCACCAAAACACGTCGTCGTCGCGCACGTCGAAGACCATCTTGGTGGTGGCGTAGGTACCGACGAGATATCCGCCGGTGGTGTGCACGATGCCCTTGGGTTTTCCCGTCGTGCCCGACGTGTAGAGGATGTAGAGCATGTCCTCGGCATCCATCGGCTCGGGCGCGCAGTCGGCGGACGCCGTGGCCATCAACTCGTGATACCAGTGGTCGCGTCCCGCTCTCATGACGACCGGAATCGAGGTGCCGACACCGCGTTGGTACACGATGACGTGCTCGATCGACTTTGTGCCCTCCAGCGCTTCGTCAGCCACGTGTTTCAGTTGCACGATGCCGCCGCGGCGATAGCTGCCGTCGGCGGTGATGAGCAGCCGCGCCTGCGCGTCGTTGATGCGATCGCGCAGCGACTCGGCGCTGAATCCCCCGAACACGACGCTGTGAATGGCGCCAATGCGCGCGCACGCGAGCATCGCGATCGCGAGCTCAGGCACGAGCGGCATGTAAATAGCGACGCGATCGCCTTTCTTCGTGCCCAGCGTCTTCAGGACGTTGGCGAACTTCGCGACCTCGCGCTGCAGATCGAAATACGTCAGCGTGCGCTTGTCGCCCGGTTCGCCTTCCCAGATGATCGCGGCCTTGTTGCGGCGGCCGTTTCGAACGTGACGATCGACGCAGTTGACGCTGGCGTTCAGCTGGCCGCCGACAAACCACTTCGCGTGCGGTGGCTGCCAGTCGAGGACTTTCGTCCACGGGCGCGACCATTCGAGCTCGCCGGCGAGCCGGGCCCAGAATGCTTCCGGATCTTTCCCGGCATCCTCGTATATGTGCTCGTCGCGCGCGACTGCGCCTGCACGAAACGTGTCTGGCGGAGGGAAGTTGCGATCTTCGCGGAGGAGGTCGGCAAACTCTGCGGCATTCTTCGCATCTGACATGCCGGAATCTTACTGTAGGACCGCACCCGAATCGTCTGTAGTGTCCGGCTTCAGCCGGACCGGACGTCAGTCCGCCTAAAGGCGGACACTACGTACCGAAGGCGGCCGCCAGCGCCGCCAGTCGCGCACGCACGGTCGCGACGAGCTCGGCGTGGGTGACCGATCCGTATTTCAGAAACGCTCGATAGTGTTCGATCGCGGATGCGCGATCGCCGCTCTCGTCGGCGAAGACCGCGAGGTTGTAATGCGAGCCCGCGCTGCCCGGATCGATCGCGACGGCCCGACGCAGCAGATCGCGAGCTTCCGCGACCCGTCCGGTCGCCTTCTGCACGAGCGCAAGGTTGACGATCGACTCGACGTTGCGTGGTTCGATCGACAGCGCGACACGGAATTCGCTCGCGGCGTCGCTTCCACGGTTCATGCGCATGTACACGACGCCGAGGTTGTTGTGCGCCTTCACGTACTTTGGATCGAGCGCAATTGCCCGCTGATACTCGCGAACGGCCTCGTCTGGACGCCCCTGTTCGACGCTGATCAGCCCGATGTTGTTGTGAATCTCCGCGCTGTCGCCCTGTGCGAGCAGCGCGCGATAGTGAGACAGCGCTTCGTCGTAGTTCCCGATGCGCTGGTTATAGAGCGCCAACGCGAAATGATTCGGGGGCGCCGGCGCGGCTGACGGCACGACGACGACGGCTTGCAGCGACGCGGCCGGAGACGTGGGCGCGGGAGCGGGCGACGAAACGGGCGGACGCGACGGCCGACGCGGGATATCGGAAGGAGCTTCTGAGGTGCGAGCCACGCGCGGCGGCACGATGTCGGCTGGAGGCGCGATATTTCTCGTCGTCGTCGACGACGGAGCTACTGGAGTCGATCGTGGTGCGGCCGCTGGTGGCGGTACTGTCGCCGGAGGTCGCAAAGTCGGACCTGAGGCCTCGGCTGTCGGCCCGGCAGGCGCGATGGGCGCCGGTCGATTCGCGGCGACGGTCGCTGCCGGTCGCGCTCGCTCAGCTGGCGCAAGAAAAAAGATCAGCGCCGACAGACCGACAAAGCCAATCGCGACGGCGGACAGACCGTACACGACAAGCGTCCTGACGGCCACGCCACGCTGGCCCGCCCGCTGCCGCGAGTATCCCAACGTCGCAAGAACCGACTCAGCATTCGAGTGTGCCGGCGGGCGATCCGGATCGTCATCTGTTCGGTGGCGCTTCAGCGCGTCGAGAATCGTGCTCACGGAGTCATTCCCGCTCGACGCAGCAAAATATCAGAGCCCGGTGGTGGCGCGGCGCCGGGACCACCGGATGCTGAGGCCGCGACGACTTGCGGATCGATCGCGGGAATTGACGTCTTCAACTTCGCGGCGTCCGCACGCGCGACAGCATCGTCGGCGTATGCGCCGGCCAGCACGCGCTGCCAGCGTCCACCCGACGCCGATTCGATCGGCGCGTAGTAAACCTTCAACCCCGCCGCTTCGAGCCATTCCGTCGTCGAGCGGATGTCCGCGGACGCGTGTGGGTCGTCGAGCGGATAGGCACCGACAAGAATCGTGAACGCCGTATTTGAAGGCAGCGTTCGATCCCCAATCGACGGCGCTGGCGCGACGGCGGCACCCTTCGGCGCGATCTGGTGGCGCTTCGGCCCGGCGGCGAAGCGCTCGTAGACAAACGCCGACACACCCACGGTCATCGCACACGCGAGCAGCACGACAGCCGCCGCCGCGATGAGCGGCGCCCGGCGAGCGAGCCGGTGCCACCGCCGGTTCGGCGAGAGCACCTGTTGCTGCACGTCGAGGCTGTCGGCGGCTTCTTTCACCATCTCCGGTGAAATCCGATTGGACCGCTCGGCAAAACCCGCCAGCAGCGCGCGATCGCAGATCAAGTTGATGAGGCGTGGAGTGCCGCCGGACAAGCGATGAATCTTTGCCACGGCCTCCCTCGAAAACCGAACGGCGCCAGACGCTCCCGCGACCGTCAACCGGTGGGCGATGTACGACGCGACGCCCTCTTCGTCGAGCGGGTCGAGCTGGTAGCGAATCGACACGCGCTGATCGAGCTGACGCATCTCGGGCGACCGCAGCAGCGGCACGAGGTTGAGTTGTCCGACCAGGATGATCTGCAGCAGCTTCTCTTTGTCGGTCTCGAGATTCGACAGGATGCGGATCTGCTCCAGCACCGACACCGGCAGGTTCTGTGCCTCGTCGATGATCAGCACCGCGCTCGCTTTGAGCGGAATCAAGCCGAGCAGGAACTCGTAGAGCGCGTCGATCAACTCCTGCTTGCTGACATGCGAGAGCTGACCGCGTTTGACGTCCTCACGGGAGATGACACCGAAGTCCTGCAAGATCCGCTTCAGCAGGTCCTCTTCCGACATGAACGGGTTGAGCACGAGCGCGGTAAACGTGTTGCGGTCGATGTCCTCGAGCAGCGCTCGGCAGAGCGTGGTCTTGCCAGTTCCGATGTCGCCCGTGACGACGACGAAGCCCTCGCGCCGGCGGATGGCGTACTGAAGCAACTCGAACGCGTTGGCGTGCGAAGGACTCCTATAGAGAAACTTCGGATCCGGCGTCAGGCTGAACGGCTTCTCGGTGAGTCCGTAATAGCGTTCGTACATAGTTCGTTACGGCAACGGGACGATTCTCGGCGTCAGCAGGACGGCGATCTCGACGTGTCTTTTCGTCACGTTCTTCCGTTCTTTCGTTTCGCGATCGTGTCCCGGACCGGCGATGACGATCGTGTCGCCGTCGGCGACGCGCGCCACCATGTCGGCCTCGAGTGTCTGAGGCCCGGAGAGCAAAGGCGTCAGTCCGAGGGTGATCACGCTATCGGGCGAGATCTGCGGCGTAACGCTCAACGTCATCGCGTCGGTCTTCACGAGGCCCGGCTCGTTGTTCAACACGGACAGGCGCGGATTCGCGACGACGTGAACGATGCCTTGGGCGTTGAGCGCCGCCATCACTCGTTCGAAGTCGCGGGTCTGGCGAAGGGCCGTCCAGTCGAGGGTCGTGGCTTTCTCGTCATTGAGCTCGATTTCGAGGACGCGGACGTCGATCTGGACCTGCCGCTGCACGCGGACCTGCACCGCATCGAGGTACGTGCCGACGCGGTCGAGGTGTTCACGCGTGTCGGTGACCTGCACGAGGCCCGCCTTGCGATCTACGTTGAACGTTCCTTTGTCGGAGAGGATCGTCGGAATTCCCCTGGTGATGTCGGCGAACACATCGGACTTCGCCGACGTCAGCACGCGCGCAGTGCTGCCATTGCTGTCGGTACCGACGCTGGTCGCGCCGACGCGATCGAGCGCAAGAAAGCTGACATCGTAAAGGCGCGTATCGAGCTCACGTTTAAAGACGCGGATGACGCCGCCTTCCGCACTGAAGTCGAAGCCGAACGGTTGAAGAATGAGACCGAGCGCCTGGCGAAGAGTGACGTTCTTCAAGTCGCCGATGAACATGCCGTTCGCCGACGGGTCGGGCACGATGCTGAGGCTCGTCCCGCGCACCAGCAGCAACAACACATCGTGGAGGGCGACCGGTTGCGCGAACGTCAACGAAAACGTGCGATTGTCGAGCTCCGCAAAGCGCGCACGCTCGTCGATTTGCGTCAGCGGCAGCGGCGGCGGCACCGCCAGCGTCTGCGCGCGCGGCGCCTGTGCGAGCGGGTGAGACACTGCCGCCACGAAGACGAGCGCGAGGGGGAGCGCCACTCGGTCCACGTCTCAGCTTTTCGGATCTATGCAGGATTGACGATAGCTATGCGGTTGCGCGTCGAAGTGTCGTGTCGAAAGTGTGCAGCCGCGTGCACGCCTTCCTGCCCGTCCTGCCCTTCCCGCCTTCTACTGAGTGGGCCAGCCGCCCGTCATCGGGCCTTCGCCCGGACCGGGTGCCACAGGAATTGGAGGTTTCTTGAACATCAGCGCGCCGATTATCCCGCCGATCGTGGAGAAGACCGCTCCAAGGAACAACATGAAGACGAAGCCGATGAACACTCGGATCGGCGCCGAAATCACGTTCGCCCGTTCGGCATAGTCGCGGAAGCCTTCGACGCCGCCCATATTCTCGACCCACCGCCGCACCATCTCACGCTCCATCGGACCCACGACGACTTCGACCGGCAGCGAAAGGATGAGATAGACGACGGCGCCGGCGAGGCCGGCGAGGAATCCGACGAAGGCGCCGTCCGCCGGCGTAATCGGTTCGGCCTGTCCGTGCTGGAGCACGTAGGCGGCGGCGACGCCGCCGCAAATCACCCACAGGCAGCAGCAGACGTTGCCTGCCGAGATGAGCGGCAGCGCCGACAGGACGCCCATGACGAGAGCGCCCGCGAGGATCGGCTGATATCTAGTCGTAGTACTCACGGCCGAGGTGCGTAATCAGCTCTTCGCCCTTGAGATATCGCAGCGTGTTCTTCAACTTCATCAGCTGAATGAAGAGATCGTGCTCGGGATACAGTCCCGGTGCATGTATCGGCGCCTTGAAGTAAAAGGACAGCCATTCCTGGATGCCGCTCATGTTCGCGCGCTTCGCGAGATCGAGGAAGAGCGCGACGTCGAGCACGATTGGCGCCGCGAGGATGCTGTCGCGGCAGAGGAAGTTGATCTTCAGCTGCATCGGGTAGCCGAGCCAGCCGAAGATGTCGATGTTGTCCCAGCCCTCTTTGTTGTCGCCGCGAGGCGGATAGTAGTTGATCCGCACCATGTGCGTGAGGTGACCGTAGAGCTCCGGATAGAGATGCGGCTGGAAGATGTAATCGAGTGACGACTTCTTCGTCTCTTCCTTCGTCTTGAACGACTCCGGATCGTCGAGCACTTCGCCGTCGCGATTGCCGAGGATGTTCGTCGAGTACCAGCCGTTCACGCCAATCAGCCGCGCCTTGAGTCCCGGCGCGATGATCGTCTTGATCAGCGTCTGCCCGGTTTTCATGTCCTTGCCGGCAAGCGGCGCTTTCGTGTGCTGCGCGAGCTCGACCAGCGCAGGGATATCGGCACTGAGATTCGGCGCGGCATTTGCGTACGGAATGCCCTCGCGAATCGCCGCATACGCGTACACCATGCTCGACGGAATCGCCGGATCGTTTTCCTCCAGCCCGCGCTCGAAGTTCTCGAGCGACTGGTGCACCTCGCTCTCGGTCATGAAGATCTCCGTGCTGCCGCACCAGATCATCACGAGGCGATCGAGATTGTTGTCGTTCTTGAACTTCTGGATGTCGGCCATCACCTGCTCGGCGAGGTCGCGCTTGTTCTTGCCTTTCTTGACGTTCGGGCCGTCGAGGCGCTTGACGTAATGCTGGTCGAACACTGCCGGCCACGGACGGATTTTCTCCAGCTCGGGACGCACTTTCTCGAGCATCGACTGCTCGAGCACGCCTGCGGTCTTCGCTGCGCTGTAACAGTCTTCCTCGAAGATGTCCCACCCGCCGAACACGAGATCGTCGAGTCCGACGAGCGGCACGACCTCATTGATCTTCGGCGAGCGGCCTTCGGTCCGCTTGCCGAGACGGATCGTTCCCATCTGAGTGAGCGAACCGATTGGCGACGACAAACCTTTGCGAATCGCGAACACGCCGGCAATCGTCGTGGTGCTGACGGCTCCCAGGCCGACGAGCAACACGCCGAGTTTGCCGCGTGCGGGGGCTATTTCAACTGGTGTGGGCACAAACGTGAACTATATCAGTCCCCAGTCACCAGTCGCCAGCCTTCAGTCACGATTCTTCGTGACCGACGACTAGTGAGTGACGACTGATGACTACTACACTGTCTGCGATGCTGAATCCGTTCGTCCGCCGCGGACCCGATCCGCACACGCTTTCAGTCAGCATGACGGGCGTGAAGCTTGGCGATCGCGTCGCATTCGTCGGCGTGCCCGTCGCCGCACGTGTCGCAGCAATCGCCGCGAAGGTCGGTCTCTCAGGACGGGCGGTGGCCCTGACGCCCGACGACGAAGCCGTCGCGCGTGTGAACCGGGCCGCCGCGGATGCGGGCGTGCTCGTGGATTTGGAAGCCGGTGCCGCGACGCAACTCCCATTCGCCGACGGCGAATTCGACATCACCGTCGTCGACGACACCGGTGCGATGCTCGAGGAGTTGAACGACGCCGATCGTTCGACGGTCGTGCGCGAGGTCGCTCGGATACTCAGGCCTGGGGGCCGTCTCCTCGTGATCGGTGGCGCCGCTCCGACCGGACTCGCGAAGCTGATTTCGAAGGTCCCGCCGTCACCGCTCGTCCTCTCGGGCCGCGTGAATGCATTGCTCGCGCAATGCGGTTTCGGCATCGTCCGCACGCTTGCCGAGCGTGAGGGCCTGGTCTTCGTCGAAGGACTCAAGCCGAGGACACCTGTCACGAGCTGAGCACACGCGCGTCCGGTTTTGGCCGGAAACCCTGGCACGACGTAGGCAAGGCTTTTGCCTCGTCTCCGAGAATCTTCATGGGACCGCACGCGCCGTCCGACGTCTTTTCCCTCGATGAGGTAGCCCGCGCCGCTCTCGTCACCCAAGCTCAGGTGCGGGCGCTCGCAGGGTCCGACGGGCCGTTTGCGGCGGCGGACGCCGTCCGTCTCGGCCGTGCGCTGGCCGCGGCGCGTCGCCGGGCGACCGAAGCGCGTCAGGCGCCCCTCTTCGCGAATCCGGCGGCCACGAACGAGCACGCGGTCTTCGACGCGCGCAACGCGCCTCTCGTGTTTTCGGCGACGCTCCACGTCGCCGTTCTCACTACGATAGTGTTCGCGTTGGGCTTCCGGTCGAGCGCCGCCACGCGCGGTCTCGACGACAGCGGAGTCCCCCCTCATCTGATCTTTCTCGTGACACCCGGACCGGGCGGTGGCGGTGGCGGCGGCGGGCGGTTGCAGAAGACACCGCCCGCGAAAGCGGAGCTTACGGGACGTAACGCGATCGCCAGCCCGGCCCCTCCACCGCCTCCCGCTCCTGCTCCTCAAGAGGTGCGGCAGGAACCGCCGCCGACCTCGGTAGTCGCGCCGATCGCAACCGCCCCGAACGACGATCGAACTCGGGTGGGCGTACTCGACCAGGCTCAGGATCGTGACGACAGCAGCGGCGCCGGACGCGGAGGCGGGGCCGGCACCGGTGCCGGCACGGGCCTTGGCGAAGGCGACGGCTCTGGCGTCGGACCCGGAAGCGGCGGTGGCTTTGG
>Ga0126381_100008870_pt1 | contig 11262 bp, 2 predicted proteins | sample PanSoiMetPlot_28_FD_96465 | JGI IMG/M metagenome (GOLD analysis project Ga0126381, IMG submission 96465) | Tropical forest soil microbial communities from Panama - MetaG Plot_28 | ecosystem: Environmental > Terrestrial > Soil > Tropical forest > Bulk soil | place: Panama | collected 2016-02-17 | reverse complement strand
GACCGGTTCGTGCTCGTCGACGTGGACGACGAAGACCCGACGCGAGCTTCGCTCGCGGCCGCGCTCACCCTCGACGAGCCTGAGCTCGCGATTCGCGGCGGCGTCGTCTGCTTGCCCCGGCTGGTGCGGGTGGCCGATCACAAGCGGATGACCATCCCGGAAACGGCGTCGTGGCATCTGGCCGCCACCGAGAACGGCACGCTCGAGAACCTGGCCCTCGTGCCGGACGAGAGCGCGAGCACTGCGCTGGCGGCCGGGCAGGTCCGGATCGCGGTCCGCGCGATGGGGCTGAATTTCCGGGACGTCATGGTCGCGCTGGGGATGGTGGCCAGCTCGCAACCCCTCGGCCTGGAGGGCGCCGGCGCCGTGACGGAGGTCGGCCCCGGCGTGCACGACCTGGAGATCGGTGAGCGGGTGCTGGGCATGTGGGACGGCGGCGGCTCCGTGGTGATCGCCGACCGGCGGCTGGTGGCGCGCATCCCGGCCGGGTGGTCGTACACGCGGGCGGCGGCGGTGCCGGTCGCCTACATGACCGCGCTGTACGGACTGCGCGACCTGGGCCAGGTGCGGCCAGGTGAGCGGGTGCTGGTGCACGCCGCGGCCGGCGGCGTCGGCGAGGCCGCGGTCCACGTGGGCCGCTGGCTCGGCGCCGAGATATTCGGAACGGCGAGTCCTGGAAAGTGGCCGGTACTGCGTGGACTGGGACTGGACGCCGACCATATCGCTTCATCCCGCACAGCTGAGTTCGCCGACCGGTTCGGGACCGTGGACGTGGTTTTGAACTCGCTGACCGGCGATCTGCTTGACGCGTCGTTGCGGATGCTCGCGCCTGGCGGCAGGTTCATCGAGATGGGCAAGACCGACATCCGTGATCCCGGCGGACTCGGTGTCTCCTACGCGTTCTTCGACCTGCTGACCCTGGACGTCGACGTGCTGGGCGAATTGCTCGCCGATGGTCTCCGGCTGATCGAGTCGGGGGACCTGGCCGAGCTGACGCCGGTGCGGGCCTGGGACGTGCGGCAAGCCCGTGAGGTGATGAGCGTCATGCGGCAGGGCAAGCATGTCGGCAAGAACGTGCTGACTCTGCCGCGGGCGCTGGATAAAGACGGAACGGTACTGATCACAGGAGGGGTCGGCGTACTGGGCGGGCTGCAGGCCCGGCACCTGGTGGCCAGGCATGGTGTCCGCGAGCTCGTGCTGACCGGCCGCCGGGGGGCGGACACCCCCGGCAGCGCCGTACTAGTGGCGGAACTGGCCGGGCTCGGTGCGCACGCGCGGGTGGTTGCCTGCGACGTGGCCGAGCGGACGCAAGTGGAAACCCTGCTGGCCGAGATCGGTTCCGAGCTGACCGGAGTCGTGCACGCGGCGGGTGCGCTCGACGACGGCATCGTCGAGTCCTTGACGGCCGAGCGGTTCGACACGGTCATGCGGCCCAAGGCGGACGCCGCATCTCTTCTGGACGAGCTGACCCGTGACCTCGACCTCGCGATGTTCGTCCTGTTCTCTTCGATGGCCGGCACGCTCGGCTCACCGGGACAGGCCAACTACGCGGCGGCGAACACGGCGATGGACGCCATCGCGATTCAGCGCCAGCTAGCGGGGCTGCCCGCCCAGTCCCTGGCCTGGGGTTTCTGGCAGAGCGCCAGCGGGATGACCGCCCATCTCGCCGGAGTGGACCGCGAGCGGCTGGGGCGCAGCGGCATGCGGCCGATGCCCGACGAACTGGGGCTGGCCCTGTTCGACGCGGCGCTCTGCGACGGCGGGGCGACGCTGGCCACCGCCGCGTTGAACCTGAGGGTCAACGGGGGCGAAGTGTCTCCGCTGTTGCGCGGCCTCGCGGCCCCCGCACGCCGGGTGGCCATCGGCGCTCTGTCCACGGGCAAGGACGCGTCACTCGCCAACAAGCTCGCCGGGTTGCCCGCGCAGGAGCGGATCGCGCTGCTCACGACGCTCGTGCGAGCACATGCGGCGACGGTCCTCGGCCATGCCGACGCGGAGGCGATCGGGCGTGACCGGCCATTCAAAGAGCTGGGCATCGACTCGCTCACCGCGGTCGAACTGCGCAACAGGCTGAGCTCGGAAACGGGTGTCCGGCTGGCGACGACCGTGGTGTTCCAGTACCCGAGCCCAGTCGAACTGGCCGGATACCTCGCCACGCTGTTCGAGCCCGGGTCAGGGAGCGGTGACGATACCACCGCGGCACCGGTTGTGACGGCAGTGACGACTGTGACGGCAGGGGCCTCGCAGGAGCAGATCGACGATATGGACATCGAGGCGCTCGTCGCCATGGTGACCGGCGAACCCACCGGGACGATGGGTAAGCGGCGATGACGACGCACGAGGAGATCGTCGCCGCGCTGCGGCACAGCGCCAAGGAAAACCAGCGGCTGGTCGCCGAGAACGCCGCATTGCGCGGCTTGTCGAACGAGCCGATAGCCGTGGTTTCGATGGCGTGCCGGCTCCCCGGCGGGGTCCGTACACCGCAGGACATGTGGCGGGTACTTCGCGAGCAGGCGGATGCGGTCTCCGCGTTGCCCGAGAACCGCGGCTGGGACCTGGACGAGCTGTATGACCCGGTGCCTGGCAAGCCCGGCCGGTGCTACACGAGCCGCGGCGGTTTCCTTGACTGTGCCGGAGAGTTCGATCCGGCGTTCTTCGGCATCTCTCCCAGGGAGGCGGTGGCGATGGATCCGGCCCAGCGCCTGCTGCTGGAGACCACCTGGGAAGCGGTAGAGAGGGCCGGGATCGATCCGGTGCGGCTGCGCGGCAGCCGCACCGGCGTCTTCGCGGGTGTCGGGAATTCTGGCTACTACCCCGGAATGGACCGCACCCCGCCCGAGCTGGCCGGATACGCCCCGCTCGGCAGCGCGGCCTGCGTCGCGTCGGGACGCATCGCCTACCTGCTCGGACTGCGAGGGCCGGCCATCACGCTGGACACCGCGTGTTCGACGTCCCTGACGGCCATTCATCAGGCGAGCCGGGCACTGCGTTCGGGGGACTGCGATCTGGCCCTCGCCGCGGGCGGTTCTGTGATGGCCGTCCCCGAGGCTCTGGTGGAGTTCAGCGTCCAGCGGGCAGTGGCCGCCGACGGCCGCTGCAAGCCGTTCGCCGCCGCGGCCGACGGCATGGTGCTCGGCGAGGGCGTAGGCGTAGTGCTGCTCGCCCGCAGGTCGCACGCCGAGCGGATCGGCCTGCCGGTGCTGGCCGTGATTCGCGGCTCAGCCATCAACCAGGACGGTGCGAGCAACGGCATGACCGCACCGAACGGAGTGGCGCAGCGCGAGGTCATCCGGGCCGCGCTGGCCGACGCCGGTGTGTCCCCGGCTGAGGTCGACGTCGTCGAGGCGCACGGAACCGGCACCATACTCGGTGATCCCATCGAGGCCGACGCGTTGCTGGACACCTACGGACAGGAGCGTGCGGGCGGCGAGCCCCTGCTGATCGGTTCGCTCAAGTCCAACTTCGGACACCCGCTCGCCGCCGCCGGCGTGGCCAGCGTGATCAAGATGGTGCTGGCGTTGCGGGCCGGCTGGCTCCCCGCGACCGTGAACTTCGACACTCCTACGCCGCACGTCGACTGGGCCGCGGGCGAGGTCAGGGTGCTGAGCGAGGGCCGGGATTGGCCGGCCCTGTCCCGGCCGCGCCGGGCCGGTGTGTCCTCGTTCGGCATCAGCGGCACGAACGTTCACCTCATCCTCGAGCAGGCCGACCCGGCCAGGGAGGATTCCCGGGACGAGCGCGGGGAACCTCAGGCGCTCGGACCGTGGCTCTTCCCGCTGAGCGCCAAGAGCACCACGGCGTTGCGCGCTCGGGCCGCCGACCTGCGAGCCCACCTCGGCAGTCATGAACAAGCGCTGCTTCCCGACGTGGGCTTCTCGTTGGCGACCACCCGCTCGCATTTCGACCACCGGGCCGTCGTGACGACCAGCACGCTTGACGAACTGCGGCAGGGGCTCGATGCCCTCGCCGACGGCCTGCCCCACGCGAACGTGGTCACCGGCTCTGCGCGCGACGCCGGGCTGGCGTTCGTGTTCGCCGGTCAGGGCACACAGCGCGCCGGCATGGGTGCGGAGCTCTACCAGCGCTTCCCGGTGTTCGCCACCGCCCTCGACGAGGTCTGCGCCGCTCTGGACCAGCATCTGGACAAGCCGCTGCGGGAGGTCATGTTCGACCTGGATCCCGCGAACAAGACGAGGCTGGATCATACAGGGTTCGCGCAGCCGGCACTGTTCGCCTTCGAAGCCGCGCTCTATGCGCTGTTCCGGTCCTGGGGACTGCGGCCCGCCGCGCTCGTCGGGCACTCGATCGGTGAGCTGACCGCGGCCTACGTGGCCGGGGTCTGGACGCTGCCGAGGCCGCCGCACTGGTCGCGGCACGTGGGCGGCTGATGGGTGCGCTCCCGGATGACGGCGCCATGGCCGCGCTGCAAGCGGATGAGCAGCAGGTGCTGGAGGCATTGCGCGCACTCAGCGGACGTGTGGAGATCGCCGCCGTCAACGGGCCGTCCTCGATCGTGGTCTCCGGTGACAGAGCCGCGGTGCTGAGCCTGGTCGAGCAGTGGAAGTCCGCCGGCCGCAAGGCCCGCGCTTTGCGGGTCAGTCACGCATTCCACTCGGCTCAGCTCGACCCGATGCTCGCAGGGTTCGAGGCGGTCGTAGCCGATGTCGTTCATCTTCCCCCACAGATCCGGGTCATCTCCTGCCTGACACCCGACGCGGACCTGACCCTGCCGATGCACTGGGTGCGGCAGGCACGGCGCCCGGTACGTTTCCTGGACGGGGTGCGTGCGGCACTCCACCTCGGCACGACCGGGTTCGTCGATCTCGGTCCCGACGGCAGCGCGGCGGTGTCGGCCGGCGACTGCCTCGAGGGACAGCGGGGTGCGGTCGCCATCCCGGCCGTGCGGGCAGACGGACCGGAGGTGCGGGCCGTTCACCTCGCATTGGCTCGCATCTATGCGCACGGCGCCGACGTCGACTGGAACGCGGTGTTCGCAGAGGCCGGCCCGCGTCGCGTGGAGCTGCCGACCTACCCGTTCGAGCGCCGGTGGTACTGGTGGCCGGGCAAGACCGATCGAGACCCGGCACCGAGCACCGAACCCGTCAGCGACGCTCTCGAGACGGACGGCGGGAGCACGCTCGAGACCGATGTCAGCGACGAGCCGGCCGGCGCCCTCCCTCCGGCGCAACTGGAGTCGTTGCTCATCAGGAACCTCGCCGCGGTCACGGGCAGCAGCGACCTGGATTCGATCGAGCTCACGACGAGCTTCCGCGACTTGGGCCTGACCTCGGTCAGCGTCATGGAACTGCGCCAGCGGCTGGAGCCCGCGATGGGTCTGAGCCTGCCGAGCAGCTTTGCCTTCGACTACCCCACGCCCGCGGCCCTGCTTGACTTCCTGAGCACCCTGCGGCCGCGGACAATCCTCGCTCAGCCACCGCGACGGCAGCAGGAGGACGGGATCGCCATCATCGGCATGGCCTGCCGCTATCCGGGCGCAGCCGCCGACCCGGACGGCCTGTGGCGTCTGGTCGCCGACGGCGTTGACGCGATATCCGGTTTCCCCGCCGACCGCGGCTGGCCGAGCGACCTCTTCCACCCCGACCCCGACCATCCCGGCACCAGCTACACGCGGGAGGGTGGATTCCTGGACGACATCGCCGGGTTCGATCCCTTGTTCTTCGGCATCTCCCAACTCGAAGCTCAGGCGATGGATCCGCAACAGCGGTTGCTGCTGGAGACCACCTGGGAGGCGCTTGAGGGAGCCGGTATCGACCCCGCGTCGGTGCGCGGCACTCAGACCGGCGTCTTCGTCGGCATCTCGATGCGGGATTACGAATACGATACCGAGGAACTGACCGCCTATCAGGGCACGGGACTGGCGCAAAGCGTCGCGTCGGGCCGGATCGCCTACACCCTCGGCGCCCAGGGCCCGGTCATGACGGTCGACACCGCTTGCTCGTCCTCCCTGGTAGCCATGCACCTGGCGGCTCAGTCGCTCAGGACCGGCGAGAGCAATCTCGCGCTGGCCGGCGGGGCGACCGTGCTGGCCACCCCGGCGGCGTTCGTGAGCTTCAGCCGGCAGCGCGCACTGGCCGCCGACGGCAGGTGCAAGGCCTTCGGTGCGGACGCTGACGGTACCGGCTGGGCCGAAGGTGTCGGCATGCTGGTGCTTGAGAGGGTTTCGGACGCTCGCCGTCTGGGGCACCGGGTGCTGGCGGTGATACGCGGCAGCGCCGTCAACTCCGACGGCGCCAGCAACGGCCTGACGGCGCCGAACGGCCTGGCGCAGCAGCGAGTCATCCGGTCTGCCCTGGCCGACGCCATGCTGAATCCCGAGGACATCGATCTGATCGAGGCACATGGGACGGGTACCCCGCTCGGCGATCCGGTCGAGGCCAACGCGCTGCTGGCGACCTACGGCGCCGGGCGTCGGCCCGGGAAACCTGTCTGGCTGGGCTCGCTCAAGTCGAACATCGGGCACAGCGCGGCGGCGGCCGGCGTCGGCGGCGTGATCAAAGTCGTCCAGGCCATACGAAACGGCCTGATGCCCAGGACCCTGCACGCCGAGCAGGCCAGCCCGCATGTGGACTGGTCGGCCGGCACGATGCGGCTGCTGACCGAGAACCAGGAATGGCCGCAGCCGCGGCGGGCGGCGGTGTCAGCGTTCGGGTTCAGCGGGACGAATGCGCACGTGATCATCGAGCAGGCCGAGCCCTTGCCCCAGCCTGTTCGCGACATCCCTGCCCCGGCTCTGGTCGCCGTACCCGTCTCGGGTCACAGCCCGGATGCCCTGCGGGCACAGGCGCGTCGGCTTCTTGACCACGTTATGGCCCGGCCGGAACTGGCCGTCGCCGACATCGGCTGGTCCGCCGCGACCACCCGCAGCGCGCTGCGGCATCGAGCCGTTGTGATCGCCGGGACTCGCGCGGAGCTGGCTGACGGCCTGTCCGCGGTAGCTAACGGGGTGGACGACGCGCGGGTAGTCACAGCGATGGCTCGCACGCTCCGGCCGGTGTTCCTGAGCTCGGGTCGCTCCCATGACAGCTCGGGTCGCTCCCATGACGATCGCCTTATCAAGATCTGGAGGCAGTGCGGAGTCGGCGAGGCGGTTGCGGTGACGTCCATGGAGACGATCGGCGAACTGGTGGCCCAGGGGCACAACGCGATCATCCAGCTTGGCCATGGTCCGGCGCTCGCCCGGGAACTGCGGCGCCTCGTCGAGGCTTCCGGCAAACAGCCGCGGGTGATCGTCAGCCCATCGGCCGAGGAGTTCGGGAAGCAGGGCTTCCTGCGCGCCTTGGCGCAGGCACACGTGTACGGGATGGTGCTGGACTGGCCGAACGTCTTCGGTGGCGGCGTCAGCCCTGTCGAGCTGCCGACGTACGCCTTCCAGAGAGAGCGGTACTGGCCGTCGTCCACCCAGCACCAGGTGCCCCGGGTCGCCCAGGTCGCACAGATGGCACCGGTCGCGGCCGGATCGCCGCTCGGCACCCCCGCGGTCGCCGGCCGGGAGCAGCTTCTCGACCTGGTGGTCGACCTGACTGCCGAGCTGCTCAAGATACCGGCCGGTGAGATCGACGTCGACGACGGCTTCTTCCAGCTGGGCATGGACTCAGTGCTGGCCACCAAACTTCGCAAGGAGCTTGAAGTCCGCCTCACCAGCGAATTTCCCGGCACGCTGCTGTTCGAGCAGCCCACGGTGGCCGCGCTCGTCGACTTCCTGGTCAGTGCCGTCGAGAATACTCCGGAACCCGCCCCCGATGCGCCGTCGTCGAAGACACCCGTGCTGTCCGATCAGTTTGAACCAGACCTGTCAGACGACGATCTGCTCGCGCTTCTTGATGCGGAGATCGAGCGATCTCAAGCGACCCGTAAAGGCGTGATGGCGCGATGAATCCCCAAGAAGATCGACGCGATGCCGCTGTCCGCCGTGCGATCGCCGAGATCCGCGAATTGCGTGCGGCGGTCGCGGCCGGAGAACGGGCCCGGAATGAGCCGATCGCCATCGTGGGCATGGCGTGCCGGATACCGGGAGCGGATGATCCCGCCGCGTTCTGGGAACTGGTGCGCACCGGAGCGGACATGGTGACCGAGATGCCGTCGTCGCGGCGGGGCAGCGAAGCGCACGGCGCCACGGAGCCTGCCTGGCGCGGTGCGTTCATCGACCAGGTCGACTGTTTCGACGCGGCGTTCTTCGGCATCTCCCCGCGTGAAGCGGAGCACATGGATCCGCAGCAGCGTCTGTTCCTCGAAGTGGGATGGGCGGCTCTGGAGGACGCCGGCGCGCCGATGGACCGCCTGCGCGACACTCGGACCGGGGTGTTCGTCGGGGTCTCCGGGGCCGACTACACCCTGCTGCTCCACAAGCACCTGCCGCCCTCCAAGCTGGACGGGTACGTGATCACCGGCGGGGCGTCGACTTTCATGGCGGGCCGGCTGTCCTACTGGCTCGGCCTGCAAGGGCCAAGCCTTTCCCTCGATACCGCCTGCTCGTCCTCGCTGGTTTCCGTGCACCTGGCCTGCCAGAGCCTGCGTTCGGGCGACTGTGACACCGCGCTGGCGGGCGGCGTGAACCTGCTACTCGAACCGGGGGGATTTCAGGTGACGAGTCAGGCTGGCATGCTCGCCCCCGATGGCTGGTGCAAGACCTTTGACAAGTCAGCTGACGGCTACGTCCGCGGCGAGGGCTGCGGCGTGGTGGTGCTCAAGCGCCTGTCCGCGGCGCAACGGGACAACGACCGGATCCTGGCGGTCATCCGCGGGTCGGCGGTCAACCACGACGGTCGCAGCAGCGGAATCACCGTGCCGAACCCCCAGGCCCAGCAGAAGGTCGTCAGGGACGCCCTCGCGGTCGCCGGCGTCGCGGGCTCCGAGATCGAGTACGTCGAGGCACACGGCACCGGCACCCCGCTAGGTGACCCCATCGAGGTGCGCGCGTTGTCCGCCGTACTCGGGCCGGGGCGCGATCCGGACCGGCCGGTCGTGCTCGGCTCCGTGAAGACGAACATCGGGCATCTGGAACCCGCGGCGGGGGTGGCCGGCCTGATCAAGACCGTGCTGTCCATGCGCAATGAGGCGATCCCCCCGCTGCTGCACCTGCGGGAGGTCAATCCGGACATCGGTGTGGACAAGCTGCCGGTACGACTGGCGACCGAACTCATCCCGTGGCGACGAGGATCCCGGCCCCGCCTGGCCGGGGTCAGCTCGTTCGGAGCGAGCGGCACGAACGCTCACGTCGTGCTGGAGGAGGCACCGCTCGCCGAGCAGTCCGGATCGGCGCCCGACCGGCCGGTTCACCTGGTGACGATCTCCGCCCGCGACGCCGGCGCCCTGGCCGCGCTGGCTCGCAAGTATCACCGGACGCTGGAGGAAGACGGTCCGGAACTCGCGGACATCGCGTTCACCGCCTACACCGGTCGTGCGCGCTTCCGGCACCGGCTCGCCATCGCCGCTGACACGACCTGCCAGCTGCGCGACCACCTCGGCACCTATCTGCGGGGTGACACCGATCGGGACGTCCTGGTCGGAACCGCACCCGCGGGACGTCCCAAGGTGGGGTTCCTGTTCACCGGGCAGGGATCGCAGTACGCCGGGATGGCGAGGCAGCTGTACGGCACCGAGCCCGCGTTCCGCGCTGACCTCGACCGCTGCGACGAGTTCCTGCGTGACCGCCTGGAGCCTGGGCTGCTCGCCGTGATGTCCGGCGAGAACGAGCCGGACGCCTTGCTCGACCGTACCCGCTACACGCAGCCGGCGCTGTTCGCGCTTCAGTACGCGCTGGCGCGGCTGTGGATGCGCTGGGGCGTGAGGCCGGCTTGCCTGCTCGGACACAGCGTCGGCGAGTTGGCCGCGGCCTGCGTGGCGGGCGTGTTCTCCCTGGAAGACGGCCTGGCGCTGGTCGCGGAACGGGCGCGGCTCATGGACGGCCTGAGCGCCGGAGGCGCCATGGCGGCTGTCTTCGCCACGCTCGACGAGGTGCGCGAGGCGATCACACCGTACCCGGCCGAGTTGTCGATCGCGGCGGTCAACGGTCCGCAGGACGTAGTGATCTCCGGTGCCGAGGAGGCGCTGGGCGCGGTGGTCGACCAGCTCAACCGCAGCGGGGTGAAGACCAAGAACCTGCCCGTCTCTCAAGCATTCCACTCGGCGCTGCTGGACCCGGTGCTGGACGATTTCCAGGAGTTCGCGGCCAAACTGACGTACCGGGCGCCGAACCTGCCGTTGATCTCCAACCTGACCGGCGACCTGCTCGGGCCGGACCGGGTCAACGCCTCGTACCTGCGCGATCACGCACGTCAGCCGGTGCGCTTCGCCGACGGCCTGGCCAAGCTGATCGACCTCGGGTGCGAAGTGCTGATTGAGATCGGACCCTCGCCGCACCTGTGCGAGATCGCGAAGCGCAGCGTGCCCGCTGAGGGCCGCCGCTTGCTCCCGTCGCTGCGTCGCAACAACGGTGACTGGCGCATTCTGATGCGCAGCCTTGGAGAGGCCCACGTCGCAGGGGTGCACATCGACTGGGCAGGCTTGGACGAAGGCCGTCAACGCCGTCGGGTCGAGCTGCCGACATATGCGTTCGCGCGCAGGCGCCACTGGTTCACGGCACCCGAGCCGACCAGCCCGGAGCCCACCAGCCCCCAGCCGGCGTCGCGGCCCGCGGGGAGCGTTTGCGAGCCCAGCGCTACCCTGCTCGGTGAACGGGTCAGCTCTCCGCTCGACGTGACTCAGTTCCAGGCGGAGCTCACCACGGATCTGCATCCCAGCCTCGCTGACTGCTCATCCGGATCAACCACGGTGGTCAACGCCGGCTTCTACGTGGAAGCCGTGGTCCAGGCGGCTGACCGGATCCGCGGCGAGGCGGCGGTGCCCGCGGCGGTACGTCTGGAAGGGCTGGTCATTCCCCAGGCCCTGATCCTGCCCGAGGACGGCCGGGTGACCACCCAGCTGGTACTGGCCGACCCGGGCGGCGGCCGAAGCCGCTTCAGCTACCACAGCAGGCGCCCCGACGCCGCTGAGTGGATCCTGCACGCCAGGGGAACGCTCAGCTCGGCTTCGAAACCCACCGGGCAGACGGACATCGGCGCCGCTCTCGCGCGGTGCGCCGATCAGATCGACGGCCCGTCGTTCTATCGGTCGCTATGGCAGCGGAAGATGCACTTCGGGCCCTCGGCTCAATGGTTGACGCGGATCTCGCGCCGCGATGGGGAGGCCGTCGGGTGGCTGCGCCCGCCGCACGAGGACGAACGGCGTCAGGGCTACCGGCTG
>Ga0126381_100008869_pt1 | contig 11263 bp, 12 predicted proteins | sample PanSoiMetPlot_28_FD_96465 | JGI IMG/M metagenome (GOLD analysis project Ga0126381, IMG submission 96465) | Tropical forest soil microbial communities from Panama - MetaG Plot_28 | ecosystem: Environmental > Terrestrial > Soil > Tropical forest > Bulk soil | place: Panama | collected 2016-02-17 | reverse complement strand
TCTCTCTGCTCGAAAAATGGATCAGGGACCACCGCACGCACTGGGAACGCAGCCTCGATCGCCTCGGCGAACTACTGAACGAAGAGGATGAAACGAAGTAACCAATCACGCCGGTCAACTGCAGGTGAGTACGCCGCGGAAACCGCGCCGCTGAAGGACGATTGGCACTTGATCGATCGGCTGACTTGCTGACTCGCTACGCCCGCGAAGCGGCGCTAAGTGAAACCAACTCACCCTGTGAGACGCCCACTTCGCCCAACAGCCTCTCAACCACATCCGCCGCGCTATAGCTCTCTCTGCCGTCCTCTAAGAATTGCGCCACTTTGTTCAAGTCGTCTCCGACAGTCACGAGCGGCGGCTCCGCTGTCTTGTCCTGCCGCGTCTGTGGATGCCCTATATTCGCCAGCAGGGCATTGCACAGGCATTTGCGCCCAATAGTATCTTCGATCCTCCCGCCTTTGGCGACATACGCTGCGGCCGGCTCGGCAGTGCACCGATACCCGATCTTTCCATCCTCCGCAGCGTACGCCTCGCGCAGATAGCCCAGATCGCAGACCCGTGTCCTGGCCGCCGCCACTCCCTCGTCCGAATATGTTCCGGCAAGCTGCGCGACCTTGAAGGGGAATCCCGTCGGCGATGCCAACGGATCCGTAAACACCTGGCCCTCTCCCTTTGCCGCCTGTGCAACCAGCCGCCTCTTCAGATCCGGCCTCAGCCCCGATTCCTCGCTGAACGCAAATGCCGTGCCCACCTGTACCCCGGCCGCGCCCTCATCCAGAGCCTCGCGCAGCTTCGCCGCACTACCGTATCCGCCCGCCAGCCAGAATGGCACTCCGAGTTTGCGCAACTCCTCCAGATCGACCTTGTCGCGGTGCCCGTAGATCGGCTGCCCCATTGCATCCAGTTGCAATTTGCCGCGCGGCGGAGCGTTGTGGCCGCCCGCCGTTGGGCTCTCGATAACCAGTCCGTCCACGCGGCCCGTCGCCCGCCGCAACATCGTCGTCGCCAACGTATTCGATGAGACGATCGCCAGAAATCTCGGCCGTTCCAACTTCGGCAGCGGACCCTCCACGTAATCGCGCGGGTCGAACCGCATCATCGTATCTTGCTCCGGCGTCGCGCCGGCCACCGCGAGTTTGTACTCCCCTGGTTTGTGTTCGGCAAAGTTGTCGATCACTCCCGGAATATGCAGCGGAATGCCGGCGCCCATCAGCACATATCCCACCCCGGCCAGCATCGCTCCATAGATCGACGCAAGGTGCGGCAGCTGCACCTTCTCCAGAAAATTCACGCCAATCCTGTTTATGTGGCCCTCCCGCGCCAGAAAAACCTCGACAAAATTGCTGACCATCAGCAATTCGATCAGTTTGCGCGAATCGCGCCTCTGGTGCATGGGCACGTTGGGGTAAGGCTTACCCTCGGGTTTCCCGCCCGGCACGAAATACTCATTCCAGATCCGCTTGGCCATGTCGGGAAAAGGAAAGGCATCCAGTCCCCTTCGCATGTGGCCGCCCTTGTCGCCGTCTGCAAGGCGACGAACGAGCACCTGGTCAATGGCGGTTCCGGAAACTACGCCAAGCTGTCCCAGGCGCGAAACAGCCTGCGCCAGCCGCCAGTTGGAGACGCCGACACCCATTCCGCCCTGGATAATCCTAGGAAATTGAAACATATAACGATTCTTTCACAGATTGATTCCTAGTGTCAGTGACTTCCGTTCAAGGTCTTCGTCCCTAACCCATAATCCCTGGTCCTTGGTCCCTCGTTCCCTTGGTCTCTTGTTCCCTGTCTCTCAGTCCCACGGCGTCTCTTTGAATGCCTGCTCCATCCCAGGATAGAAAGCCACATACAGGCAGATCAGCACATTCAGCACCACGCTGACAAAAAAGGAGGCTTGCTCGGATATCGTCAAGGGCGTCGAACTTCCCGCGGCTTGATTCGCGGCATAGTTGATCAGCATCTTCGCCGCTGTCGCGCCCGACGCGAACATGACTCCCCAACGCACTCGCCAGTCTCGGCTCGCCCAACGCCACGCCATTACCCCGTAGATCACTGCCGTGACGTAGAAAACCCCTTCCGCCGACACCGTCTTCGGCCAGGGATCAAAGTGTGTCGTGATGAACGCCGCCGTATCCGAATCCGGAGCCAGCCCGATCGTCAGCCCGAATACGATGTTCACCACGCATCGGAAGATCAGCAGCCAGATAAACCATCGAATCAGCGTAGGAATTTTATGCCGTTCGACATAGTCGCCCCTCTCGCGCACCGGTCCAGCTTTTTGCTGATGCTGCTCGGGCACATAGGTCCTGATCGGATCTCTCGGCGGCATGATCCCTCCTGGCAGTAATGCGGCTTGAATTGCGAAATCGTTCTGGGAATGGAGCAGAACGGATGGCTCCACGACGATCGAGAAGTTTGTGTTCAGCAGCGTAGCAGGAAACGAACCGTGAGATATTTAAATTTTTTCGCGAAGAAAGCTGATCACATGATCGGCATGCACCACGCCCACCATGCGGCTTTGCGCATCCACGACCGGCAGCGCCTTCAAGTTGTACTTGTCGAACATCTCTGCCAGCTCATTCTGATTCATGTCTGCCGGGCACGAGAGCACACGCGCCTCGCTCAGTACGATGAGCCGCGCGTCGGGCTGTGCCATCACCAGCCGCGCCAGGGGAACAGAGCCGCGCAGCACGCGCTTCTCGTCCAGGAGATATATCTCCGTCACCGACTCGATATCGCCATCGAAGCTACGCAATGCCGCGCCGACTTGCGACACAGTCGCCTCCATACCCAGGTAAACGAAGTCGGATGTCATCGCGCCTGCAGCCGACTTCTCGTCAAACTCGAGCAGCTCGGCAACTTCTTGCCGCTCTTCGGGCTCCATCTCCTCGAGAATCGCGTCCGACTTGTCCTCGGGCAACTCGGCCAGCAGGTCCGCAGCCGCGCCCGGATCCATCTCTTCGACAATGTCGGCAATCTTCTCTTCGTCCAGCTTTTCCAGCAGAGAAGCCTGCAGTTTCGGATCGACCTCTTCCAGCGTCTCGGCCGCAACTTCCTCGTCCAGCGACGTGAATACGGCGTCGCGCTCGGCCGGCGCAAGATCCCCCAGGATCTCTGCAAGGTCCGACGGGTGCATCGCTGCCAGGCGCTCGTATTCAATGCGAAGTTTTACGCGCCGGGCCGGATCGACCTCGATCACATCGACGAATTGCCAGGGAATCCCGCGATACTTGAAGCGCCGCGATAACTGCTCCAGTCTCGCCCTGGGCAACAATCCCTTGAATACGCGCCGGAATGCGCCCCGCAGACCGACTTCCACCTCTGTCACTCGAAGCAGGTGAGCCGCGCCGTCGCCCATCCACTCCAAGTCGACATCGTTGACGCGGACCACCTTGCGCCCATGAATGTCGATGATCTGCCGGTCTACCAGGTCTTGTTGCAGATAGATGTACGTGCCCTGCTCGTTCAGCGGAGTAATCGCTTGCGCCGACGACACCTCCAGCATTCCCGCTGGCGTTTCACGCACCTCCCGCGAAGGCACCAGCGACAGCCCGGTACGCGTCTTCAGCACCAGCCCGGCAACCTTGCCGGCATCCGGACCGGTCGCGACAGCGATATCCTTCAGCCTGCCGCGCACGTTGCCCTGCGGATCCGTTACCGGAGTCCCAAGCAGTGCCGTGAGACTGACACGGGTTGTCGCGCGCTGCTGCATAAGCTGAGTGTACTGCGCAAATTTCCATCATGACTCTTCAGCGGCCGGCGCTGAATAAAAGTGGGGACCATGAAGAGCATCCCGGGAATGATTTTGCAGCAGCTCCGTAGGGGCGATGCGAACCGGGTCGACGATATCTCACTCCTCCGCCGGCCATCGCTCCGTATATGCCAGATATGAGGAAACCACCAGCTCACTCGGGATGTGATAACCGGCGCTCTCTGCCTTCGCCTTGTCCGCATCGCTCAGCGTTGGAGGCTTGTACTCCGCCCAATACTCGTACGTGATCAGACCTTCGGTCCTGGCCAGCATTTGCCGCCCATCCCCGGTGAAGACCAGAAACTCCCCGGGCTGAAAATGAAACCAGGATTCTCTGATCGTCTCAACGATTGTTCGACGTCCATCCGTGCCGCAGGTTCCAGCACATCCATCGCCAACCCAATTCCCTCCGGCGTTCCAGCGATGATCTTCGACTGCACATCAAGCTGGCCGTAAATGCCGCTGCAATGAGTTGCCGGCTCATCAAGGACAATAGCCACATCCCCGACGTTCGTCAGCGTGAATCGCGACCTTCATCTTCAGTTCCAACCGATATGGGCTTGCCGGTTTCATCGCCGTCGACTGTGCGCTCGCACCGCTCACTCCAAGCACGAGCATTGTTCGAATCCAAAGCCTTGTCATCCTTCCCGCCCGCTTATCAGCGTTGGACAAGTTGCACCCCGAGATGAACCTAACCCAAACCAGTTCTTGACACAACGACCCCCAGCCATGAAGATGCCGTCTATAGCGTTTTCCCATCACGAACCCGAAGACGCCCATACTTCCTCTCGCGGTGAGGCGGTGGCTTTGCCATTCCCGGTAGAGGCGGAGACGAAGCCCGTGACCAATCATAAAGCTGGAAAATTGAGCTTCTCCTTGCCCTCCACCATGGAGAGCGTCAGCGAGGTTGAAGCCGCCGCAGACAAGCTTGCCGGCGAGGCCGGCCTTGATGAGGAAGAGCGCTTTCGTGTCACCATGGCGGTTCGCGAAGCCGCGGTCAATGCCGTCCTGCACGGCAACGACTACGATCCCGCCAAGCAGGTAACAGCCAGCTTTGAGAACAACGGCAAATCGCTTATCTTCACCATTGCCGATCAGGGCAAAGGCGTCGACTGGGAACACCTGCCTGATCCCCTCGCTCCGGAGAATCTTCTTCGCGGCACCGGCCGCGGCATCTTCCTCATCCGCTCCTTCATGGATGAGGTACACTTTCGCCAACTACAGCCAGGAACCGAGCTCACTCTGATCAAACATTTGACTCCGGCTCAGGAACAAACCTAAAGCATCTTCAGCCATATTCGGATCCGTCTCGATCCGATCCCCCACTGTCCCACTTTGTGTCTCTTTGCTTGCAGTGAGGCGCTGAGGTGCTATAACTTGTATGACTCACAAAGGAGGAATTTTCCGTGGCACTCTCTATTGCTTCCCGTGAATTGGACGGCGTCAACGTCCTGGACCTGAGCGGGCGGATCACTCTCGGCGAGGGCAGTGTGCAGTTGCGCGAGGCAATTCGTGACCTGATCAGCAAAGGTCAAAAGAATATTCTCGCCAACCTCGGCGATGTCAGCTACATCGATAGCTCCGGCCTTGGCGAACTCGTCGGCGCCTACACCACTGCCAAGAACCAGGGCGCTACCCTCAAGCTGCTCAACCTGACCAAGAAGGTCAAGGACGTTTTGCAGCTCACCAAGCTCTACACTGTCTTCGACATCTACGACGACGAAGCCAGTGCCATCGCCTCCTACAAGTAACGACGCGCCGGTCCTCCACGAGCGCGATACGGACTTGCAGGGCCAACGAGAAACCTGCTCTATTCCGAGCTTTTGAAGGGTCATCCACTTCGGATGGCCCTTTTTGATTTCCAGCAGTCGTGCCTGGTCACTGAACCGACCTGCTGAACTTCCGTAACCACGCGGAGCCGACGATAACAGTCAGGGCTGCATCTTACTTGTCGTATGGAAAGCCGCGTGGCGCAGCCGCAAACCGCGACAAATATCGCAGTTCCGTTGGAAGCGACACCCGTATCCCCCTACGTCTTCGAGCCCTTTGGCGGGTCTCTAATCTACATGCCTGACTCGCCCCCGCAGGTGTCGCAGGCCGAATTTGTGATGCCGCAATCCTCCCCGCTGACGCAGCCGGAAACTCGCTTCGAGATTCCCGGGACGCGATCGATCGCTGCAGCCGTCGCCAATTCACAACCCGCAACCAAAGCGCCTTCTGATCCGCCGCCAATCGATCAAACGTTCAAAACTACGGATCCAGGACAACGCGATCAATATCATTCGGGGTCAATCTGGTTCCTCGACTCGATCGCGCCCAGCAGAGGGGTTGAGATCGCTGGTCAGAATGACAAACTCGCGACCGCCGGCGCCTCAGCCGATCCCCATCCGCTCGGCCGGCCTCTGTCACAGCCGAAAACCGCGATCGCCCAGACGGACGAGCAACTAGAGCGGCAAAAGATTCCAAAAGAGCGGCCCGCACTGCAGAACCAGACTCGCGTTCCGAAATCCGTGGCTTCCCCAAAGGTCGTCGAGCCAAAGTTCAGGGCGCCGGAGTTCGCGACCGGACAAAAGCCACCTGCAAGGCGTGAGTTTAAAAAACCGTTGAAGAGAAAGAGACCCCCGCTTGCAGAACGGCTGCAACGATGGCTGGAAGGCCCCAGGCTCGATGGCAAACGCCGTGCAGTGCGCAGATCCGAACCCGGACTGACGGCTTTTTACTGGAGTGGAGGAAGTCCTGAGCCGCACGAAGTCCTAAACATCAGCGAGAGCGGTTTTTACGTTCGTACCAAAGATTTCTGGTCTCCAAACACGCTGGTCCGCATGATCCTCCAGCGGAAAGGAGATCCGAGGCATTCCATCCGCATCCTCGCTCGCGTTGTGCGAGTCGACAAGGGCGGCGTCGGACACGAGTTTGTTACCACGGAGGCTCTCATCGACCTGCGCGCCCGCTATGTCATTCCAGACCAGGGAACAGACCAAAGGGCGCTCGAGAGATTCCTACAATTGCACTGAACTCCGCCCGGCCGCCGTGGAACTTCCATGCAGCAGGAAACGTACAATTGAGTGCGATGAACGGCTTTCACCGCACAGGTCTCGCGCCGTACCGGCTGTTGCTGGCAGGGCTCGTAATTCTTCTTCTCTGCCGGGTGGCGATCGCAGAGTCGGTCAGCGAGCTGCCCAAACCCAGCGATTACGTAAATGATTTTGCAAAGGTGCTCTCGCCTGAAACGGTAGAGAAGCTTGATCGCATCTGCGCTGAGCTCGAGCACTCGAAGACCGACACGCAGATCGCCATCGTTACGGTTCGCAACCTCGAAGGCGAGGACTCCGCCGATTGGGCAAACGAGCTCGAAGACAAGTGGAAGATCGGAAAGAAGGGCTCCGACCGCGGTATCCTCGTGCTTTTAGCTGTCGACGACCACAAGTACCGCATCGATGTCGGCTATGGCCTGGAAGGCATCCTCAATGATGCCAAGGTCGGCGACATCGGCCGCTCTATGGTGCCTTATCTGCGCGCGCAGAACTATGACGCGGCTATCCTGAACGCTGTCGGACGCCTCGCGCAGGTAATTGCCGCGGACGCACAGGTTACGCTGAGCGATGAGCTGCCCAACCCGCCTCCGGTTCCCCAGCGGCATCATCAAGGATCGGGGCTCGGTACACTGTTTCTCTTCATTGTTCTGTTCCTGATGTTCGGCGGCTTTGGCTTCTTCCGCCTTCTCTTTGGGCTGGGGCTGTTGAACAGCGCCCTCGGTGGACGCAGGTATTATGGTGGTCCCGGCCCATTCAGTGGCGGAGGCGGCTGGGGAGGTGGCGGATTCGGAGGTGGAGGCGGATCCGGTGGCGGTGGATTCGGCGGCTTCGGTGGTGGCAGCTTCGGCGGAGGCGGTGCCGGCGGAAGCTGGTGAAAGGATCACATCTGATCAGGTCTTGTAACAGGGCATGGCTACAGCCATGCCGTTTATGTAACTTCTTTGAATGTGTCATCCTGAGCGGAGCGCGCTTGGGGCCCCGCGAACGAGTATCGCTTGTGGGGTAAGCGGAGCGAAGGATCTGCTTCTTGTTGTCGTCTTGCGTTAGGGCACGACTTCAGTCGCGCCGAAATCGCCCAAAGAAAACCGGGCTTTAGCCCCTGACTAGCACGGCCCTGGTAAAGGAGAACGAAACAATATGAGTCGTGGACTTCTGGTTGGTCTCGGAATCGTCGGTGTCATCATACTGGCGCTCCTCATGGTCGGCGGCAGCTACGTAAGCGCCAGGAACCAAATGGTCGCCAAGGACCAGGCGGTTAAAGCGGCATGGTCTGAGGTGGACGTGCAACTCCAGCGCCGTGCGGACCTGATTCCAAACCTCGTCGAAACCGTAAAGGGCTTCACAAAACACGAGAGCGAGGTTTTCTCTGAGATCGCAAACGCCCGCGCCGGTCTACTCAACGCGCAGGGTCCCGAAGCGAAGATCGCCGCCAACGGCCGCCTCGACTCGGCCTTCGGTAGATTGCTGGCCCTCACAGAAAACTACCCGCAATTGCGTTCGAGCGACCAGTTCATGCGACTGCAGGACGAGCTGGCTGGCACCGAAAACCGCGTCAGCGTCGCACGCAACCGTTACAACCGCGCCATCCAGGACTACAACACCTTCATCGGGCAGTTCCCCAACAGCATCTGGGCAGGCATGTCCGGCTTCCACACCAACAATGCATACTTCAATGCCAGCCCGGCGGCACAGCAGGTCCCCAGCGTCAGATTCTAGTTCGCGTCACCACCCCAGCGGCCTGTCTTCGTCGCTGGGGTGATTGAGTGTTCCCTAAGAAACGCAGGACCGCGCTATTTCGAAATCGTCCCAACAAGATTAAGGTCCATCGCGACATCATGATCAGCTTTCCAAATCAAGAAGCTCGGATCCTTTAGTCCCCACTGGATATAAGGCACCACAAAGTGAGTCTTGGCAGTTGCGCCCGAGCCATCGAGATGAATCTCGACGGGAACGGTGATTTCATGCGGTGTTCCCAGCAGGTTGAGGATTCCAGTTACCTGGATGGTCGAGTCGCCTGAAGGAGCAATGATTCTACCGGCATAGGTTTTCGGCTCAAAGGAAACCGTCGCATACTGTTCGACCTTCAGAATGTCCTTGTTCATCTTCTTGTCGCGACTGCCATTGCCCGTCTTGCCGCTGCCGGCGGCGACGGCGATCAAACCCGACATTTTGGGAGTGCTGTGGTCAAACTCAACAGATCCGGACTGGACGTGAAAAACGCCGTTGACGATCTCGTGAGTTGTTTTGAGCGTCATCTTGACCTCACTGGCATCGGGATTGACGACGAAGGTCTGATGCTGGGCGAACGCTGCCCCGGTGAACATCACGGCGAGAGCGAGGACTACGAAAAATTTCATTCCAACCCTACTCTGATGCGAGTTGATGGGTTCAGCCGGCGACCGCATGAGGAGCAACAACTGCCTGCTGAGCCGCGACGCGCGTCAGGCTTGCCGTCACGCGCATCACGCCGGGCCAGACCCTGAGGCAAAACGGCAGTACAGCACGTGCCAGTGCGTTGTTCAAGCCATCGGCGGCGAACTCGGCAAGGCGCATCTGCGGCAGCAGTGCGGAACGTAGTTTGGCCTGAAAGTCTGACGCCGGTTCGCCTGCAAGATAGGCAGCTGCGGCACAACGAGCAGTATGCAGAGCGATCGATATGCCATCGCCCGTGAATGAGGGGATGACGGCTGCCTGGTCGCCAATGCAATAGAGCCCTTCCTCCGTTGTGCGCCGGATGTGACCGTACGGAATGTGCGTGACGGCGATAGGCTTGTCGAGCAACGGCTCGGCGCCGGCAAGCCTCATTGCGAGGTGCGGACAGTCCTGCTGCATCTTCGCGAGCAACTTGTCCCAGCGATGACCCACACGCGCGAGATTCCGCTGTTGCACTACCCAGCAGAGGTTTGCAATGCCACCTTCAACCGGCTGGATACCACCATAGCCTCCGGGATAGAGCATCAGCTCAGAAGCGAATTCCAGCTCCGCGGCCTGCGCGGGCGCAAGCCGGTAATACATCTTGAAGGCCACCCATCGCTGCGGGTCTTTTGGACGCGGGTAGCCGCGAAGATCGTGCTTGCCTGTGGCGAGAAAGACAGCCGGAGCTTCACGGACACCGCCGTCGTCGAGCTTTGCTTGCCACATGCCGGTTGTCGTGCGACTGAGTGCCTGAACACTGCGGCCTTGCTCAACGCGGACCCCCGCGGCGACGGCCTCGGCAATGAGTGCTGTGTCAAGCGTTTTGCGCGTAAGCGATTTTGCCGGGAAAGGCAAGGGAGCCTCCGCGGCACGCCTGGCGGCGGCGAGGCGAACGTAGGGGATGGGCACCGCGCCAAGCTCGGTTACGTCGATGCCGAGTGCGTGCAGGTCCTCAAGGGCCTCACCGCTCAGAAACTCTCCGCAGACCTTATGGCGCGGTGTGGGCTCGCGTTCGATCAGAGTAACGCTTCGTCCCTTGCGGGTGAGCGCGATAGCAGCGGCACACCCTGCTACACCGCCGCCGATGACAAAAACGTCATCTTGGTATGGAATCTGATTGTAAGTGGATTTTCTATGTGCTGGAATTGGGCCGTTCCTGAGGGACATTCTGTAACCGATGCTGCAATTGGGTACTGTTAGTTTGAAATCTACCAGATTGACGCAAAGGATTTGACGTACCTCAGGCAAGAATGGTGAGCCACGTCAGTCGAAGGACCTGCTTCTCGCTCGCAGCGTCATAAAATCTCTTCAAAAACAATCGCCATAAAAATCTCCTCAAAAAGATTTGATAGAGCCGAAAGTGAGGGTCAGCCCCCTGTCATGCGCGGCGAGTGGTGAGCTCTCGCCAGTTGAGACCGAGATCGACGAGAAGCAGCGACGCCAGGGTGAAGGCGATGACTCCGACGGCCGCGAAGCTGTCGCCGAGATGGCTCCAGTACCGGGGCCAGAGATTGAGCACGCGGCTGGAGACGAAGGTGAACGTGACGGCGTAGGAACGAGCCATCCACTGGCGGTGCTGGACGATCTGGCGGTTTCGCGCGGTGATGAAGGCGGCGGTGGTGCAGACCATCCACGCGGCGGCCTGCATGGTAGTTCCCGGCAACCCCGGGCGGCCGGCGGCTAGGGCGATCCCCGTGTAGGCGCCGATAAAGACGGAGATGACGTACATGAGGCCGAGCACGCGATGCAATTTCAGGTAACGCTGGCGGAGTCGCGACGAGAACTGCACTGGGCCGGCCAACAGTGCGACAAAGCCGGAAATGGTATGGGGAATGAGGAAGTGGCGGTCGGCAATCACCTGCAGGCGATATGTGTGGTACATCGGGTAATCGGCAACCAGAAAAACTTCTGAAGTGATGAAGACAAAAAGCGTAGTAAGACCAAGGGAGATCCAAAGAACGGTTTTGAACCTGGACCGCCCGCAGCTCGATGCGAGCAGGGTGGATGATGCCATCATTTACCTCTTAGGATAGACGCGCGACGAGCGAGTGCAACGTGGGGCAAT
>Ga0126381_100008868_pt1 | contig 11263 bp, 9 predicted proteins | sample PanSoiMetPlot_28_FD_96465 | JGI IMG/M metagenome (GOLD analysis project Ga0126381, IMG submission 96465) | Tropical forest soil microbial communities from Panama - MetaG Plot_28 | ecosystem: Environmental > Terrestrial > Soil > Tropical forest > Bulk soil | place: Panama | collected 2016-02-17 | reverse complement strand
GATTGCGAAATCGTAGGCACAAAAAAGTCACACCCCGCAAATTGAAAGGGCCTGCATCGCTGCAAGCCCTTGATTATTTGGTTGCGGGGGAAGGATTTGAACCTTCGACCTTCGGGTTATGAGCCCGACGAGCTGCCAGACTGCTCCACCCCGCGATTGAGCCAATAAGTATAGTTTGTTGTGCCAGCGCGGGTCAACCAGGCCTCTCCGTTAGCTCGTGGTGGCGCAGGACCACGAGTCTAAAACGCGACGTTATTCCGTCCCTTGAGGGCGAGCATCTCGCGCGCCTCGTCCGCGGTGGCAATGTCAAGTGACAGCTCGTTCAGGATGGTGCGGATCTTGGCAACCTGGGCGGCATTGCTCTGGGCCAGCTCGCCCTTGCGCAAGTAGATGCTGTCCTCGAGGCCCACGCGGCAATGGCCGCCCATGATTGCGCCCATGGTCACCAGTCCCATCTGATGTCGACCCGCGCCGAGAATGGACCAGTGATAGCTGTCGCCGAACAGATGATCCGCCGTGCGGCGCATGTGCATCAGGTGCTCGGCATCCGGGCCGATGCCGCCCAGAATCCCGAAGATGGTCTGCACCAGCATCGGCGGCTTCACGAGCCCGCGATCGACAAAATGCGCCAGGTTGTACAGATGCCCGACGTCGTAGCATTCGAATTCGAACCTGGTACCGCATTCCTCGCCGAGATGCTTGAGCGAGAACTCGATGTCCTTGTACGTGTTGCGGAAGATGAAATCGCGCGTGGCCTCCAGATACTGAGGTTCCCAGTCGTGTTTCCACTCCTTGTACTTGCGCACAAGATGGAATAGCCCGAAGTTCATCGAGCCCATGTTGAGCGAGCACATCTCGGGCTTCGCCGCCAGCGGCGCCTCGAGGCGCTGTTGCACAGTCATGTTGTGACCGCCGCCGGTGGTGATGTTGATCACGGCATCGGTCTCCGACTTGATGGCCGGAAGAAACTGCATGAAAACCTTCGGATCGGGTGTTGGCCGGCCGTCGCGTGGGTCTCGAGCATGCAGGTGGATGATGGCCGCTCCGGCACGCCACGCTCCAATCGCGCCCTGGGCAATCTCCTCGGGAGTCACCGGAAGATACGGCGTCATCGTGGGCGTGTGAATCGATCCGGTCACCGCACACGTGATGATCACTTTGTCGCGACGTGCAGCCATAGCGCACTCCTCGAGATTGGTTGCAAGTTGCCCTTCACACCAGCGATTCGACGTTCCCGCATACCGACAGTGCCTGGCCCGAAATGCTGCTCCCCGCCTCGGTCGCCAGGAAAAGCGCCATGTCGGCGATCTCCTGCTCCGTAACTTTCTTCCGCAGCGAAACGCGCTCGAGCATCTGCGCTTCTACCGCTTCGTCGGTGGTGTTCAATGCCTTCGCCTTGGCGGAAATCACCCGCCGGATCCGATCTCCGTCGACGACCCCGGGCTGGATGGCGTTGACGCGGATGTTTGAGGGGCCCAATTCGATGGCGAGACTCTTGGTGAAGCCGACGACCGCCCACTTGGCGGACGAGTAAGGAGTACGCAGAGGAAAACCGAGCCTTCCCGCCACCGATGACAAGTTGATGATTGAACCGCCGCCAGCAGCCTTCAGCAACGGCACGGCGCGGCGAGTGCAATAGAACATGCCGCTGAGATCGACCGCTATGGTGCGATTCCAATCATCGATGCTGATGTCTTCGACACGCGCTGTCGGTCCGGCAATGCCGGCGTTGTTGATAAGGACATCAAGGCCTTTCAGGAATGGCGCCGCAGCGTCGAACAGCGCATCGACCTGGCGTGGATCGGCGACGTCGGCCACGCAGCTTCCGACCTTTGGCAGCGCCCGTGTCATGCTGTCGAGCGCCGCGCGATCGATATCGCACGTGAACACCCGAGCGCCGGCATCGACAAATGTCTCCGCGAACACGCGGCCGATGCCAGTGGCACCCGCGGTGACAAGAACCCGCAACCCGTCGGCAGATGTGTTCACAGTCTCTCCGTCTCGGCGGCGCGGGGCCGCCACACCAGCAGCCGTCCCTCGATGCGCGTGACGATGAAGTCCAATATCAGTGCGCACATCGTCAACACCAGAATCCCGGCGAAAACGGTATCGATGTCAAACACGCCTTCGGCCTGGTGGATGAGATAGCCCACGCCCTTGGCCGAGCCCAAGTATTCGCCGACCACGGCGCCAACAAAGGCGAGCCCAACCGATGTGTGCAGGCTCGAGAACACCCAGCTCGTCGCGGAGGGCAGATACACGTAGCGCAGGAGTTGCCGCCCCGTCGCGCCCAGCATGCGTGCGTTGGCCAGCACCACCGGGCTCACCTCCTTCACGCCCTGGTAGACGTTGAAGAACACGATGAAGAATACCAGGGTGACGCCGAAAACAACTTTGGACGTGATGCCGAGCCCGAACCACACAGCGAAAATCGGAGCCAGGATCACACGCGGCATCGCATTCATCGCCTTGATGTACGGATCGGCCAGCGACGATGCCGTCGGCGAAAGCGCCAGCCACAATCCGAGAACCAGGCCCAACGCGGTGCCGATGGCGAACGCGAGCAAGGTCTCAATCAGCGTCACGCCGAGGTGCAGATAGATGCTGCCTCCGGCGAACCAGGTCCAGATGCGCTTCACCACTTCGATCGGCTGGCCGAAGAAAAACTTGGCCCGCGTGGGATCGTCGAAGTAGAACGGCGGAATGAGTCCAGGCTCGGTCATAACGTACCAGAACAGGAACAAGCCGCCGAGCAGCAGCACGTGATAGAAGGCGATTCTTCCGCGCGATGCGCGCTGGCCCGGTCGCCTGGTGGACGTGGCGGCGCCAGGCACCGGCGAATCGTCGGCGCTAGTTCTTCCGGCTTCTTGCATAGCCCTTGAGCACTTCGTCCTTCATCGCGTGCCAGATCTGCGTGTGCAGCTCGACGAACCGCGGCGTGAGACGGATCTCGTTGACGTCGCGCGGACGAGGCAGATCGATGGCGAACTCACCGATCGGCCGCGTTGCTGGTCCTGCAGAGAGCACGATGACGCGATCGGAGAGCGCGATCGCTTCTTCGAGATCGTGCGTGATGAACAACACCGATTTGCGGTCCGCCGACCACAGGTCGAGTAATTCGTTCTCCATCAATTGACGCGTCTGGATGTCGAGTGCCGAAAACGGCTCGTCCATGAGCATGATTTCGGGATCGAGGATGAGCATCTGAGCGAGCGCCACGCGTTTGCGCATGCCCCCAGATAGCTCGTGCGGGTAGCGCTCCTCGAAGCCGCTCAATCCCACTCGTCCGAGCCATTGCTGAGCGCGACTCTTGCTCTCTCCGCGCTCCACGCCGGCGAACTGCAAACCCGCGATCACGTTGTCGAGCGCATTGCGCCAGGGCATCAGCGACTCTGCCTGGAACATGTAGCCTGAGTGCCGGTTGATGCCGAGCAGCGGTTGGCCCAGCACGCGCACGTCGCCCGAGGACGGCTGCAATAGTCCAGCCGCCACGTTCAGCAGCGTCGATTTGCCGCAGCCGGTTGGGCCGACGACCGAAACGAATTCGCCACTGCCGACGGCGAGAGTGGTGTCCTTGACCGCCGTGTACCGATCGCCTTGCCGTTCGCGCGAGGCGAACGCGCAGGTGACGCGGTCGAGAAGCAGCGCTGGAGTGCTCATTCGACAAACTCGCCGCGAACGGGAGTCTTCGCTATTTCTTGTATTTGGCCAGCGCTTTCTTGGCGTAACTATTGTCGAAAGTCTGCGCGAGCTTGATGTCGGCCGGCTTGATCGCAGGGTTGAATGCGGCGAGATACTTGAGCGTGTTCTCCGCTCCTGCCTCGGTAAACATTCCGTCGGGCGAATAGGCATCTTTAAGCTTGACGAAGCTCGCTATATAGACGTCCTTGTCGCCAAGCAGGTATTCAGGCGGTACGGTCTTGACGACGTCGTCGGGCGTGGCCTTCTGGATCCAAAGCAGCGCGCGCACCATGGCGTTGGTCAGCGCCTGCACCGTGTTCGGATTCTTCTGGATGAAGCTGATCGGCGCATAAAGGGCGCCGGCCGGCATGTCGGCACTCCCGAATACTTCTTCGGTGCCTTTCGCCGTGCGCGTATCCGCAATGAGCACCACCGCACCCATTTTCTCCAGCTTGGCAATCATTGGGTCGAGGTTCGACACAGCATCGATCTGACCGCTAGTCATGGCCGCGATCACGCCGGCCCCTGTGCCAACGCCGATGATCGAAACATCATCTGCCTTGAGTCCCTCCTTCGCGAGTATGCGTAGCACCATGCGATTGGTGCTCGAGCCCGGAGCACTGACGCCGATCTTCATCCCCTTCAAGTCCTTGGGCGACTTGTAGCTCGCCGCCTTGGCCTTGGACAGTGCCAGGCAGATCATCGGATAGCGACCCTCGAGCGCAAAGCCCTGAAGCTGCAATCCTTTGGGTTGCTGATCGATGGTGTTTTCCCATGCACCAGACACAACGTCGGCACTACCGCCAACAACAGCCTGCAGCGCTTTCGACCCCCCTTCGAAATCGCTGATCTCGACATCGAGGCCTTCGTCCTTGAAGTAACCCAAGCGTTCGGCGATGGTGAGCGGCAAGTAGTAAAACGCCGCCTTGCCGCCGACGGCGATACTGACTTTGGTTTTCTCCGGCTTGCCCTGCGCGAATGCGCTCAAGGGCAGCAGCGCGACAAGCACCGAAACGATCAGGGTGCGCAACGAAATCATCGATTTCCTCCAGTAGAGCTTTCGCTCACGCAATTTGCTCGCGCATCGACGCGCGATGCTTTGTTGGGCGATGCTCACACAGCAGCGTCTTCGCTGTCAACGCGGCATAAAACCCGCACCGAAACGAGCTAGATCGCCGCCACAGCGCGCAGGCGCTCGATGTCAACGGCGCTGTAGCCGATGGCTCTTAACACCTCTTCCGTGTGCTCGCCCAGCTTCGGTCCCACCCATCGGATCTCGCCCGGCGTGTCAGACAGCTTCGGCACGATGCCCGGAAGCTTGAGAGGTGTGCCATCGGCGAGCGTCATCTGCCCGATCATCTCGCGCGCAAGATATTGCGGGTCGGTGGCGATATCGGCGGCGGTGTAGATCTTGCCGTGCGGGACGTCGGCGGCCTTGAGCACGTCGATGATTTCGGCGAGATCGTGCTCGAGCACCCACTCGGCGATGGCGCCGTCGATTTCCGCGGTACGCTTCACGCGTCCCACATTGTTCGCAAGCTCGGAGTCGAGCCCCAGGTCGTCGCGCCCGATCGCGTGCATCAACCGCTTGTAGATGTTGTCGGCGTTGCCGCCGATGACTACGCTCTGCCCGTCGCGTGTCGTGTAGGTGTTCGACGGCACGATGTTGGTGAGCCCAGTGCCTATGCGGCCACGGATCTCTCCGAACAGGTCATAGTCGGGCAAGAGGCTTTCCATCATGTTGAAGACGGCCTCGTAGAGCGCAACGTCTACCACCTGCCCTTTGCCGCCACGCGTCTGGCGATGATGCAAGGCCATCAGGGCGCCGATGACGCCATGCAGCGAAGCCAGCGCATCGCCGATGCTGACGTTCATGCGCACCGGAGGACGGTCGGGGAAACCGGTGATGTGGCGCATGCCGCCCATCGATTCGCCCACCGATCCAAAGCCCGGCTGATCGCGATAGGGTCCGGTCTGCCCGAACCCGGACAGACGGATCATGATGAGGCCGGGGTTAGTTGCCGCGAGCGTGTCGTAACCGAGACCCCATTTTTCCAGTGTCCCCGGTCGAAAATTCTCGATCAAGATATCGGTGCCGCGGGCGAGGCGGCGGACGATCTCCTGGCCCTCGGGTTTCCGCAGATCGACTGTGACCGACTTCTTGTTGCGAGCCTGCACATACCACCAGAGCGACGTGCCCTTGTGCAACAGCCGCCACTGGCGCAGCGGATCGCCGCCCGCGCTTCCTGCGGTCGCCGGAGGTTCGATCTTGATCACCTCGGCTCCGAACTCGGCTAAGATTTTGCCTGCGAACGGCCCGGCGATCAGCTGCCCCAGTTCGAGGACCTTGACCCCGGCGAGAGCGGATGGGTTTGGCGCGTTCACTGGGACTCCACAGCATCACCAGGCGCTATATTGTGTTGTTGCTGCGACGCGCACGCAGCTCGGCCTCGAGCTTGGGTAGCTTGTCCGCCATCGCTGAGCCCACGAAGATCTGCGGATCCGACGGAGCTTCCTTGCGGTGCTCTTCGCGCTCGCGCGCCGCGATGCGCTCCCGCGCCTGCTCAAATGCCTTGACGAACGAATCCTCGAAACGCAATCCGTGCTGGAACAGCGCATCGCCGAAATAGGTCGAGGCGCTTCCGCTGCCGCAGCCGAACGAAGTGCGATTGGCCGCAGACGCGGTCATAATAAGAGTGTGCTCGTCCTTGAGCGCGTCGATGAACCCACCCGAATAGCACGCCGAAACGACGATGATCCGCCATTTGATGCCCGCATCGTCGAGCATTCCGCGCAACATCTCCGGCGTGAGCTGATCGAGCTCGAGCGGCGGATAGTCGACCACCAGCTTGTGGTCGCGCGTCCCGTGGCTCTCCAGATACAGCATCACGACGTCGTCGTCGACGTCGATGGCGGATCCGATCTCTTCCAGCGTCTGGCGCAAATTGCTCACCGTCGCCAGCGGCTCGTCGAGCACGGTATACGGGCTGTTGATCAGCAAGATCGATCGACCATCGGTGTCAAAACGCTCGTCGAAAAGCTTGCGCGCGACCTCCATGTCCTTGCGGAAGACGTCCTCGCCAGAGTACGGCGCGAAACCGACGAAGTACAAATCGGTTGTCCCCGGCCGCTCGTCCTCTAGGTCGTCGAGCGCGTCGGCCAGCAGCTGCGGTTGCGCCGCCAGCGCCTCTTCCGACGCCGGGCTCACATAGCGGGGGTCCTTGCTCGCGGTCGCCGTCGGCAGCGCGCTTTCCCACCACGGCTGGTACGCCCAGATCGCCAGCGGCGCCGCGGCGAGCAGCAGCGCTGCACCGCCGATCGAGCGCGTCCAGAACCACGGCCGTCGTGGCTGGAGCGCAGTGGCAATCGTCCGCCAGTAAATGAACGCGAGCCACGCCAGAAAGATCCAGAACCCCAGCCACTGGATGGAAAGGCCCAACAGCACGCCTTGCGTGCCAGGCAGCGTAAGGATGAACTCGAGCAGGTCAAGCGCGGGTATGCTCGCGAGCGCCAACACCGGAACGGCGAGCTTCAAATGAGGCTGGCGATATACGGCGCTTAAAAGGGCGCCGGTCAGTAGGAGCACGGCGCCCATGAATCCTTCGTAGACGATCGCGTGCGCCGAGAAAAACGGATGAGGGCCGGCGCGCAGATAGTCCACGCACACGTCGCCAAGAACATCGAGGCCGAAGAACAGCAACAACTGTCTTACGGTCACACGGAAGCCGAGCAGCGCTACCGGCAGGCCGAACGCGAGTCGAAGGCCGCTTACAAAGTTGCGCCAGAAGTCGAGCAGGATCTGCATCAGGCAAGCGGGCGCAAAGACGGAAGATGGGTGCGCACGGAGCGATCAAGCGCGCGCATGCTCGGCAATGTACGCCTTGACCACGTCGGCGTCGACCGGCAAAACCGCGCAATGCTGCGGCAGCGCTTCCAAGCCCTGGTAGGCAGCCGGACGATCTGGCTCGCGGCCGAGCGCTTCGCGGATGGTCGCAGCGAACTTCACCGGCAGCGCGGTTTCAAGGCAGATCAGCGGCACTTGCGTTTCGCGGTGCGCAAGCCCGACCTTGATGCCGTCGGCAGTGTGCGGGTCGACGACGACACCGTACCTCTCTGCGACGCTACGGATGGTCGCGATCCGGTCGGCGTGAGTGCTTCGGCCCGAAGCAAAGTGCGAAGCGCGGAGCTCCCCGGCGAGCGCGGTGCCGGTAACGTCGAAGCCGCCTTCTCGGTCAAGTTGCTTCCACAACTCGCGCACTGTATCCGGATTGCGCCCTGCAAGGTCGAACACGAAGCGCTCGAAGTTCGACGCCCTCGATATATCCATTGAAGGGCTCGAAGTTGGCACGACGTCGCCGGCGGCGCGCGTGCGGTAGCGGCCCGTGCGAAAGAATTCGTGCAGTACGTCGTTTTCATTGGTGGCGAGGATCAACCGCCGGATCGGCAGGCCCATTTGCCGGGCCACATGGCCCGCCAGGATGTTGCCGAAGTTGCCCGACGGCACGGCGAAGGCGACTTCCTCCTGGTCGCTGCGCGTCGCTGCGAAATAACCCCTGAAGTAGTAGACGATCTGCGCGGCAACCCGCGCCCAGTTGATCGAGTTCACGGCGCCAAGCCGCCAACGGCGCTTGAATGCAGCGTCGCCCGCAATCCCCTTGACGATCTCCTGACAATCGTCGAACACGCCCTCAATAGCAATGTTGACGATATCGGGATCGGACAGCGCGTACATCTGCGCTGTCTGAAATGGGCTCATGCGGCCGCGCGGCGAGAGCATGAATACGGCGATGCCTCGCTTGCCGCGCAGCGCGTATTCGGCAGAGGAGCCGGTGTCGCCCGAAGTTGCTCCCAGGATGTTGAGCCTCGCGCCGTCCTTCGCCAAAACGTGCTCGAAAAGATTGCCGAGAAGCTGCAAAGCAATGTCCTTGAACGCAAGCGTCGGACCATTGGCGAGGCGCAGCAGATGCAATCCGGGCTCGAGCGTTGCAAGGGGCGTGATCTCTTCGCTGCCGAATGCGCCACTCGTGTAAGTGCGCGCGATGATCGCCTCGAGGTCCGGCCCGGGAATGTCGTCGATGTAGCGCTTGAGGATTGCGAAGGCGAGCTCGCGATAGCCTAAAGCCCGGAGCCGCGCGAACTCGACCGGCGTGAACCGTGGATAGTGCTCGGGAACGACGAGGCCGCCGTCGGGAGCGAGCCCCTCGAGCAGGATCGACGTGAACGGCTGCGGCGACATGCCGCCGCGGGTGGACAGGTAGCGCATGCTTACTTGCGTCGTCCCCGCGCACGTGGGGATCCAGCGACGTACCGCGTGAGACACTGGATTCCCGCCTTCACGGGAATGACGATGCTATGCCACTCCGCCGTCACTCGATCACCAAGCCCGATGTCAATTGAGCTCCTCCAGCCGGATGCGCACCACCTTGTTGCGCACGGTGGACAACGCCTCGATCTTCGCCATCGCGTCGATGACGAACTTCTCTGTGGTCCGGTGGGTGAGCATGATGATGTCGGTCTGGTCCTCGCCCTCGGGCGGTTCCTTCTGAATCATCGCATCGATGGAAATGTCGCGATCGGCGAGAATGCGCGTGATGTCGGCGAGCACGCCTGGACGGTCGAGTACGCGCATGCGCAGGTAGTAGCTCGACTCCACCTCGCCGATGGGCAGCACCGCCAGGTCGGAGAGCTGGTCGGGCTGGAACGCGAGATGCGGCACCCGATGCTCGGGATCGGCCGTGTGCGTCCGCGTGACGTCGACCAGGTCCGCAATAACCGCGCTTGCAGTGGGCTCGGCTCCCGCTCCGGCACCGTAGTACATGGTCGGTCCCACCGCGTCGCCCTTCACCAGCACCGCGTTCATTACGCCCTCGACGTTGGCGATCAAGCGCTTGTCCGGAATCAGCGTCGGGTGAACCCGCAACTCGAACCCTGATGCCGTCCGGCGTGTAATGCCGAGGAGCTTGATCCGGTAGCCCAACTCTTGGGCGTAGCGGATATCTTCCTGCGTCAGCTTGGAAATGCCTTCGGTATACACCTTGTCGAACTGCATCGGCACGCCGAAAGCGATCGCCGACATGATGGTGAGTTTGTGCGCGGCATCGATTCCCTCGATGTCGAACGTCGGATCGGCCTCGGCGTAGCCGCGAGCCTGCGCCTCCTTGAGCACGGAATCGAACGAGGCGCCTTTGGCGCGCATCTCCGACAGGATGAAGTTCGACGTGCCGTTGATGATCCCTGCAATCCACTCGATCCGGTTGGCGGTGAGCCCTTCGCGCAGCGCCTTGATGATCGGAATGCCGCCGGCGACCGCACCTTCGAAGGCGACCATGACGCCTTTCGCATGCGCCGCGGCAAAGATCTCGTTGCCGTGCCGGGCCAGCAGCGCCTTGTTGGCCGTGACGACGTGCTTGCCGTTGGCGATCGCCCGAAGAATAAGGCTCCGGGCCGGCTCGATGCCGCCGATCAGCTCGACGACGATATCGATGTCGCGGTGCTCGAGCACGGTCCCCGCGTCGGCCGTCAGGTTGACATCGGCGCCGCGGGTGACATCGCGCGCGCGAGTCAGCGCCGTATCGGCGATCCACGTGATTCGGATCGGACGCCCCGCACGCCGCGTGATCTCCTCCTCATTCCGGCGCAGCACGGTCCAGGTGCCGAGCCCCACGGTGCCGATGCCGAGGAGTCCCACCTGCAGCGCCTTGAGTGCTGTGTTAGGCATCGCGGCTTCGCCTCATTGCAACTCGTCTTCGCGGAACATCTGCTTGATGCCGCGAATTGCCTGCCTCGTTCGGTTCTCGTTTTCTATCATCGCGAACCGCACGTGGCTGTCGCCGAACTCGCCGAAGCCGATCCCCGGCGACACCGATACCTTGGCTTGCGCCAGAAGTTTCTTGGTGAACTCGAGCGATCCCAGCTTGCGGTAGGGCTCGGGAATCTTGGCCCAAACGTACATCGACGCCCTGGGCACATCGACCATCCATCCTGCTTCGTACAGACCCTTTACCAGCACGTCGCGGCGCTTCTGATATCGCATAGCAATGTCGGTTACGCAGTCCTGCGGCCCCTCCAGTGCCGCGATCGATGCGACCTGGATCGGCGTGAACGTCCCATAGTCGTGATAGCCCTTGATGCGGGAGAGTGCATGCACCAGGTCCTTGTTGCCGACCATGAAGCCGATGCGCCATCCGGCCATGTTGTAGCTCTTGGACATGGTGAAGAACTCCACCGCCACGTCGCGCGCGCCGGGCACCTGCATGATCGAAGGCGCCTTCCAGCCGTCGAAGCAGATGTCGGCGTAAGCGAGATCATGCACGACGTAGATGCCGTATTCCTTCGCCAGCGCCACGATCTTTTCGAAGAATGGCAGCTCGACGCACTGCGCCGTCGGATTGGCCGGGAAGTTGATGATCAGCATCCGCGGCTTAGGGAAGGAGAGCTTGATGGTGTGCTCGAGCTCGAAAAAAAAGTCCACGTCGGGCGTCAGCTGCACCTGCCGGATGTCGGCGCCGGCGATCACCGGTCCGTAGATGTGAATGGGATAGCTCGGATTGGGAACCAGCACCGTATCGCCGCGTCCCAATGT
>Ga0126381_100008867_pt1 | contig 11264 bp, 7 predicted proteins | sample PanSoiMetPlot_28_FD_96465 | JGI IMG/M metagenome (GOLD analysis project Ga0126381, IMG submission 96465) | Tropical forest soil microbial communities from Panama - MetaG Plot_28 | ecosystem: Environmental > Terrestrial > Soil > Tropical forest > Bulk soil | place: Panama | collected 2016-02-17 | reverse complement strand
TGGTCCCGTCGTTCGGCAGCGGGAACAGCGCGAGATACGGCGCTACCAGCGGATTCACCGCCACGTTTCCCGCCACAAGCTGCCCGCTGTGCGCATGGGCCGAAGGAACGGTGTCGACCGTCGTCACGCCCAGCCCTTGCCGCACCCCTTCATAATCCACGAAGAAGAACGTCCTGTCGCGCCTGAGGAACCCACCCAACGACGCGCCGAATTGGTTGCGCTTGAATGGCGGAATCGTCGCCGGGTCGAAAAAGTTCCGCGCATCCAGCGCACTGTTGCGGAAGAATTCGTACGCCGAACCGTGAAACTGGTCCGTCCCTGCGCGCGTCACCGCGTTGATTACGCCACCCGACGTCTTGCCGTAATCGGCCGGCGCGTTGTTGGTCACAACTGAAAATTCCTCGATCGCATCGACCCCCAGCGCGACTCCCAGCACGCTCGCCGGACCGCTCCCCGCGTAATCATTGAGGCTCACGCCGTCGAGCCGGTAATTGTTCTGCTCAGGACGGTTGCCGCTAATCGACATCATCTGGCCCAACCCGCGGTTGCCGCGCGTGTTTGCCAGCCCCGCCCCCACGGCCGCCTCCGTGCGAATCACGGTGACGCCCGGCTGCAGTTCGGCCAGGCTGGTCCAGTCGCGCCCGTTCAAGGGAAGTTCGCGCACCGTTTCGCCGTTGTTCACCGCGCCTAGCGCCGAACTGGCGGTTTCCACCGCCGGCGCCTCGCCTTTCACTTCCACCTTCTGATCCGCCGAGCCCAGCGTCAGGTTCAAATCCACTACCACCGACGAACCCACTTCCACCAGAATGTCTGTCCGCTCCAAAATCGAAAACCCCTGCATCTGTGCCGTCAGTTTGTACACTCCCGGCGCCACGTTCGTCGCGCTATAGAATCCGGCGGAACTGGAGACGACGCGCCGGATCTCGTGCGTATCCACCTTCTCGATTCCAATATCCGCGCCGGCGATGACCGCGCCCGACGGATCGGTGACGGTCCCGCTAATCGCACCGCCCGACAATTGCGCGCGCGCTGTCAACGAGGCGAAGAGAAACACTATGAGCGGTAAGGAGCATCTGTACACGGACCCCTCCACACCTTCTGATCGTGAGCATTCTAATGCCGCCAAGCTAAACGGAAGATGAATGATCGCGCCTGGCGCCGCGTCATGGCTGAGGCGTTCTTCGGCCCAAGCAAGGCACGACCGCGCGGGGGCCGCCGGGTGGCTTCGGTTTCACGCCGTTGGGCTGGATGTCGATTCGTTAGGCTGATGGCCGTACCCACCGAAAGTGCGGCCCGTCAGGATGCCCGAGAGGTGTGGTCGTTTCCTCGATCCGCTTGTTCATGCGCAACTCTCGGAGCGTAGCCCGTGCGTCGTCCAGGGTGCAATGCAGGGCCTCTTGGATTGTACGGACGCCCTCGGCGTGCAGGCCCTGCTCAGTCTCCACCGGACCAAGATGCACGAGCGCATCACAGACGAGTTGCTCCTGCTCCGGCGACACGAGCCAAGTATACAATAGCTGGGAATATCCCCTGCGGCGTTGATCATTTTGGTGCCGTCGCGAAAATGATGCGAGACGTCACCTTTCCTTCCGTAACCAAAAACCACCGTACTTCAAGCCAACGCGAGCGGCTTGCTGCTGTTTAAGCTTCGCCGCACTCGCCCTTGATGAAGAAGGGCTCCATGTCCTTGTACTCCAGGATCTTCACGGTTGCCTCCTGGGGAGCGTTTCCCTGCGCGATCGCGAGGAACACCTGCTCCGACTGCGCCACCATCGCGCGTGCGAGGTCGTTCTTGTGGATCGAGTGGTACTTGGACGGCAAGGTCCAGTGCAGGAGTGGCATGACGTAGCTAAGGACGTTCGGCGTATTGGCGTTGCCGAGGATGACGGCTGGGCGGTAGATTCCAAGGAAGTCGAATTTGACGGACTCGACGGCCTTTTCCTTCTCGCCGATGATCTTCGCGTACTTCATCCCGGATTCGGGGTCCGCGCCTGCTGCAGTCATGACCCCGCACACGCGAGCGCCTCCAGCCTTGGCGGCGCGGCAAAAGGCCGCCGGATAGGCGATTTCGATCTTGCGCACCTCCTCCTCGGGCATCTTCGCGCTGCCCTTGCCGACGCCGAACGCGGCGAGTGCGACGTCGACTCCCTGGGCGTGGGGCGCAACTTCCTCTTCGAGTCGGTCCATGTTGACAACCACTTCGAAGACCTTGGGGTCGGCGAAGGCGTTCGTGTTGCGGCGCGTCACTACCACCAGTTTCTTGCACAGCGGGTTCTTGATCAGCAGCTGCACGATGCGTCCACCTATGTTCCCCGTCGCGCCAAGCACGACCGCCGAGTACTGCGCTTCACCCAACTGGCCTCGCCTCCATTCCGTAGCGATCACGCACGGAGTCTTCGTTCCATATAAGTCCCATCGCAATTATTAGACGCCGTGGATTGGCAAAAATCAGCATGTGTCGGAGCGTGGATCCAAAACGATGTTCAGCAGCAGAGAAAGTGATGTTTCACACTGCTGCTGGCTCGGAGTTTAATGCTTTTGGGCCGGTTTCTCTCGAAGCGCAAAAGCCCCCGAGGTGAGTAGGAGCAGCGGGATACAAAGATAAACCGATCTCTTCCGCTTAGAATTCCCCGTACTACGGCAGAGCGTACGCGTACAGAGGCGCGCCCGGGTTAGCAGGCCGTGTGGATCGCCGCCGGCGGCGAACACGGCAACGTACTGCTTGCCGTTCTTGCCCTGGTAAGTGATCGGCATCGCTTTCGCGGATTCCACCATTTGCGTTATCCACAGCTCCTTGCCCGTCTTGGCGCCGAATGCCCGGAAGCGTGCATCTTGAGTAGCCGCAATGAAGATTAGGCCTCCAGCGGTGGCAATGGGACCTCCGCGATGGGTGGTCTTCGCGGGCCAGGCCGCTTCAACGTCGACCTGAGCTTGCGGCGAACCTTTCCGATTAAGGAACGATTGCGCCTTCAACTCGCGGCCGATGCAACCAATATGCTCAACCACACCGAACTGAACGGCAATTTTAGCGGCAGTTTCGGCAGTACGACCCTCAGCAACAGCCCGGCGGCCGGGTGGATTCCGGGCATGGGGACGAGCGCCACGTTCGGCACCGTCGGCGTGGGCGCGTTCGATCCGCGCCAGATCACGATGCATCTCAGGGTTCAGTTCTGAAAGGCTCAAGAACGCACTGAGCTCGCAGGCGCGCAGGAGGAGAATATATTTTCCGGGAGCTCACCGTCCCGGAAGCTACAAATTTCTCCTGCCCGCTTCCTGTACCCGGCCGGTCGCGCCGAACCGCGCGTTACTTCGCGTTCTTCTTCAGAATCGCCGCCAGGGAACGCATGCGGCTGGCTTCGGCGGGGGAACTCGCGGCGCCAGCGTCTTTATCCAGGGCCTCGGCGATGGTCTGGAGTTCCCCGCGCTTGGAGCGCGAAGATTCGGCTCGCTGAATGGCGCCGCTGATGGCTGTGATCCGCGCGTCCGGAAGAGCGCCGCTGCGGGCCAACTGGTCAACGTAGGCGCGGGCGACGATGAAGTTCTCGGGCCAGAAGAACTTCGGCTGGTTCTGGACGTTCAGTTCGTCGAAGTGCACCTGGCTGGCGGCGTCAATTTCATTTTGCGTGAGGAACTTGGTGGGCATCAACTTGAAGATGTCCACGCCGCGCGCGATTTCAGAGCCGTAGATCGAGCCGTTGTACCAGTAGACCGACCAGAAGCCGCCCAGCCCGCGCTTGTCGGTGGCGATGGGGCCGCGGTCGAAGTAGGCGATCTCGTAAGGGTGCGCGGCATCCGTGAAATCCATGATCGAGATGCCGCCCTGATACCACGCCTGGACGAAAACGTCGCGGCCGGGGATCGGCACGAGCGAGCCGTTGTGGGCGACGCAGTTCTCGGTGTCGCTCTGCGGGGCTGGCATTTTGTAATACGACGCCAGCGTCAGCTTGCGGTCGTTCAGCGTGAAAATGGCATCGGCGCCCCAGTGCATCGGGTCGGTCTCGCGGCAGCGCGGCTGCGCTCCGCCGCCCCATTCGTCCGTAAACAAAACCTTGCTGCCGTCGTTACTGAAGGTGGCGGAGTGCCAGAAGGCGTAGTTGGGGTCGTTGACGGCCTCGATGCGCTTCGGATGCACCACGTCGGAGATGTCGAGCAGGATGCCGTTGCCGGAGCAGGCGCCGGCGGCGAGACCGACGGACGAGTAGACGGTAATGTCGTGGCACATGTTGGTGACGGACGTGGTCTGCGTGCCGTCGCCGTGGTTGCCGCCCTTCCACAGGCCGTTGATGTCGCCGGTCTGGGTATCGGTGAAGATGCGCGGGCTATTCACAATTTTGGCCTGCTCGGGATGGGCGAGCGGGACTTTGATGATGTCGATACGGAAAAGCGCGGTCTCCGGGTTGGCCTTAGGGTCGCCGCCGGAGCAGCCGGCCAGTTCTTCAGCCTGGCGCACCGGGCCGGTACCGGAGATGTAAATATAAACGTTGTCCTTGTCCTTCGGGTCAATCACCAACGTGTGGGTGTGGGAGCCGCGGCAGCTTTGCACGGCGGCAACCTGCTTGGGGTGGGTGAAATCGCTGATGTCGAAGATGCGGACACCGCGGAAGCGATCGGGACTGGGAGGCGTCGGGGGACGACGCCCTCTACCGCCACCGCCGCCGCCGGCAGCGTCAGCGCCCGGCGCGGCGTTGGCTTCGGCCGGCGGCGGTTCCGGAGGCTTATAGCCCGGCGGCAGCGGGTTCCCCTGGGTGCCACAATCGAGACGGCCGTTCATCGCTTCGGCCGACATGAACAGCAGATGCCCGTAAACGGAGACGTCGCCCTGCCCGCCGGGGCAGAGCAGCGAGGCCCGCAGCTTGACCTTGGCAGGATTGTCGATGTCGTAAAAGTTGATGCCGTTGTAGTTGCCGACGAAAAGGTGATTACCCGCGAACGCGAGGTCCGAATTGGCCGAACCGGTATCAACGGTGGGCCGGCCCCCGCGGCCGCCACGCCCTGCCTGGCCGCCCGGCGCCTCTTGACCGCCGCCGGCGGCCGCCGGCATCATGGGCTGCATCGGGGTGCCGGCTGTATCGCCGGGCGCGAAGCCCGACGGTTTGGCGAGGGTTGCGACGTGCTGCATGCCGAAGGCGGCTTCGCCGGCATCGAAATAACCGGCTTTCAAGCCGATGCGCGGGTCGTCGGCGCCGGCACGCGGATTCGAGTAGACGGTAGGCGGCGTGACGTGATCCGGTATCGCAGGACCGCCGGGTTGGGCGAAGCCGATGACCGGAGCGACCGCGCAAAATGCCAGGGCAATGGAATGGTGCTGCATGACTATTTCCTCTCCTGTTCGAGCATCTTCTTCATGATTTCGATTTCGGCACTCTGGGTGTTCGTGATGTCGGTGGCGAAGTCGTATAGAACCGAATCCTGCGCGGCGGCGGGGTTGCGGAAGAGATCGTCTACCATGGTCAGCGCGCCGGTGTGGTGCTGAATCATACCGGTAAGGAAGAGACGATCGAACTCCGCGCTTTTGGCTGCAGCGAGGGTCTTCATCTGGTCTGGTGTCAGCATGCCCGGCATCGGCGGCATGTCCGCCATGCTGTCGAGTTCGGCTGCCGTCTTTGCACTGTGATCCATGCCGGCCATATTCCTGTGATTCATGTCGCCGGCGTGCTCCATATTGGCGTGATCCATCCCCGCATGGGCCATACCGGCGTGCGCCATGGAGGACGGCTTGCCGTGGTCCCCCAGCCAATTTTTCATGAACTGGATCTCGTCCGCCTGCGAAACGGCGATTTTTTCGCCAAATGCCTTGAGAGCAGGACTTTCGGCACGCGTACGGAGCAACTCGACCATTTCGACTGCCTGGGCGTGGTGGTGGATCATGCCCTGCATGAAGGCGACGTCGACGGCGAGAGGCTCCCGGGGCGCGGTGTGAAGGGACTTGGGCGACAGCGTTTTGCTGCGCTGCCCCGGCGCCCCAGGCTGAACGATCGGGGCGCTGTTTTGCTGGGCGCAGAGTCCGGACAAGCCCAGAAAGAGCATGCCGCAAAGCGGGCGAAGCGGAAATGCCATTGGTCTGTTATACAATTCCGGAGATTTCGAGGTCAAATCATGAGCCGTCAATTGAGAGGCCAGCTCCCATCCCGATTCGATCTCGACGGTTTGGGTGGAGGTCGGCACCGGGTTCAGGCAATCCGGCGTTTTCCAGAGCCCGCAGGCTGGGCTGGGCGAGCTTGCCTCCCGTTATAGCTGCAACTTTCTCCGGTACTCCACCTCGCCAGGCACGAAAGCCTGGTGTGATTCTCAGCCGGCCGATCAGAGCGTCGCAATATGGCCGGCAGCACCGCGGCAAGCGATATCGAGACACACTCATGCCGCTGGCGCCACTGCCACCGCCCGCGAGTTGCGATGCACTCGACCCCGGAGGCCTCAACCGAAAATCTAGAACGAAAACGTCCCGGTCAAGACCATCACGCGACCGGAGACCGACGCGCCTTGAAATGAACCGTAAATACTCGTCGGAGGCCCCAGCGTGCTCGTGATCGTTCCAAAGGCGCCCGAGGTAAGTGAACCCGAGGGGTTGGCGAAGTTCGGGTGATTGAGCACGTTGTAGGCCTGCATGCCGAAAGCGAACCTGAGCTTCTCCCGGATAGCGAAGCTCCGCGTCAACGTCAGATCGATATCGAAGTACCCGGGACCGCGGAAGCTGTCGGGCGCGATGTTGCCCCAGTCCCGCTGGAGCGGAGTTGCGCCGGCTGCGCCCCCCGCGAATTCGCCAGGGTAACTGGCAAAGGAACTCGTCGACAGGCAGGGCTTGCCCACGGCATTGTCTTTGTTGCAGCTCTTACCGAAGACGCTCGGATCCACAAGATCGGCCAGAGGCGTCAGAACTCCCGAAGCGTTGACAGACGTTGCGATCTTGCTGTCGGTCACGCTGAAGGGCGCGCCGGTATAGATGTAGGACTTCAGCCCAACTGCCCAGCCCGCGATCAGCTCGTTTACAGCCCTGTTTGCCGCCTTGAATGGTTGGTTCCACAGCAGATCGCCGGCAAACTGATGCCGGTTGTCGAATCCGAGGCTGCCATAGCTATTGCTGAGGTTGAACGGATTCTCGTAACCGATTGTGCCCAGAGCATGGCTCCAGGTGTAGTGGAACTGGGCTGTCAGCCCGTAGCTGAACGAGTGCCTGAATTGCACCGTGAGGGCGTGGTTGTTGCTGATGCCGTTGGTATGGTACTGGGTCACCGTGACGAAGCGCGGATCGAGCGGCGCTGCGGGCAATCCGCCGTATAGGCCGCCGTAATTGGAGGTGCTGGTGGCGCTGGCGTACATGTTGGCATTGACGCTCTCTTGCAAATCGTAGCCGTGATTGCCCACATAGAAGACGTTGAGCATATTATGCGCCGTGAGCTGCCGCTGGATCTCGAAGCTCCACTCGAGGGTATGCGGGGCATGAAAAGTGGATGGGAATGAAGAGATGCTCGGCGTGCTGAACGCAGCTGGTTTAACCGCGTTCTGGATTTGCGCCAGGGTGAAGCCGGAGTTAAACCCGCTCTGGAATGCATTCGCCGAAACCTGGGCGGTGTAAGCCGAACTGGTCGGGTCGCCGATAAACCCGACGGTCCCGAAGTTCAGCCCGGAGGGGGCGAACTTATTGGGCACCTGGTTGGCCAGCGTCCCGCCCAAACCGTCGGTGTAATTGGTGGCGAACAGGCCGATTCCGCCGCGGATCACCGTTTTCTCGCTGCCCATCGGCTTGTAAGCAAACCCGAAGCGAGGCTGCACGATGGGGCCCTCCGAATTGTAAAAGAGGTTCGACTGTTTGGTGAGGGTCGAGTTGTAGGGCGTGCCGGCGGCGGCCAGATAGCTCGGATCGTTGAACGGCACGTTCGTGAGCACGAAGCATTTTTCGATGCAGTAGGGGTTGAAGTTCTCTTCGAAGCGTATTCCGAAGGTAAGCTTCAGATTTTTCGTGGCGGCCCAGTCGTCGGAGAGGTAGAAATCGGCCGAGGGAAAGCGGAAGTGGAGCGCGCCGTAAAGCGGAAATGACTGGCTGAAGCTGCTGAGAACGGTGTTTCCGGCCTGGAGCTTGCCATTCGCGAAATCCGACAAATCGCCCAGGCTGTAGCCGCCCAGGAACGCTCCCGATGCGATGCTGGTATAAGTGTACTGGTCGAAGCGGGCGTTTACGCCGGCTCCGAGAGTGTGCCGCCCTTTGTTCCACGTAAAGTCGTCATTGAGCTGAAAGTGGCCGACATTCCTGCCGTTGGGAAACGCTCCGTTGCCGACGCTCGCAAACCCGCCACCATTGGCACCGCCGTCGCTGATGGAGATCGAGTCCGGCATGAGTGCCGACGTCTTAGCGAAGTCCTGTACGCCGAACAGAGCGGTATACCATAAGACCGAGCCGGTGACCGTGTTCACAAGCGACGGCGAGATCACCCACGTATGGGTGATCGCAGACTGGTAGGACGGCTGGACGCTGACGGAGTTGTACAACGGATTAATCGGACTGGTTCCGGTGGCCTGAATGCCCCCATCGTGGAAATAGCGCACCGAGACTTTTTGAGAGCTCGAGATGTTGAAATCGGCTCGGCCGGTAAACAGCTGTTCGGTGTTGATTTCGGTATTGTTGGTGCCGAACGCGATCGCACACGGCGTATCGACCCCAAATACCCCGCCCGTTCCCGTCGGAATGCCGGCTTTATAAAAACTGTTGATGCCGCATCCTAGGTGGTTCTTTCCATCCTGCAACTGTCCCGTCCCGTTAGTGACGGGAATCGCACGGTTGAGTCCGGGTGAGCCCTTGATCAGGTTGAAGTAGTCCTGATAGAGAGGAAGCTGGGCAGCGCCGACGTGCGCCAGAGTGTACGCCTGAAGTTGTGGCGAGGGAAGGGAAATCACGCCGGAGGCTGGGAGAACGTAGCGTAGGTTTTCCGTGTCAAAAAAGAAAAAGATCTTGTTCTTCCAGACCGGTCCGCCGACGCGGCCTCCGAACTGGTGAGCATCCGACCTGCCTCTCGGGGTCGCCGAAGCATTGTTAAAAAAAGAGTTCGCGTTCAGCTTTTCCCAGTTGAAGTTGTAGAAGAGATTTCCGTGGAACTGGTTCGAGCCGGACATTCCGACCATATTGACTTGAGCGCCAGCCATGCGTCCGTACTGGGGGCTATAGGCATTCATCACAACCGCCACTTCCCCAACTGCATTGGCGCCCAGTAGATTGTTGCTGGCTCCCGAATTGTTGAGATTGTTGGCAGGGTCCATCTGATCCATGCCGTCGAGCGTATAGAGGACGGATGAACCCGGAATGCCGTTGGCGTTCATGTTGCCGGAACCGCCCGTGACGTTCACACGAATGCCAGGAGCGGTCATGGCCAGTGTAGTGAGATCACCTCCCGGCATAGGCAGCATGTCGACCTGAGTCTTGTTGAAATTGGTTTCGAGGTTGGCATTTTCCGTCTGGAGTGTCCCAGCCTGGGCCTGGACCTCGATCACTTGCTGGCTCGCCGACACCGAGAGCGTCAGGTTTATCTCCCCCGCCTGGCCTACCAGGACATCAAAATCCTGTACGTTGGACTTCAGGCCTGTTGCCTGAGCAGAGACGGAATAGCGTCCCGGCTTGAGAAGCGGAAACCGGTATTCTCCGGACGGACCCGTGACCAGAGTTCGAACCTCACCGGTGTCCGAGCTCTTCAGTGTGATGGTGGCGTTGGGCACGACGGCTCCGGACGGGTCCTTGACGACGCCGGCCACATCGCCGGTTGTGATGGTTTGACAGAGTGCAGGTGCCGCCAGGATCACACAGAGTGCTATAGCGAGCACCGAAAGCTCCAGGCTAAGCCCCCAGGTTCGTTTCGTATCCCTCATGGGTAACCCCCTTGTCGCAGGATTTTGAAGGTCAGGTCCGTTAAAATATTGGTGCTAGTATACACGAAAGTTCGCAATTAGCACTCCCGGAATCCCGCCGATATCCTCAAGAGGTTCCAAATCGCTTTGCAGTGGCCGTATCGGGTGACTCGCCGTTTGACGAGCTGGGTCGGGCAGCGACATCCACCACCGAATCGACGCTTGTGGCCGTCGACCTTCTGACTGTAGGAGGAACGCAGGAGGCAAGCGCCAATTTTGCGGCCGGACGGTGTGCGCTGGGAATAGGAACCCGATGTCCGCCGGTTAAACTGCGTTGGTGAGCGCCGGCCCCCGGTCAATTCCATTCGTCCTCAGTGCGCGACGACAGGTCGCTTTGTGTCTTGGCGGAGTCGCCGGGCCGCTACCCCGGGAGGCAGGTGGAAGTTCGCCCCCCACCGCGGTCCCGAGCTCTGAGACCAAACAACTCCGAAGCTCTTTCACAGGTCCCCAAGAAGAAGCGCTTGCGAATAAAGCTGCGGATCTGCGGCGAACTCGTAAAGATCTGAAGAGCGAGTCTCTCCATGCCGGCTTCATGGGCGTCCTCTCGGACCACGCCCAAGATGGGGAGTCCGCAGAAGACCGCCGTCAGCGTCTGTCGCCGCGCTTGGCGCACCGGGCCTGTTCACGGCCTGCCATTTGGGAGGATTGGCGCCGCAGGAAGGGTGTTCTCGATTGCAGGTAAAGAGGATTTAAGAACTGAAACACTGATATTCTGAATCCGAGAAAAATCCATTTTTGGCGTATACTGAGCGGGATAGCCGATGATGGAAATCCTGGTTCAATACAATGTCTAAGTCTAAATCTGCAACGCAATACTGGGGTTGCGTTTGATACCAAAGCACCGGAGTGTCCGTGCTGCGCTTACCGTGGCTTTTTTCGGCTGCCCAGTCTTGCTCTTCTCACAAACGGACGAGATTCAGGTCTACGACGCCGCAATCGCGGAGCCGGGCGTGTTCAATCTCATGGTTCACACGAATTTCACTCCGATCGGCCGGAAGGCCGCGGATTTTCCCGACGCGATTATTGCCAACAACTCGTTCCAGAGCACGGCTGAGTGGGCCTATGGAGTCACGGACTGGTTCGAGCAGGGGCTTTACCTGCCGGTGACGTCTCCGCATTCGGAAAATCATGGAGCCACGATCAATGGCTTCAAGCTGCGAGAACTGTTTGTACGTCCGCATGCCGACGAGCATATGTTCTTTTACGGCGTGAATTTCGAGTTCAGTGTGAACGCGCTGTATTGGGAGTCGTCGCGGATTACCTCGGAGATAAGACCCATCGTGGGGTTGCATCTCAAGCCCTGGGATTTCATTTTCAATCCGATCGTGGATACCGACTACAGCGGCGGTTTCAAGAACCTCCAGTTCAATCCA
>Ga0126381_100008866_pt1 | contig 11265 bp, 9 predicted proteins | sample PanSoiMetPlot_28_FD_96465 | JGI IMG/M metagenome (GOLD analysis project Ga0126381, IMG submission 96465) | Tropical forest soil microbial communities from Panama - MetaG Plot_28 | ecosystem: Environmental > Terrestrial > Soil > Tropical forest > Bulk soil | place: Panama | collected 2016-02-17 | reverse complement strand
AGCAGCTTTGCGATAGTCGTTTTGCCCGCGCCGTTCTGACCCACGATGGCAAGCGATGAGCCTGCGGGAATTGTCAGGTCGAAATGCTCGAGAACCGGCGCGGCGCCTCCCGTAGGATAGGCGAAGGTTACGTCGCGCAGGCGAATCTCGTGGGCGCGTTTTGCATCCACCCCGTGATTGCCTGAACCTAGCGCGCCTGCAAGGCACATGGCCGGTTTTAGCCGGAGCGCTGCCGCGACGGGCGCAGCGGCTCCATCGAGCGCCCAACTGAAGCCGCCGAAAGCAATCATGGAAACGCCGATGGCGCTCTGCATGTAGACCACTGCCGCCCCGAGAGTGATTCGCCCGTTGGCGGCGCCGCTTGCAAGCGCCCAAAACACCGCGATATTCGCCCCCACCACCAGCAGCAAGCTCCAGACGAGTGGCCGCTCACGAAGTCGCGTGGCGGCATACTGCAGTTCGTGCAAACGAGTCCTTCTTGCGACGAAACGGTCCATGGTCCAGCCGACAAGTCCAAACAGCCGCAGTTCCTTGCTCGCGGGCGGATCCACTGCAAGACGATAGGCATACTCTGCGTCGCGTTGGGCGTCGCGCACTTCATCTGTGTTGCGGTCGCGCCAGACGGCGCTTTCGCGCAAGAGCCAATGGGTAGCTGCCCACGCACCCGCGAGCAGGATTGGAGCCCACCAAGAGTATCCCGCCAAGATTATGGCGCACGCGATGCCGCCAACCATTTCGACCATGCCGCTGGCGATGAAGTCCATGGCGATAGTCAATGGCGGGCCGGTCATCCCGAGGTCGAAGTCGCGGGCCACAGTCAGGTCGCTAGTCAGTTTTGGATCTTCCAGGTGGCCCATCCCGGGCGGGCGCGCGCATGCTTCTGTGAGCTCGTCGTAGAGCCAAGCGGCTGTGCGATCGCCAAGATTGTTGCTTAGTGCTTGATGGATCGGGCTAAGAACCTGAAGGAGGATAAAGATGGCCCCGACAAGCGCGAGCGGGCCGGTGAGAGGTTGGCCGCGTTCGACAGCGCCAACGAGAACACCCATGGCAATGGCAAAACCTGCGGGCAGCGCGCCCCGGAGTAGAAGGACCAGCCACCACGCCAGGGCAAGACCTGGGGCGGCCTTGGGCAGGGCGCCGAAAAACTCCCATAATTCCTTGCGTTCCTTTAGCGGCCGAAGCATGCCTCGCATTGTGCCTCAAAAAGCGGTTTGTGTGCATAAAGCCATGTTGAAAGGCGGTCGTGAGTAAGGGAGAGCGACCAGGATGCGGGAGGCCCCCTCGGAGGCTCCCCTCGAAGCTCCCTTCCGGGACTCAGCGACGGGGCAGCAGGGTAAACCCTTCGAGGCTCAGGGCAAGCAGAAGGACGCCCCTAAAGCTGAGGGTCGAAAAAGCACGCCGAAATCTGGCGTGATGAGCGGAGGAGGGCGTTATGTTTTGGCGCACAACGGAGCCACATGGGCGGCGTTGTGTATAATGAGCGTCTGGGGGATTTCTAAGTTTTCATGCCGAGTGGTTTCGGAAAATCGCACGCTTCCCTGAAGGTGTGGTTCTGGCGCGCTGAGCGCTTCTTCCACACGCGTGTGAGAGAGCTGCGCGCTATTGTGGAGGGGCTGATTTCCAAGAAGCACCCCTTCCTGGTGCACATCATCCCGATCCGCCGATGCAATCTGGCTTGCACCTATTGCAATGAATTCGACGATTTCTCTCCGCCGGTGCCGCTGGAGGAGATGAAGAAGCGGCTGGACACTCTGGCCGACATGGGCACTTCCATTATCACTATCAGCGGCGGCGAGCCGCTGTTGCATCCGGAGCTGGACGACATCATCAAGCACATCCGGCGGCGCGGCATGATCGCGGGGATGATCACTAACGGATTCCTGCTGAACCAGGAGCGCATCGAAAGGCTGAACCGCGCCGGCCTGGAGCACCTGCAAATCAGCATTGATAACACGAAGCCGGACGACGTTTCGCTAAAGAGCCTGAAAACGTTGGATCAAAGGCTCGAGTGGCTGGCGAAATACGCGTATTTCCAGGTGAACATCAATTCGGTTTTGGGGAGCGGCGTGAAGGATCCCGAGGATGCGCTGCGTATCGCGCACCGCGCCGTGGACCTTGGGCTGACCAGCACGGTGGGGATTATTCACGACACCAATGGACAGCTGAAGCCTCTGGGGCCACGGGAAATTGAGATTTTTGAAGAGATCATGACGCTGAGCAAACGCTCGTTTTCGCGGTTCAACGATTTTCAGCACGATGTGGCCCGTGGAAAAGAGCACAACTGGCGGTGCCGATCGGGCTCGCGATATTTGTACGTGTGCGAGGACGGGCTGGTGCACTGGTGCTCGCAGCAGCGCGGCTATCCAGGTATCCCATTGACGCAATATACGGATGAGATGAGGCATCGCGAGTTTTATACGGAAAAGTTTTGCGCGCCGATGTGCACGGTTTCCTGCGTGCAGCAAGTGGGAATGCTGGACAATTGGCGCGCCCCGCAGACGCTGAAGCCGATGCCCATGACCCCGACTGCGGAGCAGCCTGAGCTTGTGCAAATCGGGCCGGCGCGCAGTAATTCCTGATTCGAGCGTCTCCTGCTTTTCTTCGCCTGTTTTCACTCCATGCACACGTCTCCCTCCGTTTGATTGACGGTGGAGTGCTTTCTGAAAAAAAATGTAGATATGACGCCGCCGGCGATCGAAACAGAAAACCTCACGAAAGTCTACCCACACGGATTTTTGAACCTGAAGAAAAGAACCTCGCTCGAAGGTCTGAACATGCAAGTGGAAGAGGGCGAAATCTTTGGATTCATTGGTCCCAATGGGGCGGGCAAGTCCACTACCATCAAGCTACTAATGAGCCTGATTTTCCCGACCGCGGGAAGCGCGCGTATCCTCGGAAAACCGATCAGCGACATCGAAATGCACCGCGACATTGGTTACCTGCCGGAGCAGCCGTACTTCTACGACTATCTGACAGCGACGGAATTGCTGGATTATTTCGCCCGCATCCACGACCTGAAGGCTGCGGACAGGAAAGAGCGCGTCCCCCAGATGCTCAAGAAAGTGGGGCTTGAGACGGCGGGCAAGATTCAGCTGCGCAAATATTCCAAAGGGATGTTGCAGCGCGTTGGCATGGCGCAGGCGATTTTGCATGATCCAAAGCTCGTGATTCTGGATGAGCCGATGTCCGGACTGGATCCGGTGGGGCGGCGCGAGGTGCGCGACATGATTCTGGAATTGAAGCGCGACGGAAAGACGGTAATGTTTTCCACGCACATTCTGGGCGACGCGGAAATGTTGTGCGACCGCGTGGGGGTCATTGTGGGGGGAAAGTTGCGGGGAGTAGGCGCCCCCGAGCAGTTGGTGGATATGAAAGCGCAGGGAATGGAGATTTTGTTTGAGCTGGCGGGGCAAAGCACCGCGCCGCTGCTGGCCAAGGCCACGCGCACTGGGGACCGCTACCGGCTGCAGGTGCCGGAGCAGGATCTGTACGGAGCGATTGAGCAGTTGCGCGCGGCGGGAGCAAGAATCCTCTCCGTGTCGCAAGTAAGAGCGACGCTGGAAGAGTTTTTCATGGGCCTTGTGGAAGCGGACCGCGCTCAAGCGGCTGCGGTCGAGGTGAGCGAGAAATGAAGCGCGTGGGCGTGGTGGCATTGAATACGTTTCACGAAGCTGTGCGCGACCGCGTGCTGTATAACCTTTTGTTTTTCGCGTTGGTAATGATGGTGGCATCCATCATCGCGGGGCAGATTTCGATTGGGATTGAGGAAACGGTCATGGCAACGCTGGGGCTGAGCGCCATCTCCTTGATCGGCTTGCTGATTGCCATATTTATCGGCGTAGGGCTGGTGTCCAAGGAGATGGACAAGCGCACGCTGTACGCGCTGCTGGCGAAGCCGGTAAGGCGGTGGGAGTTTCTGTTGGGAAAGTTTGGCGGGCTGATCCTGACGCTAGCGGTGAACACGGCAGCCATGGGGATGGGTCTTTTTCTCGCGTTGGTTTACGTCAAGCCGACGCTGGAACGAGGAGACGTCACTGTTTTCGTTGCCGTGTATTTTATCTGGCTGAAGTTGGCGCTGGTCGTGGCGCTGGCCCTTCTGTTCTCCTGCTTCACAACGCCGTTGCTCGCGATCCTGTTCACCGCGGGTATTTACATTGCCGGCTTGTATGTTCAGGAGTTGCGGGACTTGCCCGTGCAAGTGATGAGTCCGGGAATGACGGTGTTTACGAAATGGCTTTCGTATTTGCTGCCAAATTTTGAGAATTTCAACATCATGGCCCAGGCCGCGCACAGCCGGCCGGTTCCCGGCGCATTCATTCTGCAGAATACTTTGTACGCCGCGGTTTATTGCGCGATTGTATTGACGGCGGCGATCCTTGTTTTTTCCAGGCGGAACCTAAAATGAAATCCGCAAAAATAATTGTGCTGGCTCTGGTGATCTTCCAGGGAGGATTCTTCGGAATCTGGAGGCTGCAGCACTCGATTGACAAGCAGCAAGCGGCGCTTAAACAAGAGCGCGACTACGTACTTCTCAGCTCGGCCAAGCTGATAAAGACAATGAGCCTGGAATACGGGCCGCTCATGGCAGATTTTTATTGGACGCGCGTAGTGCAATTCTACGGAAACAAGCACGTGCGAGGGGACGCGAACTTGGAAGAGCTGTGGCCGTTGCTGGACATCACAACGACGCTAGATCCGAATCTGCTGCCGGCTTACCGCTTCGGAGCAATTTTTCTCAGTCAGCGCGCGCCGGCGGGAGCGGGAAGGCCGGACTTGGCCGTCCAGCTCATGCAGCGGGGCATCAAAGCGAATCCGGATTACTGGCGCTTTTACGAGGACCTGGGATTCATCTACTACATGGATTTGAAAGACTACAAGAAAGCTTCGGAAGCCTTCCGTGAAGGCAGCAAGAACCCTAAAGCTCTCGTTTGGATGAAGGCGATGGCTGCGAAAATCGCAGAACAAGGAGAGTCCTATGAAATCTCCTTTGAACTGTGGAACGAGATTTATAACTCGACCACAGATAAGCAGATCAAGGAAAACGCAAAGAATCACCTGCTGTTGCTCAGGGTCCATGAGGATTGCAAAAAGCTGGACCAGATTGCGGACGAGTACGAGAAGCGTTTTGGAAATCGCCCGAAAGGGGTCAAAGACTTGGAGCAGGCCGGGCTGGTTCAAGGTACGCCAGTAGATCCTCTCGGCTATGAGTACGTTTTTGACGACCAGGGCAAAGCGGTTCTAAACGTGAACAGTCCGCTCCTTGAAAAACAATTGATGTTGGAACACTTCAAGTAGACGTGTTTCCCGGACCTTCCAGGGGTTCACTCCGTCGTGCACAGCAAAGTCATTTGAGGATCAATCAGAATTTTGCGCGGTGGCGCGGAGGTGTGAAAGCGGAAGGAAGTTTCCAGGCCGCCGGCAATCACGTTTCCCAGGAACGAGCGGCCGCTGTTGATGCCCGTCGCATAGAGCGGAACGCTGGCGAGAAAGGAGCGCGGGACGTTGGTCTGAAAGAGCTTTCCGTGCACGGTGTAACCGGTTTCGTCGTGGTGAACCGTAAATTCCGCGCGATAGTGGGGAATGCCGGTACCACGCACCCATTCGTCGAAGAACCAGTCCATCGAGCGGCTGTTTTCCAGATCCATGGCCGGCGTCATCACGGATTCCACTTCTTTTTGAAGATCATCGGTAGAAAGCGCGCGATAAGCGTACTTGGTCACGAGTTTCTGGAGGAGAGCTGTGAAACGCGCGTCGGGTTGCTTGGCGCCTGGCTGGCGGAGCATTTCCCGAAGCATGTGCATGATCCAGGAGCCTTTGCTGTAAACCACGCGTTCATATGCATAGGGCGATTTTGAGGAATTCAGGCGAAGGCCCACGGTAAGCGCTCCAATATCACCCGCGGGCTCATCCGAATCCGGCAGTTTTTCGGTGAGCTGGCGGCGATAACGCAAAAGCCAGACGCGGAGCGCATGTTCCGGATTTCCGCGGCTGTCCGCAAAGAGCAGTGCGAGATAGTTGGAGATGGCTTCGTCAATCCACTGGTCGCGATAGCTGGACCAGCCCACCACGTTGCCCCACCATTGATGCGCAACCTCGTGATAGGGAACCAGCTCGGTGAAATGTTCCTGGCTGCTGGGAGTGAGGCCGGCGCGCTGTTGGGCTTCCGGAGAGAGGAAGGAAAACGTCGAAACGTAGAGAAGGCCCGGCCATCCCTGGCCGAAAGTTCCGGGAATCTGCGAAACGCTCAAATTGTGAAAAGGAAATGGCCCGGAGAAGGTCTCGTAGAAATGGACGGAAGAATCAACCTCCTTTCCGAGCCGTTTTAATTCGTCGGCCGGACTAGGAGTGAGCTTTGGGAGCGTAAGGGCGAGCCGCGTCGAAGGGGCCCCTACGGTATTGGGGGCGAAAGGAATTCCGTCTGGCGGCGAGGCTTGCAGGCGGTTGCTCAAGCTCGCTTCGAGCTCGCGGTTGGCGTAGACATCCACGGAATGGCTGCCGGAAGTTACGGAAAACGTGGCGTATTCACCTAAATTAAAGCCCGCAACAGCCATGGGCTTGTCCGTTTTCCAGTGCCCGATGCGAAATTCACCCTCTTCGTGTTCGTCCAGCTTGGATCCCGTGGCGACGAGGCGAAACTTGCGCGGCCAACGAATGGTCAAGTCATAACCAGCAAAATCCGCTGGATCGCCCAGATGCGGATACCAGCTCTCCCTGGCCCCAACGAACAGAACGCCGTTTCCCGCGTCCTCAATGACGTTGCCGTGGTAATGGAACCGGAGCATGAATTCTTGATTTTGAGGAGCAACAGCCGAGAGGACGACGTACAAGAAATCGTTCCCGCGCGTGCTGCGCTGCTGCAAGGTCATGCCTTCGTTTTGAAAAAATTCTAGCGGCTCTCCGTGCTCTCCAGTTACGCGGTCCACCGTTAAGGCGCGGGACAGTTCGAAGATCAAGATGCGGGCTTTGCCGGTTTCCGCGTGAATCTGGACGGTTGCCGTTGCGTCGAGAGAGTTGTTGGGGAGGATTGAGGACTCCAGAGAATAGTGCAGGGCACGGAAAGCAACAGAGCGGGCTGGGAGGTTGGGAACGCGATGGGACGTCCAGATGTCGTAAAAAGTTCCGGAAGCGATTTTCGTTGTTTGACCCACCAAGAATTGCTCATCGCGCAACCCATCCACAACGATATCGAGCGAGCCTGTGGATGCGCCGTCCACGTTGGCGTAAAACGCTGGCCGAGGGTCTGGCGACAAAAAATCGACGAGAATGCGGAGGGTGTACAACGGATTGATGCGCGAAAGGATCGGTTCCCATTGGGCGACGAACGACATATCCGTTTGCGGCGTGAGCTTGGCTTTGTGAAATTGAGAGAGCAAATCGTCGGCCGCTCCGTCGGTGAAGCGAAAGTAGGCGCTTGCGAACGATTCGTCGAGAACCGGGGAGGCGAGAAAACGTCCCATTTGCTGCTTTTCGACCGGGTCGCGCGGAACGGCCAGCACGTGACCGCGGCCGGAGAAAACGGCGCCGGTAATCCGCCCTTCGAACGGTGAGAAAAAAGCAAACGTTCCTTCATCCAGCGAGAGGACGGCATCGCCCCGGCGAAGCTCGATGCGGTTTTCGGGAGCGAGATGATAGACCTGGGAGGAATCAGCGGTCAGTGCGTTGATCGCATCGTACAACTCGTGTGGCGATCGCTCCGTTGCCGGAACGGCCAGCGGCGCCATAAGACAGCACAACGCGAAGACCCTGGCCCCAACCCACATACAAAGAGTGTAGTCACATTCGGCATGAGAGAACAAGACAGCCCGATTCCGACGGCCAACAGGAATTAAAATATAATGATGGCTCAAAAGGCAGCCTCGCTTGATGTGCGCTTCGCTCTCCTCGGCGCAGCGCTCTTGTTCCTGAGCGCCCAAGCAGCCGCGGATACGATTGTGCTCAAGAATGGCCGCCGGATCGCCGCAATCAACGCTGTCGAAGAAGGGGACAAGGTCAGATATATGACCTCTGCCGGCGAGCTGAGCCTGCCCAAGTCCATCGTAGACCACGTCGAAAAAGGCGGATTCTTGCCGACCACCGGCTCGCCCGGGGGCGCGACGGCCAATCTGACGATTACGCCGCCCGAAATACATCCCATGGGCGGCAGCGGGATTGAACAGATACAGCGCGGTGCGGTGCACGACGGCTCGATTGATCGGCCCTATATCGCGAAGCTGGAAAGCGAAGCGCGGTCGGGGAATTCGACCGCGACTTTCAACGCTGCGCTTGGTCATCACGCTGCCGCAACGTTCGAACTGTCGCGAGGTGATTTGGAGCACGCGCTTTCCGATGAGCGCACTGCGGTGAATTACGCTCCGGACGAGCCGGCCCTGTTGATGAACATTGCGTACATCTACCTGAGGCGGAACGAATACAAACAGTCGTTGGATTACCTGGACCACGCCAAGCGCCTTGTGCCGGACAATCCCGATGTGGAGAAGCTCGCAGGCTGGGCCTATTACGGGATGAACAAGCTCGATCAGGCGGTCGCGGAATGGAAGCATGCCTACTCGATTCGTCCGGACAAGGAATTGCAGGCGGCCTTGGAAGCCGCGCTGCGCGACAAGAAAGAAGAAGAAAGTTACAAGGAAAACGAGAGCAGCCACTTTAAATTGAAGTACAACGGAGCGGCCGAACCGGCGTTGGCCAAGGACGTCCTGCGCACACTGGAAATGCACTTTTCGGCGATTGAATCCGAGCTGAACTACACGCCTCCGGAGCCGATTGGAGTGGTCTTGTACACGGAGCAGGCATTTGTGGACATCACACGAGCGCCGGCGTGGGCGGGCGCGTTGAACGACGGGCGGATTCGCGTGCCGGTGCAGGGATTGACGAGTGTGGATGCGGAATTGTCGCGTTCGCTGAAACACGAGCTGACACATAGCTTCGTCGCGCAGAAGACAAAAAGCGCGTGCATGGGGCTGGCGGCCAGTTGCTCGAATCGCGCGCCGACATGGATTCAGGAAGGACTGGCCCAGTGGATGGAAGGGTATCGCAGCGGAGATGATGCAGCTGGGCTGGTACAAATCTTCGACAAGAAGCAGTACATTACGCTAGGTCAACTGGAAAGCTCGTGGACGCGTTTCGATCGAGAAACAGCGCGCTACGCCTATGCGTGGGCGCTCGCCAATATGGAGTACATCATTCAAGCGGATGGGATGAGCGACGTCGAGCGGATATTGGATCGCATCGGCGCAGGCATGGCCACCGAGCAGGCGCTCCGCGAAGTGCTGCACAGCGATTACAACGACTTGATGGAATCTACGGTCGGGTATTTGCGCAAGAACTACGTACGTTAGTCACGGTCGCTCTCATCGAATGGTTGACTTGGTATTTCTTCGTCGGCTTCAAGGCGAAACACTTTCGAACCCTGGGCCCACTTTGGATACCTACCACCAAGAGCGACAATTAAGCCAGGAATACCGAAGAAGATCATTCCCAACAGGGCGTTTAACCAATGCTCGCTGGCCCGACCTTGATAGGGACGCCAAATACCTTTGCGAATCTCTAGGATGAAATAGGCGAGGTATGCGACGAACACCATCAGTCCAATGAGTTGGACCGCGGGTCCACGCGCAGATTTCGAGAAACAGGCAAGCGAAATCAGGAAGGAAAACCCGGCGCACAGCCATGTAACGAAAACTGCAGTAGGTCCAGGAGCGTTGTAGGACGTGACGGCCAAGATAACGGCAAAGATCAGGCAGAAAGACCCTAACAGCCAGCGTGCACCGGGGCTCACAGGGTCCACCTCTCAAGCTTTATAGAATGAGACACGGCGCGGGTCAACTTAAGACGTAATTAATAAAGCTGCGAGCAGCGCGGCGCGGGCAGGCATGGTGTTGATGAGGATGTACTCGTGGTCAGAATGAGCGCCGTCGCCAACGGCGCCCATGCCGTCCAGCGTAGGAATACCCAGTGCGCCTGTAAAATTTCCGTCGGAGCCGCCCCCGGCAGTGCACTCGCCTAGAGAATGGTTCATTTGCCTTGCTAGGGTCTTCGCTCGAGCGAAAAGGGCCGCGCACACTTTGCGCTCCAGAGGAGGGCGATCGAAGCCGCCGCTGATTTTCAACTTTGCCCCTTTGTGGACCGGACGCAAGGCGTGAAGGCGGCGTTCAACGCTGCGCATGTCGTAAGCTCGCAGGGCCCGCAAATCGAGAACAGCGCGCGCGCGTTCTGCAATCACGTTGGTGCGCGTCCCGCCTTCGACAATATCCGCGTTGATGCTGATTCCTCGTCGCGTGTCGTTCCACTTTTCGATGCGCGTGAGCTGCGAGGCCAGTTCGTGCACAGCGTTGATGCCTTCTTCCGGGGCCAGACCTGCGTGAGACGCGCGGCCTTGGACGCTTAGTTCAGCCGAGCCGACGCCTTTGCGCGCGGTCTTCACCAGGCCGCGTGGACCGAAAGAAGGCTCGAGGACGAAGACGGCATCGCTGCGCCGCGCTTCGGTTTCGATGAGCTTGCGCGACGATTCGCTGCCGACTTCTTCGTCGGAGGTCCAAAGGAAGACGATTTGCTTTTGTAAGTGAACCTTGGTCTGCTGAAGCGCATGGAGCGCAAAGAGCGCCTGAACGATCCCCGCCTTCATGTCAAAGATTCCCGGGCCGTAGGCTTTGCCGCCGGAGATGCGGAAGGGCATTTTCTTCAAGGTCCCGGTTGCATAAACTGTATCGTAATGGCCGAGGACGAAGAGTTGACCGGCTGGTGTGGATTCCTCCGGATCGAAGGTCATGCGCAGATGATCGCCGTGGCGCTTCTGAGGAATACACTCGACGCGCGCGCCACTCTTGCGCCATTCCTTCGCGACGACAGAGCAGCAACGGTCGGCGGCCGCTTTTTCGAGGCTGGGTGATTCCGACGTCACCAAGCGATGTAGAACCCGGAGCATCTCAGGGAACTGCGGCTTCAGAATTCGAAGTAATTCCAAAGGCAAGGGCGAGTCCGCCATGGCGCGGACATGCTAGCAGCGCCTTGGAAGCAGAGCAACTTGTTCGGCCCGTCGGCACTGGTACAGCGGCGGTCAAACTGCACCATCGCCCCCAAGAGCCATTGCTTGCTGTCGCCCAATGTCCATGCGAAAATAAATGCCCGCGCCGGGAAACTGCCGGCGTATTCTGTTTCTGGTTCCCTGGCGATATCGTCTAAGGGTTAGGACGTAGCCCTCTCAAGGCTAAAATCCGGGTTCGAATCCCGGTATCGCTACCAAATCTTCCAATTTCGCCGACTTGATTT
>Ga0126381_100008864_pt1 | contig 11266 bp, 10 predicted proteins | sample PanSoiMetPlot_28_FD_96465 | JGI IMG/M metagenome (GOLD analysis project Ga0126381, IMG submission 96465) | Tropical forest soil microbial communities from Panama - MetaG Plot_28 | ecosystem: Environmental > Terrestrial > Soil > Tropical forest > Bulk soil | place: Panama | collected 2016-02-17 | reverse complement strand
GTATGACAGCAGCGCCCAGGCAAGGGCGAACTTCGGATCCAAGCGTACTGCTTCTTTGAAATATCTCTGTGCATCAAGGGTATTCGGTCTGGTGGGAAAGGGTTTTAGCGTATAAGCCAACCCACGCAGGTAGGCGTCGTAAGCCTCAATGTTGTCGGTCGGTTTGGCAGTGATAACTTGCTCCTCCTGACCTGTGAATTTGGCTTGCAACTGGTCCGCGACAGCTTTGGCTACATCACTCTCGACCGCAAAGACGTCAGTGAGTTTCCGATCAAATGTGTCGGCCCAAAGATGCGAATTAGTCGCTGCCTTGATTAGCTGCACATTCACACGCACCACATCGCCGCTTTTCTGGACATTACCTTCCAGAATGTGAGCTACGCCAAGTTGCTTCGCGATCTCGCCGAGATTTTCCGGTTTGCTCGGATAGTGCTGCGTAGAAGTACGCGAGATGACTTTTAGATCCCTGATGCTAGCCAGACGCGTCAGTATCTCGTCTTGAACGCCGTTGGCGAAATAGGCGTTGTTCGGATCGCCGCTCAAGTTTTCAAACGGAAGCACCGCGATGCTCTTTTCGGGCGTAGAACGAAAGCCGTTTCGCCACAAGTTCCAGGTCACAGCCGCTGTCAAAGGAACCAACGCCGCGATCAACGCAGCAATAGCTGGTTCCCTTCGCACCCATTTTCGTCCCCGGGTGACAATTCCACTTCGCTTTGCGCAGATCGGCTCGTGTTTTAGCCAGCGTTCCAAATCTTCGGCCAGCGCCAGAGCCGAAGAGTAACGGCGCTTTGGATCCTTCTCGAGGCACTTCAGGCAAATCGTCGAAATCTCGCGGCCGATTTTTGGATTTAACTGCCGGGGTGCCCGTGGCTCCGTATCCAGTAGCAACTTGATAGTCTCATAGGGTGTAGCGCCAGCAAAAGGCGGGCGGCCCGTGAGCAATTCATAGAGGACCGCCCCGAGTCCGTAAACGTCTATTGCACTTGTAAGCTCGGCATTGTTACCAGTCGCTTGCTCGGGTGCCATGTAACTGGGCGTGCCCAGCACCTCAATCGTACGGGTGAGTGTGTTCTTTGTCTGAACTAATCGTGCCAGGCCAAAGTCGGTGAGATGCGGTTCGCCTTTGTGATCTACCAGAATGTTCCCTGGTTTAATGTCTCGATGCAGAATCCCGTGTTCATTCGCGTAATGCACAGCGCGCGCCACTTTTGCGATTAATTCCGCTGCCTGTCGGTTCGACATCGGCGTGCGCCTGACTACGTCGTCAAGTTGCCCCCCATCGACGAACTTCATGCTGAAGTAGCATGACCCATCGCGCTCGCCCACTTCGTGGATTGGAACAATGCTCGGATGGTCGAGGCTCGCGGCGGCTTCAGCTTCGCGGCGAAAACACGTCACGTGCGCTTTGCTAGCCCTTGGACCAAGGCGAATGACTTTTAAGGCCACTATCCGATTGAGACTCTTTTGTCGTGCCCGGAATACGATTCCCTGTGCGCCACGGCCGACCTCCTTCAGCAATTCGTAGTCGCCTAGTTCGCCAGCCATTTCGGCAAAGCGCTCGCGCCGAGTGGTCGCAGGTGCTGGTTGGCGCGGGTTGCCGGGGTCAGCGACCCCGGCTACAGCTTTTTCAGCGAGCAACCGAAGGCCGCTCTCGAGAAGGCAACCCGGGCAGCCTCCTTCCGGTGCGTCGGTCGGTATTTCCGAGCCGCACTTGGGACAAGGTCTGAGTGCGCTGATCATCGTCGGAAAGTCCTGGGTGCACTTCCCTTTTTTTACTGCGTAAAATTTTCTGAGAGGTTACGCACGAACAACGGCAATCAGATGGCGCAACTCGTCTTCGACGTCGCCGGGTATAGCAACCGTGTGGGCGATCTCTTCGCGCAACAACGCTTGGTATCGCTGACGAAAACGGTAAAAAGCTTGTTTCACCGCGTTCTCGGTCATGTCGAATTCGGTCGCGACATGGGCTTGTGTTGGCCGGTCCGGTTCGTCCATAAGCATTTTCTTCATTTGTTCGAAAAACCGCACGTTGCCGGCGCTACGATACTCTTCCCGCAGTCGCCCCATCACTTGCTCCAGTACCGTAAATGCCCAGCGACGTTCATAGAGTTGGTCAGCGGTGAACCTGTCACTTCGCTCGATATCGCCGTGCTCACTGCTGCGCATCTCGTCCAGCGGAATCAAACGCTGTCCCTTACCGCGTTTGGCGGCCATTGCATGACGCGCCTCGTCTACCAGGAAATTCTTCAGCGACGAGAGCAGGTACGAACGCAGTCGCCCCTTTTCTTTACGGACGGTGTTCAGGTCTTGACGCTCTAACAGCAAAGCGAAGAAGCCCTGTGTAAGATCTTCGGCATCCTCAGCCTGAGAACCGTTTCGGCGCACGAAGCTATAGATGGGTCGCCAATAGGTGCGGCAGAGTTGTTCGAGAGCCTTCCGTGCCGCCGGCGATTCGCCTTGCGCCTCGAGCACGATGCTCCAATGCGTGGTGGTAAAAAGCCCCGGGGTGCGATCAGCATCTCCGCCAGACGCGGTGACGGAGCTTACATCCTCAGCGGGGGCCACATAGGCATGGAAGCAAAAGGCCCCACGCAAGGCAAGCTCCAATTAAGCGCGTAGCAGCAATTTTGTGGCCACCGATTCGCTGCAATGTGGCGACCACGGAGACAGGACGGCCCCGCAGGGCCGTAGCTAAAGCCACTACGGCTCGAATCGATAACCGTGCAGTTCAATTTCTTTAGTGAACGCTTTCTCTACGATTCGCCGTTGTTGGTCGTTGAACACTTCCTGATAGGGGCGCCGGTCGGAGCGATATTCCGATTTCGCTGCGACACCGAGAGTGCCGTCGAATGGAATGTTGAGCTGTGCAAAAATTTCACCGAGCTCTCTAACCAGGTTTTCATAGCGAACAATTCGATCGACGATGATTTTGTTCCGCGAACGATCCATGTACCGGAAATCGTTAATGGGAAATCGCCCGCGAGCGAGATACTCATCGAGCGAAAGCCCGCCGCCTTCGCGAGCCGCATGCATGTTGTAATGCGACAAGAGTTTGTCCCATGGATTTCGTTCCACGCAAAATTTGAAGTAGCCATCCCAGACGTCCGCGGGAACGCGTTGCTTCACCTCACGAGCGGGCATGTGATTATAGAATTTGGCGCGACTCGTCATTGTGTGGCGCAACGCGGAGATAAACTTGCCTGGTCGTTCGAGGATTTCGGGAACCGGATTAATCAGGCTCTCGTGATTGCGCGGTTGATGTCCTTCAACACGCGGCTCAATCGGGGTGACGATGTCCTGCGGACCACAATGTTGTGAAAGAAACACTTCAATGCTTGTGCCGGCCGTCTTCGCGGTTTTGATGAAAATGAATTTGTATCTGTGAGACAGGATCATCGAACGTTGGCCAACGCTGTCACTTTAATCGCGATCGAGTCGTGATTTACTGTGGTCTCGCCGCGAGCGCCTCGAACCGCGTGTCGCCTCGCAGCTCATCAAGCATAGCATCGACTGACCTTCCTGTGCGATCGATGTTGTTATATTTGAAGCACTCGTGATCGAGGTATTGGTGTTTAAGATAATCAATCGCTTTGGTTTTGTCGCGCCCTCCGTAGATCAATGCAGATAAATATCCGCGGATGAATTCTTGCCGCGCCTGCGCTTCGAGCTGCCGAACGATATCAACCGTTTCATCCGGCGAAGTGTTCGCCGTTCGCTTTATTCCCTGTGGTGTAATGTCAAAGACCCACGAGAGAATTGCAGAAACAATGAAGCCTAGCGCGAGAAACACGACGACTCCTCTCATCATCCATGGAGGTGCATCGAATGTAGGCAGAAAAATCGATGCGGCCTGGATCAGCAACCAGGAGACAACAGCATACGCAGCTGCGACTCTGTAAACCTTCCGCCGTTTCAATTCGGTGAAGAAACTACTCACCTTCATTAGGAGGGTTCGCGCACTACTGCCGTGTGTGGGCGTGCCATTCACCGACGCGATATCCCAACTCCTGGCTTGGGCCGAAGATGTCGCTTCGTCGTGCGAACTCGCAAGTATAGAGATTGAATTGAGCATGGCGTGACGGCTTGTTGGAACGATCCAGGTTAGCAATACAAAGATTCGTCTGGAGTTGTTTTGGTTCAGTTAAGAAACAATGACATGTGCCAGGGCTGCGAGCCCGAGACAGGCTAGCAAAAGCACGGTCAAGCTAAGCATCGTCTCCAGATCTTTCGTCGGCATACTTGTTCCCTCGTTGGTCTCCGTCCCCTCCGTGAAACCGGATGAATGTTCGTGCTGTAGCTCTTCGATTTCAGTTTGCTTTCGCAGTGAGTTTTCCATTTGCCTATTCCTTCGGAAAATGTGGCCGCGCGTGGCAGAAAAAAGCTGGATTATCCCAGACCGAAAGCGATTCGGGCGTGATTCGTCAAAACGGGCTCGGTAGGAGCACAGGATTTCCGTGACTACGGCGTTAGCCGGGAGTCGTGTGCGCGAGAATTAACTAACGCTCTTCACACTCGGCACAGTTCTTGAGGAATTTCGTGATCTTCTTCGCATCAAGATATCGCTTCTTCTCCGGAGTGTTAATTTCGTCGATGATCGCGTGCGCCTCGTCACAGTATTTGTCTACAAACGCCCAGTTCATCGTGCGTTTCGATCGGTGTCGGGTCTCCGGTATGCGGAGATCTTTGCGGCAGCCAGCAAAACGAAAGTTCTTGCGACAAGAACGATGGCCGGGTATCGGGCAGGGGCTACTCTGGTTACCGCCGGTGATGCAACAGCGGCTTTTTTGGGGAGCGCTGAACAAGGTCGTCTCCTATGACTGTGAGTTCCCCATTGGCAGGCGACGCGGGTTTGACTGGAAACAGCGGACGCAATACCGCAGATGCTTGCGACACAAACGCGATCGCAACGAACGCAGACACGAGTGCATACTTAACTTTAGGTGCGAACACGGCTTTCATAGGAGTTCGAACTCCTTTCCCAGGCAGATTTCCTCGGCGATTAAGTTTTCGGCGCGAACGTTTGTTTCCTCTGCCGCCTCAACACGGGCCCACTCTGCCTTAATCGCTTCGCCAATTGCGACTGGTAACCCCGTATCTAAATCGTAAATGAGAAAAGTCTTCATAACTCGAATTTCCTTTCAGCGGTTCATGATTTGATCTCCACTGAGTACTTCGGGGAATCCGGCGGGATATTGCAGAAAATTTAAGGAAACTAAGAATTGCCCCAGATCACCGAAGACAAGATTTTTTGTGGCCCAGTGAGCCGCGAAAAAGCTGTTGAGATTCAGTCTTGCTTTTCCTGGCAGAGTTTCTGGAAAGCCGGATCGGCCCGCAAAGGGTCCCAGATGGGATCAAGCCTCAAAAGTGCCGGCGTAACGGGCATCGGGTCATAAAGCCAGCTAATGTATGGCGTCCGTAACAACTGGCTGAGAGTTGAGATCGGGCGACTCGTCTTTCCAAAAAGCATTTGAATTAGTGCCAGAACCTCTTCGCGAGTGGGCCCCGATATTGGATCTTTCGCGCTTGGCAAAAGCGTGATTGCGCGATCCGCTTCCTTTAATGCCGCTTCCTTGTCGCCCAGCACAGCATTCGCAAGGGACAGCTGTTGCGCAAAGAACGAGTTATTCGGTTGATCTTTGCAGAGCGCCGTTAACGTGTCGCGCGCCTGTTCCGCGGTAACCGTTGCCCCAACGGTATCGCCAGCAAGGCGTTGAGCAAAAGCCAGTATTACCTGATTCGTTCCTTTGTCGATCTCGGGAGCAGATTGAAATTGAGCTTGTCGGGCTTGCAGCAGTCGGATCGCCTCAGTGTGATTCCGTTCAAGTCTCAACTGCGTGATCTTAATTATGAAAGCATCCTCAGAAGGAGTCTGCTCGTTTATCACTGCGACCAATCTAGCGGCTTCTTGGAGGTTGCCCCCGGCTTGATAAACGCTGGCCTTTGCAGCGATCAGATCAGGATCGTCTGGGGCAATGTCTAGAGCCCGGTCGTAGAGCTTTAGTGCGGCTGGGAATTGCCGAAGCATTGCGTAAGTCCAGGCGGTGTCGGCCATTAAATCCAAGTTCCGCGGATCCAAGGTGAGGGCTGCTTTCCAGTAGGCAATGCTTTCATCCCAGTGTCCCTCTCGTCGGGCAACTCCTCCGAGGGCATGTGGTACCTCGCTGCTACCAGGCAACATCTTGCTGATACGACCAAACGTGGCCCTGGCGAGCTCGTAATCACGTAGCACCCAATATTGGTAATAACCCAGGGCAAGCAGTGTCTCAGGCGAGTCCGGCGCTAGCTCCTGCGCATTCTCCAATGCTCTTTTGGCTGCATCACGGCGAGCGACCGTTTGGTCCGCGCGGACGAAGTAGAGCGACGCGTCCGCCTGAGAAAGTCGCGCCCAAGCGAGCGCAAAATCAGGGTCAAGCTCTACCGCCCGCTGATAAGACTCCCTGGCTCTCCTCAGGGCGTCGTTCGAGTAGGTGCTACGTGCTTCGAAAACCAAACCACGAAGGTAGGCATCGTAAGCCTCAGGGTTGTTTGTCGATTTAACTGCCAATGCCTGCTCTTCGCTACCGGTTAGCGTCGCTTGTAACGACTCCGCGATTCGCTTCGCGATCTCGCTCTCAACGCCAAAGATGTCAGTCAACTTCCGGTCGTAGGTGTCTGCCCAAAGGTGGGAATCCGTTTGCGCGTTGATTAACTGCACATTGACCCGCACCTGATCAGCTACTTTTTGCACGCTACCCTCAAGGATGTTTGCGACACCGAGCTGCCTTGCGATTTCGCGCAGATTCGCAGGTTTGCTTTGGTATTGCCGACTGGAAGTGCGCGAGATTACTCTTAAGTCCGCAATATTAGATAAGCGGGTTAGAATCTCGTCCTGGATACCGTCAGCAAAATACGCATTCGCTTTGTCCTCGCTACGGTTTTCAAATGGAAGCACTGCGATACTCTTATCCGGCGCGGCGTTCAAATCCGCATTTTCGACTTGGGATCGATGTGCCAGGAAAAGCGCAGACATGCCGAAAATCAGGAGGGTTGCGACTGCGAGAGCGGCACGCGTGTATCGCACGCTGCGTACCTCCGGGGTGCAACGTTTCAGGCGCGCTGCCAAGTCGCTGGTGCCGGGCCGCGAGGCCGGTTCGAATGCGAGCATCGATTCAAGCAGCGATCTCAGGCGATGCGGAACATGTGCTGCCTTCAGTTGTTCGATGGGAAGCGCATTTGATTTTTGAGCGCTGTGGATCTCAGAGAGTGTACGCCCGGCAAACAGGGTTTTCCCGGTAAGGGCGAACCAGAGTGTTTCGCCTAACGAATAGATGTCGGAGCGCACGTCGAGCGCCGAATGTTTTAATTGTTCCGGACTGGCGAACGCCGGGGTGCCGACAAATCTGTCGTGGGTCAGCGATTTCGGATCCGTTGCTGTGTGAAAAGCTTTGGCCAAACCGAAATCGATTATTTTCACCACCGAAATCCCGCTCTTACGGCGCGCGCGTATTCTACTTCGCTTCGATCGAGCTTGGTCATTCCCCATCAGTTCGGGGTCGTCGGCATTTACGAGCATCAGATTTGCTGGCTTTAAATCGCGATGCACTAACCCGTGCTTTTCCGCGGCGGCGAGGGCAGAGGTGACTTGCTCTGCAATTCCGATGGTCGTGCGCGCATCGAGCGGTCCGGCGCGGTGAACGCGGTCATCAAGGGTCTCGCCCTCGATCAGTTCCATCGCGTAAAAATATTGGCCGGTCTCGAGGCGCATCCCGAATTGATAGACCGTGGCGATGTGCTCGTGTCGGAATCCTGCAGCCGCGCGCGCTTCGCGCACAAAGCGTTCGCGAGCATCGGCGCTTCGCTCAGCGATATCGGTTTTAATGATCTTTAGAGCGACTTTGCGCTGTAGTGACGTGTCGGTGGCGCGGTATGTGACGCCCATCGCACCTCGGCCAAGCTCGCAGAGACTTCCGTCCGCGTGACAATCGATTTCATAAACACCGAAGCGCAGATTCTCGAAAGTGTCAGCGGTTGAATGTCGCCCCACGTCTTCTTCGCTGCCGATTCCAGCCCGTAATAAACAGAACATGCAGCTGAGCGTGCCACTGGGTGTTTTCTCGAGCACGCTGCCACAATTCGAGCAGGTCGAAGTCTGCTGCGAGGGGGATTGCATGGGTCCAACTAGCGCGCCGCCAAAACGCGGCACAAATATCGCAGTTCTTCGTCCACGTCTTCGGTTTCAAACACCGTGTCGCGCACCACTTCGCGTAGAATTGCGCGATAACGCTTGCGCAATCGAGCGACATCGCTGCGCAATGTCGCGACTGGCCGATGCGTTCGCTCCGCCATCTGTTCGTACGGAATTGCCGATTCTTCGCTGGCTGAAAGAAATGGCATCAAATGACCGAGGAGGTCTGCTTTGCCGGCGAGCGCGGACTCTTTCGTGAGCCGATCCAGTGCTTGCCGTAAAAGCAAGGCTGCCCACTCACGATCGTAGAGTTCCTCGGGTTGCCACTTTGTTGTTCGGGCAATTTGTGCCTCCGCTTCTGCGGTAGCTTGATCGTCCAAACTCTGAAGAATCATGTCGCCGCCGCGTTTCAAAGCCCGTCCACGATCATGCACGTCAGCGACGAAGTGTTTCAGTGTGCCAAGGAGAAAAGAACGAAACCGTCCTTTCTCACGGTCGGCCCGCCTGTATGCACGAGTCTCGATCAAGTCGGCGAAAAAGCCCTGGATCAAATCCCGCGCATCCTCCGGGTTACATCCCTGTCGCCGTAGGAAGGAATAGAGCGGACGCCAGTAAATTTGGCAGAGTTCCGAGAGCGCGTTGAATGCGTGAGCGGAAACTGTCGCCGAATTGCCCGCTTCGAGGACTATCGACCAACGAGTCGAGGCGAACGATTCATAGCGACTTTCCGCCCCGCCGCCAGGAGGCACCGGCGCCGTTTTCACATGTCAATGATAATAGGGAACAGGTGGCTCAGTAGCAAGACGTAAGCAACGTGGGACGTGTAACGTGCGTGGTCGTCTGGGCGCTCGCCTGACTGGAAAACACACCTTAAGCTGCGACTCGGGAATGATCTCTCTGCAGAAGCGTTTCTTGTTCGTTCACATTCCAAAGACCGCCGGTAACTCGATTCAGAGCGTCCTGCGCGATTATTCGGAGGATCAACTTGTTGCTCTACGGAAGGAGCAGGATGGGATCGAACGCTTCGGACTTCGCAATCCAAATTACAAGATCAAAAAACACTCGACGCTGAGTGAGTATCACGATGCCTTGGGCGACGAGCAATTTCGGAATCTGTACAAGTTTACTTGTGTGCGGAATCCATGGGATCGAATGGTGTCTTATTACTTTACGCCTACGCAAAATCCCAAAGCCTGGGACCGGAAAAAATTCCGCGGGATAATTTCCAAAGCTGTGTCGGTGGCGGACTATTTGCGGCTGGACAAAGACGAACAGGATCCGTTCGCCAATGTCGATTACGTCATGCGGTTCGAAAATCTGGCCGACGACTTTCGCGCTGTGTGCGCAGCGATTGGCGTTTCGCCACCAACTCTGCCGCAATACAACCGCTCAACCCGCGAGCATTATTCAAAATATTACGATGACGAACTTCGTGAATTAGTGCACAGGCGGTTCACGGCAGAAATCGAGCGGTTTAATTACAGGTTCGAAGAGCAATGACCGAAAAGCGCACTACGCGGACCCAGTGCGGCGGGTGAGCTTTGACCCGTCTTTCGTGTCGCGCACTTCCCAGCCGAGCGCAGAGATCTGATCTCGCAATTCGTCGCTACGTTTCCAATTCTTTTCGCGCCGTGCGTTCTCGCGTTGTTGCGCGAGCTGCGCCACCTCCTCCGGAACGGTCACGTCAATCTCCGCTTCAAGATCAAGAACGGTGTTGATCCGTTTCCACCAGTCCAGCCAGGCATTGGCCGAGATCGCGTCCATTTCATTTTGATCCATTGCGCGATTGGTTTCCCGAATTGATTCGAACAGAAAACCGAGCGCAGCAGAGATGTTGAGATCGTCATCGAGTGCATCTTCGAAGGTGTAGGGCATGCTTCCAGCTTGCCTGTCTTTGGTTCCCGCAAGCGAGACGCTCGCGCTACATTTGCGCAGCCGCGCCAGCCACTCATCGATTCGAGCTAACGACTCACGGGCCTCATTCATTCCTTCCCACGTGAAATTTAACGGCACGCGATAGTGCACACGCAGAAGCGCGTAACGGAGCTCGCGCCCGGTGTAACCCTTGGTCAGAACATCCGGCACGGTGTAAAAATTGCCTAACGACTTAGCCATTTTCTGGCCGTCCACCAGCAAATGCGCGCAGTGCAGCCAGTACTGCACGAATTTCTTTCCCGTTACGCCTTCGCTCTGCGCGATCTCCGCTTCGTGATGCGGAAAAATGTTATCGACGCCGCCGCAGTGAATGTCGATCTGGTCGCCCAGCAGCGCCATGGACATCGCGCTGCACTCGATGTGCCAGCCGGGACGACCCGGTCCCCAGGGCGAGTCCCATTTCACGTCGCCGTCTGCTTCGTCCCAGGCTTTCCACAACGCAAAGTCACCGATGTGTTCCTTGTCGTATTCGTCATGCTTTACGCGGCCTGTCGATTGCAACTGTGTGAGATCGAAGTGCGCGAGCTTGCCGTAATCCGGGAATTTGTTGATGCGGAAATAAACTGATTTGTCGTCGGCCTGATAAGCGAGGCCTTTTGAAATTAGCGCGCTGATCATCTCGATCATTCTGTCGATGTAACGTTGGTCAGTCGCAGCCGGGTACTCGTCCGCGCGCTTGATCCGCAACGTGCCCGCATCTTCGAAGAAAGCGTTTTTGAATTGTTTTGTGAACTTTTGCAGCGGAACGCCGGCCTCGCGTGCGCCGCGAATGGTCTTGTCTTCGACGTCCGTGATATTCATCACGCGATCCACCTTGTAGCCGCGCAGTTCCAAATGCCGTTGAAGCAGATCTTCGAAGACGTATGCGCGGAAATTTCCGATGTGCGCCCGGCTATAAACGGTCGGCCCGCATGTGTACATTCTGATTGGACGCGCGCCTGGGTTGCGTAGCTCGAACTCCTCGATTTCGCGCGAGTAGGTATTAAAGAATCGCAGCGCCATACCTCTCAAAATGTCATGTCGAGCGAAGTCGAGACATCCCGTTGTGTCGCCTATGCGTTTCCCCGCGGGATTCCTCGACTGCGCTTCGCTTCGCTCGGAATGACGGTTGCATCACTCCATCACTCCATTTCCACCGTGGCGATGGCGATTGCGGCGATCCCTTCG
>Ga0126381_100008863_pt1 | contig 11267 bp, 9 predicted proteins | sample PanSoiMetPlot_28_FD_96465 | JGI IMG/M metagenome (GOLD analysis project Ga0126381, IMG submission 96465) | Tropical forest soil microbial communities from Panama - MetaG Plot_28 | ecosystem: Environmental > Terrestrial > Soil > Tropical forest > Bulk soil | place: Panama | collected 2016-02-17 | reverse complement strand
GTTCCCCGCGATCTCGGCCACGGCGGCGTGGAAGTCGTTGTTGGCGGCCACCGCGGCGGCCGTGTCGCCGCTCTCCACGGCGGCCTGCCCTTCCTCCCAGGCCGCGCGCAGCCGGGCCACGCCTTCCGGAGTTGCCGCGCGCGCCGCCAGCCGCGCCGTCGCCCCCTCGAGCAGCTCCCGCACGTCGAGCAGCTGATCGACCTCCTGCTCGGTCGGCACGTGCACGAACGCGCCCTGGCTCGGCCGCAGGTCGATCCAGCCTTCGGCCTCCAGCCGGTGCAGGGCCTCGCGCACCGGCTGCCTGCTGACCCCGAGCTGGCGGGCCAGCTCGGACTCCACCAGGTGCTGGCCGGGATGCAGGGCGCCAGCCACGATGAGCTCGACGAGCGCCTCGTACACGGACTGCCGCAGCGGCACCGGCCGCTCCACCGGCCGGATCGGCCCGGGCGCCGCGCCGTCGCTGAACACCCCGGCCACGCTCATCAAGGCCTCCCCGCGTCGCTCCACTCGGCTCCGCCCAGTATATAGGCGACTGTATCCAAAATGCGGGGGCCCCTCCCGGGGTGATGCCGGGGCGGCGCGTGCCCTGCTCAGCCGGTGCCGCTGGCGGCGCGCCCGGTCAGCCGATGTCCCGGCGGCGCAGGCCGGCCAGGCCGGCCGCCGTCAGCACCGCCGCCGCCAGGATCAGCCAGATCAGCGGCGCGGCGCTGACCGTGCCGCCGGGCAGCTTGGGCACGTGGGTGAACGGGGAGATGTCCTGGATGGGCTGGGCCAGCCGCAGCGTCGGCCCGAGCAGCTCGACCGCGGCGGCCAGGCCCAGCGCCGTCCAGCCGCCGGCCACGCAGGCCTCCGGCCACAGCCCGAACAGCAGCACCGCGACCGCCGCGACGGCGAGCACGGCCGGCCACTGCGCGAGCGCGGCGCCGATCAGGCGCGGCACCTGCGTGCCGGTCGCCCCGGCGCGCAGCCCGAACGAGAGGCCCGCCCCGAGGCCGGCCGCGGCCAGCACCACGGCCGACCCGGCGGCCGCGACGATCAGGTAGCTGGCCCCCCAGTTCAGCCGGCCGGTCGCGCTGGCCAGCACGGGGTCGGCGTGCTGCGACGTCTCCTCCGACCTCAGGTGCAGCACCACCGAGATCGCGTACGCGGCCGTCACCAGCCCGAGGATGCCCATCATCGCCGCCAGGTAGGCGTCGGTCAGCCCGGACTGGCCGCCGAGCCGGGCGATCGCGTCCTTGGCCTGGGAGCCGCTGCCCAGCAGGGAGCCGATGTTGTTGGCGATCGATCCGAACGCTGCCCCCGCGATCAGCACGCCGGCCACCCAGCCGATCAGGCTGACCCGCTGCAGCCGCCAGGCCAGGGCCAGCGGGCTGCGCAGCGACCGGCTGCCCTCCGCCGGGCCCGGCCGGGGCGGGACCAGGCCCGCGCCGAGGTCGCGCCGGCCCGCGAGCCAGGCGGCCGCGGCGGCCACGACCACCGTGGCCGCCAGCGGCAGCGCCAGCACCAGCCAGCGATCGCCCGCGTAGGCCCGGACCTGGTTCGCCCAGCCGATCGGGGACAGCCACATCAGCCACCCCAGGCCGCTGGTACCCGCCGCCGCGCCCGCCGACATGAGCAGGTACGCCGCGGCGAGCACGCAGATCGCGATCCCCCGGGCGCCGCGGGCGCTCTCGGAGAGCTGGGCCGCGGCCGCGGCCACCGCCGCGAACAGCAGCCCGCACGTCCCGATGGCGAGCGCGAGGGCCGCGGAGCCGCCGGCCGGCAGGCCCACGATCGTCAGCCCGGCGAATACCAGCAGCACCACCACGCCGTTGGCCGCCGCGGCCAGGAGCACGCCGACGGCCAGCGCGGCGCTGCGGCCCACCGCCGTCGAGCCGACCAGCTCCAGGCGCCCTGCTTCCTCGTCGGCCCGGGTGTGCCTGATCACGATGAAGATGCTCATCAGGCCGGCCGCCACCGCGGCGGACGCGCCGACCTTGTAGGCGGTCAGCGCGCCGACCGACGTGCCCCACACCGGGCCGGCCAGCGCGAGCGTCGTGGGGTCGTGGCTGATGCCCGCGACGAGCGCCTCCCGCGACGCCAGCGTCTTGTAGAGCCCCTTGAAGCTGTAGCCCGTGCTGACCACCAGGATCGTGATCACGTAGATCCAGGCCGCCAGCATGACGCGGTCCCGGCGTGCGGCCAGCTTGGCCAGGGCACCCGACCCGGTGAGCGGCGACTCCCGGCCGGCCCGCGGACCCCGCGTGGCCAGCGCGGTCACGCTGGGACCTCCTGCTGGTCGCCGACGGCGTAGTGCCGCAGGAACAGCTCCTCCAGCGTGGGCGGCTGGCTGACCAGGCTGAGGACGCCCGCGTCGGCAAGATGCCGCAGCACCTCGTCCAGCTTGTCGCTGTCCACCTCGCACCGCACCCGGGCGCCCAGCCCGGTCGCGCCGCGCCGGTCCGGGCCATGCGCGGTGAAGTCCTGCAGGTCGAGGTCGTGCACGCCCGGCAGCTGCTCGAACCCGGCCGGCCGGCGGACCAGGTCGGCGCTGATCGAGGTCCTGGTCAGGTGGCGCAGCTCGGCCAGGGTGCCCGACTCCGCGGTCCGGCCGGCCCGGATGATGGTGACCCGCTCGCAGAGCGCCTCCACCTCGGACAGGATGTGGCTGGACAGCAGGACGGTGCGCCCGCTGTGCCGTTCCTCCTCCACGCACTCGCGGAACGTGGCCTCCATCAGCGGGTCGAGGCCCGCGGTGGGCTCGTCGAGGATCAGCAGTTCCACGTCGGAGGCGAGCGCCGAAATCAGCGCCACCTTCTGGCGGTTGCCCTTGGAGTACGTGCGGGCCTTCTTGGTCGGGTCCAGCTCGAAGCGCTCCAGCAGGAGGGCCCGCCGCTTGGCGTCCAGGCTGCCGCGCAGCCGGCCGAGCAGGTCGATGACCTCGCCGCCGGTGAGGCTGGGCCAGAGGGTCACATCGCCCGGGACGTAGGCGAGCCGGCGGTGCAGCGCCGTGGCCTCGTGCCAGGGATCACCGCCGAGCAGCCGCGCGGTGCCGCCGTCGGCGCGCAGCAGGCCGAGCAGGATCCTGATCGTGGTGGTCTTGCCCGCGCCGTTCGGGCCGAGGAAGCCGTGCACCTCGCCCTCGGCCACGCTCAGGTCCAGCCCGTCAAGCGCTACCGTCTTGCCGTACGACTTGCGCAGGCCAGAGACGGCGATAGCCTCAGTCATACGGCCATGCTACACTACTTTCATAAATTATTGAAAGTTCTGAACGGCCCGGAGAACTCAGGGGACGATGGTTTTGACGAGCGACATGGCGCGCGCGGCACACGGCGACGACGCCCCGCCGTCCGGCGGCATTCCCGCTGCGCCGTCCGGCGGCATACCCGCCGCGCCGCGCGGCGGCGCTGCCCCGCTGCGCGACGACGAGGCCGTGAGCCGGTTCGTCGAGGACTTCGCCTCGGCGCTGGTCGAGATGGGCGTCCCCCGGATGCCGGCCCGGATCTTCGCGGCGCTGCTGACCTCGGACTCGGGCCGGCTCACCGCGGCCGACCTGGCGGCCAGGCTGCAGGCCAGCCCGGCCGCGGTGTCCGGCGCGGTACGCTACCTGATCCAGGTCGGCATGGTGCGCCGGGAAGGCGAGCCCGGCTCGCGCCGTCATTACTACCGGGCGCCGGACCACGTCTGGGACGAGGTCATCGGAATGCGCGATCACCTCATGGCCCGGTGGACGTCGGTCTTGCGGGAGGGGGTCGACATCCTCGGCGCGGACACCCCCGCCGGGGCGCGGGTCGCCGAGTCGGTACGGTTTTTCGAGTTCGTCAGCTCCGAACTGCCGCTCGTCATCGCCAGATGGCGGGAAGGCTGGGCGGCCGCCGATGGCGACCGCGCCGTTCTCGGCGGCGGCCCGGCCCGGGACGGCTGACCGGGCCTGGGGCGGTTGACCAGGCCGGGGCGGCTGACCAGGCCGGGGACCGCTGACCGGGCCAGGGGCGGTTGACCAGGCCGGAGACCGCTGACCAGGCCGGGGACCGCCGACCGGGCCTCCCGGCGGCCCGCCCCCGGGCAGTTTCCTGGCCGCGGATTGCCCAACGGTGACCGAGCGTTGGTAAGACTTGTAGGAGAGCAACGGCGGAGGAGGCGGCGAACGTGGCGCGTGACCCGGGAGACCTTTACCAGGTGAGCCCCGGCGCGCCCGAGCTCGATGACGTCGTGATGCTCTACTACCTCGACGGGTTCATCGACGCGGGCGGGGCCGGCCGCCTGCTCACCTCGCACCTGCTGGGCGCGCTGGCGCACAACGAGATCGCCACCTTCGACGTCGACTCCCTGCTCGACTACCGGTCGCGGCGGCCGGTGATGACCTTCGCCAAGGATCACTGGGAGCACTACGACGAGCCGGAGATCGCGATCTCGCTGATGCACGACACGGCCGGAACCCCGTTCCTGCTGCTGAACGGCCCCGAGCCGGACCACGACTGGAACTCGTTCACCACCGCGGTGCTCGATCTCGCCGCGGCGCTCCGGGTGCGGCTGGCGGTCGGCTTCCACGGCATCCCGATGGGCGCCCCGCACACCAGGCCGCTCGGCGTCACCGCGCACGCCACGCGGACCGAGCTCGTCGAGGGCTACCGGCCGCTGGTCGACCGGCTGCAGGTTCCCGGCAGCGTGGCCGCGCTGCTCGAGCTGCGAATGGGCGAGAGCGACCGCGCGGCGATCGGGTTCGCGGTGCACGTGCCGCACTACCTCGCGCAGGCCGCCTACCCGGCGGCGGCGGTCACCCTGCTCGAGTCCGTGCAGCGCGCGACCGGCCTGTCGCTGCCCGCGGACGCGCTGCGCGAGGCGGCGCACCGGACCGACCTGGAGATAGCCAGGCAGGTCGAGGGGTCAGAGGAGGTCTCCGAGGTCGTCCAGGCGCTGGAGCAGCAGTACGACGAGGCCTTCGCCGCGGGGAACGAGGGCGGGCCGGCCGACGAGCCGGAGAACATGCCGACCGCCGAGGAACTCGGCGCGCAGTTCGAGCGCTTTCTCGCCGAGCAGCAGGGCCGCGGCGACCCGCCAGAAGCGTGAGCGAGCCAAAGGGCACGCCGCCGTCTGGATCTTGATCGAGCCGAAGGGGCGCGCCGCCGTCTGGACTGACGAGCGAGGCGCGAGGGACGAGCGCTGGAGCGAGGAGGGAAGACGGCGGGTTAAAGCGCCCCGGAGGCGAGCGAGAAATACAGCCCGGAGGCCAGCGAACGGCTAAAGAGGCCAGCGAGCGGTTAAGAACCAACCTCGTTGAGCTTGCCGGTCGCGACATCGAAGACGAAGCCGCGCACCGCGTCGGTGTGCGGCACGAACGGGCTCGCCTTGATCCGGGCTATCGACTGGCGGACGTCCGCGTCGAGGTCACTGAAGGCCTCGGCCGCCCACGGCGGCTTGACGCCGCAGTCGGCCTGGATGCTCGCCTTGAAGTCGTCGTCGGTGAAGGTGAGCATCCCGCAGTCGGTGTGATGGATCAGGATGATCTCGCGGGTGCCAAGCAGCCGCTGGCTGATGGCCAGGGAGCGGATCTCGTCATCGGTGACCACCCCGCCCGCGTTGCGGATCACGTGCGCCTCGCCCTCGGCGAGGCCCAGGATCGCGTACACGTTCAGGCGGGCGTCCATGCAGGCGACAACGGCCACGCCGCGGGCGGGCGGCATGGGCAGCGGCCCGCTGAACGTCTCGGCGTATCGCCGGTTGTTGGCCAGCAGCTCATCGGTGACGGGCATGGCTCGGGTTTCCTTCCCCTGGTCGTGGCGGGTTGCGGTGGAGGGCCTTGAGCACTGGAGTCGCCCAGGCTGCGGGGCGACTTCCCGTTAAATTTACTTAATTTAGATCGGCATAATCAACTTTGGGCTGGTGCCGAACCTTGAGACTCCTGTGCGCAAAAGGGGATACTGAGCCGAGAATGAGCTTTCCGCCGGCATCGCGGTGCCGGGTGAATAGAGACCATTGGGGGCGGCACCGCGGACCGGTTTAGGTCTCTGCTCCCAGGGGATGGGCGGGCCGATGAGCCGACCGGCTGTGCGCGAGTTCGTGGCGCCCGGCATCCAGGTGACCCCGGGCGAGGTCCTGGTCCCGACCGAGGTCGGGGATCCGGTCCGGGGACCGGCGCCCTGTCCCGCCGCGCCACTGGTCGGCGGGAGCCTGGCGCGCAAGGGAAAGCAGGTCGGCTACGCCCCGGTCGGCCACTGCGTCGACCCGTCCGACGACGAGGGCGGCGCGGCGGTCTTCGTCGCCACCTGCCTGCACCGGGACGGCACGACGGCCGCCGTGGCCGCCGCGGCCAGCCCAGTGGACCGCGTCGCGGTGGCGGCGGCCCGGGCGGCGGTGGACGAGTGGTCCGCCGTGTTCGGGACCCGGCGGCTGCTGGCCGCCGCCAGCCCGTGGTGCGACGGCGCGACGCAGGCGCTCGACGCGGTGCGCCGGGCCGTGGAGGGCCGCGGCACTGTGCACGTCTGCGGGGAACTGGCGGGTGACGCGGAAGCGATCGCGGGCCTGGCCGAGCAAGGAGTGGTCTTCGTCCGGTCGCTGGACCAGGTCCCGGACGGAGCCGCCGTGGTCTTCCCGGCCCACGGCGCCAGCCCGGAAGCGCACGCCGAGGCGGAGACCCGCGGGCTGGAGGTCATCGACGCGACCTGTCCCCTGGTCGCGCGGGTGCACGCCGAGGCCAGGAAGTTCGCCGAGCGCGGCGACGATCTCGTGCTGATCGGCCAGCCTGACCACGCGGCCGTCGCCGGGATCGTCGGCCAGGCGCCGGCGAAGACCACGGTGGTCTCCATCTCCACCCCGGCGAGCACGTCCGCGCTGCAGGTGGCCGACGCGAGGCAGGTCTCCTACCTGGTGCAGCCCGGCATCCCGGTGGAGGACTTCGCGCCCGTGACCGCCGCGCTGCGGTCGCGGTTTCCCGCGGTGCGCGGCCCGCACCCGGACGGGTTCTGCTACGCCGCATCCGACCGGGCCGAGACGATCCGCGTCATCGCGTCGGCGTCCGACGTGATGCTCGTGCTCGGCTCGCCCGGCTCGCCGGACAGCAAGCAGATCTCCGGGCTGGCCCGCGCCTGCGGGGCCAGGACGCACGTCATCGGCGAGCCGGGCGACATCGTCCCGGCCATGCTGAGCGGGACGAGCGCCATCGGCGTGGCGGAGTCGACGTCGGCCCGCCCGGCGCTGGCCGGGCAGGTGACCCGGGCCCTGTCCGGGCTCGGCCCGCTGAGCGTGACCAACCGCCGTGTCAGCACCGACATCGTGGGGGTACCGTCAGCCTGGCGGTCCGCACCGGACTGACGGCGCACACGGAGGCAGACATGCTCTTCCCCACCTCGCTCGTGGGCAGCTATCCGCAACCCGACTGGCTGATCGACCGGGAGCGGCTAGCCGGCCGGTTCCCGCCGCGCGTGCGGGCCCGCGAGCTGTGGCGGGTGGATCCCGCCTACCTGGAGCAGGCGCAGCAGGATGCCACCCTGCTCGCGATCGGGGCCCAGGAAGACGCGGGCCTGGACATCATCACCGACGGCGAGATCCGCCGCGAGAGCTACTCCAACCGGTTCGCCACCGCGCTGGACGGCGTCGACATCGACAACCCCGGCACCGCCCTGGACCGCAGCGGCCACCCGAACCCGGTCCCCCGGGTCGTCGGCCCGATCCGCCGGCGCCATCCCGTGCAGGTGGACGACCTGGAGTTCCTGCGCGCCCACACCGGCCGGACCGTCAAGGTGACCGTGCCCGGCCCGTTCACGATGGCGCAGCAGGCGCAGAACGACTACTACCCCGACCGCGAGGCGACGGCCTTCGGCTACGCCGAGGCCGTCAACGAGGAGGTCAGGGACCTGTTCGCGGCCGGGGCCGACATCGTGCAGCTCGACGAGCCCTACCTGCAAGCCCGCCCGGAGGAGGCCCGAAAGTACGGGGTGCCGGTGGTCAACCGGGCCCTGGACGGCGTGACCGGGACCACGGCGGTGCACCTGTGCTTCGGGTACGCGGCGATCATCCACGAACGCCCGGAGGGCTACTCGTTCCTGCCGGAGCTGGCCGCGAGCACTGCCGACCAGGTGTCGATCGAGACCGCGCAGTCGGGGCTGGACTGCTCGGTGCTGGCCGCCCTGGACGGCAAGACGATCATCCTGGGCGTGCTCGACCTGAACGACCACGCCGTGGAGACGCCCGGGCAAGTGGCCGAGCGGGTCTCCCGCGCCCTGCCCTACGTTCCGGCCGACCGCATGGTGCTCGCCCCGGACTGCGGGATGAAGTACCTGCCCCGGGCCTCCGCCGCGGGCAAGCTCGCCGCGATGACCGAGGCGGCCACCCTGCTCCGCGCCGAGCTGGGCGGCTAGTTCATGATCCTGGACTGAAACCCGCAGATGCTGCGGGTTTCAGTCCAGGATCTTGGAACGCGCGCGGCGGCTAGGCTCCCAGCATGACCAACGTCGATGACTTCGCCGCCCTAGTCCCCGGCGATCACGGACTGTGCGTGGTGTCCACGCTGCGCGCCGCGGGCACGATCCAGTCGTCCGTGGTGAACGCGGGGGCGCTCGCGCACCCGGTGACCGGCGCCACGGTCGTGGCCTTCACCACCCGCGGCGGGACCGCCAAGCTGGCCAATCTGCGGGCCAGGCCCCGGGCCACCGTGGTGATCCGGGCCGGCTGGCAGTGGGCCGCGGCCGAGGGGCCGGTCGAGATCGCCGGCCCGGACGACCCGCTGCCCGGCTTCCCCCCGGAGGCCCTGGCCGGCCTGCTGCGGCATGTGTTCACCGCCGCGGGCGGGACCCACGACGACTGGCCCACCTACGACCGGGTCATGGCCGAGGAGCGGCGGGCCGCGGTCCTGGTGACCCCGGAGCGCGTGTACTCCTAGCGCGCCGGGGTGATAAGTCACCCCGGCCGGTAAGCGCGCACGAAGGCGGCCACGCCGGCGGTGACCCGGGCCTAACCACCCTGTGGCCGGCCACAACGGCTCAGGGCGTGCTGGACAGGGGCAGCACAATTCCCTGGCCACGCCGTTTGTGCCTTAGCCACAAGTGATCGACTGCCCCGGCGCGGTAGGCTGCGGTTCATGGCGGCCAGGTGGCCGGAGCCCCGTCAGCCCTCCGTGGTGGTGGACCATCGCGCGGTGCAGCACGAGAACGCGCTGCTGCGCGAGCTGGTCACGGTGTACCAGCACCTGACCGGCCTGACGCTGCAGGACGCCGATGTCTCGACGGTGGCCCGGCTGCTCGCCGAGCGGACCGTGGCCACGGTGGCGGTGGTGAGCCGCTCGCTCGAGGTCCTGGCCGCGGTGTCGGCTGATCCCGGCGCCGGTGACGTGGCCGACTACGTCCGCACCTACCTGGCCAGCCCCCGGCTGGCCGCGGTGCTGCACAGCAGCGCGCAGACCCGCCGGTCGCTGCGGCTGCCGGATGTCGGCGCCGCCGCGGGCGTCATCGTGGCCCCCATCCTGGTCGGCGATGACGTGCCGGCTTACCTGATGACCTTCGGCGGCGGGCATCAGGAAGGGCAGCACGGGGGGTGGCAGGAGGACGGCGGGGACATGAGCCTGCTGGTCACCGAGCACGCCGCGACCATCTGCGGGGTGATCCTCGGCCGGGAGCGGGTCGTGGCCGCGGCGGCCCGGCAGGTGCGGGACGACCTCGTCGAAGGGCTGCTGCTCGGCGGCGGGCGCGACAACGGCGACGTGAGCCGGTGGGCCCGGCACCTGGGCTATGACTCGGCCCGCGAGCACCGGGTCCTGGCCGTGGCCTTCGACGCCTCGGGCTCGGCGCGGCCGGGGGCCGCCGCGGCGCGCGACCGGATGGCCGTCGTGGCGCGCGACCGGGTGGCCGCCGCCATCGACCACTTCTTCACGACCCGGATGCCGGGGGCGATCACCTCGATCCGGGAGGACGAGGTGGTGATCGTGGTCCCCGAGCCCGCGGAGGCCGGCCGCCTGAGCTCGGGGTGCCTGGCCCGGATGCGGGACCTGTTCCCGGAGACGGTGATCACCATTGGCATCGGCGGCGCCTGCCGCGACCCGGCGGACATCGCCCGGTCCTACGGCCAGGCGCGCCGGACGATCGACGCCGTGGTGCGCCTGGGACGCCAGGGCCAGGTGGTGGCATTCGAGGATCTCGGCATCCACCGGCTGCTCCTCCAGGTCCCCGACCTGGCCGAGCTGAGGTCTTTCGCCGCCGAGATCCTCGGCAAGCTCGGCGGGCAGGAACGCCAGCGGGGCACCGAGCTGCTGACCACGCTGGCCTGCTACTTCCGGGAGAACAGCAGCCCGCAGCGGACGGCTCGGAGCCTGCACGTGCACCCCAACACGGTCGCCTACCGGATCAGGCGGATCCAGGAGATCACCGGCCTCCATCTCGACAACTACCGCGACCGGCTCATGGCCCAGGTCGCGCTCGAGATCATCGACGCGCTGGGCGCCGGCTTCGAGGTGCTGCCGGCCGGCACCGCGGATCCCGGCCGGCGCGCGGGCGCCGCCCCCGCCGCCGGCCGCCGAGATGCCAGGGGAGGTGAGGCGGCGCCCGGCCAGGCCGGCCCGTGGCGCCGCGGATCATGACCGATCTGGTAACCGCGCTCGGGGAGCAGGTGCTGATCTGCGACGGCGCCATGGGCACCATGCTGCACGCCGCGGGCAACTCGCTGGACCGCGCGTTGCCCGAGCTCAACCTGTCCAACCCCGGCCTGGTCAGCACGATCCACGAGAGCTACCTCAGCGCGGGCGCGGACATGATCCTGACCAACACCTTCGGGGCCAACCGGCTCCGGCTGGCCGATCAGGGCTTCGGCGACCTGGTGCGGGACATCAACCTGGCCGGCGCGCAGATCGCCGCGCGGGCCCGGGAGGGGGCCGGGCGGCCGGTGTTCGTGGCCGGCTCGGTCTCCCCCGCGGTCACCGCCAGCCAGCGCCGCCGGGTCGGGCCGGCGCAGCGCGCCGAGGCGATCCGCGAGCAGATCGAGTACCTGGCCGAGGGCGGGGTGGACGCGGTCATCCTGGAGACGTTCGGCTACCTGGACGAGCTGGCCGAAGCGGTCCGGGTGGCCGCCGACCTGACCAGCCTGCCGATCATCGCCCAGGCCACGTTCGCGAGCGACGGCAGGACGCTCGGCGGCGAGAGCCCGCGCGAGGTCGCCAGCGTGCTGAGCGGCCTGCCGATCATGATGCTCGGCACCAACTGCACTCTCGGCCCCCAGGGCGCGCTCGCGGTCGTCGAGGCGCTGGTGCCGCACACCGCCCTCCCGGTCAGCGCGCAGCCGAACGCGGGCCTGCCCCGCCGGGT
>Ga0126381_100008862_pt1 | contig 11269 bp, 6 predicted proteins | sample PanSoiMetPlot_28_FD_96465 | JGI IMG/M metagenome (GOLD analysis project Ga0126381, IMG submission 96465) | Tropical forest soil microbial communities from Panama - MetaG Plot_28 | ecosystem: Environmental > Terrestrial > Soil > Tropical forest > Bulk soil | place: Panama | collected 2016-02-17 | reverse complement strand
CCATCGACACAGGTGTTCGATGCAGTTTGGCAATCGCAAAGTGCTTCGCCGCGGATCCGAGCGCTCTCGCTGAATACGAAACCTGGGTCCAAGAATCCTACAGGTCCTATCTCTCGATGCGAGCGCAGTTCTACTGCAGCGTAGTTCGCTGGCCCGAATCACGATTTTGGAAGCGGCGGGCAGCGGGTTCCGGATGAGAGATCCAAACGCGGACGGATGGGGGAAGAGTTGAGACCTACGAAGTCTTTTTTCTTAATACGAGACCTACTCACTGCCATTTCCGCTGAAGTTAAACACTGTTCAATCGGTGGAAATGGGATAAGGGCCAGTTCATGTGCCAATCGTTCCTATGAGCGTCAAGTTCCCGGTGGCAGCATCGATGCTGTACATCGAGACGTTGTTGGAGTTCTGATTCGTCACGTAGGCGAACTTTCCCAACGGGTCGATGGCGATCGAGGTAGGAAACAATTCGGCACCTATTGTTCCTATGGACGTTAAGGCCCCAGTGGTGGCGTTGATGGCGTACATCGAGACGTCGTTCGAGCCGGAATTGGTCACATAGGCGAACTTGCCGGAAGGATCTACGGCCACCGAGGTAGGGTCTGTTCCTGCGGCTATCGGCCCAATAGACGTTAAGGCCCCCGTGACGGCGTCGACAGTGTACATCGAGACGCCGTTCGAGTTGGAATTCGCCACATAGGCGAACTTTCCCGACGGATCGATGGCGATCGCGGCAGGAGACGATCCGGCACCTGCTGTTCCTATGGATGTTAAGGCTCCCGTGGTGGCGTTGATCGTGTACACCGAAACGTTGTCTCCAGGAGAAGCGTTCACAACGTAGGCGAACTTGCCGGATGGATGCACGGTCACCGAGATGGCACGGCCGCCTGCGGCGATCGTTCCTATGGATGTTAAGGCCCCGGTTGTGGGGTTAATGGTGTACATCGACACGGTGGTCGGAGCAAAACCACCCTCATTCGCGACATACGCGAACCTGCCGGACGGATCCACGGCCACCGACCAGGGACTGGAGCAGCTGTTCACTGCGTCTATCGCTCCTATGGACGTCAACGCCCCGGTCGTGGCGTTGATCGTGTACATGGACACGTTGGCACGACCGCATATGTCAAGGACGCCCGCATTTGCCACATAAGCGAACTTACCAGAAGGATCTACGGTCACTGAGTGGGCATAGAAATCTGCGGCCACCGGCGACCCTATGGACGTTAGAACCCCTGTCGTGGGGTCGATCTTGTACATGGACACGTTGCCAGCAAATTCCTCAACGCAGCCCTCATTCGCCACATAGGCGAACTTTCCGGTAGGATCCACGGCGACTGACTGCGGAGACACTCCTCCGGTGACCATGGTGAGGGTCGCAGTGTTAGAGCTGCCACCGCCGGGTGCAGGATTGAAGACTGTGACGGCGGCTGTGCCGGTCGCGGCAATGTCGCTCGCAGGAATCTGAGCTCTGAGCGTTGGTGGGCCAATAACATCAAGTGTTGTTGGCCGGTCGCTCCCCTTCCACCGGACGACGGAACTCGCCACAAAATTTGAACCAGATACCGCCAGAGTGAAGGCCAGTCCCCCAACGGGGGCACAGCTTGGATCGAGTGAATTGATCGTAGGTGTGGGATTTATGGCAGGAGTATTGATTGCAAAGTTCGAGGCATTCGAAGTGCCTCCTCTCGAGCCGGGGTTGAAGACTGTGACGGTGGCTGTGCCGGTGGCGACGATGTCGCTCGCCGAAATTTGAGCGGTGAGCCAGCCGCCGTCAACAAAAAACGTCGGCCGATCACTGCCGTTCCACCGCACGACCGAGCTGGACACAAAATTCGAGCCGAACACCGTCAAAGAGAAGGCCGCTCCTCCTAGTGTGGTGCTGGTTGGTGAGAGACTGGCGATGGCAGGAATCGTAGGATTGGTTCCGCTCGGAACTGTTGACGGTCCCGAGCCGCAGCCGCAAATGCTCGCTCCGATAGCCACGGCAATTAGCATTCCGATCGGTACAAACTTGAGAATGCCCAGTGTTGTCATGCGCACTCCTGAATTTCGTGCTGTGAAATAGCGCGAGCGAATGACCAGTGAGTACATATCGGGACATAACTTCTTTCCACACTTAGCCCAGCCGACCTTACTCTCCTCCACTCACTGCCATTTCCGCGGAAGTTAAACACCGGTTCAATCGGCGGGAATGAGATAGGACCCGTTCATGTGCCTATCTTGCCGATAAGCGTTAAGGCCCCCGTGGTGGCGTCGATCATGTACATCGAGATGTCGTTGCTGCATAAATTCGCCACAAAGGCAAACTTGCCGGAAGGATCCACAGCCACCGAGGTGGGACACCATCCTGCATTCCCATTCATCAACCCTATGGAAGTCAATGCGCCGGTGCTGGAGTTGATCGTGTACATGGACACGCCATCGTTGTCGCTGCAGCACGCTCCGCCCTGGTTCGCCGCATAGGCGAACTTGCCGGAAGGATCCACGGCCAGCGAGCAGGGACGAGATGCTGCGGCTGTCGTTCCTGTGGAGGTCAAAGTCCCCGTGGTGGGGTTGATAACATACATCGACACGTCGCCAGCATCGCTGCAATTCGCCACATAGGCGAACTTGCCCGATGGGTCCACAGCCACGGACGAGGGACTATTTCCTGCGGCTATCGTCCCTGTGGAGGTAAGCGCCCCGGTGCTTGCGTTGATGGAGTAAATCGAGACGTTGTCATCAGGAAAACCGTCCGACACATAGGCGAACTTGCCAGACGGGTCCACGGCTACGGACGACGGAGCCGTTCCTGCGGCTACGGTGCCCATGGGTTCCAATGTGCCTGTGGCAGGGTTGATCGCATACATCGAGATGTCGTTGGAGCCTCGATTCGCCACATAAGCGAACTTCCCGGAAGGATCTACGGCCACAGACGCGGGGGACGTTCCTACGACTACGGTGCTTATGGGTTGCAAGGTGCCCGTGGTAGGGTTGATCGTATACATCGAGACGTTATTCGACGCGGAATTCGCCACATAGGCGAACTTTCCGGAAGGATCTACGGCCACAGACGCGGGGGACGTTCCTGCGGCTACGGCGCCTATTTGTTCCAAGGCTCCTGTGGCGGGGTTGATTACATACATCGAGACGTTATTCGAAGTGGAATTCGATACATACGCGAACTTGCCGAACTTGCCGGATGGGTCGGGGGCCACTGCCACTGAGAAGGCATACAGTCCCGGGTTTGTGGAGTTATTGATTGCAAAGTTCGAGGCACTCGAGCTACCCCCGCCCGGTGCAGGATTGAAGACTGTGACGGCGGCTGTCCCGGTGGCGGCAATGTCGCTGGCCGAAATCTGAGCAGTGAGCTGGCTGCTGCTAACAAAAGTCGTCGGCCGATCGCTGCCGTTCCACCGCACGACCGAGCTGGACACAAAATTCGAGCCCAACACGATCAAAGTAAAGGCTGCCCCTCCAGCTGTGGAGCTGGTTGGTGAGAGACTGGTGATCGTAGGAATCGTAGGACTGGTTCCGCTCGGAATTGTTGACGCTCCGGAGCCGCAGCCGCAAATGCCCGCGCCGATGGCCACGGCCACTAGCATTCCGATCGGTACAAACTTGAGAATGCCCATTGTTCTCATGTCGCCCTCCTGAATTTCGCGCTGTGAAATAGCGCGAGCGAATTGAGCTTCGTACGACCTGGCTTATCGGAGACGATTTGCCCACTCATCCAGCCGCTGCGTTCGTACACCAATAGACCCTCGGGATGTCTACGGAAAAAGGGGTATATCACTTCACCGTTCGGCCGTGTGGTTTCTACATGAGGGGCCCCTCCTGCAGAGGATTCCGCCCTACAGGAATCGCTTCCCCCCACGATCTCCAAGCTCCGCGCACGGTCGCCTAGGAGAATGGAGGTCAGTCGGCGGCCCTCGCCATCGTTCGTGAAGACCTGCTTGGTGGTAGCTGGCGTCTTTGCCATTAGCCCCGGCACTCTTCGTCTCTCACTAGCAAATGAGTTATTCAGCAGCCTCTTAATCGTGGAAGAGCGGCCCCTAGACTGTTCTTCACCCGCGAAACCCCGCATACGAATCGGGGCGAGCCGGCGGTCATTTTCCATCTTCGGAGTCTTCCTTTTCTCTACCGCTGAGCGGTTGGAAGAACTCGCGCTGAAGCTGCCTTGCGACCTTATGTCCCAGCAGCGCTCCCTGCACAATCGAGTGGTGGTAATGCATCCCGCCGTAGATCCGTGCGGCCTCCACTTCGAGCAGGAGTTCTTTAGTGCTGTTATAGGTGCGTGTGGCGGTGGTGGAGCCTCCGCCCAGCCCCGCAGGAACCGCATAGGTTGCGGTGACAGAAAGCGGCACATCGGTTGAGCCGAAGTACCCCGCCACAATGGATGACACCGCGCCTGTCGCGCACCCGTGCGCAGCGGGGTATTCAGGATGATTCGGTGTGACTGCCAATGGCGTCCAGCTGGGATCGGCAGTCAGCTCCGGGTTTCCGCCGCCGGCGCGGATCGCTGTTACAGGTCGCCAGAAGCTGTAATGATATTTCGCGTCCATACACCCGATAAACGCATCGGCGTATCCGGTCCAGACCATGGCATAGAGGCGAGCGGCTTGAAGCGAGTCGAGGCTGAAGGTACTAACAAGACTCTTCAGCATGCTCGTGAACGGCGGGCCGGGGTTGGGCGTCCAGAATAAACCGATAGTGGCCTGCTCTGGAGTGCGTGGGCTGTTGGTGAGTGAGCCCCAGAGTTTTGTGCGATTGTAGTCGTCCACCCACTCTTCGCTGTCTAGTGGCGTGGGACCTTCGTCCGGCCGGAATTGCGAAGAACTCGTCATGGTGAACGGTTTCATGCTGGCAATCCAGGGCGTTTGCGCAAGCAAAAAGGCTGGGGGTGTTGCCTCGTACACGCCTGGGCCACTTCCGTAGGTATAGCTGCATGGTGCTGGCTGGTACACGCCTGGGCCGCTGCCATGGACATAAGCGCATACACCGTTGATGCCATCTCCCATTCGCTGCGCAATCAGTGCTGCGGCGACTGCATGGCCAAGGGCTATGCCGTCATTTTTAGCTCCAGTGCTGTCCGGCAGGCTACCCAGGTAATTCTCATAGGTACTGTCGAGGGAAGTGGCAGCGTTGGGGAAGTAATTCACAAGCACGTCGTGCGCTGCGGTGGCGACCGCGGCAGCTTCGGAGCTGTCTGGCGCAGCATCAGGCCGAATTCCACCATAGGCTTGGAAGCGAGGATGAATGGCGTTCAGTGCATCGAAAATCGCAAGATTGACATAAGCAAGGTATATGCCGGTCATCCCACCCGTCGGGATTATGCCTCCGCTGTTCACCGTCTTGACTATGGTGCTCGCTGCGGTGGTGTTCCAATCCACGACCGCATTTTGGGATAGCACGGGGACTGCGACCGCGAAGAATACAACCGAGGTCAAAGTAAGGCGACACAGCGATCTCATGGTTCTCTCCTGTGAGGGTTTGTCGCGCCGGTCCAAATGGGAACTAGGGGCACTCTTCATGTTGTCCTCCGCTGGAATGAGCTAATTAGCGGATGGGCTTCTGGAATTAGTTCAGTGGCTCTAGGTTCGAATGCAAGAGAGAATGTTCCAGAGTTCGTTTTTTGCCATTTAGGCAGCAGGTAGCCGAGCCTCCATCTCATTGCGTTTTCCTCCTGGGTGTGAATCGCGCGTGCAGGAGAACTTTCGCGTAGTGGGCCAAGCAGGGTCAATCGCGAGCGAACCACTCGTTTGCCAAATGAATCTCCCGGTGTAAGCCTTTAAATCCAAAGGCCGTGCGGCTCAGTCTCCCGAGCTGCGATCCTCGTGTGGCTCTATCGATGTGGTACACTGCGCCCATTTCAATGTGGAGTGCTCACCGTGAATTCGCCAAGAGCCTCTCTGGTAAGGGCGCGCTTCGGGCCGTTTGAGATGGATTTGCGCGCTGGTGAGCTACGCAAACACGGCGTGCGGTTTCGGCTGCAGCCCCAGCCCTTCCAAATCTTGCGAATGTTGCTCGAGCGCCCAGGCGAGGTGGTGACACGCGAGGAGTTGCGCCAGGCATTGTGGGCCGGCGACACTTTCGTCGACTTCGATCGCGGCCTGAACAACGCCATCAACCGCCTGCGTGAGACCCTGGGCGACTCGGCTGAGGGCTCACGGTACGTCGAGACCTTGCCGCGCCGCGGATACCGTTTCATCGCTCCTGTAGAAAAGGTAGGGGCAGACCTTGGCCTGCCCGCGCAGGATGCAGCGTCGGCGTCTCTGGGCGATCACTCGGAGGTCTTCGGAACGGGCCTCGTGTCCGCCCAAGTGGGGCACACACCTGGAGCACCTCAGCGCGAAGGCAATAGCGACGGAAAAGTAGAGGCCGCTTCCGGAACGACCGCAGCAGGTCGTGATCTGCCTACAGAGCCAGCGGCAGGCAGTAGGCGCTGGCTCTGGCACAAGGTTGCCATTGCTGCCGCCGTGGTCGTTGTTCTGGCTGCATTTGCTTCGTGGCGGACTCGGCCCAAGCCCGGCCCCTACGCAATTGCTGTGCTGCCGTTCAAGAACCTGAGTTCCGAATCGAATAGTGATTATTTCAGCGACGGCCTCACGGATGAGATTATTCGCAACCTCTCCATCATAGATGGATTGGAGGTCAAGTCGCGAACGTCATCGTTCGCCTTCAAAGACAAGCCGCGGAACATTCGTGAGGTGGGTGAGCAACTCGGGACGAGCCTGGTGTTGGAGGGTTCCATCCTGCGCTCTGGGGACAAGCTTCGCATCAATGCCCAACTGGTCCGGGTCTCGGATGATGCCCCGCTGTGGTCCCAACGCTTCGATCGCGAAATTAAGGACATCTTCGCCATCCAGGACGAGATCTCTCGCGGAATCGTGAACAGCTTGCGGTTGAAACTCGGCCGCGGCCAGCGGCGCTACGAGACCAGTGTCGAGGCCTACGATCTCTATCTTCGCGCCCGCGCCAGTGACCCGTTCCAACATGGTGGTGATCTTTTCCAACAACAGTTTGATCTTTTCGAGGAGGCAGTCGCAAAGGATCCCTCGTTTGCCCCCGCCTATGCAGGTCTGGCCGCCGCTTACGCATTGCATTCCATTGTGTTCCCTGTGCAGCATGCCCCCGATGAGTTAGCGAGAATGCGAGCTGCGGCGGAGAGGGCGATCCAGCTGGACCCGCTGTTGGCGGAAGCACACCAGGCGCTGGGTGTGGTCTTCGCGCGCGACGGGCAATGGGAACAGGCGGAGAAAAGCTTTCGCCACGCCATCGAGCTCGACCCCAATCGCTCGAGCGCGTACATTGGTTACGGCGAGTGGTTCCTGGAGGTGCTCAGCCGCAACGACCAGGCGCTCCAGCAGATACGCGTTGCGGAAAGACTTGATCCGCTGTCACCCGGGGTTCACAGGTCCCTGGCTTGGGCGCTCATTCTTGCCGGCCGAAACGAGGAGGCCGCCCAGTATTCCTTGAAATTGCCTGCAGACCACCCTACTAAATGGATGATTCTGGCTCGCGCCCGGCTAGGCCAAGGGAGGACCGCCGAGGCAATCCAGATCCTCCTCAATGACCAGACCCATCTTGTTAAGAATCCGCAAGAGCGGGGCTTACTCGGTTACGCTTACGCGATTTCTGGCCGTCGCGAGGAGGCTGAGAAGATGGCGAGCGCTGCGCAGTACGCGAACGAACAAGCGCTGATCTTCGCCGGTCTCGGCGACAAAGACCGCGCGCTGGAAGCTCTCGACCGCATGGGTGCCTTGGGACCAATACGAGTAGCCCAGTATCTCAATTATCCGCAATTGGAGTTTCTTCGCGGCGATCCGCGCGTGAAGGCTTTACGGAAGAAGGTCCGCTTGCCGGAGTAGCATCGACTTCGGTTCCGTCTGGCGCATCGGCGAGGTTCTACCAATGCGTTCGGATAAATCCAGCTTGCGGGGAAATTCCCTGATTCGGGGGCCCCGCAACAACAGCCTGGGCAGTTCCCGAGATTCATTATGAGACGCACCGGAACCATGGTCGCATTCTTTGCCTGTGTGTTGCAGCAAAGGGGACAACGAAACGACCAGTGAAGCCTTTCATTCCACTGCTGTTCCTGTTGGCAGCAAACGCACTGCGGGGCCAATTGCCGGCCGGACGCGTCGTGGGAAGCATATACGATCGCACGGGGGCAACCGTGCCGGGCGCGCAAATCGTTCTGAAGGACGCTACAACCGGCGCCTCCCGAGCCACGACGACATCAACCGTAGGGGGCTACGAGTTCCTGGAATTGCGTCCCGGCACTTACGACTTGGCTGTGGAGGCAAGAGGGTTTCGGCGCACTGTGGAGCGCAATGTCGTGGTCAACGTTGGGCTGGTGGTGCGGCTGGACGTGACATTGGAGGTGGGCGATGTGAGGGAAACGCTGGAGGTGCGGGCCGAATCGCCGCTCATCGAGCCCGACAAAACTTCTATCAGCACGGCTGTCGATGTTCGCGCCATGCAAAACCTTCCACTGCTGGATCGCCAGTTCCTCAATCTAGCTCTGACAGTGGCGGGTACGATCCCAGGCGCGCCGGGGACCCAGATGGCAGCCGCATCGGTCGAGACCTTTACCGTTGCCGGCATGCGCAGCCAGTCGAATAACTACACCTTAGACGGGATCAGCAACAACGACCCCCACATCAACGGCCCGCTCAACCTTTTTCGACTGTCCGATGCCGTGCAGGAGTTCAACGTCGAGACCAGCATTGCCGCCGCCGACGCGGGGCGCAACAGCGGCGCACAGGTGAGCATCGTCACCAAGAGCGGCGGGAATGCCTATCATGGGACGGTCTTCTATTACCATCGCAACGACGCCCTCGATGCCACTCCTTTTTTTCTCAATCGCGCCGGCCAGCCCAAGAATCCCCTGCGTCGCGACCAGTTTGGCGGCACGGTAGGCGGATTCATCCGACCGAACAAGACGTTCTGGTTTTTCAGCTTTGAAGGCTTCCGGCAAACCGTTCAAGTCCCTGATACGGCGCGCGTGCCGACCGACGCTGAGCGCGCAGCAGTCACTGATCCCGTCTCCGGGAGACTGCTGCAATTCTGGCCGCGTGCCAATACGCCGCAACTGCTGGCCACGACGGGCAGGAATTGGGCGGGAACCACCCCGAACGAAACCAAGGATGAGACGTACCTCTGGCGGATCGACCAGAACCTTAACAACAACCATCGGCTGACGGGCCGCTACGCGTGGCTCCGCGGCAGCACACTTGGAAGGGTGGGGCCCGGCGGCCCCTTCAACGGCTCGAGCACCAACCAACCGGGGCAGCACTCTCTTCTCCTCCAGGAGACTTATGCCAGAGGCAGTCTGGTGAACGAATTCCGCTTGGGCTATTCGCGAAACCGCGTCCTCTTCGAGCCGGCCGACGTAGCCATCAACCCCTCCACAATCTTCACGGACGCCGCAGGTAGCCCGCTGGACGGTTACATCGACACCCGAGTGGACCCCGTGGACGGCGGGTTGCCCCGGATCACCATCCGCGGGTTCACCAACGGAGCCTTGGGGACCGGGCCCGGTCAGCCACAGGGCCGCGCCACAAATACCTATGAGCTGCTGGACGACGTCTCGCTGATGGGACCTTGGGGACACACTCGACACACCCTGCGCCTCGGTGTGGCCGCGCGTCGCGAGATCGCTAATCTCTTCTTGAATGCCTTCTACCGCGGTTCCATCTCCTTTTCGCGTTGGGCCGCGTTCGCCGGCGGGCAGCCCCAGCGCGGCAGCTTGGCCACCGGTGCCGGTGGAACGTTTCGCACCTGGTTCCGCCTGCCGGTCTATTTGTACATGCAGGATACTTTCAAGCTGCGCACCAACCTCACGATCAACTACGGATTGCGGTGGGAGTACCCTGGGGAGTTTAGCGAGAAGCGGGATCGCGGGAGTAACTTCGTTCCTGGCGTGGGACAGATGGTGCTCGACAGCAACCTGCGTATCGACGTGGATCCCACGCAACTTGGCCGCGCCGCGCTGCTGCTGACTCCCGTAAGCACCCGGCTTCCCAGCACTGGCCAGTTCAGCGTCCCGAAGACGAACTTCGCGCCCTTCCTGGGCATTGCTTACGCGCCGAAATTCTGGCCTAAGTTGTTTGGCGGCGACAAGACCGTGATCCGCACGGGCTTTCGGCTCAGCTATGACGACATCTTTGACGACATCCCTACCTTTATGGGAACGAACTTCCCGCCGGTTCTCTCGACCACACTCCCGACCGGCGCCTACACCTGGGCAACGGCGTTGAGCCAAAACCAGAGGCTGTTCAGCCCCGACCCGACCGTGCCGCCCCAGGGCGAGCGAGGCATCCTAACTTTCAGCGCCTGGGACATGAATCCTCCAAATCCCTATGCGATGAATTATGCTCTCGAAATAGAGCGGCAGCTGGGAAGGGATTTTGCTGTCGAGGTTTCCTACATTGGCTCCCAGGGGCGGAAGCTCCTGGTAGATGTTGATGCCAACGAGCCTACCGTGACGGTCAACAATCCCGCCAAACGAGGTGACCAGGCGCCGAACGTGCGTAACTTCCCCTTTCCCCAGTACTCCAACATCTTTCAGGCGGCGTTCGTCAGCAACTCCAATTTCAACGGCATGACCTTGGCGGTGCGCAAGCGACCTAGCCACGGCCTCAACTTCACGGTATCTTACGAGCTGAGCAAATCGCTGGATGATAACTCGAGCTTTGGTTCCACCGATGGAGCCAGCGGAACCTACGCGGACTCGCGAAACCGGAGTTTGGACTACGGCCTGTCGTCCTTCGATGTGCGCCACCGCGTCATTGCCTCGTGGGTGTGTGAGCTTCCACTCGGGGCGAGTCGGGCGATTCTGGGGCACGCGCGCGGCTTTCTGGAGCAGGTGATAGGAGGGTGGACTCTCTCGGGCGTGACCAGCTACAGAAGCGGGTTCCCATTTACCGTTCGGGCAAGCTCGGACACCGACTTCAGCGGGCTAAACCAGTTTTCAGACAGGATCAACCTCAGGCCCGGCGTGAGCCGCGTGCCCACCAATATGAGCGATCCGGACCATGCCTTTGATCCCACAGTCTTTTCCTTTCCGGAAGCCGGAAGCGTTGGCAACGTCGGGCGCAACACGCTGATCGGTCCGCATTTCGTTGGCCAGGATTTCGCTATTCTGAAAAATTTTTCCATCACGGAGACATGGCGAGCGCAGTTCCGCTCGGAGTTCTTCAACTTCTTTAATCACACAAACTTTAAGCTGCCTGAAAGCCGCCTTGACCAGACTGGGGCAGGCAAGATCGGCGATGCATAT